>ERZ1292625.229-Hain-H41-01um-R1-229-length-97550-cov-9_pt1 | contig 46456 bp, 45 predicted proteins | sample MGYA00564400_ERZ1292625 | MGnify/ENA primary metagenome ERZ1292625 (study PRJEB36523, sample SAMEA6512639) | groundwater metagenome | collected 2019-01-08 | study: AquaDiva: Metagenomics assemblies of 32 groundwater samples
GTGCTTGCTAGCAGATATTCAAAAACAACCGCCGATGTCCCTAAGTTATTTACAGCCAAGGCAAAAGCAATTCAGTGACTGTCAGCGGCCCATTGTAAAACGATTAGCCATGCCTTTGGCTTCAGCTCAGCCAAACTCGCTTCTAAAGCGGAATAGTCTTCGCAAGATGTAAGCTCAAGAAGTGGTGTATGTTGGAAAATAGGAAGACCAATCACAATATTGGGAAAAATAGGAAGTCGTTGGCTGCCATTGTGCTGGCTTTTGTAATAACCACAACACCTCTGCATGGCTATCCCCAGGAAGTACCCAACGGCTCAAACGAGCTGCTGGAAAGTCAGCTACCCACGCTTCAAGTTAAGCTTAACGAAACCGAGCAGCTTCCCCCAATCAGCATTAAAGTTTCCGATCCTACGCCTGAAAATCAGATTTCTGTAGAAAAAATCTCGGCGCAAAGTTCTATTTTTATGTTAACGCCGGAAATGTACGAAGCCACTCAAAAATATTTACGTAAGAGTTTTTGGCAACCGATAAAGATTAAAACGAACCAGGTTTTTGGTTATGTGGCGCTGAATGTTCCGCAGGTCGTTGCTGATTTAAAAGAAGCCTTTCGGCATCCGTTGAGCTCTGGAAAAAATGTAACAATCATTACCACTTTACTTGGGGTAACATCCACGATCACCTCATTTACCATCGGCAATATTTACGCTAACGATGCGAGTGCGAGTAGGTTGGTAGCGACCGGAGTTTTGCTTTTAGGTCTTTCCGCTCTTTATCGCGCGAATTACGATGCCGTCGGAGCTTTGTTGAATTACTCTGGCTGGAGCTGGAAAGAAATTAAAAAAAATGTAGCTCTACAAAAAATCTACGAAGAAAATATTAAGAATCTAAAAGATGAAAAACCAAAAGGTTTAGTTGAAGAAAAATTTTCCAAGCGATTGATTAAAATGGGTTTGATAGAAGTTTTTTTTCTAGCCGCCGTCGGTAGTTGGGATTTTATTTTTCCGGCATCCGAAGTGAGTAGTGAGTTTATACGTAATTTTACGATTGCAAATCTAGCTTATACACTTTCAAGTGTTTATGAAATGACTTTGACACGTCTGATGATTAAACAAAAAATTAATGTGAGCGCAAGCAGCCCCAATGAGATTGAATTCAAACAAAATAAAATAGCCTTTGCCTTTATATCACTTTCAATTGGCTTGAGCTTTTTGCAAAATCTAGCAGTTGTTCCAGCTCTTTCAGGCTCTAAATATTTTCAAGGTGCATTGCTGGGAATTGGCGGAACAATGATCGCCTACGAGTATTTTTCAACTCGCCTTGCTCGCCCATCAGTGCTTCCGGAAGCTTTATCCTGCAGCGCTATCTTTCAGCACTAAACTGCTTTGTATGAATGAGTAAGATGCGTCTTTTGTCACTGTGTTTAGTTTTAAACAGGTCCTTCACTCTCTAATCCAATTCATTTAAATCTAATCGAATAAATTATGGTGACGACTTTGCATTTTATTCTGGCATCAAAGAGGTGAATTCATGGGATCATTCAGTGTCAAAGTTTTAGTCAGTTTGTTGATGTTGTCATCTGCTGGTTATGCTCAAGAAAAATGCAGCCTGGTTTTTGAGAAAAAGACTGCAACTAAATCCTATGAAATTTCAAAAATTTTAGACCTAAATTTTATTAGAGATTTCGTTTTTAATGAATCTACTAAGTATAATGTAACTATGGTTAGCAATCGAGGACCTATTCTAAACCAAGACAATTGGGGTCTTTGTCATCTTTATGCTTTGAAATCTGAGTTAGAGCGAGAATACATGCAAAGACATAATGGGCAAAATCCTAATATTGCAATCCATTACAATGCTTTTCATCATTGGTACAATCGAGCGCTCGAATCAGCCTTAAGCATGGATTCATCTTTAAATGTTCCTGAGGGTGGCTGGTATCCAAATACATTTGCTATGATTAAATCTGTTGGAGTTATGACTAACGAACAGTGGTCGAAATTAGGTGGTAAGACTGATGTTGAATCTGCATACAAATATCATATTGAAGCCAGTCTATTAAAAAGTTTAATGTTGAAATCAAAATCTGAACAAAAACTGCTTGAGATATTTCTTAAAACTAATTTCACAAATGCCGAAGCGCAATTATTGGCCGGAGATATTTCACAAAATTCACACGCAAGAGAACTCAATATTCGTCGAAACTACATTAAAACAATTTTTAATAACGGTTCAGAAGGTCCATTGCCGGAACTTAAAGATTTTGTTCAAAATAAAACAAAAGAATTAGCAGAAGGCACGACGGCCCTAACCAAAAAGCAAATTCAAGTACTGACTGATCTTTCAAAGGGAGTGGTTGTACTTAATAAAATGACAGTCGACGAGATAAATCAATTCAAAATTAATTTACGAAAAGACATTGTTCGAGATGTGAGTGAATTGTATGCATCTATTTTCTTCGGAACGAAAGAGCTTCCAAAAGAAGTTTTAGATACAACAAGTGCTATTAAATTGTCTCAAGAATTATTTCCAGAAATGCATCAAACCACTTTAAGTATTGAAGTGAACGAAAAAATGGAGGCAGGCCCAGTTAAATTTATGGGTCGATCCAATCCAGATGCACTTAACTTTACCGCACCTATCGAAGTTTTGGCTGAAGTTATCGCACAAGAAGTTGAAATGAAAAACAATGGTGTGTGGATTGGCTACGGTCATAATAGCGATTTTGTTGATAATGCTTCTGGAGCAATGACCTTTCGAGGATTCAAGTGGAATCCTAGTAATCCTTATATTACTCGAGCAAAACGTAATAAAGAAGAAATCTATGATGGTGGCCATGCCGTACAAATCGTTGGCACAATTCGAGAGAAACAAACTGTACAACAAAAAGCTGCTGGTGAGCCTGGCAAACTTGTTGGATTTAAAATTCAAAATAGCTGGGGTGAAAAAGGTGGACAGTTAGGAATTTACACAATGGATCTTGATTATTTTAAAGCCTTCTTCTGGGGAATTACGATTCGTGACGAAGAAGGAAAATTTTCTCAGAAGAACCTTCCAGAGAAACCTAAAAAGGGTGAAGAACCTACGTTTCCTAAGGAAATCTTTTTTAAGAAGAAGAAAAATTAAGATCTAAATATCGAAAAATGAGAATAATTTTTTGGAGGATGCACATCGCAAAGCCACGAATGGCGTTGAAAGATAAGATTTCGCGATATTCCTCCGCGAGCGATCACTTGGATCCTTCTAGAGGTGGCAATTTTCTTTAAATCATTTAATGATTTTTGCACAGACTGAGAAGTTCCAAAATCATAAATAAAATAATAATCCGCTGGTACTGGCGCGAATTCAGGATCTGATAAGTCTTGTTGGACAACTTCAATACGAGGATAATCAAATCGTTTTAATATCCGTTGGGCTTCAGTGACTCGTTCGGAAGAAATCTCGTAACCCGTAAAAAATAAACTGGGGTAGTGAGTGCCGATAACGTGTCCCATCCGAGCATAAGCACAGCCCAAGTCGACGATGTGTTGATTGTCTTCCAAGGGCAAGATATTCAACAAAGAACGAATTTCCCAATAGGGGGTCATCAAGGTTTGCACGGCCAGTCCTGACCACTCTTGTTCGGGGTGCATCGGTAATGATTCATTAGGCTCATTCTGTTCAGCGTCCCAGCGAGTTTTAGGAACAAGCAGTCGGGTTTGAATTCTCTTTTCCGTACGATGGGTCTTTAATTTAAGCCACAGATCAGCTTGTCTTGAGTGAGACTTCGCATCCTCGTAATTGTAATCCATAGCGCTGTACAACGGAAATGGATCGTTTGGGTTAAATTCTATGAACATGATTGCCTACTTTTAATTACAATGAAACATAATGGTTCAAACTTCAACAAATTAAATACCATTGGGAATTTTGGCAGTGTCGGCGGTAAAATTGTTATCTAAAAACATTCTTTCTGGAATAAATATCGCGTTTTCAATCTTCTGACCAAACGCTGAGGTATGACGATCGGCTGATCGTAGGGATTTTAAGATATTCAGTTGCGTAAGATTACCTATTTTTAAAGCCAGGCTTGGATTTTTTTTTGCCGTCCTGACAAGCCTTTCGATGATTTTTTGCGGAGTATCTAGCCAAGGATTTTTATGTAAAATCAATGCAGCAATTCCTGTCGTTACGGCAGTTGCTTGTGATGTCCCTGTCATGGGGCCGTAAATCCCACCGGGGAGGCTAGAGTTTAGATTTTCACCGACAGTGGCCAGCTTGACTGTTTTAAGGCCATAATTACTTGAACTCAAAAGTCGATTGCCTTTATCCAATGCCGAGACTGACAAAATATTTGGTAGCATATATCCTGCCGGATAAAATTTAAATTTATCAGAGTTTGCACCCTCATTGCCGGCAGCTGCTACCAATAAAATTTCCTTTTGCAAAGCTAAACGAATGGCATTTTCCTCGATTTTGAACTTTTTGGCGCCGCCACCAGAAAAGTTGATTATTTTTGCTCCGTTATTGATGGCGTAGCGAAATGATTTGATAGAGCTATCGAGGGTGTCATTTTCAGTAAATCTTTGATCGAAATACTTGATCACCATCAATTGGATCACTGGACAAGATTTTTTTGCAAGCGAGGGCGGCCAATGTTTGCTAATTAATCCCGAGACGTGAGTTCCGTGACCGTGATGGTCCATCACATCTGAGTTGTTTTGAACAAAATTCCATCCATGGAGGTCATCGACAAATCCATTGTCATCATCATCAATATGATTGCTTGCTTTATCATTTCCCGAGCTATCAATTCCTGATTCGCCAGGGTTCGTCCATATCCAATCTTTTAAATCTTTATGGCTTAGGTCTGCACCCGTATCGACAACCGCGACGAGCAGTGCATTGGTGCTATCGCAGCTTTGCGCGACCGATTGCAAGCCAAATAAAAATGCACAAAGCAAAATTGTCAGAAGCCATAACATTTGTTGGGAAAAATTCATCTTTTCCTCGCTTCATATTTTGTTAAATTTACTTTTCCTTTTGATAGTGATTCATACCAAAAATGAGTTTCACCCAGTATAACTTGTTTCTTTTCACACTGCTTAAGGACGCGAGTGATTGTTTCTGAGGAATTGAGCTGATCGTACTGATAAACGAGAGAACATTGTTCTTGATCCTTTATTTGCACAACTCGATCATTGACTGTGTCATATTTAATTTCTTGTTCCAATTTTCCCGAGTTTTTTATCTCTAACAAATTGTCGTCCTCATCATATACGTAGGTTTGCTTTAAAGAATTATTTTGCAGCACTCCGGTGAGTTGATTATTTTTATAAGAATACTCTGTCTTTATTTTTTTATTAGAATTGATTTGAATGATTTTTTGTCCATCGAAACTCATTTCAATATTGAACTTTGTTAAACCAATGGAAACAGTTGTAGGCGTGCCATCGGGTAATCGGGTGATTTCGAGACCTTTTTTAATAAAACTTAGCCAACCACTTGAATCGTAAAATCGCAATATTCCTTCTTTATTTTCCAGGATATATCCATTTGAATTTTTGCGTAAGGTATAAGTAGGTGATAGCCATAAATTGGCTTTTTTAAATGATAAATTGATTGTCGATTCATCATTACAAAAATCAATCTGAACATTTTTACCGATGAATTTAAGTTTTTCATCAAATACGGAACACCACCCATAACCAAAATAGCCTGAGCTAAAGGAACGACTGCGATAAACGCGTTCAAAAATAAGTTCTTTGTCGCGATTGCGAACTCGATAATCGACAAAATGTTTGACCAGCCCGCCAGTTTGTAAATTAACTGCGGCTTTCGACAAGGGGATGTTCAATAAAAGTCCTAAAGGGATTACTCCCAAAGTTATTAAAATTAAATTTTTCATAGTGATTAGAGGTATTGCAAAAAGCAGGGCCAACTCAAATTCAAAAAAACAGCTAATGAAGCTGCTTCTGGTGTAAGGTGTATTTAATTTTTTATCTGTCTAAGAATTACTAACAGGGGTGTTAGAATCTCAACATGAGACAGTCAGAGAGTGCTATTTCTAGAAATAACTACGCGACTTGACTGACTTTTTTAAGGTTCGAGATAGTGAGTTTATTTCGCCCATTGGATTTAGAGTGGTAAAGGGCTTGATCTGCGCGTTTCATCCATTGTTCAACGTTCTCTTGGTCTTGCAGCTGTGAGATGCCAATTGAGATTGTAAAACGAATTTCATGTGGCCCATGAATGACAACTTCTTTACGAATTTTCTGCATAACATCTTCAGCTTTTACAGCAGCATCTTCAGATCGGTAATCAGGTAATAAAACGGCAAACTCTTCGCCGCCAAGCCGGGCGACAAAGTCTTCGGGTCGTTGGAAGCTTTCTTTAAGCATTCGCACGCATTCCTTAAGCACAAAATCGCCCACATCATGCCCGTAAGTATCATTCACTTTTTTGAAGTGATCGATATCCAACATCAGTAAAGAGACCGGAGTTTTAGAGATCTGATAAAGTTGAAGATATTTCTGACTTTGTTCTTCGAAACTTTTGCGATTATAGGACTGAGTTAAATGATCCAAACGCATGGATTGATTGGCATCAAGCAATTGTTTTTTTACAGTGGTTAAATTTTTTCGAATAAGAGTCATTCGTTTTGAACGACGTTCGTCTTTTACGGTTTGATGTTCGATATAGAAATTAATAAATTCACGGGATTTTTTCTTTAAATCTTCAATTGAATTGGATTCAACGGCCTCGCGCAGTTCGCCAAGATTTTGCTCAATAACTTCATCCTGTGATTTCTCGGCAACCAGGTCTTCCCCTAGTTGATCCGCGAAGTCCCAAATAATTTTTTTAAAATCCTCAAAAGTCTTTTGAATATAGGTGTATTCGTCGATCCGATAACTCGAGAAAAATTGACGAAACTCAAAAAGTAATTTTTCATCACGTATTTTATCAGGATTTATCAGTTGTTTTGAAAATTCATCCATTATCTCGCGCGTACGACGAACAGGACGAGAATCGACTTCAAATAGGTTTTTATTGTAAGTATCGATCATATACAAAATTGTTGCTCGGTCTTCATTCAGGTCAGGTGGAATATTATTTTTGGACTTGTTCGTTTCAACTTCAAATTGCTCAACAAGTTTTTTCATCCAAGACTTCAAGAAGGCCTCCATTAACAACGAACGAGAGTTTGTACCTTCTATTTTCGGCATAATTTTAAGAAAAATTGGGTCTAAAAAAGTCTTCTGGACCTTGGTTGGTTAGATAAAAAAATAAATATCAAACTGAGGCAGAATTTTAAACAAAAAAATCTTTATTCTGTTTAAACCAGCTAAGTATCGCATCTCGAACGAGTTTCTTTTTTTTTGTCGCATAATCATCACGTGAATAAACCAGATAAAGGGGATGTGTGCTTATTTGATGGTCTTCAAATAATTGCACTAATTTTCCGGAATTGAGATCCTCAGAAACAAGATAGCGAGGGAGTTTGGCAATTCCACAACCCTTGCGACATAAGCTTAGTATCATAGGATACTGATTAGTTGAGTAAGAGCCTCTCACATCAATGCAAATGTCCCCTGTGCTTTTAGTCAGTGTCCAGGTGTTCCAGGCACTGTTAAGCGAGCTCAAGATGCAATTGTAGTTTTGTAAATCTCGGGGATGATGAAAATCTTTTAAATTAATTTTTTCCTTTTTTAAATAAGAAGGGCTGACGCAAATCACATCTTTGATTCGACCCAGGTGACGTGCGATTAAATCGGGGGAATGATTTTCAGAGGCACGTATGGCAAAATCAATTCGATCCTTTACAATATCACGATTGTCATTAGATAGATCCATTTCAAAACTGACCTGTGGCAAAACTAATTTCAATTCAGATAAAACCGCAGGGAAAAAGACATCTCCCAGTGAAACTGGAGCCGAAAAACGAATTACTCCAGACATGCCTTGTGAAATGTCCTTTATTTTTTTACTGGCTTCACTGGATAGATCAAAAATCTTCTGGCTGTAGCTAAAAAGGGCCAGGCCTTCCTCGGTTAAGGTCACACGACGGGTCGTTCGTTGGAAAAGTTGTGCGCTCAGATAGGATTCCAACTGTTTGACTTGTTTGCTGACCATGGCCTTCGAAGTTCCAAGGGTTTCGGCCGCTTGACTGAAGTTTTTGTTTAAAGCGACTTGGTGAAAGGCTGCCAAGACATCGAGATTGTGATTGATTGTTTCCATATGTTGACAATGTGTCTCTATACTGCGCTTTATTCAACTGAAATTTAGGACTATATCTTTCAAAAAACACAATGGAGGATTTATGAAAATATTATTGGTTGGAGCGAATGGGGCTGTCGGTAAGCATGTAAAAAATGTCATGTCTGAAGCCGGACACGAAGTTATCAGTATAGGAAAAAAATCTGGAGATTTTCAAATGAACATTGAAGATGCGTCCAGTATAGAAAGTGTCTATAAGCGTATTGGAAGCTTCGACGCTGTAGCCATTGCGGCCGGAGACGTCGCCTTCGCTCCACTGGCTGCTTTGAGCTCAGAACAATGGGGTACAAGCCTTCAATCGAAATTAATGGGTCAAATTAAGTTGGTACAGCAAGCTTTGCCTTACATAAATGAAAAGGGCTCTTTTACTTTAATCTCAGGCATTCTTGGCGAGGAATTCATTCTTGGTGGGGCTATCGCAAGTACGGTTAATAGTGCAATCGAGGGTTTTGCCCAAGCCGCTGCCTTTGAGCTTCCTAAAGGGCTTAGAATCAACGTGGTTAGTCCAACCTTGCTGAAAGATTCTGTTGGAACTTATGGGCCTTATTTTCCAGGTTTTTTACCTGTCGATGGCGAAAAAGTAGCGCAGGCATTTAAGAAATCAATTATGGGAATTCAAACTGGAACGATCTATAGGGTTCACTAAGGTAAATCTTTATTTCAGGTAAATTACTTCTTTGTAACTTCGCGGTAATATTTAATCAGCCAGTCGACATTTTTACCGGTATTTTGAACTTCTTCATGCAGCTCAGAATACATATTTTCAGCTTCTTTTCTTATAAAAGAAATATCGTCGATAAGATCTCGCTGATTATTTTTTGCAAGGATCTGCTCAAATTCACCGTCGTTATTATCATGGGGAAGAAAAATTCCATAGCCAGTCGAATTAGGGCTAAATCTTTCACTGCGCTTTAAATTCTCTGTTATGCGTTCCAGAATCTGCTTTGATGTTTTACTAAATTTCTTCTCGAAATTATCAGGTTCCTCGATGGCCACAAGCAAGGTCTTGAATATAGATCTTTCGAAACTTTGTTTTTCAAGGTCTTTAATATCTTGTTCGACTTGCAAGGCTAACAAGATCGCCTGTTTTTTATCGCCTTGAGATTGGATCATTTTATTATACCAAGAACTTCGAGTAGCCGCCGGAAGTTCGATGAAATCATCAAGATCATAGGTTTTAAATTTACGTTGGTCTGCAATTTGAGTTAATTTTTCGTAAGCCTCTTTGTACTTCTCGCTTACAGTATCAAAACGACTATATTCTTTTGTTTTATAATCTTTTTCAACTAAGCCAATGCTTATCAAATCTTTTAGTAAACCTTTTGGAGTGCTGTATCCCAAATCTTGAACGGAATTCGTATGCACAACTGATTTAATAACGTCTTTTGTCTCGGTGGCGCAGTTGTTTGTTAAAAATTTAAATTCACCCATGTAGCTTGAATACATTTCTAAAACTTGACCGACAAAATTAAATTTTTCTTGGGCAGTCATTTTAAGTGGTATGCTGATGAGGTCCCTTTTTTCGAGTCGATTGTATTCACGAATAATAGAAGTCATGCTTAATAAAAAGGGCTGAGAAGGATAGCCGCCAAATATGCCTTTAAGATAACTCAGTTTAATGTCTGTTAAGTTAGCGCGAAAACTGACCACCACATGATTCTGCAAACTTGCCCCTTCTCGACATTTTGCATTGATGGGAATTCCGGGAGCACAAAAAACCAAATTGAACATGGAATGGCCCCAGAAACTCATCAATTCTTTGCCGGTATCCGCTAAAAGATAATCAACCGCATAAAGTCGTTCTGGATTTAAGTTAAACTGCGTGCTGTTTCCTGTCGTAGAATCTTTGACAACGACCTTGTAATTTTCTTCACAATTTCGAATCGGATTAGTTTTTATTTGAAAAAGCTCTTCATAAAATTGATTGATGTTTGGTCGGCGACAAGCGAATTCAGGATCTAATAAAAAATATTCCAGATTAACCGCAAATGCTTCGATGAGATCTTCAAATTCATAAGGGTTTGCACTGCGAGTTTGTAAGGCATTTTTGCTTTTAGCTTTTCCAAACAGCCATGGTTCTTTGAAACCCATTAAGCTTTGAAAAGCCAAGGTCGATGTGACTTTGATTTTATCGTTATTGTCAAAAATATGTCCCACTTCGTGAAGCAAGGACGCCACGGCTGTCTTATAAAAGTTGCGATGTCAACAATTAAATTTTTGACTTAATTTTGGACCCAAAAATATTTCATTTAAAAATAGTCTGTTAAGCTCGATAAGATTGCTATTCAAGTTAACTCGCGCTAATTCTTGAAAACTTTGTTGGCCATTTTCTTGGGCGGATTGAGCTCCACACTTCGGCACAAGCAATGATTTTAATCCTTGGCGTTGGTCTTCGTCGAAATTAATGAAATCCACAGGAATGATCCCATCAATTATATTTTTCATTTTTGCAGGTAGGAGGGATTCAGCTTCGGCCAGAAAGGTCTCTATTTTTTCTAATTCCCAAGAATTATAACGTCCCGGATACTTTAAAAAAAATATCGAAAAGGTGCCCGCCTCGGCGGATTGAAATGCAAATAACATGGCAATGATAAAAAAATATCGTCTCATAGTTGAGACGATATTAGTGGTTTAATTTGAATTAAACAGTGTCAGAATTCTAACAGGTAATAATTACTTATTAGCTTCTTCGATTACACTTAAAGCGAGCTCATCATTTGATAAAGAAGGGTTGCCTTCTTTTATATTAAGCATAGCTGCAACCAAAGTCGCATTATCCAAACCTTGTCCAGAAGTTAAATAATTTGCAGCCAAAGGCGAAGCCTCAACCATTAAAGCATATCGATGAGGGGCACTTGCATGAGAAAGAGTAAGTAGAAACAAAGCTGTCGTGGACGCAAGTAAAAGAATATCGCCGCCATCATTATGGCAATTATGGCAACCACCTGGAGGACGACCATGACCGCCATGACCAGGATGTGCTAATGCAGCACTAGCAAAAACGCTTGCAGTAATTAGTGTTAAAAGAAATTTCATTGTAGCCCCTTATCGTTAAGTTTAAGTTCATTTTTTCGCACTTCATAGTGCCCAAGTCGCGGAGATTATCACACTTGTAGGTGAGAGTCCATAAAAGGAAGCCCCTGCATTTGATGCGATGTAAAAAGACAAGAAATATGTAAATTTTCTCTAGGGCACAGGCCCTAATAGTCCCGAAAATTATAGGCAAGCCAGCAAAGGCCAAAACCGCCCCCCCAATCAATCCATACATTTGTGGAAAAATAGGGATAAATCATAAGAGCCAAGCCAATCACCGTAAAATAGAGATTTCCTCGACGACGAGATTCCCGGATTAGATAGAAGCCAATGAGTCCAAATATCAATCCCGAAAAGAGTGAGGAAGCAGTTATATTCATAATAAATATATTCCAAGGAGTGCCTATTTTTGTCACTGGAAAAAGCTTAGCTATCTTTGAATATAGCAAGGGAGCTGAGATCAAACCAATGATTTAATAGAGCGGTTCGGTGAAATTCAGAATAGGCGTAGTTCCTGCAATTAATTAAGATCACATGAATTCACGTATTCTCGCCCTATGGGGTCTTTATTTGTTCTTAATGATTGCTTGTGGAAAGGAATTTAAAGTTAATTCCAACCCAGTGGCAAGCAGTGCTCTGCATGAGGGCGATCCAACTCAGACTAAAAAATCTGGCGCACCCGATGCTGTGGCTGAAGATGTCGGTCAATTTTATCGAGTAAAAAGTCGCACCAAAAATAACAATAATCATGCGCGAAATATTACCCTTAATAAAAAGGAATATAAGGTCGAGAGAGAGCGCTTAAGTATCTCGAAAGTGACCTATGATTTTAAAGATGACCAGATGACTTTACGAGGACAATTATTATTTAATACTCAGACTGAAAACTTCGCGATGAGCGGTAAAATTAAAAACGGTTTAATCGATCTGATCGTAACTGATTCGAAATCTGCTTTTGCAGAAAAATTAAAAGCTCGGGCGACTTGTTATTCTTTGTCCTCCAATGAAAACAAAACTCAATGCGGAAATTTTTTCATCGATTTTTATTACCTAGATCAAGGGACTTTTTATACGGAGCAGTTGATTCCCAAACAAGAGGCTTCTTCTGAAAAGAAAAATGATCAAGATAAACAAGACAAAGATGAAAAAGAAATCTCCCCTGAAGCTAAAGAAAGCGCAGCTTCCGCTGAGGCCGTGACCGAAGGACAAGCTGGGTATTTTGTCGGGGATGCCAGTAAAGATATCGTTGAATTGTTTCCTCTTATTAGCCAGGAAACTCAAGAGCAAGCTCAGCCGCCACAGAAATTACCGACACCACCAACCTCACCAAAACCACCCGCAAAGCAACCATTGCCGGCCCCACGTGCACCGGTAAAGCCTCAGCCGCCCTCTTCGCCTCCCAAGCCGGCGGCTACAAAGCCTAAACAAGGAAGACCTGTGAATCAAGCTATTGGAGGACTCGGGGGAAACCAAGGACCTGGTCGCTTGCAAAATGCATCCAGTTTGTTGGAAGTTTTTAATCGTTTAGGCCGAACTTCGGGCTTTCAGCTTTTAAATACTGAGGGCGAAAAATATTTTGGGACTTGGGACATGATTCAGCTTATCCAAAAAATGGGTTTATGGGTGAGAGACCATGTACCTGGCCAGGTTCTTTCTATTGGCAACATTACCTCTAGGCATGGGGGGCCGCAAATGGGGCAGGTGAGCCATCAAAATGGTTTAGATGCAGATATTGCTTATTTTACACCCTCACAAACAATGGAAGCAGTGGTTGACATAAACTCGAATAAATTGAATCCCAATATTTTACTGGATGACCAATGGAAACTTTTCAAACAACTCATTTCCACAGAAATGGTGAACATAATAATTGTAGATCCTATCGTTAAAAAGTCCATTTGTCAGCGAGCTGTTAAGTTAGGCGAAATAAACTCTCCTAATGACAATAACTTAGGTGCAAGAACCTTAAAGCGTCTTTATGTGGATGAGGGACACTACCGGCAGCATTCGAACCATTTTCACGTGCGAATTTGGTGCTCAAGCTTTGATCGAGCCTGCAAACCGCAAGATCCAGAGATTAATGATCAAGCCTTGGGCTGTGATCTTTCCCCTTGATTTTAGACGCCTTTAATCATAAACCAATCCTTCGATGAACTGAAAACGGCATTGAAAAAGGCATAAAGAGCAGGTCGATGAATATCCACCTGACGCCTTTTCGAGGAAGGGATTTATGAAAACGCGTACGCATTCGGGCGCTAAAAAGCGCTTACGTCTTACCGCTGGTGGAAAAGTCAAAAGAAAACAAACACGCCTTCGTCATTTGAATTCACATATGAGTTCAAAACCAAAAAGACATTTGGGTGAAGTGGTTTATGTGGATGATGCAAACATGTATCAAACTCGTCGACTATTGGTTTTTTAATTGGTTTTTTTTATTTAAAAAGGAAGATGTAAAATGGCTCGTGTAAAATCAGGTAAAACAAATCGCGCTCGACACAATAAAGTATTAAAAATGGCAAAGGGTCGCTATTCTGCGAACTCTCGGACCTACACTCATGCAGTTGAAATGAACGATCGTGCAATGGCGTACATGTTCAAACATCGCAAGATGCGCAAAAGACAGTTTCGCGTTCTTTGGAATCAGCGAATCAATGCTGCTGCTCGCATGAACGGAACGACTTATTCACGTTTAATTGGTGGATTACTTAAAGCTGGAATCGCAGTCGATCGTAAAAACTTGGCTGACCTTGCAGTGAAAGATTTGTCGGCCTTCTCTCAACTTTGCACTCACGCTTTGAAATAATTCTTGTTTTAGTTCCGCAGGTTTGTGAAAGCGGCCTGCGAAAAAACTTAAAGACATGATCGAAGGTTTGCAATGGACGAGTTCAACTATCAGTTTGAGAATCGCAAACAAGACCACCTTCAGTGGTCTTTGAGCTCACATGCTCAATCGGAATCTTTTCGTGAATTTGATCAAATTCAATTAATACCCGAAGCTCTACCTGAAATGAACTTAGCCGAAGTCACAACTCGCACTTCGTTCTTGGGACGTGAATTATCCATGCCGATTTTCATCAGTTCGATGACGGCTGGGCACGCGGATTCTTTTGCAATTAATCGTGAACTCGCTTTGCTGAGCCAAAGAAGACAAATCATGATGGGCGTTGGTTCGCAGCGACGCGAATTGAAGGATGCAGAAGCAGGAAAAGAATGGAAAGAAATTCGTAAATTAGCCCCACAAGCTTTGTTGATGGGAAATCTTGGGCTTTCTCAGGTGATCGAGACTTCGATTACTGAAGTTCGACGACTGGTCGAGAATCTTGAAGCTCAAGCTTTGTTTATTCATCTGAATTCTTTGCAAGAGTGTTTGCAAAAAGAAGGCACCCCGAATTTTCGTGGTGGCTGGTTGGCTTTAGAAAGATTGTGCTCGCAAATTGGTGTTCCCGTTATTGTTAAAGAAGTGGGCTGTGGTATTTCGCCGCAAACTTCACGGCGTCTTTCCGAAGCCGGAGTATTCGCGATCGATATCAGTGGTGCTGGTGGAACACACTGGGGTCGGGTTGAAACTTTAAGATATGATGAAGACGAGATTGGTAAAGAAATTGGTGAAAGCTTTGCGGACTGGGGACTTTCCACTGTGGATAGTTTGCTTAGTGCGAAGGAAGTCAATGTGAGCTGCCAAATCTGGGCATCAGGTGGGGTACGAAATGGTCTTGAAGCCATGAAATTAATGAGTCTTGGTGCTGAGTTTGTTGGAATGGCACGGCCCTGGCTTTTGGCGATGAGTGAAACAGATGATCAAATGAAATTCAAAATGTCAGCTGACGATAAATGTGCTGATAATTTAGATCGTTTAGCAATTCGTTTTCAGCGGGAATTGCAAATTGCGCTCTTTTGCACAGGTTGCGCAAGTGTGAATGAATTGAAAAGGAAAAAGGTATGGAAATGGAAAAATCTCTCTCGGAAACTTTCAAAGGATTCTCGAGGCTAAATCGTGAAGAGCGATTAAGAGCTCTTCTTGGCACCGGACTTTTGCAGGAATCTGATATTCAATACTTAGCCAATGGTGGACTGAAGGATTTTTCATTTGGTGAAAAGTTTATTGAAAATGTTATTGGATATTTTCAATTGCCACTGGGTGTAGCTACAAACTTTCGTATTGATGACAAAGATTATTTAATTCCCATGGCCGTCGAAGAAACTTCCATTGTCGCAGCGGCAAGCAAGACAGCAAAATGGGTGCGGGAAAATGGCACGATATTTACTGAAGTTATCGGTAATGAAATTATCGGCCAAATTCAATGTGCTAAAATTAAAAATTTTGAAAAATTCTCTGAGATATTGAATCGAAATAAAGCTCAGTTGATTGCAAATGTAAATACAGAAGTTGCCTTTGGTCTTGTTCGTCGTGGTGGCGGAGTTAAAAATATTCAGGTGCGTTCGGTGCCACGACCAGAGGGTGGCGCGATGGGAATTATCCATATTTATATGGATCCTTGCGATGCTATGGGTGCGAATATCATTAATCAAGTTTGTGAGTTTTTGAAGGACCCGATCGAGCGATTAACTGGCGAAAATGTGACGATGTGTATTCTTTCTAATTTAGTTGATTCAAAAATCACTCGCGCAACTGTTGTTTTGAAAAACATTGATGCCGAGCTTGCTGAAAAAATTCAGGAAGCTTCTTTATTTGCTCAACAAGATCCCTATCGTGCGGCGACAAATAATAAAGGCGTGTTGAATGGAATTGATCCCATTTTAATTGCCACGGGAAATGATTGGAGAGCTGTTGAAGCTGGAGTGCATGCTTATGCAGCCAGAGACGGACAATATCGTTCGGTTACGAAATGGGAGAGAGTGAACTCACATTTAGTTGGAGTTTTCGAAGCCCCAGTGATTGTTGGTACCGTAGGTGGGGTTACAACATTGCATCCCACGGCTTCGATGTGTTTGCGCTTACTGAATGTTCAATCGGCCAATGATCTTTCGCGGGTTATTGCAGCGGTGGGCTTGGTGCAAAATCTTGGGGCTTTGCGAGCCTTAACAACAGTCGGAATCATTGAAGGACACATGAAACTTCATATTAAAAATTTGAGCCTCGGCGCTGGGGCGCGTGAGAATGAAATTCCCGAGTTGCAAAAAAAACTTGAAGAAATTTTATTTACCCGAAAACGTATTTCCTTAAGTCATGCCGTCGAGGTTCTTAAAGAAATTCGCGATCAAAAACTAACAACATCTTAAACTTGGAATAACTGTGGACCTGCGCATTCGAATTCCATGCAAAAGTTTTATTTTAGGCGAATACGCAGTATTAGATGGTGGGCTTTGCTTGGGAGCCGCGACGACGCCTCATTTTGAATTTTTTTTTCGCACAAAAAATGAATCAGTACAAAATTTATCTTTATTCCACGAAAGTTCTCCGGCAGGAAAATTTTTAAAGAGCAATTTTGAATTATTTAAAAATTTAGAAATTAAATTTTCTGATCCTTTACTTGGGCAGGGTGGTTTTGGCGCTTCGACCGCTCAATACTTGGGGTTGTGGGCTTATCGTGAATGCATTGTGAATAGCCAATCGCGGTCGAAACTTTTAGAGCCAGAGCGGATAAAATCGATGATTTCGGAATATCGTGATTTTGCTGCTGGTTCTGAAGGACGTGCACCCAGTGGCGCTGATCTGGTCATTCAACTTGCGGGGGGCTTTAACTGGATCGATTCAAAAACATGGGACATCCAAAAAACAAAATGGCCATGGCCTAATTTAATTGGTTACCTGATTGCAACTGGGAATAAACTGTCGACGCATACTCATTTGCAAGATTTGAATGATTTTAACTCAAATGAATTATTTCATATTTTACAGCAAGCACGATCGTCCATCAAAACAATGAATTTAGATCACTGGATAAAATCGGTTAATAATTATTCAAATGAACTTGAGCAATTAGGTTTGGCGAGCCCAGCGACGCTGGCTATCGTAAGAGAAATTCGATCGTGGTCGGGAGTGCTTGCTGCAAAAGGTTGCGGCGCGCTCGGTGCGGACGTAATTTTTTGCGTCCTAACGTCAGACGAAGAGAAGTCAGTTCAGTCCCAATTGTTAAGCAAAAATTTAAAAATCGTCGCAACTACTGAAACCTTTAGTTCTGGTTTAGAGATTCTGCCTTATGAAACTTCGATCAATCGCGAGTTGATTCGTGATTGAAGTTTCGGCACCTTCCAATATTGCTTTGATTAAATACATGGGAAAAGTAGATTCTTCTTCCAATACTCCGACAAATAGTTCCTTATCCTACGCTTTGGAAAATTTTCGCACGACAGTGACGGTCGAGAAAAACACATCGCCAATTGATGAATGGCGACCTTTAATCGGCAATCAATTTCATAGAATTGAACTCTCAAGTAAAGGTAAAGAAAAATTTTTATCACATTTCAATTTAATGAAAAAAGCTTTGGGATTGGATGGCTTTTACAAAATATCTTCTGCGAATAATTTCCCATCTGACGCTGGCCTTGCAAGTAGCGCCTCTAGTTTCGCAGCTTTAACTCGAGCGGCTTATGCTTTGAAAAAATCGATGGATGTTAGTTTTGAAATTTCCGATGAAGGATTGTCGACATTAAGTCGCCAGGGTTCAGGCTCATCGTGCCGTTCATTTTTTTCTCCATGGGCGATTTGGGATGAAGAAAGTGCGCGTGAAATAAAGTTACCCATTCAAAAATTAAATCATCATGTTTTCATTTTTGAGAGTGGAGTCAAAAAAGTTTCTTCTTCCGAGGCGCATTCCCGGGTTGTGCAAAGCCCACTCTTTAAAACAGATTCAAATGGACGTTCACGCGTAGAGCGTGCCGAAAAACGCATGAGTGAATTATTGGCTTCTTTTCAAGAACATCACTGGACAAAAAGTTACGAGATATGTTGGGAAGAGTTTTGGGACATGCACGAGCTTTTTCACACAAGTACGCCCGCATTTACTTATTTAACCGAGGAAGTAAAACAAACGCTTAAAAAAATGCAATCTCGTTGGAAAAAAGAAGGATGTGGACCAATTATTACCTTGGATGCTGGTGCAAATATTCACGCCCTCTTTCGCCACGAGGATAAAGACTTATTACAAAGCTGGCAGGCTGAGTTTGAACCAAGAATTCAACTCGGCTCGAAGGTTCATTGATGAAAGCTTTTGAAACTCGTACGTTTGGAAAATGGATTTTAGCGGGTGAACACGCAGTGCTTCGCGATTGTCCGGCTTTGGTTTTTCCTCTGCGATCTCGGCATTTACATTTTCGTTTTGTTCCTGGGGCATCGGTTGCTGGATTAGAATTGAAGCTTCATGGTAGTTACGGCGCAGAACTGGAACTTCTATTTCGTGATGTTTTAGAAAAGTCTTTTGAACTAAAAAAAATTTCGAAGAATGATTTTCATGGCGTTGTCGAAATCAGCAGTAATCTTCCAATTGGTGCAGGGCTTGGAGCCTCGGCATCCTTGTGTGTAGCTTTAACACGTTGGTTTCAATCGGAAGGGTTAGTCTCTGATTCTGAAAAGCATGAATTTGCCAGACAATTAGAAAATCTTTTTCATGGTGAAAGTAGTGGAGTGGATATCGCCGTTGTTACTGAAGAGCGAGCATTGATCTACACTAAAGGTGGTCATCGAAATTTTTTTGAACCACAATGGAATCCTGAATTGTACATTTCTTTTTGCGGTCAGAAGGGCATAACTTACGAATGCGTAAACCAGGTTAAAAGTTTAATTGAAAAGTTTCCGAGTAAAGCAACAGAAATTGATCAGAGGATGAAGATAGCAGTTGAGAAATGTGGGAATGCTCTTTCTGTATCTAAAAACGAAGGTTTTGAAAAATTAAAACAAGCTATGGATTTAGCGGCTTCTTGTTTTCAAGACTGGGGACTGGCCAAAGGTGAGGTGAGTGTTCATATGAACATGTTAAAAGCCCATGGTGCCGCCAGTGTAAAACCAACGGGCTCAGGTGGTGGTGGTTATATTCTGAGTTTGTGGAATCAGCCAGTTCCTGCTGAACTTCAAAATGAGTTAATTCACTGTTTTTAATAATACCATCTCATTATGAGAAAAAATGTATTTAAAGTAGACCAATAATTGCGTCCCAGTTACTGTTAAATTGGCGGTGCGACGAGATATGCAATCAGTCTTACCCTGCTGTTGCGTATGGAGATTTTGGTGGGGTTTATCGGGGAAAATTATGTCGTCATATGAAAGTTTAGTTACTTTGCTTATTTGTGTTTTCAGTCTCCTTTTCTTACAAGTATTAAATATTCGCTGGATCTGGAACTTAGTTTTTCTAATGATGATCGGAATTCCTCTTGCTCAGGTGTCGGCGGCAGAAACGGTCACAATAGATCTTGCCGTCAATAAAGGAGTGGCAAGGAATGTTGGTACGGGATTTTTAGGCGATATCAGTTCAGTCAATCCTCCAGCTTCTGTAGTAGATCCACTAAAACCTAAGATGTTTCGTGGCAATGTTCAAAATTGTTTTGATACAGACTCTCGTTCCAGGGCTTTAGGGGCAACCTGTCAAGTTATGTTGTCTTGGGGTCGTTGGTGGCGAGCACCTTTTCCAGGTGATGGAGGAGATTGGACTGAATGGCTCAATTTTGTTGGCACTACCGTCCAAACTGCAAAAAATAGGGGTTTGAAACTGCATTGGGATATTTGGAATGAGCCAGATTCGACAAATTATTGGAATCCTGCCGTTGGAGGTTTTAATACCACTGCCGGAAGAGATCAGTTTCATGAAACATGGACGCGTACGGTACGGAAAATCCGCTCTATTGATCCAAATGCTATAATAGTCGGGCCAAGCTATGCGTTTATTGGGAATCAGGGTACTGGTCTGAATAGTTTTCTTCTGTATGCCAGAGACCATTACGATGCCGCTGGCCGTAATGTTCTTCCAGATATACTAGCATGGCATGAGTTTGAAGGTGCGGAGGCCTTGACTAGAAATGTTTCTACAGTTCACCAGTTTATGACAGCAAATGGAATTAAAATTCCGGCCATATCAATCAATGAGTATATGCCTTTTGCTATACCTACACCAGCCATCCTTGTCAGTTATATTGCGGCTATTCAGCGTTCAGGTGTTGAAAGTGCTTCACATGCTTGTTGGCCAGAGTCTGAAATTGTGACTAATGGCGGTAATTGCGGAAACTATTCTCTTGATGGGGTATTGACAAATGCTACTCAATTACCTCGTTCTCAGTGGTGGGCTTATAAGTTTTACGCTGATATCACAGGCACATTGGTAGATGTTACACGTCAGGGACGTACTGACGCTGTTGCTGGATTAAATTCCGGAGCGCGTGTTGCAAGAATTCTGGTTGGTGGAGATTATAAATCTGTGACTCCACCGACATCTGTGGATGTTGTTGTTAAAAATATCAGCGCAGCTTCAAATCTTCCTAGCGGAGGCAAAGTACGTGTTGTCGTTCAGAGAATTGCTAATTTTGGAAAGAATACGATGTCAGCCCCTCAAGGTCTGATTAATCCCGACACAAAAAACTATTATACAGACTATACTGTTTCTAGTGGTCAAATTATCATATCACTTGCTGGTTATGATAGTAATAGTGCTTATACCATTACCCTCTCTCCACCTGGTGGGGTTTCTGTTCCAGAGCCTACTCCTAGGGCCCCGTCCAATCTTCGTGTAACGAAACTATCAGGGTTTTTCCAAATACTCTAAGTAGCCTTGGCCGTATTTAGGGCCACCACCATTGAGGAAACCCCCGCCACCGTCGTCGCCCCCTGCCCTCGGGGCCAATACTGTTCGGTTAAGCTTTGAGCTCATGATACGAATGGTAGCCAAATTTTAAAATATTTCTTCTACTCAAGTACTTCATCTGAAGTGACTTGTAGAACTTCAAAATGAGTTAATTCACTGTTTTACCATCTCATTATGAGAAAAAATGTGTCTAATGTAGACCAGTAATTGCGTCCCAGTTATGATTTAATTGGGGGCGTGATGAGATATACAATTTATCTAATCGTAATGGGGTGTCTGTTATTCTTATATGGAAACTGCGCGCCAGTATTCCAGACAAGCCAACTACCTACTTATATAAATGAGCAGGCAAGTCTGTCATCTCCCTTGAGTCCTGTTCAAGGATCGAGCGCATCAGCTAAATTATGTGCAGATCCCGCAATTAAGATGAAACCGATATATGTAGGTCTAAAGCGCCTTAGCCGTACTGAAATTAATAACTCAATTAATGATCTATTTGGCGTAGATTATAAATTGGGCGATAAACTACCTCTAGATGCCAGCGTGTTAGGTTTTGATAATAATGCGTCAGCACTTACTGTTTCTTTCTCATTTTTGAACATTGTAATAGATGAATCAGAAGCCTTACTTAATCAGGCATTTCTGAATGCTTCTAGCCGCAGTTTAATTCTTATATGTCAAACAGCAGATGCAGCATGTGCCACGCAGGTGATTAATAAATTTATTAAAAAAGCCTATCACCGAAAAATTACCACTGCGGATACGCAAGCACTTCTTTCGGTTTATCAAATTCGTCGAACGGCAGGCGACACCCACGAAGCAGCACTTAAAGTGGTATTACGTACCGCAATTTCGTCTGTTGAGTATCTTTACTTTTCGGTCGGAGCTAATGGCGCTACATCCAGTTCAAATCGAAATTTAAGCGCTCATGAACTAGCCTCTCGGCTGTCATTCTTTTTATGGGGTACTATTCCTGACGATGAGCTTTTGAACTTAGCTGATTTGGGCACACTCCAGAATCCCGAAATCTTAAAAGCTCAAACCTTGCGTATGCTGAAGTCAAGTAAGGCGTTATATCTTGTGAACGGATTTGCCAGCAAATGGTTGGATCTTGATCTGCTAAATGGTCGAACAACTAATTTGCCAATTTTTCCGCAATTTACCAGTCAGATAAGAACAGATATGATCGACGAAACTAAATACTTTTTACAAGAAGTTATTTTGAACGATAAAAGTCCTTTAGATTTAGTTAATGCAAATTACACTTTTTTAAATGATCGTTTGGCTAGTTTTTATGGGATTACGCGAGCACCCAATACTAACTTTACTAAAACAGACATATCAATGACTGAGCGTCGGGGGTTGCTAGGACAGGGAAGTTTTTTAACCGTGACTTCGGGTCTTAGTGAAACATCGGTTGTTAAACGTGGACATATGATTCTTGACAAATTTATTTGTGCTTCACCTCCACCGGTTCCAGACAATTTACAAATACCAGAATCGTTTGCAAGCTTGGTTACGGCACGCGAGCACAGTAATGCACGCCTAGCAAATTCTTCATGTGTAGGCTGTCATCGAATGATGGATCCTTATGGTTTTATCCTTGAAGGTTTTGGACCCTACGGAACTGTGCGAAACCAGATGCCCGACGGAAGCGCCGTAGATAATCTAACAATTCTGCCAGATGGCAGAAGATACACCAGTCCTAAAGAGCTTACTCAGGATCTTGCTAAAGATGAAAACTATAAATATTGTATTAGTAAAAACTTAATGACTTATGCTCTTGGTAAAATGCTCGTCAGTCGTGATGAAACATGTAAGGCTGTAAACGTTGGAATACAGTCGGTTTCAAGTACATCAAAATTTTCTGAGTTAATATTTTCGATTGTAAATGATGTTTCGTTTAAAATGGAAGGATCAAAGTAATGAAAAAGCCAATTTTACGCCGGACCTTTTTGAAAGGAGCCGGAGTTACAATTTTTCTTCCGTTCTTAGAGTCAATGTGGCCACAAATAGCAAACGCGCAGGCTGCAAGCTTAAAGCGATATGCTTTTTTAACTTTTCCGAATGGGACAATGCCAGGCACATGGAATTACAACGATGTTTTATCACCATTAGCTTCAGTGCAGAATCAGGTTACAGTTCTAAATGGTGTGAAAAACTATAATGGTGATGTCGGAAATGGAGCTCACTCAACTGTCACAGCGGGGATTTTGACTCAAGCAAGAGCAAAGGGCGTTGGCTTTACTACTGAACGGCTGGATTACGCTATTGGTGCGCCACAAATGAGTATAGATCAGGTGATTGCTGATGCAGTTCAGACGAAAGGCTCTCTTCATTCATTAGTTCTTAAATCACCCTTCGAAGGTGGTGACTTCCCCGCATTGAACTTAAGTAGTAAATATTCTGGTCGAATATCGTGGAGAGGAAATGTGGCCGTTGAGCCAATGACTAGGGTAAAAGATGTTTTTGCTGCTATCTACGGGGTGAGCGGTGCAAGTGTTGACATGAATAAAATTGGACCCAAAAAGAGTATTTTGGATGGAATTTCAGCTTCAGCTCAATCTCTTAATAATAAACTGGGTGCTGAAGATAAAATACGTTTAGGCGCTTATCTTGAAAGCATTCGCGAAGTCGAAAAAAGATTACCAGCTGCAACTATGCCGCTACCACCACAACCATTAAGCTGTCCGATTACGGGAGCTCCGAGGGATGTGGCCTTTCATAGTTATGATCTATGGACGAAGGCGATGATGGATCTTATAATTCTGGCTTTTCAGTGTGGGCGCACAAACGTGTCGACATTTCAATTTTTTATCGATGGTGGAATCAAGGCTACGGCGCCTTTGCATATGGACGAAATCGGTCTTAACGACATTATTAAAGCCGGCGGTGGTGAGCATGAATTTAGTCACAAGGGTGACAACACTTATCGTCTTATCAACAAATGGTATGTAGGGCGCTTGAAGTACATGATCGATAAAATGTCTAAAATTTCTGATGTTAATGGAGCCACTCTTCTTGATAACAGCATGGTTTTTTTAGGCGCTAATTTCGGAAACGCCAGAGAACACGGACATACTAGACCAATCGGAGGTATACTGTATCTTGAAGATATTCCACTGATCTTAGCTGGAAAAGGTGGCGGTACAATTCAAAGCAATGGTAAAGTTCTTAATTTGGCGGGTGCCTCATTAGCCTCGGTTCACTTAACCGCTGCGAGAAAAATGGGAGCTAATATTCAATCATTTGGTAGGGTTGGTGAAATCAATGGTTTCGGCCAGGGCGACAGTGCTACAGCTGTTACTCAAACAATTCCTAACTTATAAAAAAGGAAGTGCCTAAGGTTGATTTCTTGACCACTGACTGATGGCTAAGCTAGCAGCCACAGTGGCATTCAAAGACTCTACACCTTGGGTTTTTATACTTAAAATCTGTTGAGGATTTTTTGCAGACAATTCAGAAATTCCCGGTCCTTCTTCCCCAACCCATAATCTTAGCTTTTGTGGCCAAGCAAAAGTGAAAATATCTTTTCCATCTTGATCCAAAAAATAATCGTAACTTTGAATTGGAATTTTTAGAAAACTTTCTTCAGTTTGTGCAAAATCCATCAAAAGGCTAGCGCCAGCCGAAGCTTTTAGGGCGCGAGGATGGAAGGGGTGGCAACTTTCTTTGGTTAGAATAATTTTGTTTACCCCAAAAGCCAGGGCGCTACGAACTAATGCCCCCATATTTCCAGGATCACCTAAGGGTGAAAGGACTTCTAGACCCTGTGGAGCTGAATTTAAATTAAATTTTTCAAAGGAAGTGTATTTAAGTAATAAAAGATTAAATCCCGTGCCGATAACATCCAGCTCTTTAAATAAGCCATTTGGAAGTTCATATTTATTAATTTCTGAAGATGTCACTGAGGGATGAGATTCCGTAAAAATCTCGGCAGTAAGTTCAAATTTTTTTCGTGAAGGATTTTTTTCTGGCCAAGATAAAAATTCTTTAATTATTTTTTCGCCCATCAAAAAAAAATATTGAGATTCGCGAATCGATTTTGCAGATTTCAGCTCTTTCCAAAATTTAAAATTTGCATTTTGGCTGGAACTTATTTTCATTCTTGGTCCTCAATTTCACGATGCTTGAACTTTTCAAAAACAACCAATCGTCGCTGGTGTGGTGTTTTTGGCAGACTGTAAGTAATATCGCGATCTAAGGAATAATATTCGCCCCAGGCTTCAATGGCCTTGTGGATTTCGGGATCAACACCAGGTCCTTTCATGAAATAAACTTTACCACTGAGCTCGAGACAATTAATTACATTGCCCAGAGTATTGCTGATGTCTTCAACCGCGCGGGTGATGACGCCTTGGACGGGGTACAGGAACTCGGAATTAATATTTCGTCCAATAATTTCCAATTTAGGTAAATCCAATTCACTGCGAACTAATTTTAAAAATTCGACTCGCTTTTGCACACCTTCGGCAAGAATAATTTTTTGATCTGGAATGACAATTTTCAAGGGAATTCCTGGAAAGCCCGGCCCGGTGCCCACATCCAACAGGGGAAATTGCAGATTTATATGGTCAAGAATAAGCAGACTATCAATAAAATGTTTTATAGCGATGTCACGCAATTTTAACAATCGAGTGAAGTTTTCCTTAGTTTGGCTTTGCATTAAAAGGCGATAAAATTGCGCTAGCTTCATTCTTTGCGCATGGTTAACCAATTTAAAATCATGATTATGAAAAATATCAGCCAAGCGGTCATTAGCTTCGTTTAATTCGTAAATGACCTCGGGCTTTTTGTGTTTTCCAAAATGAGTTCTGGGCCCTGTGCGATTCCTGGTTTTATAGGGCGATTCATTACTTTTATTTTTATGAGCCATGGTCTCATTAATGGTTGAAAATAGCTGAAATCTCAAGGATATTGTGAATATGTCATACCAAAAACTAGAACAAATCGAAGGCGATGCCCTTAAGCATTTTCAAAACGCACAAAACTCGAAAGATCTTTATGATCAAAAAGTCCGATTTCTTGGGAAAAGTGGATCTTTAACCGAGATCATGAAAGAGATGGGAAGTCTTTCCAAAGAAGAGAAACCTTTGTTTGGAAAGAAAGTGAACGAGGCGAAACAAAAACTTGAGCAAGCTTATATCGAAGCCGAAGTCCGATTAAAACATGTGGAAATTGAAGAGCAAATGCAGAAAGAGGAAGTGGATATGACACTTCCTGCGACCCGCACTCCACAAGGAGGACCTCATCCGGTTTATTCTGTCATGGAAGAAATTTTCACGATCATGAGTCGACTGGGATACAGTTTGCGAACGGGGCCCTTGATCGAGAGAGATTATTATAATTTCGAAGCACTTAATATTCCGCAAAATCACCCGGCGCGGGACATGCAAGATACTTTTTTTATAGATCAGACTCATGTCTTACGAACTCATACCAGCCCGATCCAAATTCATGCGCTCGAAAGTGAAGCTCCGCCTTTAAGAATTATTGGAACTGGTTCTGTGTTTCGTTGTGACAGCGATATTTCACATTTGCCTCACTTTCATCAAATCGAAGGAATGTGTGTGGATCGAAAAATTTCCATGGCTGACCTAAAGGGTACTATCTCATTTTTCGTCAGTGAATTTTTTGGACCTGGTTTGAAAACTCGTTTTCGACCAAGTTTTTTTCCTTTTACCGAACCCAGCGCAGAAGTGGACTGCCAATGCCCGATCTGTAAAGGAAAAGGCTGTAGTCTTTGCAAGCAAAGCGGTTGGATTGAGATTGGCGGAGCTGGTTTAATCAATCCTAAAGTTTTTGAATTTGCTAAAATTAATTATCCTCAATGGCAAGGCTTTGCCTTTGGTTTTGGTCTCGAGAGAATGGCGATCATTAAGTACGGCATCGAGGATATTCGGCTTTTACCAGAAAACGACATTCGATTTTTAAGGCAGATGAATTTATGAAAATCAGTTTAAAATGGGTTAACGAATTTGTTGATATTCAAGATGAAATGAAAAAGCCCGAAGAGCTTGCAGAAAAATTAACTCGAGCGGGACTTGAAGTTGAAGAAGTTATTAACAAAACTAAAGATTATGCCCACGTTGTTGTTGGTTTGATTTTAGAAAAAGAAAAACACCCTAATGCAGATAAATTAAGTTTATGCCGAGTCACTACGGGTGAAGGTGTTGTTCACCAAATCGTTTGTGGAGCGCAAAATCACAAATCGGGTGATCGCATCGTCGTTGCTTTACCCGGAGCCGTACTTCCCGGAAATTTTCAAATCAAAAACTCAACGATTCGAGGAATTGAATCGGCGGGAATGCTTTGCTCTGCAAAAGAATTGAATTTGCCTGTAGAAAATGATGGTTTGCTGATTTTGCCAACAGATGCTCCGGTGGGAAAACTTTTTTCAGAATACAAAGGCTTAAACGATATTTTGATGGTTTTAAAAGTGACTCCGAATCGTGCGGACGCTTTGAGCCACTATGGCCTTGCCCGAGAGCTTGCTTGTCTTTTGGGAAAAGAGCTTAAACACCGTACACCTGAATTTTCAGTTGATGCTACATCGACGAAAAGTGAAATGAAGTTGGAAGTGAAATCTGCAGATCTTTGCCCTCGTTACTCGGGAAGATTAATTTCCGATGTGAAAGTAGGGCCAAGTCCTGACTGGCTCAGAAATCGACTTGAATCTTTGGGTATGAATTCGATAAATAACATTGTTGATGTGACAAATTATGTAATGATGGAGCTCGGACAGCCCTTGCATGCTTTTGACGCCGATCAAATTCAAGGTCGCAAAGTCATTGTCGCAAAAGCGAGTGCAAAAGAAAAATTTATTAAATTGGATGGCACGGAAATCACTTTACTCGGTGATGAGCTCACCATTCGTGATTCAGAGCGAGCTCTTTGTTTGGCTGGGGTGGTTGGCGGTAAAAATTCGGGAGTGACCGATACGACAAAAAATATTTTTCTGGAAGCTGCTTATTTTAATCCAATGAGTGTTCGTAAAACATCGCGAAAACATGGCATCGAGACTGATTCAGCCTATCGTTTTAGCAGGGGAGTGGATTCGGACGGGGCCTTGCGGGCCAGTGATCGTGCCACTGAATTGATTTTAAAAGTGGCGGGTGGAAAAGCATTTAACGAACCCCATGATTTTTATCCTGAACCCTTAAAAAAATCTTGGATTTCCCTGGAATTGCAAACAGTGACAGATCGTTTGGGTTTTGCTGCTGAGGAAAAAATATTTACTGATTTTATGAAATCTTTAGGTTGCCAAATCAAAGCCTCAAGTTCTGGAAAATTTGAAGTTCTTCCGCCCTCATTTCGTTTCGATCTTGAGGGTGAAATGGATTTGGTGGAAGAGTATGCTCGATTGATTGGTTACGAACACATTCCTGAACGTATTCCTGAGTTCAATAAGGCGCCGCTGGCTCATGATAAAAATTATCTCTTGGATTTGAAGGTATCGAAAGCTCTGATTAAGGAATCTTACTATCAGGCTTTTAACTTTGCCTTTGTGTCGGGCAAACAAGAGCGAAACTTTTTAGGATCAGTCAGCCCAATCAGCGCCGCGGGATTGAAGATTTCTGAAGAGCCTATTCAACTGCTTAATCCTTTGAACGAAGATTTAAATATAATGAGATCAACGCTGACTTTTGGACTCACAAAAAATCTTTTGACCAATTTTCACTATGGAAACAAATCGGGTCGTTTGTTCGAAATCGGAAGATGTTTTTCAAAAGAGCCGTCGAGCGAAGCTTACGAACAAAATCGTTTGTCACTTTTAGCTTGGGGGCATCCTGAAAACTTGTGGAATAAAAATACAAATGCACCGTTGGTGTTTGAAATTAAAGCGGCCATTGAGAGTCTTTTAAAGCAACTTAGAATTCAGGCTTACAGCTGGGAAACTCCTCAGGACAAAGGATTAGTTCCGCATTTTTTACACATGGGGCAGTTTGTCCATTTGCTTGTTGAGGGCAAAAAACTAGGTTATTTAGGCAGCCTTCATCCCGTTTGGTTGGAAGAGAACAAAGTGAGATGTTCCGCGGCCGTTGCCGAAATTGATTTAGAAGCTCTTTATAAGGGTCAACCTCGACAGTTAAGATTCCTACCAGTTTCGAAATTTCCTATGGTCGAGCGTGATTTTGCTTTTGTTATGACAAAAACAGTAAAGGTGGATGAAGTTTTAAAAGCTGCCAAAAAATTAGGTGGAAACTTACTGAGCCACAGCGAAGTGTTTGACGTTTACCAAGGCGATAAAATGGAAGCTGGCAAGAAGTCAGTGGCTATCAGGCTTATTTTTCAAGATATTCATGCCACGCTGCAAGATGCACAGATCCAAGAGGTTCAGAATAAAATTATAGAAGGTCTAAAGCTGCAATTTGATCTGTCGTTACGATAAATTATTTATTGTTTTCAATGGCTTGCTGATGTTCAATTGGGACTGAACAGATTTTCTAAGGAGTTGGTCCATTATGGCTGGTCAAAATTTGGGCAAATCAACAATGACAAAAGCGGACATCGTTGAAAAAGTTTATCAAAAAATTGGTTTTTCAAAGAAGGAAGCTTCTGAGCTAGTCGAAATGGTATTCGGAACTTTGAAAGATGTTTTACAAAACGGAGAAAAAATTAAGATCTCTGGTTTTGGAAACTTTGTTGTGCGTGGGAAAAATGAGCGTGTTGGACGAAATCCACAAACTGGTGAGCAAATTAAGATTTCAGCGCGAAGAGTTCTCACATTTCGCCCTTCGCAAGTTTTGAAAGCAATGTTGAACGGTGAAGAGTATGCTCATCTTAAAGACGAGGATGATGAAGATGACAATGATTAATCCTGGGAAAACTCAAGAGATCGAGATTTACACCACAAACCCATCTGCGGTTACGGCTATGCCATTTGCAGAAGCAGCAGTTGTCGTTTCAGGCAACGATCTGTCTTTACCCGCGGCTTTATGTGATGATTTGCTTTTGGAAGAGATCAACTCAATACCTGATAAAATGGGATTTAAAATTGGTGATGTCGCTGATCTGCTTGGAGTAAAACAATATGTTTTACGTTACTGGGAAAGTGAATTCGAAATTTTAAAACCTAAAAAGGCTTCTAATAATCAGCGCCTTTACACTCGCAAAGATGTCGAAAATTCTTTTTTAATTCGTAAACTTTTGCACCGAGATCGTTTTTCAATTGAGGGAGCAAGACATGCTTTGCGTGAACTTAAAGCTCATGTAAAAAAAGAAAAAGACATCAGTCATGTTGTTAATAAAATCGAAGCTGTCCACGACCGTCTTGAAGACTTGGCCATGGATATTCGTCGCGTCCGCCAAATGTTTCGCTAAATTCCAACCATCAGCGTGTGGCGCAGCTTGGTAGCGCGCTTGCTTGGGGTGCAAGAGGTCGTAGGTTCAAATCCTATCACGCTGACCAAAAGGTACCAGGTCCTGTTTGTCTGATCGGATCCTTTCACAGTATCCCGGTATACCAAAAACCAATTCCCGCGTTTTGAAATCTCTACTTCAAAGTAAATACAGGTCTTTGATAGGGAGCAAGATCTTCACGGCGTTCGTACCATCCACCGCTCGATGTCGTTGTGACAGATTTAAATCCATAAGAAATAATGACTCCTACTTTATTAATTATATCTAACTTACCACCTGCCCAGCGAGAAGATCTCGTTTCTGTATTCATAGTGTTGTTAGTGTATTCATAATGGCAGTAAAAGTTTCCAGTTGAAGGATCATAATAGGAAGCAGGTGCTTTCCCAAAACCAATTGAACAATAGACCCTGGGAGCGAATCGATTTGAAAAATCAACTTTTATCCCAACTGCGCCTTGTCCTTGGCTTTGGCCTCCAGAGCTAGATACAATGATTGGTAAAACGCATGTCCCATTGAGTTCCGCTTGTGCCTTAACTATTACGGGAATTGCAAATGTCATTGTGGCAGCGACTAATAATTTAAACATAAAATTCTCTCCTATTAATTGTAAATTTTAAAAACTCTGAGATGGCCGCAGTAGGAATGGCATGTTTTCGCGAAGAACGTCTAGTTTCTTTTTCGCTCGATACAATAAAATTGTTTCCTGCCAGAGAACACCAGTTTGCAAAAAAATAAAAAGGCCCGTTTATGGAATTAATTTTATTTTAACAACTCACTCTTAATTTTAGAGTATTCCATTGCAGTTATTGAATTCATCTTTTCAGAATGGAGGAGGCGATTGAAATAAGCTAACTTTAGAAAATTCTTTATTGAAAAATGATTCCATAGCCACTCATGCACCCATAACATCGAAACCTGAATATCGCCGAACTTTTGCGACTGAACTTGAGCAATCAATCGAAAGTCATACATATAGGAGATATACGCAATATCTGCATAGGGTGCCGTAAAAAGTGCCGCCTGTTTTTTAACTTTATTACACTGAGCTGGTAACATTTGGTCTCCACCAGGATTCCATAGATAAGGAAGATTAGTTTGCGCGAACCACTGATATTTTTTCCCAGGAATCTGCTGGTAAAGTATAGACATGAACTCTTGTAGCTCAATAGCAAGAGGATCGTTTAAACGTTGAAGATTTCGAATAATTTGCTGCACGCTTTGCTTAAAGTTCAGTTGAGACTGAATCGCACCGAATTGATTATTTACTGTTACAACATAATCATAGAAGTAATATTGGCGGTCAGAGCAAAGAACAAATTTTCCGCCATTACCAACCTCTTGACCTGTGGCTTGAGCAAATAGAGGATAAAAAATAACAAGAAAAAAATATTTAAACATTTTTATAACCCTTAGAATTCATATTTAAAGATTGATCCAACTGAAAAAGTTGAACAGCTAAATGATAAACGCTATCTTTATTGCCACACTCCAACAAAGAATTTATTCTTGAACGAAATTCACGGATCAGTTCAATCGCCTCCGGTAATTTTTTAGAATCTATGGCCATAGTAACTCCTGAAAAATGGCGTTTTTGAAAAGCCTGGTTTTCTATTGCCACTGATGCATTTTCGAGTTGTTGGCGATGAAACTTTCGAATCTCAGCAGATGGTGTGTCTTGAACAGTGTTGTTTAATTTTTTCCATTGATCGTGATCATTCTTATAAATCAGTTTCGCGTTTTTTAATTTCAGTAAAGCATCTTCCGCCAGCTTGCGAGTGATTCCCAATTGTCGCGCAATCCAATCAGGGTCATCAGAAAACTCAGCAACTTCGGTGAGTTCCATTATAGCGACATAATACCAATCAGATATCGCAAAAAACTGTCGTGAGTTCATTTTTTGAAATTGACCATAACGGGTCCGTGTTCTTTGCAGTTCACTTTTCAGAAAGTTTTTTGCTAGCTTAGATTTGGCATGGCTTAATTGAGCTGATTGTAAAAAAAGTTGAGTTTCCCGCCAACTCCAGCCGAGATGACGAGTTACCTCAAGGGCTTTATCGATACTTATTTTCTTTTTTCCACTCAATACGCCAGAAAGAAAACTGGGACTGAGCTTTAAATCACGGGAAAAAGCTCGCAGAGAGTAATTAACATTTTTATGTTTACGAGCAATGAATTCTTCCTTTAGCAAAAGACCCACTTGATTTTTCATAGCTTCGTATAACTTGAGCAGTCCATTTTTTCAATTGTAATAACTTCAGGGTTTCTTCCAGTGTTCTCTGGTGGCGAACACATAAATGGCATGAAGGTTTTTTAATGAACATCCTGAATTTTAATATTTGATGGTTTTAGTAAACTCATCTTTTTAAAATCAAAAGAGTTTCCGTTCCAAGTTAGAACCCCAACACGGTAAACAGAGGCTTGACCTCTTGTCGCTCCAGGATTTTGATCCACAACTAAGAGATCTATCGAGCGCTCAAACTTTGGTAATCTTATCCACGTTTGCGGGGTTTCGCCGTTGGGACCATTTGGAATTTTATTTATCAAAGAAATAAGATGTTTATCGAGCTTTTTCTTTGGATACAAATCTTCAAATTTTGGATTTGCAGTTAATTTTCCATTCTTAAAAACATGAACTATAAATTCTTGTTCGCATTCAGGACCGCAACCAGTGCGCTGCTCGACGACTGTATCGGAATTGTTTCCTCTGAAAAGAGTGTAGACAAAATATCCTTCCATATTGCCAGTCACTCTCAAATACCCATTTTTAATGTCCTTATCTTCGAAGCTAAGTCCATCCACTGGCTTTCCACTGCTTGGTGGATTGAGTTGGTAAAAATAGAAAAGGACATCTGTTTTTTGACTTCGCTTTGACTTAATTTTGGTTCCTGAACGATTTCTTGCGGTTGATTGACTGAATCTTTGGCAACAGTTGCTTGTGCAGGGCTCTGAGAAATTGGGGCCGTAGAGCAAGATACAGTTTGAAGTAAAATTAAAAATAAAAAGCTGTTTTTAATTAATTTCATTGGCATTGAATCTCCTTATATAAGGAAAAGCTGAACACTTAGATTCATTGATGTCAAATCTAGAGGCCCGACTTTTCTTTCCACTATACATACCAGAGCGAAATTGGCCTTTATTTGGTCTGCTGCGCGAAACGCAGAAAAAACATATCCATTTAAGTTCTATTCAAAAGAGCTTTTTTTTCTGTCCGCGCACGAAAAGAGTACGTGATGCCTGATTTATTGGATTTTGATTTCTGAACGAACTTTGCGAGCCAGCGCCTTCGGTCCAACTAAAATTTATTTTTTTAATTTAAGATTTTTTGGAGGTAATGGTGTAGGTAGTACAGGAGTGGGATCAGCACCTGAACCAATACACCCAATACGTGTGTCACCAGCCGCGAAGCGATCGAACCAGAAATAACCGGCGCCATTCTGCCTCATTAAGCTGAACTCATTCCACAAATACTCGGACGCTACACTGTTCGGTGACGTGCTTTTGGGAGAGCGTCGCCAAATAATATCTGTGCGATTTAATACTTGAACGCCATCGACCCACGCTCTGCCGATGCCATCGTCTTGTGCCACCCCGTTTTCAAGCGAGTTAACTTTCTCCTGAGTTTCTATGCAATACCATTTATTGCTCTGTAAGGAGATACTCGAAAGCGGTTGGTCCGTTGTGGAAAAATAGGTCGGTACATGCTCTGCAGAAAGTCTTAAGTTCGTGCCGCCTGACCCTTTTGTTCCATTTCCACTGCCGATATTCCACCAATGGCGAATGTTATTTTCATCAAAGGGGAGAACAAGAGATTGCCCCTTAATCACCTTAGTTGAGCTCATATGTGAAGCTCGGAATAGACATCTATTCTGCGCATCACGAGGCGAATCAGAGAGACAATTCGCAGTCGGATTTGTTAACGGCGTTGTCGAGCCACTCATCATGAAGTAGACACGCTTATAAACTTCCTTGGTATTAGGGAATGATCGACTAACTGAACCTCCGCATTGTTTCCCGCTTTTAAATTCAGCCTGTGTGACATCACAATTTGATGGGAAATTGACCCTGGTTGAAGCTTTTCCGCTGATCTTCACCGTCGTATCGTGCGTGTAGACACTCGGAAAAAAATCTTCATAATAGAATTGACCTGAGATAGTCGATTCCATCTCATCATCCCAGAAAACTCCAGCATGAGAAAATATTGGCACAAGGGATAATGCAGTCGCGATGATCATCAAAAATCGTATTGGTAAAATTGTTTGCCAATTTGAACTCATAAACACTCCCCCCAAATAGTTTACCATATTAGAGTATTTCTTATGTAAATTAAATTAACTGAAATGACTCGGATCTGTCTCAAAATGGGAACGCAGTGTTAAAAGCAAATGTTCTCAAGTCTCATAAATCTCTGATAAGCTAGTCCTATGAAAACGCAATTTCCTCAATTCATTTATGGCACCGCATGGAAAGAAGAACGCACTCAAAATTTGGTCGATCTAGCAGTTAAGGTTGGATTTCGTGCCGTTGATACGGCTAACCAAAAGAAACACTATCGTGAAGACTTTACTGGTGAAACCTTAAAAGATTTATATAAAGAAATTGCACGCGATCAATTTTGGCTACAATCAAAATACACTTATGTTCGTGGACAAGATCATCGTTTGCCCTACAATCCTGATGACGATTATCCTACGCAAGTAAAAGCTTCATTTCAAAGTACACTTAAAAATTTGCACACTCATTATGTGGATTCTTATTTATTACATGGGCCAATGAATGCGACAGCTTTAACAGATGTTGATTGGCAGGTGTGGAAGGCCATGGAGCAACTTCACACCGCTGGTCAGGCTAAGGTCATTGGTATTAGCAATGTGAATTTGTTGCAACTTAAAGAACTTTTCGCGTCGTCGGAAATTAAACCTATGACCGTGCAGAATCGATGTTATGCAGAACAAGGCTGGAACAGAGATGTTCGAGAGTTTTGTTTGGAAAATAAAATTATTTATCAAGGTTTTTCGTTACTCACGGCAAATCGCCAAGTTTTGACTGACCAGCGGGTACGTCTTATGGCTGATAAATATTCCCGAACAGTTCCGCAGATTATTTTTTGTTTTTGTAAACAAGTTGGAATGTTGCCCATCACTGGCACAAGCAACGAAACCCATATGCAAGAGGATCTAAACGGTTTTAATTTTGAACTGACTTCGGATGAAGTTCAGTTCATTGAAACTAGTTTTTTAATTTAAGATTTGTTGGAGGTAACGAGAATCGGTGATCCAGTCCGACTACTCTTAAATTTTAACTTCCACATCTGAAATGTCTAAATTCTTCTCAAATTTTGAGATGTTTGAAATTGTAGTCTCGGCGATATTCTTCAAGGCTTCTCTGGTTAGAAAAGCTTGGTGAGAAGTAACTAGAACATTAGGAAAAGTCAGAAGACGTGCCAGTATGTCATCGTTAATTCCATTTTCAGACAAGTCGGAAAAAAAGATTCCAGCCTCTTCCTCGTAGACATCCAGACAAGCTCCACCAATGCACTGTTCTTTGAGTGAGGAAATCAGGGCCTGCGTCTCTATCAATGCGCCTCGCCCAGTATTCACAATAATGACATCTTTTTTCATAAGCCCGAGGGCGCTGGCATCAATAATATGGTTTGTCTCGGGAGTTAAGGGAACATGAAGCGAAACTATATCACTTTCCTTAAAAAGAAATTCTCGCTCAACATACTGAACATTATGTTTAAAACCCCAATCGATATCGGGCTGACCATCACAAGCAAGAACGCGGCAGTCGTAACCCCTCATAATTTGGCAAAAAACTTTTCCGATTTTTCCAGTTCCAACAACTCCTACTGTTTTACCGTGCAGGTCAAATCCAACAAGTCCATCAAGTGAAAAGTTCATATCATGAACTCGGTTGTGAGCCTTATGAATTTTTCTATTTAGTGTTTGTAAAAGTGCAACAGTATATTCGGCAACTGCGTAAGGCGAATATGCTGGGACTCTAACTACCGTCAGTTGCAATGACTTAGCACATTTAATGTCAACGTGGTTGAATCCCGCGGATCTCAGTGCAATTAATTTTACTCCTGCAGACTTAAGGGATCTTAAAGTTTTTTCATCTGCGCGATCATTTGCAAACAAGCACACGGCTTCATATCCAGATGCAAGCAGGGCAGTTTCTTCTGTCAAACGCACCTCAAGAAATCGAAGCTCGTGTTGCCCTTGATTAGCGGCCTCTAAGGCCATCCGATCAAATTTGTGAGTATCGAAGACGACGACTTTCATATTGGAGCCCCGTTACTGATCTGCTTCAAGGTTAAATTTTTATTTCAAAATATCGGCGTACATAGATAAACCAACAAAGATTTGTGTCGTTATTTGAGTATCAGCCGTAGCAGGTTTTTTGTTCACCATGTTGTAGGCTAAATGATACCGCAGATTTTGCTCAGCAACTGGCATATAATCCAATGAAATTTCTGTTCCATCCCATTTGGTCTTTACAGATGAGGTGCTCGTTTTTGCATTTTGATCAGTGCTAAACCATTTTAGCGCCGGAGTTAAAGTTTGTATTTTATAGCCAATCTTAAGAGCCATATTGGTCCAATCTTCATCCGTCGTGCTGCTGCTAACTTCTTTTTTACTGATAAGGCCGTAATCTAAGTCAGCTTGCCATGAATCTTTAAGATAACGAAGACCTGCATTTGTATAAGTATTTTTACTTGAATCGGTGGTCGCAGTTACATTTCCTGCAGAACCTGGATTACCGTTATTTCCGGTGCTCAGTGGAGAAACAAAGTAACTTAAGATCGGGAGAAGTGATTTTTCAAAAAATTTTCCTTTGTAAACTACGCCATAAACAGATCTATTTTGATCAATTTGACTTCCAGATGTTGCTGTCGTTCCTCCAGCAGTAGAGTCAGCTTCTTGATTGGCAACTTGCAAAGAGAGCGAGTTTTCATCCTCACAATTATAAGCAAACTTAAGACCTGTGTGGTATCTTAGACCATTGATTTGCGAAAATCCTCCAGAGACCATGTAAAGATCTATTCGAGGTGTATTTCCTTCCCAGCCACCAATTTCAGAATTAAATTTTCCCGCGGTAATTGCAAATCGGTCACTCAGCTTATTGCTTAAGTAAGCCATTTCAACCCAATCATTTGCAGATTCACGCTTGGTTTCTTTAACAGATGATTTATTCAGGATAAACTTAAGACGGTAACTAGTAGCTTCATTAATATTTCCTTTTCCATCCAACTTAAGAGTCTGTAAATTAAAAATATAATTATTTTTACTCGTTGCAACGGCCGTCATCGCCGCATCATTATAGGAAGTACTGGTCAAATCTCCCCGGAGCTCTAAATTGAGGCTCCCTGCAAAAGTTTGAAATGTCGTAAGTAGAATGCTGGCAATTATAATTTTATTTTTCATAGAAAATAGGTACCAGGTCCTGTTTGGCTACGCAATGGAGTTTTTGAAAACAAACCATTTCCTAACATTGGAAAACGCATTATCGCTGATCTGTTGAAGAGTTTAAGGTTCGCATTCGATAATTTCAGGATGAAATTATCTGTTGCCTATTTCGCGATAAAATAAATTAGAGGGGGAGCAGCCAAACAGGACCTGGTACCTATTTTCCAAACAGGGCCTGGCACTTATTTTTCTTATTTAAAATTCCTTGGGCGACGTTAACAGAGCTATCCACTACGGATTCCCAGCTAGGCAAGCCCCACATGGCTTGCCCTACGAAAAACACTCGATTGCGATAAGGTTTTTGCAACTGATCGACTACGGCTAATCCGTCTTTCGGCGTTACAAGGTTTCCTGGCAAGGCTACGGGGATTGCATGTCCGTGTAGTGCCACACGAATTCCTTCAACTGACTCTTTTGTATAGCCTAATGGAGGAAGAATCTTTGCGCTCAGTTCAGCCATAATCGATTCTTTAAATTTATCTAATTTTTTACTAATCCATTTGTGCACACTGAATTCGTCCCCTGGCATGTAAAGCGTTAACATTCGATGCTTGTCATTCTTGCCCGAGACTCCCATCACAACATCCGTAACATTGACATCTTCACCAGCGGGAAGCTGCCCTTTGGGATCACCAAAAATAAGATCATAACCTGCATCGGTCTTATCATTTTCATTTCGCTTTAATAAAACATTGGCAACCAAGTAAGGACGATATTTCATTTTTTGGATGGCGCTCGCTCTTTCGGGTTCTATATCATCAATAAGTCGAGTGAGTATAAAAGGCGCCGTGCTCGAAATTATGTGTTTAGCTGAAATCGTTCTTACAATTCCATCGGGTCCCATGTAACTGGCTTGGGCATGCTCTGTGTCTTTTGATGCTTGGATATCAAATACCGTAGCTTGTGTTCTGAAGTTTTCTAAAGGTAAAACTTCAGATATTTTTTTAAAGATGACTTCGGCAATTCGCCCATTTCCTCCGGGAAATGAGGCAATGCCATTGGAATCTCCCACTAAAAAATTTAAACCAGCCGCTGCACTGATTGTTCTTATTCCGGCTCCAAAAGCAGAACGACTATAATAACTTAGGATTATTTCAAGATCAGGATGAAGCTCAGCATTTAAATGTTTTTTTAAATAGTCATAAACAGTAATCGTGTCCAAGGATTCAACGTATTTGCGATGTTCAACTGTTGGCGAAGGAATTTCAGGATAAATTTTGCCATTTTTATTTTCGATCATATCTTTAAATAAATCTCTTATCTGATTGAATTGATTTTGAGTCCCAGGAACAGTCCCTTTATTCCAAAAATCATCATATCTGACGAGACTATTTGTATTATCGTTATTTTTACGAAAAAGAAAAACAGGATCACTTGCGGTGTCGATGGATTTTAACTCAGAAAAAATTCCTAGTTTTTGCAGGAATTTTTCGTGGAGACTTCCTTTTGTAGGTTGAGCGATATAGGCTGCGCCTGAAGCCATCGTTAGACCATTCCATACTTCCGCCTGAGAATTGCCACCGAATCGATCACCAGTTTCCAAAAACATTATTTTTACTTTTGTGGGGGAATTTTCAATTACCTCTAAAGCGGCAACAAGATTGGCCATGCCGCCACCAATAAAAAGAAAATCCACCGCTTCACTTGCTGCCGGAAGAACTCCGCCGGGTAGACCCGCGATTAAGGTTGGTTTATTCCAAATGACATTGTGATTTCGATGAGGATTGTCGCCTGTTATGACATTGGGGTCGACGCTAGATTGGTCCCGGTTCATTGGGCTAATATCTTCAAAAGTTTTTGCTTTTTGAGGGGGTTGCTTGGGTGGGATTGTTGTCGAATAGGACAAAGTCGATATAAAACATATTAATAAAAATGGAATGATAATTTTCATAATTACTTTAGGAATGCAATTCTGCTTCCAAAGACTATTAAGCTGATAATTAAACCTGGTAGGGCTTTGTCTCAAAATAGAACAGAGTTTTGTTTCAATATGAGACACGTGGATGTTAGGTTTTGAAGAGTAAATACAAATTTTGGTAACCCTTAAATCGTGTTATTCGCAGCTGGAACGAGAACAGGACAGTCATGAGATATGTAGGCTTAGTTAACGTAAAAATATTTCATCTTATTCACTAGCTATTGAGTTTTGATGCCCCTTGTTGTAAAGAGAGGGAGAACTTCAAATCTTGAAGCTCTTGGTTAATGGCAATTTTTAAAATTCTAAGGGTGCTGAAATGTTAAAATTCTATTTTTCTATTTTTTTCTCTTTCAGCTCTGTGGTTTCTGCTGCCGATTATCCTGCTAACCATTGCGAGATTTTTGTCGACAAAGTTGCAGCATGGAGCGGGACTTCTGGTTATGCCGGTTTAACTTTTAAAATAAAAACACTCAATTCACGCCTGGATGGAGCCATCAAAAGTGTTGGCTACTACTCGATTGTTCGAAGCAATCCCCAAATCGCCGCTTTCTGCAAAGCTCATCCACCATCAAATGGAAATTCGAATGATTGCAATTACGTGGATAAATGGATAGTTCGACCTGCACAAGCATTCTTCGGGCAAGATTACTTTTCAATCGATTTTGTACTTTATCATCAGTACGATTTTGTACATGTTTTCGAGGGTGCATTCGTTGTCGAAACCGTCAAGGGAACACGATATTGGTTGAATCCCGCAAAAGGTGGAACTTTCTTTTTGGATGACAATTTGCGATCTAATTTACTTAAACTGGGAAGTGGTGGCTATCACCGTCATGCAAAAGATTTGAACACCGCTACTGCGTTTGATTATGTAAATCCTTTAAGATGCCGCTAATGGAGAAAAATATGAGAATTTCAAAAAATTTAGTAATGATGCTTGGAACCTTTTACATATCGATGTCTATGGCTTCTAATGCTGATTTTTCAAGAGTTTACTCAACTTTATCTGAGATTCAAAACCAGTTAAATGTTAACCGTGATAAATATCAACAGCGGGATTTAGATAATATTTCAAATTCTTTACAAAATGTTTTGGCATTGACTCAAAATCATTCCGGCGGCTCATCCTCTGATATTATCAAGGCTTGCGTGCAAGGTTTTGGTAATGGTTCATCTGGAACAGAATGTGCTCAAAAAGCCTTCGATGCTGATGCTGTAAGAGCTTGTTTAGCCGGTTTTGGCAATGGATCTTCGGGCTTATCTTGTGCGATCTCGTCTCGCTACGCAAGCATTGTTAATGCTTGCGTGCAAGGTTTTGGTAATGGTTCCTCTGGAATGGAATGTGCTCAAAATGCATACAGAGGCGATGTTGTAAGAGCCTGTGTTGCTGGCTTTGGTAATGGAACCAGCGGCAGGGAATGCTCAGTCAAGGCACGGGATGCTGAAGTGGTTAAGACTTGTGTTGCTAGTTTTGGCAATGGTTCAAGCGGCCTTAAATGTGCCACAGGCAATTGAAGCTCTGTAAATACCTTGGCTAATTGCTTTTTGTACAGTACCACCACCATCTATGGAAACGACTTCGCGAGCTACTAGTCCAAGTCGAGAGAAATCAGCCCGTTTAACGATGGCATTCGCTATGACGGCTTTGATATTTTACATTCCGGCAAATATTTTCCCCTTTATGACTATCGAAATGTATGGCCACCGTAACAGCTCAACAATCTGGCAAGGTATTGTTTCGTTAGCACAAGACGGTTCGTGGTTAATTGCGCTCGTGATTTTCCTAGCGAGTATTCTTATTCCCTTTTTAAAAATCATAATTCTTTTTTATCTTTCGCTTGTTGCAAAAAAAACCACTGACCCTAGCTTTAATATTAAGTTGCATCAATTTGTTGAAGCGATTGGACGCTGGTCCATGTTGGATATTTTCTTACTGGCTGTTTTGGTGGCTGTCGTTAAGTTAGGAAAATTGACGACGGTAACAGCAGAGCCTGGCGCAGTGATGTTTTTATTTGTAGTTATATTTACGATGTTGGCATCGGCTTACTTTGATCCACAATTTTTAGAAAGTGAAAATGATGAAAACCTTCGTTGAAAAAAAAATTTCTCAAATAGGTTCGGGTTGGTACATTTGGCTTTTTCCCCTTATTGCATTGATCATCACGGTAACCATGATCACAAAATATTATGAGCAAAATGGGTCAACAATTTCAATTTCATTTTCTGACGTCGCTAATATTGAGGTGGAAAAAACTCAAGTGCGGTTTCGCGGTGTTTCTATTGGCACTGTTAAAGAAATTAAAATTTCGGGTGATAACAAAAACGTACTGGTTCACGTTCTTCTCTTAAAAGACGCTAAACATTTTGCTGTTCAAGGATCTAAGTTTTGGATTGTGTCGCCGAAGATTAACATCCAAGGCATTAGCGGGTTGGAAACTTTATTTCAGGGTGCTTACATCGCCGTTCAGCCAGGCTCTGCAGAAAATGAATTTGCTAGCGAGTTTAAAGGACAAATGACTTCCGACATCACTGATCCTCTCGAGAACACCACGGCTTTTCAATTGGAAACAAACAACGCTGAGTCGATAAACGCTGGTGATAATGTCAGTTACAGGGGCTTAAACATCGGTACGGTCACCAGCGTTGCCTTATCAAAAACTGCCCAAACGGTGTTGATTCAAATTAATATCCAAAATCGATACACGAAGCTGATCAGAACAAATACAGCTTTTTGGCGAAAAGTGGGAATTCAAGCGAAACTCAGTTTATTTAATTCTGAAATAAAAGTTAACTCATTGGATTCGATCATGCGCGGAGGAATTGAATTGTTTACTCCGGATCCCCCAGCCGCCGCAGCTAAAACAAACTACAAATTTACTCTTCTACCAGCAGCACCTAAGAATTACGATAAATGGAATCCAGTATTAAAGTAAAGTATCTCTAAATGAGACGCCCATGTGAGTTTATTACGAGTAAAAATAGTTCGTGGATGTTTCTTAATAAGAAGGATAATATGAATACTGTCTGTCTGTTTTATTTGACCGTGGGGGAATTATGATATCATTCAGAAATCGGTTGCCCGTATTTAAACTTATAGTACCGATTATTTGCGGTGTCTTCGTTTTGTTATCTTATCAAAATTGTGCTAAACCCTTTGCGAGCATGAGTCCAACGGTAGAAGACGAACTTTCTTCATCTTCAATTCTTGCTAGTAGCTTACCACCTACGCTAGTTTTACAGAGTTTTCCAGCCTCAGTTACAAAATCAACTAGCGCATCTATTATGTTTAAGGCGACTGCTCAGGAGCAAAATACAATTTCATCAGTTAAATGTACTTTGGATAACATGGCCCCAGTTGATTGTATGCAAGGCTACAATGGCTCTAATATCAGTGACGGCCCCCATCGCTTAGTAATCATGGCAATGGACAGTCAGGGTCTATCCTCTGCAGAAGTTTCTGTTAATTGGATGGTTGATACCAGAGCTCCAACAGTTTCATTTGTAATGGGACCTTCGGCCATCGTGTCTACGGCAAATTTGAATATCACTTTTTCCGCTATGGATAGTGGTTCTGGAGTCAGCAGCGTCGTGTGCGCGCTGGATAACAGTCCGGTCAATTGTCCCAACGGAAGTTTAATGTTGAATAACTTAACTGCTGGCATGAAGTCTCTTAAAATCACTGCAACTGATCTTGCGCAAAACGTATTTAATTTGAGTCAAAGTTTCGAAGTTAAATTCAATGTTCCGTCAGTTACTTTAACGGCGAACCCACCAGGTTTTGATAAAGCGACATCGGCGACATTTTCCTTTACTGGAATGAGCAACGGTCAAGCATTAACGAAATTTGAGTGTTCTCGGGATGACGTCACCTACGCAGCCTGCAACAGTGGAACTATAACTTATAATAATATTGCTGAAGGAAATCAGAAATTTTATGTGCGATCTATAGATGGTAATGGCGTTAAATCGGCATCCCAACTTTATAGTTGGGTGGCGGATCGAACAATGCCAGTGGTTGCTTTTTCGGCGACACCAGCTGCAACGACGACTTCAACAAACGCAAATTTTTCATTTACAATTTCTGAAGCTGGGACTAATCAAGTTTGTAGCTTAGATAACGTGAACCAAACGACATGTAATAGTCCCATGAATTTTACAAATTTACCCAACGGCAGTCACATATTTAAAGTCACTGCGACCGATAAAGCAGGAAATGTCGGTTCAGCGTCATACACATGGACGATAAATACAGTTGTTATCATAAATAAAACTATAGCTTGGGATGCAACAACTCTGAACGAAGATGGTACAAGTGCGTTCCTGACTGGCTACAAATTATTTTATGGAACTGCACCAGGAGCATACTCTGTGGTCGTTGCTCAAAATACAATAGGGAATAATACTTCATATATGCTTCCTCTTGAAAAGGGAAAGACATATTATTTTGCGGTGACGGCTGTAAGCATTGCCGGAATCGAAAGTAATAAATCCACCCAGATCTCATACTTAGTACCTTAGATCTTTAGTGCTAGCGTGGTCCCTTCAAAAATAGCCTGTTTTGCGTCAAGCTCAGAGGCTTTTAAAGCGCCGCCGATGACATGGATTTTTATTGTATAAGATTTTAAAGATTTGATCAGCTCGCTCTCTGACTCTTGACCAGCGCAAATAATAACCTGATCAACTTCAAGAACTCTTTCTTTCTTACCTACAGAAATATGCAAGCCATCCGAATCAAGCTTTTGATATTCAACTTGATTGATCATTTCTACACCGGCGTCGCGTAATTTTCGGCGATGAATCCATCCCGTAGTTTTGCCTAGACTGGCGCCAAATTTTCCAATTTTTCTTTGCATTAAATAGATTCTTCGCTCGGATTGAGCTGGATTCGATAATTTAAGAGCACCCGATGCTTCAAAATTAGAATCAATTCCCCAATAGTGTAAGAACTGATTAATGTCCGAGGGCGAATTGTTTTTGTTATGAGTTAGAAATTCAGCCGTATCAAAACCAATCCCACCGGCGCCAATAATGGCCACTTTAGTTCCTGGAATAATTTTGCCGGAAATAATGTCGGCGTAAGAGACCACATGTTGACCATCCGAACCAGGAAAAGAAATTTTTCTTGGAGTGGTACCTGTTGCAATGACGATTTCGTCAAATTTCATTTTCTGAAGCTGTTGTGAATCAATTCTTGTGTTCAAAATAATTTCCACATGATTGAGTTCGAGCTGCTTTTTATAGTAGCGAAGGGTTTCAGCAAATTCTTCTTTGCCGGGAATTTTTTTAGCTAAATTAAACTGGCCACCAATTTTATCCTGAGAATCATATAATGTGATTTTGTGTCCTCTTTGCGCTGCTGTTACCGCAAAAGATAGACCAGCAGGGCCAGAACCGATAACTACAATATTTTTTTTAATTGATGCAGGATTCATCGGTAATTCGAGTTCATAGCAAGCTCGGGGATTAACTAAACAAGTTGCCCGTTTTCTTTGAAAAATAAGATCTAAACAGCCTTGGTTGCAAGCAATGCAAGTATTGATTTGATCACTTTGATTATTTTTAGCTTTATTGGCAAATTCCGCATCGGCTAAGAGGGGACGAGCCATTGAAATTAAATCCGCAGAATTTTCGCTTAATATTTTTTCTGCAATTTCAGGAGTGTTTATTCGATTTGCTGCAACGACAGGAATACTGACATTGTCTTTAAGCTTTTTTGTTGCCCAAACAAATGCGGCCCGAGGAACCATGGTTGCGATTGTTGGAACTTTCGATTCGTGCCATCCAATTCCTGTATTAAAGACGTTGACTCCTTCTTTTTCCAAAACTTTTGCAAGTGCGATCGCTTCCAAAGGTGAACTGCCATTTTCCACAAGATCAAGTAATGAAAGCCGAAACATAAGGGAAAAGTCAGCGCCGACCTTCAGTCTTGTTTGTTTGACAATTTCAGAAGCAAATCGAATTCGATTTTGAAAATTTCCACCCCAATGATCTTGGCGTTGATTAGTTTTGGGTGCGAGGAATTGATTGATCAAATATCCTTCAGAACCCATAATTTCTACGCCATCATATCCCGCTTCTTTAGCTAGAGCCGCACAAGTTGCAAAATCTTGTATCGTTAGAATAATATTTTTTTCTGACATAACCCAAGGTTTGAAAGGGGATATGGGCGATTTAATAGCAGACGGGGCCACGGCCAATGGATGATAGGCATATCTTCCAGCATGAAGAATTTGTAAAAATATTTTTGTTGGATATTGATGGACCTTTTCGGTCAAAATTTTATGATTTTTAACTTCGGGAGTTCGGCTAAGCTTTCCTGATAGTGGAACCAGCCAACCACTGCGATTTGGAGAAAAACCACCGGTAACAATTAGACCGACACCGCCGCGGGCTCGTTCCTCGTAAAAGGCAGCAAGCTTATGAAAGTATTTTCCACTGTCTTCAAGTCCGGTATGCATAGAACCCATAACAATTCTGTTTTCTAATTTTAAAGAACCGACCGATAATGGTGAAAACAATTTTGGGTAGGGTGATTGCATGGGTCAAATATTAACATTAGTCGTAGATTTTTATTATTTAAAATTCTGCTTAGAGTGAGGTCCAGGTTATGTTCAAATTAGAGTGAGGTCCAGGTTATGTTCAAATTAGAGTGAGGTCCAGGTTATGTTCAA
>ERZ1292625.707-Hain-H41-01um-R1-707-length-46447-cov-20_pt1 | contig 46447 bp, 59 predicted proteins | sample MGYA00564400_ERZ1292625 | MGnify/ENA primary metagenome ERZ1292625 (study PRJEB36523, sample SAMEA6512639) | groundwater metagenome | collected 2019-01-08 | study: AquaDiva: Metagenomics assemblies of 32 groundwater samples
CTGAAAGCTGAAAGCTGAAAGCTGAAAGCTGAAAGCTGAAAGCTCAAAGCTTCTTGCAAGGGGGGGGTTAAATGGCTTTAGGTGCAGTGCTGAGCTTGTTGGGGGCGATGGCTGGCGGGTACGGAGAGGGGAGGAAGCAGCGACGAGCCGAGGAAGAGGAGCTCGCCTTAAGCCGATTGCGCCGATCCACGATCGAGCGGGAAGAAGCGAGAGCGCAGAGGGCAGAGCGTGAGACCGAGAGGGAAAGAAAGAGAGCGGACGCCCTGAACCTATGGGGTCTGTTGGGATCGAAGGCTCCCGAGGGCACCTTATCTTCCCTCGGCATTTCTCCGGAGCAGGAGGGCGCGTTAAGGGAAAAGGAGCGAGCAGGGGCTGAAGTGAAGGCCCTGGAGAGCTATCTGGGAGACGAGGCAAAGTACCTGCCTGAATATAGAAAAAGCTACGAGGCCGCTACCGGAACAAGGATGCCGACGAGGGCCTGGAATGTCCCGATTGAAGGGAGCCGGGATTTCGAGACCTTAGAGCCCGGCCAGGGCCGATTGAACATACCCTTTATCGGAGGAAGAGAGGTCCCGGTTTACCCCACACGTCCCCCACGAAAGCCTCTTAGTGAGACCGAAGCCCTGGGAAGCCTGATCAAGGGTGAGCCCGAGCTGGGACGCCGAATTCTACAGAAAAAGGGAGCGACCAGCGTTGGAGATATTGAGGGAGAGGTTATGAGATCCCTCCTGAAGATAGCCCCCAAGGAAGCCACGGAGCTGATACGGAACAAGCTCCGGATAGACGCCGGTCAGGCTGTGAGCGCCAAAGACAAGGCTCAAATTGCGGCCGCCAATGCGAGGGCCCTTAATGTGTTAGGCGTGCAGGTCGAGGGTATCCGGAGTGCGGAGGAGAGAGATCGGGCGAGGAGCCAGGTGGAAATTTGGAAAGAAAGAAATCGGCTTCTTTACGCCCCCCTTAAGCCGGGCGAGGATCGTCCTACCATTCCGGAGGAAGCTCTTTCTCCCAACCCGAGCCTCAACCCAAAACAAGAGCAGTTCCTGAACTTGTTTCAAAACGCAATCAAGGGATTACGGTGATGAGCGAATTTAACGAGATGTGGAACATGGCAGCATCCACCCCCGAATATCAGCGCCTTACCGAGGCTTCGAAACTCAAGGTAAGGCGCACCATGTTCGAAGCCGGGCGCAAGACCGGCATGTTTTCCCGGGAAGATGAGGGCGATGTCATGGAGCGGCTTGCTCCTTATGGGGAGGGGGAGAGCCGGGGGTTAGAGGGACCCGACATGAGAAGCCTTCTTTTTGACCCCTCAGAGTTGTTACTGATAGCTCTCACCGGGGGATTGGGTGGGAGACCCCTGGTCAGGGGTGTAGAGGGTGGAGCAAGAGCTTTGGTGAGTGGAGCAAAAGCCTTGGTGGGTGGAGCAAGAGCCCTGAAAAGGTCCCCCGAAGCCTTGGGGTCTGCTGTGCGAGGAATCGGGAAAAAACTTGGAGAGCCCAGTGCTGGACTTCTGGGTGGAGGTCTTCCTCGCGTTACGACCCCCCTCCCGCTGGACGAAGAGACACAAGCTGGGCTGAGGGCGATGGAGACCTTTAGGTCCAGGGCCGCCGAAGTTACCCGCATGAACGCTTCGCGGGAGCGCGGGCGGGAGTTGTTGGGGCGAGTGATCCCCAAAGCTCAGGCCTCTTCTCAAATCGAAGCCTTCAAGCGGGCGCTGTCGGAGACCTTGGAACGGAAGCTTCTCCCTCCGGCTGGAGAATTCATGCCCGAGGTGTCTGCCCCAAGGGTGGGGAGACAAGCCCTGCCATCGGTGGGAAGAGTCATTGAACAGGGACCTCGTCGAGTGCCGCCAGGCATTATGCCGCCACGCGGAGAAGGCTATCCCGCCAGAGTAACTGAAAGAATTACCGCGCCCATCCGAGAAGAGATCCCGCAGGACCTGGGGGTTGTGTTGCGAGGGACAAGGCAACCACCGCCCGCGGTCGCACCGCCAGTCCGGCCCGGCGCAGTCACACTTCCCCAGCCCGGTGCGGCCGCACGCATCTCTACTGAGCAGCTTGTGGCAGATCGGGCCGCCAGAAATACGGCCCTTAAAAGTCAAGCTCGAGCTCGTCTGGCCGGGAAGAAAGTAAACAGGGCCAAGGTCTCGCAGCCCAAGGCGGCAGCACCGGGCGGGAAAGCGGCCGAATTTAACCCCGAGACCCCTGGTAAAACGCTCACCAACGAAGAGTTCGATAGCATGGTAGGTCAAAGTTTGGGAGGACCGTGATGGGACTGCTCACCCTGGCCAAAGCCCTGGGCTATAAAGCTGCGAAGTTGGTCCCCAACGAGATCCGGTCTCCCTCTGAGGTGTTGGGGGCCGAAGAGGCCGGTAAGCAGATATGGAACTGGGTGGACCGCTCTTACCGCGCCGGCAATGTCTGGGCGATTCGTCACGCCAAAGATGCGCTGGCTAACGCCCCCATAAAGAGCGGGACCCGGGAATCCTCCCTGGTGGCCAGGCTGTTGGATGTAAGGCCTACCGAGGAGCAGATCTCCACGCTGTCTCCCGAGATACAAGGTGCCTACAAATTCTTTCGGCGCAAATATGCCGAGCACGCCGTCGAGGGGGGGCTGAAACCCGAACAGCGCGTCACTGACTATTTCCCCCACGTCTTCGACTGGAAGAAGATACAAGACAAGGTTGAAAGAGACCTTGCCATCGCCATGAAGTCCGGCGACGAGGCCAAAGTGGGGGGGCTGAGGCAAGACCTTGATCGGGTCAGGAATTGGGGCAAGAAGAACCTTTCTCAAGCCCAACAGGTGTACCAGGACCTTCCCCAGAGCATTCGTTTCCGCCATTTTGAGCACCGCGCCGGCGCGGGGGGCTACGAGTTGGATGCGGTGAAGTCGTACAACTCCTATCTTCTTGGCCTGCGGAAAAAGCTGTTCGATGAGCCCGTCGTGAAAGCGGCTTCTTCGCTGCTCCCCCAATTATCGCCAGAGCTTCGCGGATACGCGAAGTGGTACTTGAGAGATTACCTCGACCTGAACCGAACCGAGGGGGCCGCCGACAGCATCGCACAGGGGATCAAAAATTTCGAGTTCATACGCAACTTGGGATTCAACCCCCGGTCGGCGGTAGGCAATCTCACCCAACAGGTTTTCAATGTGGTCGAGTTGGGACCCACGGCGACAGCGAGAGGCATCGGCCTGATGTTCAAGCCGGAGGGACGAAAGCTCCTGGAGGACTCCGGACACGTCGCCGACCTGAGCTCGATCTATAACCTCAGCACCTCGCGCGCTCCTCATCCCAAATGGGATGCAGCGCTTAAAACGGTCGGTTATCTTTTTACGAAGGTCGAGACCGCCAACCGGGGGGTAGCCTATCTGGGGGGAATCAGCAAGTACCTCAAGAAGAGTCCGGACGAGATTGCCGAATTTGTGCGGGGTGGGGGGGAGATTCCCGTTGCGGCCCGCAACTATGCCTCAGAGATCGTGCGCCGCACCCAGGGGCGTTACGGCAAAGTTGACCTGCCCAAATTCTTCCGCTCACCTGTTGGTGGGGTAATGGGTCAGTTCAGCACGACGCCGATCAAGATCACCGAGCGGGTGGTGGACTACATGATAAGAGACCCGAAAAAGCTTCTGGCCTACCTCGCCATTGCCCAGGGCACCAACACCATGGCCAAGAACGTCTTTGATGTGGACTTGACCGATTATCTAGGGCCGGGGTATGATCTCTGGGAGGGCACCAAAGCCCTTACGGCGATGAGCCGCGATGACTGGGAGGGTGCAAGGAAGCACTTTGGGAGGATGGGCAAGGCCGGGCAGGGAATCCTACCCAAATCACTTATCGAGGGGCGGTTCGGCCCCGGATTAGAGCTTTTCAGGGCTATAGCCGGATTGCCGGAACGAGGAGCGCACTTGATCTCCGGAGGGGAGCCCACCATCGAAGTCGAGAAGCCACGCCTGCAAAGGCTGGCCGAGCGACATCTCCAACCCGCCCTGATGAGAAACGTGCGGGCAGCGGTTCGTGACTACCGGGCCGGGGGAAGCCCGTCGGACATGGTTAGGAACATCACCGGCCTGGTTGGAAAGGATATGGTGGTCCGCAAAGAGCTGCTTTTGCTCTACGAGATGGGCCAATTCAAGCGGGCGGCGGTCTTGAGGAGAGTTTACCGTGAGGAAACCGGGAGTGATCTGCCTCTGGAGAGCGAGAGCGTGCGGGCGGCGATCCGCAAGCGGCGTGAGCACCAGAGAGCACTGGCGATCCAGGCCACCGAACGGCCCGAAGATTTCTTCTTGCCGCCGTCCGTGGCGAGACGGTTTTAAAAGCAGCTCAAAGCTGAAAGCTGAAAGCTGAAAACTTCTTACGAGGAGGGCTTAAAATGAGCTGTGGAGGAGTGGGCGGGGGGTTCATGGTGATGGATAACCAGGCCGTCCTTTCGACGGCGACGGCTTACGGGTACAGCACCTACTTGGGGTTTGCGCGGGGGGTGAGCCTTGGCGTGCGGGTGAAGAGTTCTACAGCGGCCCCCACGATCAAAGTGGATTGGGAGTCGAGCTATAAGAAGCCCGCCACGGAACAGGCCGCAGACACTTCCTTCGTGGTGCCGACCAATGTGGCTGTTCCGTGGAGTGCTCTGACGGGGGTGGCGAGTGATGCAACGGGGGTATGGGTCTGGCAACAGATACATCCTCCCAAGAGCGAGTACGGGCGGCCAAAGATCACGGGAAATGCAACCAATCCGACTACCACCACGGTAGACCTCATTGTTCACCTGGATGAAGGGCCATAGGGAGAAGCGTTATGGACGGATTCGGGGGGTGGGGACTTCCACCCATACTGCAAATAATCCGCACGGGACTCGGGACAACCTCGGGGGAGGGCTTGGTGCTTTTGAACGATACCCCCGCCGCCGCCGGTGCACAGCAGATCAGCCCTCGGATGCGTTTCTCCGGATACGGCTGGAAGGAGAACGCCACGGCCGGTAGCCAGCAGACCGAGTATAAGATCGAGTTGGTGCCGGTACAAGGAGCGGCGAATCCGCAGGCGCGGCTTGACTTCAACTACCAGATCAATGGCGCGGGGTATCAGGCGACGCCGACGCTGAGCTTGCTCGATGGCAACGTCGGCATCGGGACGACGGGGCCAACAGGAAGATTAAACGTAGTGGATGATTCAACTTCAGTTGCGATTACAAAGCTTGAGAGTAGTTCAACTTATGGAACCCAGCTATATTTGAGAAATGATGATCTTACCAATGTTGGGGACTCTTGGATTTATTGGGGCGTGAATACTCAGGACTGGGTTGCTGGTATTGATAATAGCGATAGTGATAAATTCAAAATTGAGACTGGTTCTGGACTAATCGGTGCGGGGACAAATGTGTTAACGTTACAAACTAACGGCAACGTCGGCATCGGGACGGAGGTTTTTGGCACCAGCGCAGCAAAAGTTCTCGCCCTCGCTGGCCCCGCCACAGCCCCGACGACCAGCCCGGCGGATGTAGTGCAACTCTGGTCCGCTGATATCAACGCAGAAGCGGGTAAGGCCTCACTGATGCTGCGTAGCGAGATAACCGCCAATGGAAACGGCGCCGTCACGGCAGCGTTCATTAAGTCCACCACCGGCGACCTTGCAGCGGGCTATGAGGGGATGATACAGATAAACACGTTCGACAATACGGCTAAAATATGGGCTGATGGCGCGTGGCGGGCTATCGCAACCGCTTGGTAAACAGAGATGTGTACGCATGGCGGGCACTCTATTAAAACCAGAGGAACCGGAAAATGGAAATTCTTTTAACCTCTCCGATCACCAAAACCGCTTCGAACAAGGTCCACGTCTCTGATATCTCCGATCACCCCGACCGCAAGCAACTATCCTTTCGTTTGTCGATCGGTTATAGTGATCCGGACGGCAGGTGGGTCGAAGTAGAGGATTACCACGAATTGATCGAGAACATTCCCGCTGTCGCGGACGACCCTACAACGCCGCAGAATGAGGCCAAACCCGCCCAAAACCGGTACGACAATCTTTTGACCTTGATAAAAACCTCCGGCAAGAATGCCGAGGAGATCATCCTGAATCGAGTTAAAACGAAGTTTCCGGGAACAATCATATAGGGGGAGAAGGTTTGAAAAAGACAGTACCTCGGGATCAGCTCTATGAACTCAAGGCCCTGGCGGCGGAGATTCAACTGATCGAGCTACAGTGTCGGGTAATCCTACAAGAGAAAATGCGCCGAAGAGATGGGATACTGGGAATGTGGGAGCAGCTTTACGATGGGCGGGTAGAGAGTGTGGACTTCGAGGGAGGAACGGTGGAGATTGGAACAGCAGATCTTGGAGATACTTAAATCGTGGGGTCCGGCGGGGTCCACGGTGGTGGTGGTGCTTCTGTTCCTGAAATACATGAGGGAGCACACCCGCGTCCTCAGTGAGATTATCGGGAGCCACATGACGCATTGCACGAGAGCCATGGGAGAGTTGACCCGAGAGATCGGCCGGATGATGGATAAGCATGAGTAGGTTCGGGGTTCAAAGGTTCGGGGTTCCCAACCTTTGAACCCCGAACCTTTGAACCATCATCCGGCGTACTTTTTTTTCAGCTCTTCGAGGGTTTTCCGCTCCTCTTGCTCCAGCCTGCCCTCCAGGTCGATCTCATCGATGCTCCTTACGTTGACCTGGCAGACATACCTGTATTCGATCCATTCACCGACAGTCACATCGGGGGGCTTTCCCCCGGCACCTTTGATGGTAAAACATCTTCCATTCGTAACTTTATGGGACGGTTTTTCGTCCGCCCACTTTTGGAATTGATTCAAGTCCATCGCCTTGTTCTCTCCCTTTTTTTCGGATACCCCCCCCCTCCCTTCCAAGGTGTAACGGAGGAGAGCGACACCAGTTGGAGGTCCTCGGTTTTCCACAGGAGACACAGGGCCTCATCTTTTCCCCGGTCCACCGCCACAACTTTCCCCACCCCCTTGCCCGGAACGCTAACCAAGTTTCCTGGGAGAATTAACCAGTTCATCCAGCGCCCTTCTCCTTTCTTCGCACAGCTTGTTCAGGACGGCCCGGAGCATGAGTGTCAGTTCCCCCCACTCGGGGAACATGAAGGCCAGCTCCTGGTAGAGCTCTTCGCTAACCCGCACCGATACAGCCCTGTTGACCTTGGCTGGCGGTCTCTGTCTAATCGGTTTCTTGGCCATCTTTTCTTCCCTTCTTTGGTCGGTAATGCTCCGTGATCAGCTTCAGGCGCTGTCCCTTGGGAGCATCGCACAGGTCCGAAAACTCGCACTTGCCGTAGTACGAGCAGCTACCCCGCGCCTGGTAGAAATCCTCCAGGGAGTGCATTCCCCGGATAGCCCGTACTTGAGCCACCACGTTCTCTTTCCATTGCTCTTCTCCCCCCTCGGAGAGCGGCTGTCTGATAAACTGGGGGACCTTGGTGTTGATGAGGTAGTTCAAGAATGCCTGGGGTTGTTCTTCTCTTACCTGTTTTACCAGCCATACATAGCCGGTGAGCGGATCAGAGTGAGTATCCTCGTTGGAAGGGCGCCGGGCGGAGGTCTTGTGGTCCAGGAGGACCAGGCCCCCGTCAAAGAGGCTGCGGGCTACCAGGTCCAGATACCCCAGATATTGGATACCCTCCCCAAGGGTGGCCATGAGCTTTATTTCGGTTTCGGTGTTGCGGCGGTATGGCTCCGGGAAATAGTGGCCGTGGTAAGCACGGAGGAGGTTTACCCCTCCCTCCCCCGTGTGTCCCTTTTCTTCTTCACCCAGGCTTTCCTCTGCCCAGGTCGTGTCGAACGCTGCTACCGCCAGGTTGATGTCGTGGTCAGTGTAGAGGGATTCGAGTCCCCTGTGGATTGCCCTGCCCCAGGGCTTCCAGAGCGGGATAGAGATGGGCTCTATCTTCTCCACGTAGCGCCAGAAATACTTTCGCGGGCAGGACGCGAAGGCACTCAGCTTTGTTGCATCGTAATATTCCATCTTATCCTCCCTTGTGGGGGTTTAGGGATTGGTTTTACTATTCCTAATTTGGGACAATCCACTGAAGCAGCGTCCTGTCCGTCTTGGTGTCCGTGAACATCCACCCCATCATGCCGCACGAGGGATGGAACATCCAATATATCGTCAGGCAGCCCCGATGCGTTCTGAGGGCGCCCTTGAACCGGCTGGTGCGGGGTTTCATCTCTCCCTCCTTTCTGGGCGGGGTACGCGCCCGGGTCTGTTCTGGCCTCCCCCTTGCAGCCCCTAGAACGGTCGGTTTAAGTAAGCTTTTTCTGCCTCGTCCAACTTCTCGATATTTTCTTTCATCCACAGCTCCAGGCGCCGGGCGGAGGCAAGCCGGCGCTTCTTCTCTTTGGCCCTCCAAGACAGGAAGGCACCCAGGAAAAACACCAGTCCCATGATTGTTCCCCAGACCATTTTTACTCACCTCCCTCGATAGGGTTAAGGGTTAAGGGTTAAGGGTTAAGGGTTCAGGGTCTCCATCATCGACCGCATCCCAGGGCGGAGGGTTGGGGAGGGAGGGTTTCTCCGCCGGGTCAACCTCGTGGCGCAGCTGATCCCGCTCCCATTTTCCGAGCGCCGCGCTGAACCTATCCCAGTTCCCCAGGATATATGAGCCGTGGGTGGCCGACAGGTCAGTGAGGTGGGGCCCCGATACGGAGAGCTCCAGCCAACCGATCTCGGCCACATACTGTTTCACCAAGGCTCGGTCAAGACCGGTCTTGGTGATCTGGGCTTCGAGGGCTTTGTGCATTCCCGCCGGCATGGGTTCCGCCTTAGCCCGAGCAGCCTTTTTTCCCATTTCGGTCGCCGGTGCGGTAGAGGGCGGAGAGACCCTCTCTTCCGCCTCCCTATCCAAGGGGGCATCAAACTCCTCAATGGCGTATGTCCCGGTCAAAAGGGAGGGGAACGCCTTTCGGAGGGCCTGAGCCTCAGCCACCTTTCCCAGCATCGTTATGGGCTTTGACTTCCAGAACGGGGATTTCTCGGCCATGTATTCAGCGAGGTAGACTGTCTCGCTGAAGTAGTGGCTTTTGTCCTTTCTCCAGACCGTACAAGTTGCTGAGACCAACGCCCCTGTTGTTAGATCAAAATGGGGGATGGTATCCGACCCATCGAGCTCTCCCGTACGGTCGGCAAGGATACGGTAGGAGTCTCGACCCAGAAGGGTTTGCCAGGTGACGTGCCACTGGTCCCTATCGTCCTTGCTGCGCCGGGATATAAGTTGGATTTGACCCAGGAGGGGGTCCAATTCCAAGCGCTCTGCGTTGAAGATGAATTTGTCGAAGCTCTTTCCGGGAACCTCGTTGGGGAGCGCTTCCCTAATCATCCTGATGTGTTCTTCGCTAAACCTCATTTGCTTCCTCCCATTCCCTTCCGGGGATTCCGCCCCGGCTCGGGTTCCTATTCCTCCTGCTTTCTTTTCTCCCGGTGTCCGTTACAGAATCCCCTCTCCTCTGCCCCCGTGGGGCTCTTGTTAGCCTGCCTCATCAGCGCGGTCGGAGAGTCCGACCGCGGAAACATGGCAGATTGGGAGAAATTCCGTTCACCTCGACCCCCCCCAGCCTACAATGCCCCCTCAACCTCCCCCCCTTGGGATAGTGGCAGCAATCCCAACACTGGGGGACCGATGGGGGTCGCTGGACCGGAGGGGCCTTGCCTTCCATTCCCAAGGACTTCAAAGGACGATCTTGATTTCTCCAGGATCTGCGGTTTCTCAATTTCCCCCCCTTTCTACCTTGAAAGCCGTCGTTTTACGGCATCTCCGGCATGTTATGCCTTTCGGGCTTGTTTCCGAGTAGGGTTGAAGCTTCTTCACTCCTCAACTCTCACCGGCATAAGGATAGATTTAATCACTATCCCGTCAGAGGTCCTGGCCTTCAGGACGATGGGCTGAAATTTTTCCTCTGGGACCGAGAGGGTAAGCCTGAAGCATTCTTTACCCTTCCGGTCTTGGGCTTGCATGGAAGCAATAATCCCGACCAGCTTATGGAGTAGATGGGCGTCGAGAGTTATATCCACGCCATTTCGCTCTTCCGCTTCTTTGAGCAGTTCTTCGATCCCCTTCCTGGCGCTGGAGGGTTGATACTCCTGGGGGGGAACAGAAACAAACTGGGTAGAGTCAAGATCTGTGCTGCTTATCCCCTTCTCACTGATTACCGCATTATTGAGGATGGGTTGATGGGCCTTCTTTACCGCGCTTAACCCCGCCACAAACTCCTTGGGAGGGATAAGGACGGGCGAGTTTTCCCTGGGGTCTACCCCCGCCCCAAGCGGGTAATCCATGTTGTCTTTTCTCTCGAACGATGCTTGTAAGGCCGCATGTCCATCGGTAGCCGTCACCTTGGTAATCTGGAAAGCCCCTTGGTATTCGGCGTAAACCTCGACTGATGGCGGCAGTATGCCGTTTGTCAACGTGCCCATCTTGGCTAATTGTTTAGGTACCAGGTGCATCTTCGTTTCCTCCTGCCCCCGTGGGGGCTCTGTGTCAATCCGGCCTGCCCACCGGTCCCGCGCCTGCGGGAGGGCATTACCGGGCCGTCCGTGGCCCGTGGGTCTGCTAGGAGATTGCGGCAGAAACCAAAGCGGCCTCTTTATGAAGCCGGGAAAGCGCCGTTCGGCGGTTTTTCCCTACTACGGTTACACGGCCTCCCCGTCCTCTTCTTCAATGTATCCCTCCAGGCATTCAGGACAAGCCAGGTAAGCTCGCCCCAAATCTCTAGGGGTGGTTCCTACTATGTAGCCGGGCTCTTCTTCCCCGGCAAAAATTTCTCCTCCACAAATCTCGCAGCGGGGGCACTGGTAAAATTCGCTATAACGTCCCATTTCCCTCTCCTCCTGCCCCCGGGGGGCTCCCTGGTTTTTCCCCCTCCCCTCGCCACCGGCGCTTACCGGCTGGGGAGCTTTCCTGTCTGCCGGGGATACCGCCCCGGCTCGGCTATACTCTAATAATTTTGGCGTATCCAGGCTGCCAGATGCGATGGGCTTCTGAACCTTGGCGTTTGGCCCGTGCCAAGGTGCTGTAAGATGCTCAGGTTTTTTTCCTTCGTGAAAATCCCCGTCCCTTCCTTAGAGGTAAACACTGTTTGGCCGAAAAAGGGTCCCGACCGTGGTGTGGTCTTTATTCGTTTATCTTCCATCATTTTTCCTTCTCCTCCTGCCCCCGTGGGGGCTCTTGTGTTTTCTTCTCCCCTCGCCATCGGCCCTATTACTGACTGGGGAGCTTTCCTATTTGCCGGGGATACCGCCCCGGCTCGGATCCTTATTTCTCTTCGTCCTCCTCGTTCTCCTCCATGTCAATGTCTTCCGGGCGTACTTCCCAGAGGATATCCAGATCATCCACATCCTCCACCAACTCCTCGTCTCCCCCATGCCAGGCATAGATATCGCCATTTTGGTCGATATATCCGTTATCGACCTGTCCACCACTGTACCGATGGGCAAATACCCTGGTTCCCTCGCCGATAGGGTCGTCAAGCTCACCTTTTTGTAACATCTCAGCCAGGGATCCGTTGAGTTGCGAAATATAATACTTCCTTTCCATTTCCCTTCTCCTCTGCCCCCGTGGGGGCTCTATTCTGCCTGCCTCATCAGCGCCGGGTTGCCTGCCCGGCCAGCTCCGCTTTAACTTCTTCGATGGAGAGGGGAAGTGGCTTTGGTGGGGGAAACACAGAGATTGCATTTAGTTTCTCTTCACACCCCCCGCACTCTCCTCCATCCAGCGCCTCCCTATCCTCCAACACCCTCCCGCACCACAAACAAACAAATTCGTCCATTTTTCCTTCTCCTCTGCCCCGTGGGGCTCTTTGGTTGATCTCGGCCTCATCAGCGCCGGGAGGCCATCTCCCGGCCCTTACAGCCATTGATCAATATCGGAGTAGGGCACCCGGTAACCGTCGATCTCGGCTACCGACCACCTATCTCCCCCGCACTCCTCGCGGGTCAGTCGCGCACGCAGGGCGCAGCTGGTTTGTTTGCCCAAATAGCGCTCCCGGGTTCCCGTTTCTCCCTCACCCGAAACTATGTAGATGTCGTGGGGCTCGAGCGAAATGCCCCCTCTCGGGGTGTTGTAGATTCCGTAAGCCATTTCCTTCTCCTCCTGCCCCCGTAGGGGCTGTGGGTTGTCGGCCTCATCAGTACCGGCAATTACCGGGTGATGAGGCAAGCTCCTCGATCCGAGCAAGAATGTTATCGGGGATTCTCCGTTCCCCTTCCTCGCGGATGCGGCGTACCCCTTCGGCCAGAACTTGAGTTACCTCCACAGCTCTTTGGCATTTCCGGCAACTGGCAAGGTGCCCCTCGATCCGTTCTCTCTCCTGGGGCTTGAGGCTCCCCTTCCGGTCAAAAGCTATCAGTTCGTTCTTATTCAGATGCTTTCCCATCTTGCTCTCCTCTGCCCCCAACGCAGGAGCTCTCATCTGTGGGTCCGTTTATTCGTCGAGCTCCCCCTCCTGGCATGGAGCTTCCGCCCAATCCTCGCAACAGGCTGGATTTCCGTCTGATCTCCATGGGCACGATCCTCCATGGTTGTCTGCCACACAGACCTCGCAGTCCAGAGTGCTCCAGCCACAGCAACGGTTGCCATCCACCCTTCTGAGACATGTATTCATTTCCTTCTCCTCTGCCCCCAACGCAGGAGCTCTCATTAGCCTGCCTCATCAGCGCCGGGTTGCCTGCCCGGTCGGACGCCCCGAAGGGCGTTTCGGGGTTATGAGATACCGACTGAGTGAAGGATCCTTACTGCACCTCCTCTACCTGGAACGCAAATTTTCCCCCATCACTAAGAAGCCCACGTGCGCGTAAGCTTCTTTCTACCTTGGAATAGACTACCACTGGGTAATACTTCCCCCAATCCGGTCTGACTTCTTTGCACTCATCTTCTGTCAGGTCGATTTGGATCAAAAGGTCGTGCGAAGGTGACACGCCTTCCCCCAAAGCGTATATTTTTACTTTCATTTTTCTCGTCTCTCCTATGTGGTTTCAATCCGCATCCATACATGGCATCTCCTCCCCACCCTGCCCTTACGGGCTTACCCCAGTCCACCAGGTGAGGTTGTAATCGTCTGGGATTGACCTGTTTCCGGTTGGCCTTCCTACCCATGGGTACTAGCCATAGGATGCGCTCACGCAATTTCTCCTCCTGCTTCCGGCTAGAGGATGGTCGCCGACCGGAGCCTTGCTATCAGCTCCGGGATTCATGTCTTGGCAGGTGTAAGGTCTTATTGGGGATTCTCACCGCTCCTTCTACCCCCTACCCCCTCGGTATGGAGAGCTATGCTCTCAGTCGCTACGCCATGGAGCCATCTCCAGCCTGTAGCATCCTCCGGGAGGAGTCCGGCGGGGAAGTCTCCGGTCGTATGTCCCCTCACCGGCCTAACTGCACCGGGTGGAGACTGACCCCATCCTCCCCACCGCTCTTTCTTGCGGTCTTGTCTGCCTTCAAAGAACATCGGCTGATCGCCCCTTCCCCCCTACTGGCGGGACAGCCCTAAAGGCTTCGCAACCGGCGGGTTTTTCAATCCCGCTCCGTCGGTCGATGATTTGTCCGACGCTAGATTTACAGATGCAAGTCGCGTGCCAAACAGTTGTAAAACCTCGACAAACGGCCACCACGGCCTATCTTCGGGATTTCGGCTTTCAATGGCCAAAAGCTCCGATAGATAACAAAAGTTTGTACTCCAGTACAAGCTTTTTTGCCCAAATTCCCCTAAACCAGCACCAGCCAAGCATTAAAGAGCATGTAAACTTAGTTCGCAGCTAAGCGATAACCAAGTTTACATCTTTCCCCTCACGTCAAATCCCACCTAAACCCGCTTCCCGCACCGATCGGCACGTTTTTTGCGCCCCCACCTCCTCCCCCAGTCCACTCACCGGGCCATACATCTTCTAGCCCCCCACCCACTCCCCCTTAACCCTTAACCCACCAATTACGATTTCGTAATTCATTCACACCACAAAGCCACCCCCCAAAAGAGGGAAAAAGGTATGCTCGTTTTTCTCTCTTCCCCAACATGTAAACTAAGTTTACAGCTGTCGGAAGCCCACTTCCGATTTACCCGGCAATGTTTTGCTCATTCAGGTGTTGCACAGCAGCCCGATGTTGCAACATGTTGCCACACCCGCAACGTCAAGTTTACATATTGCACCTTATCGGACGTAGCTTTTGCCGGAGCTGGGGGGCCACAGGGAGGGTTCTGTTGCCCTTCTTCCCCCCTAACCAGCTCTACCCTGGCTATAGAGGGGCGCGGGCAGTGGTCGGACAGGGATAAGAGACGCTCTGGGGAGAGAAGGGGGTGATGTGGCCTTGGATTACATGGACCCATGGACAGAGAGCCCGTGTCCAAAGCAGCACTTGACCTCTCAGTGTGTAGAAGAAGTCCGTGTCTCTCTATACTGATCGGTATAGCCTTCAGCCTCGTGGGTTTAGGTTGGGAGATGTAGGTTCAGGTTGAGCTTGGCCCTATCTCCCCAGATAGGCCCTGTGCCCGATTGGGGAGATAGGGGTTGGTGGTTGCGGGTTAAGGCGCGTGGGGTATGGTACAGCAGGAATTTTGCAGTGGAATGAACGAGGGGTCTCCACGTAGACCCACTCTGGTTCTTAACAGCTCCGGGGGCCTCATCACGGCTTCCCCTCCGCTGTACGCGATTATACGCTCGTTCTGTGGATCGGTCAATCCTTATTTTTTAATTCTCAATCTTCCTTCATAAGAAGCTTTGAGCTTTGAGCTTTCAGCTTTCAGCTTTCAGCTGCTTCCAGGTTGACCTCGACGCCGAACACTTTGATGGTATAGGCTTTGGTAGCCCGCAGGGAAACAATCTGAGCGTCGTCTTTGAAGGCGATACCCTTCAGGGCATCCAGCACTGACTTTATCAAGTTATCGAGGTCGGGCTTGCGGGTGTGCTCGGTAACCTTTTTGGGCAAGCTTTTGGGTCTTGGGAGGAGGAAGAATAGAGTCACCTTCAGCGGACCGGGCAGGATAGGCACTCCTGCTTCGATAGCAGACCACCGCACTATTTCTTTCCATGATTTGGATCGTTGAGGATCGTATGCGCCGACCTTAGAGCCGCGGCGAAAGAAGCGAGGGCGCTGTTGGGCCGCCGGGATGCCGTGAATCAAGATCGTATATTTCATTCCCCCTCCTCGAAAACCGTGCAAATCGGTTCATCGTCGTCATCGTACTGCCACGCTGCCGGATACTCGGATTCATCAACATCATAAAGCCAGGCTGCGGACTCAATCTCGCAGCCGTCCTCATCATATTTTTTGCAGCGGTAGCAAAAAACTTCCTTAAACATTTCACCTTCGAAGCCGTTGGACGGCCGGTATTTTGAAGTCATTTCTCAATCCCCCATGAACTGTTCATGATAAGCCCGAACCAGGATTCTGCCCTCTGCCTCTGATAGCCTTACTTCCGGTCCGCACCCATGCGGACACTCGAGCCTCTCGTCTTCTACAGCGCCAAATAAGCGGCAAATCAGCGGGCGCTGGTCGTAGACATCGCAGCCGCTGGCGGTGTTCGCATAAGGACAATCCATGCCCTTCCCCATCCTTTTTTCCTGCACCCGGGCCCATTCCAGCTTTGAAAACGGAACCGGGCCACAGCAATCGGTACAACCTGGTTTGCAAGCAAAGCCCGGGATTTTGGAGTAAAGAGTCTCGATGTTCACTTTTTGCACTCCCACAGAACGCGAGCAACGCCACCGTTCCCGATAGGGTCGCGCTTGACTCTCAATAGAACTGACGACTCTGCCCACGACCTACGAGCCTGCAGACTTTTTATCTTCACCCACCCAGCAGCTTTTAGCGATGTACCGGGCTCGTCGTGCTGTGTATAGGTGATACACCGTACATACCCCATTGCTTTGGCAGCCCGCCAAATAGCTCCGTACAGCATTGAATTTGCGTTCCGTGTCCCATCTGTGCATGTGCGGCTAACCTCCAGCGTCAGCCCGTCATCAAAACATCTGGAGATAGGCCTTCCTGCTGTCGCCACGCCAACAAGCTCAGTACCGCAGCGCAAGCCAATACCGAATTTCCACCCAACCGGGGGCTTATTGTGGCGATGATGCAGGGCAATGAACTCCTTGGCCTCTTTAAGAGTGATCGGCACAATAATCATCGCTTCTTCACCGATGCTCATTGTTTTCCCCTTCTCTTCCGTTCCACCCTATCCCCCGGAGTACTTATGGCCATACTTCGTTCAACCACGACCTCCTTCCAGCGCCATACTTTGATGTTTTCATGGCTGTAAAGTGCTCCGGAAACCTCTCCCTTGGGACCATATTTATTTTTGGCGAGAAAAATCCTGAACCATCCCTCTTCGTTGGTCGGCGATATGAGAAGTATCTGCTCTGCGGTGTACTCGATGTCGCCGGACTCCTTTAGGGAGTGAAGACCCGGTGTGGCATACCCTTTGCCCCCTTCTCCCCTGGAAAGCTCGCTGACCACCAGTATGGTCGTCCCATACCGGTTCTTGATGGCTTCAAGCTCTCTGAGCCAGGTGTTCATGGATTCCCGGTACTGCATCCCGGGAACGATCGGTAATTTTTGCAGACTGTCTATGATGACCAAAATCGGCTTGCCTTTATCCGCCAGGGTCCGGATGTTGAAAATGATATCCTCGGGCAGAACCGGGCCTGACCAGGCCGTAAGCATGTGCAAGTAAGGGGGAAGGTTCAAGGTTCCGGTCTCCCCGTTCCCAACCCCTGAACCCTCTTTCTTCAACATCGACTTTACGTCCTCTATCGTCTTGCCCTTGTAGGATGCCAGCATGCGCAGGACAAGAAACGTCCACGAGTGTTCGAGATCAACATAAAGCACGGGTATTTCGTATTCCGGCGCCATCAGGGCAATCTGCTGAGCCAGTACGCTCTTCCCGACTCCCGGAGCCCCACCCAGGCAGACAAATCCCCGTAACCCGCCCTCCATGAAGGCATTCAGCTTAAAAAATGGGGTAGGAACCGGAATATCGCGAAGATTTGTTTCAAGGGCGATCCTTGTTTCTGCCGTTAAGTCGATCAGAGATGGCGCCAGCCTTAAACTTTGCTCCGCTTTCTTCATCCCATGCCTCCATGTTGGCTATTTCAAGAGCTTTCTCTGTCCACCGGCTACCAAAGATTCTCCTTAGCTCCAGGATTCGCTCCAGGGTTATGGGCCTTTTTTCGTCCGGCCTTTCAATGAGTGCAACCTGCCGGGCGGCCCTGAATATCAAGGCTTGCACCTCCAGCCATCTACCGATCAGCCGATATCCGGCTTCGGGGACCGGTTGATCCCCATCCCCGAGCGAGAGCAGGGTTTCCTCCAGCAGATCGCCCTCTTTTTGAAGGTCATCAAACAAGGTTAACAGAGCTTCTCGGTTTTCCGGTTCCATTTTAAAGGCCCCCGGTTGATCAAATTTTGGGCTTTATTCATTCTGCCGTGGATAGCCTATCTGCCCATGGGATCGTTCAAAGAATCAAGAATTTGCCTGGTAAAAACACTGATTTTCTTCCTTCCCGTTCGGCAATCCGTTGTAAGAAGCTTTGAGCTTTCAGCTTTCAGCTTTCAGCTTTCAGCTTTCAGCTGCAATCTTCGTCTCTTGATCTCCTCCAGAAAAAGGTCGTTCTCTGATCTCGGCTGGCTGTTCGGCTGCCTGGCCTGTTGCAGGTATCCCTCGAATTTCTCGCTGTTGAACATTGTGGAAGGCCGCAAATAGGGCGACATCTTGGGATCGTCCTTCCATTGGTCCACCCGGTCCCGGACGACCGCAAGGAGGTCGTCTATGGTGTACCCCTCGGCTATCCTGGCATGGATGTACTTGATCGTGTTGAGTGAGGTTGCTTTGTAAGCAGAGTTAATTAGTTGGTTTAGCTCATCCATCACGGTTTTGACTATCCCTGATTGCTCCTCCTCCCTTTTAAGCGCCTTTCTCTTCTTTTTGCCTGTAGCGGTAGAGCTGACTGAACGCTGATCATTCTCCATAAGCAAATTGTCGGGAGCGGCGACGTCGGGCAGGGCTTCTCTGCCCGACATGTTAGATCTTTCCTTGATTGATAAGGTATCTCCAACCGATATATCTTCTTCTTGGGGCGTTATCTCTGGGGCGTTAAGATGGGACGTTATGGGTGGTACAGTGTGCCACCCCCCCCTCGTCACAGCTTGCGACACCCCCCCCTCGTCACAGCTTGCGACACCCTTGTCAAACTGTGCCACCCCCCCCTTGTCAAACTGTGCCACCCTCCCCTCGCTTAGGGGATAATCAAACTTCAATTGGATCATATTGGAGCGTTGGGCTCCTTGGGAATCAAAACGGGCAGCGATATTCAGATATCCAAGTTTTTGAAGTCGGTGGATATCTTTGCTGATATTACGCTTTTCTTTTCGGAGTAGATTTCCCAGGAGCTCTCGGCCGGGAAAGCACCACCCTTCCTTATCGCTGAATAAACCTATCGCAGTCAGGGTCCGCAACAGAGAGTCGGAAAGGTTCGGATCTCCTACTGCTTTTGAGGGAATTATGGAAAACCTTGAATTACTCATAGGCCTTCTCTTTTGTCATCATGGGGGTAAGAGGGTTCCGCTTTACCTGATTCCAACGGTAAGATTTACAAAACGGACACCCCTTGGGGTGCTCCGCTCTGGGAACCCACCGATATCCGCACCGCTTGAATACCTCATTTTTTCCGTAGCTCATGGTTCTCTCCTTGAATTGTTATCCTTATGAACCCCAAATCGATTAAACAGAATAATATCTTCTTCTTTAAAGCGGTACACGCCCGGGTCTGTTCTGGCCTCCCGCCCATCTGCTCCACATGATATGCTTTCGCAGATTTCTTTTAACCATAATGCAAATTCAAGCGGTGTGCGGTCCCGTCTGTTGGGTCCCAATTCGGGTTTGTAATGCGGCAGGCTCCTGCGCTCAGCCACGGATCGCCTTTTCCCCGTCAAGGAAGATACGCAATGCGATGGGATTCCATCTTTGTGTGGTATGGGCGGAAGAAAGAAAGTGCCGCATATATAGAGTCGGGTCCTCTTTTGGGCCAGGTGGCCCCAATGGAATTGATCACATTCAAACACCCACCCACCCCACTTGTCCGGCAGACCCCCCAGTAACGGCATTCCACTGACGGACCACAGGCTGCTCGTAGCGGGATGCTCGACGACCCCTCCGTTCTCGCGGACCAGGTCCACGGCAAAAAGTGCCAGGTTGTGCTCCCCGACAGGGGCCCTGGCAAAAGCTTTGAGCTTGCTCCATGTGCGGCACGGGGGGTGTGCGATGACCGGACATCCTCCCCTGAAGGTCTCCGCTCTACGATCCATATCGTATGCGTCTATGGACGGTATGGATTTATAGATGCTATCCCTCCGGACAAAGAGTGCGGCAATCATGGCGCCAACCACTTTGATCCCGAATTCCGGCAGGGAGGGCAAACCCGATTTTTCCTGCGGTCCCAAGACTCGAAAGTTTGGTCACACTTCAGGCAAATCACCGGACCGGCAAACAAAGATTTTTTGGATGGCAAAGTATCCAACCCTGCCATCTTCAATGCTGCGGTCCAACTACCGAATCTACGCTGGATATGCGAAACGGAGTGGTAGCCACTTCTACCATAGATAGACGTACTTATCCCTCCTCCCAGCTCCGCAACCCGCCGAAGGTCGTTGAGGAGGTCTTCTTTGCTCAGAAAAGTTCTTTTAATGGTTTTCTCCAACATTTCCAGTAGCCTCCGTTTTTATAGAACACAGGTATTTCCAATTCCGTGGCGAGCTCCTGTTCCAATTCCGCAAACGTATCCCAATATCCCGGCAGGAGGAACACGACATCAACTTCGGTAAGCTCAACCAGGTCCCGTCTCAAATGACCGGACCGAGGTGCGTCGATGTCGAAGTCGGGGTACTTTTGGGCGGGAGGTGCAACGGGGTTGAAAACCTCGTACCCCAGCCTTCGCAACTCACGCTCGGCCTCCGCAAAAGCTGCTCGGTTGTGATCTCGAATGCCGGTGATCGGACCGGCGATGTAGACCCGATATTTCGTTATTGGACGAAATATCTTTCTCCTGGATCTGAATTTTTTAAATTCAGGCAGGGCTGCGCAAGCCCCGCAAAGTCTCCATTTTCCATTCGCTCCTACAACCATTTCTGCTCGAGCGTGCTGCTCATGCGCGTAGGCAGCGCGTTTTTCTTCTGGGTTGTACTCACACAAATCATCAGAGGTATTGTTCATTTGCCTTTCCTCCGTCCCTCATAAATATTCTGCCGTTTCTCTCAATAGAGTCATGAATGCATCCCTTACGGCGTACTCTAAATCGCGTGGTTTAGGGGTACTTCTCCCGGGATCTGATCTATGGTCGTATAAATCAGATACATATCGCACCCGCCTTGCGAATAGCTCTGCCTGTTCGATGATTTTTCGAAGATCTTCTTCGTACGGATTCATTTTTTCCTCTCCTCCTTATCGCAAACCGTTGTAAGAAGCTTTCAGCTTTCAGCTTTCAGCTTTGAGCTTTCAGCTTTGAGCTTTCAGCTTTGAGCTTTCAGCTTTCAGCCAGGAAATAGCGAATGGCGAATGGCCAGTGGTTCTTACCACTCACCACTCACCACTCACCACTTACCACTCACCACTCACCAAAATGGAAATTCCTATACGATCGAGGTAATGTTCAAATCATATTCCGTCTATACGGATTTGTCAACATTTAGTTTTTTAAGTTGACAGAGTGGTCTAATATGTAATACAATATTGTCAGAATGGAAACTTTGCTTTGTAATAAAATTTGGCATGGCGAATGTATTGAGAGGCCCTCTGTCCTGGAGCGGGATCGGGCTGAGGAGTTCTTGAGGCTGATTACCCGGGCGCTCGATATATTTTTCCCTTCTCACCTGGGACTGATCCGATTCATTACCCTCGAAGCTTTAAGGCGTACAGGTGGGGATCAGAAAAAAACAGCGGCCTTGTTGGGGATATCAGATCGGGCGCTCCGATATCGCCTGGCATCGTTCAAGCCTTACTGGACCGGTCTGGCAGAAGAAAGCGAAATAATCCGATGAAAATTCTTGCCGAGATCAGGTTGAAGATTGGGATGAGCCAGGCCGAAGTCGGTAAAAAGATCGGCATGAGCGGTAGTTATGTCTCGCATATTGAGAACGGCAGAAGGTTTCCTCAGACGGGTACCCTGCACAAAATTCTCGCCGTGCTGAGGGAATGCGGGGCGAGTCGGGCCGACATAAAGGGGATCGAGAAAGCATTTAGGGAAAAATGGGAGTGGGGTGCGTTAAAAAAAGGAGAGGGAGAGGAAAATGAAAAGGGACAGAAATAAGCGGATTGAGATCGGACTGCCGGAGTACCTTTTGAGTCACGCCAAGGTCGTGGTGAAAATCAGGGGGATCAAGCTGGATCAACTTTTAAAGGAATCCCTTGAGAACCACTTGGGGATACATAAATTGCCAAAGCAGCCGGAGGCGGTGCAATATGAACCCCCTCGCGTGAATTTCGGGATTGAGGTGCTGAACGATTGTTCTTATCCCATCGAAGAGGATGCCTGCGGCAGGCAAGAGGATCTCCGGCCTAATGATGCCCACCCCCATGAAGTCAATACTGAACCCAATGGCCAATGAATTAAAGGAATTGAGCAAGAAGCTTATCTTGGGTGATGGGACCACGCTGATATCCTTCGTGGGCGATCTGCCTGAAATTGACCTCGGGGACAAACATGCCCTGCTGGTTGTGGACGAATCGGAGCCGGAGGGCAGCCGTCCTCGTGTTATGTGGGTCGGTCCTGATGACAGCCTTGAGGCCAAAGCCTACCCGTTCCTGGTTGTGAGCGGACATCGCTATCAGATATTAGCCCCCAGGGACTTGGAGTCCGAACGAGGGGTGAGGCTGGAGGCTCTGCTGGGTTTCCTGCGCTCATCGGGGATCAACATAAGCACGGTACGGGCTTTTGGGACATTGTTTTCAGAGAACATCATTCGCAATGTGCCAGAAATTTGTAGGGCCGAATCCGTAAAAAATCTTCAGGGGAAGTGTCAGGGCTTACCGGCTATATTGATTGCGTCAGGGCCATCCCTGAGCTTGGCTATATCCACTTTGCAGGCCCTTTCCTCTTCCCCTCGGCGGACGGGGGTCAGGCTGATTGCCGCAGATTCCCTGATTTCGTATCTTCCGTCTCAAGGAATCGAGCCTGATTTTCATGTAACCGTCGATCCCCAGAAGGCCACCTACGATAAGATAAACGGAGCGACCTCCCTTTCAACCCTTTTCTTCCACCCTGCGGTTTTTCACCTCATTCCCAAGGAATGGAGAGGACCTCTCCTGACCACCTCCACACATATGGCCCCCTATCAAATCCTTCAGCTACCGGATCACGGGCACATAGAGGAGGACGTACAGTGCCAAATGCACCTGGCGTTCAACCTGGCGGCGTGGATGGGCTGCGACCCGATCGTCCTGGTAGGTCAGGACCTGTGCTATCATGGCGAAAGGCTATATGCGGAAGGGGCTCAGTATATGAAGGATGAGGACGCGGGACGGATCCTGGCGGGGACATTCGACGCAAAAAACGTAAAGGGGGAGATCGTTCAGACAACCACGGTCTTCGAGTCTTACAGAACAACCTTTGAGCGTAAGTTTCGGGCCTTTCCCCGAAAGGTTTTTAATGCCACGGAGGGGGGAATCAATATTGCCGGCGCCGAAAATGTCTGCCTGCGGGATTTGTTGGAGAGGTTTGCCTTGAGGGGTTCAGAGGTTCCCGGTTCGGGGTTCGGGGTTCAGGGTTCAGAACCGGCAACCGGCAACCGGCAACCGGCAACCCCTAAACTGCGGCTTGCTTTCCTGAACGATTGTCTCATGGTGGCCATGGGGATTCTGCCGGATGACCAAAAGTTGCTTAACATGGTGCGGGTAGTGCGTGAAACCCTCGAAAGGATCGGCCCGGACTAACCCTTCTCCTCAGATTCTTCGTATTGGGCTTCTTCCGGCTCCGTGTTTTCGGTCAGCCTGGTCAATACGCGAAGGAGGTCAGGGTCTCCCTTACTGATCTCATTGGAAAACACAACTTGTACCCCAACCTGGATTCCCTTTCCCACGCTCTCCGTTGGGGTCCCCACTTTCGATCTGTCGAGGATATCAAAGATGCTTTTCTGTTGGATAGTCTCAGACTTTCCATTGCGCATCAGGTGGATGTCCCTTATTGCGGCTTCTCTGGCGTGAGACCTTATAAACTGTTCATCACTGGTTATCTGCTCGATATTCTTGAGGCGCTCTTGCCTGAGCGCTTCTACTTTTGCCTTGTATCGCGCTTTTTTGGTGATGCCGTCAAATTGGTCGTGAGTCAGGTGGAGCTCTTCCATGATCTTGGCCCTGGGCATGTGGCTAAGCTGTCGCTCCAGCACTGCCAGGTCTCGCAGGGTCAGGGCGTGAGGATCAACGTACATCTGGCCCTCGCGCTGCATCTTGTTGGTAATCTTTTTCTTTGTGGCCATGTAGAAACCTCCTTTTCGATGATTCTAACATTTTGCGACAAGTTTACCATTGACAAAAGATAAGCGTCAGGTGAAACTTAAAATTCTAACCGAGTAAACGTCTTCTGCCGGAGACGGGGGGTTGGGAAGGAGGACTCTTTCCCCGCCCCCCTCCAGGGTTCAGGGCCCCTTACGACGGTTAGACATTTTTCCAGTGATAAGGAGCGTATAGTCAGAAAGGGGACTGACCCGGCGAACCCCGTGGGTGTTCGGTAGCCGGCATTGTGGAAGGCCGACCCCCAACACGAAAGGAGGGTAAAAGTGATTGTGGACAAAAACTCCAGTCTCCCGGTAGGCGGTATGGGAGGAAGCATTCATAGCTGGGAACGAGGGTTGGATCCCTGGCATCGAGATGCTTTTCCTGAAGAATTTGAATCTTTGGCACCAAACCAAGAAGAAAATCGAGCGGAGGGGTGGTATGCACTCGACTGGTGTGGAAACGTAATTGGGTTTATTGCAGACGGGTCCAGATGGGATGGCGGTGGGAAAATCGATGTATCCGAGTAGAGAAACAAGGAGGTAAGCATTGAGCGGTAGCGAATATGCTCCACCGTCTGGTTCGGCTTTTCCGCCTGTGCTGGACGCCTGCTGCGGGAGCCGGGCGTTCTGGTTCGACAAGGCGGATGGCCGGGCCCTGTTTGTGGACAAGCGGGCGGGGGTTTTCCCCCGCACGCACTCCGACACGCCACGGGCGCCGGTGGTGGTGGCGCCGGACTGGCAGGGGAGTTTCACCGCGTTACCGTTCCCGGACGGCACGTTTGACCATGTGGTCTTCGACCCGCCGCACATCGTTGAGTCGTCGGCAAGCGGGAACGTGGCGAAATACTACGGCGTCCTGCGCGGGGAGTGGCGCGAGGAACTGCGGCAGGGGTTTGCCGAGTGCTTCCGCGTGCTGCGTCCAGGGGGCACGCTGATTTTCAAGTGGAACGAACTGGCCGTTCCGGTGCGCGAGATTCTGGCGCTGACGCCGGAGCGCCCGCTGTACGGGCACAAGTCGGGGAAACTGAGCAAGACGCACTGGATCGCGTTCTTGAATCCTTCTAAGTAACTTCACCGTGTGGCTTGAACCGGCCAAGGCGTAAAGAAGTTACTTTTAAGCTTGAGACCGGCCGCCGGGTGTTGCGCTAACAAGAGCTTGGGCAGCGTCGGCCAAAAGCATGGTAACCTTCATTCGTGCTCCTCTCCTGACCGAACATGACTTACCTGAATACGTGTGTGGTCTAGTGGAGGGGTAAAACCGATGTAGTGTGTGCCCTTGCTCACAGCGAGTCCCAGCGCTGCGCTCGTAATTGAGAGCACGAAAGGGGAAGGTTGTATTTCGATCCGGACTGCTGGGGTTGGCTGTGGTGCTTTAGTCATAGGAAGCCTCCTTGTACGAAAGTGGTTGTGGGTTTACGGTAAGGGGTAAAAGAATGAATGCAATATCTTCTAAACCCTCTTCTAGCATTAAATTTAAAAAAGAGCAAGAAACTCTTGATTTTTTTCAAGATGAAGACAAGAAAGAAAAAGAATCTCTTCGGTCTTTTCCTGTTGAAGAATGGAAGCAGATTGAGGAGTTTGGAAAAAGATTCCAGGTTAGTTCTTTTGGCAGGATTATGTCTCTATATGAGTTAGAATCCAAGATTAACGGGTCTAAAATGCTGAAGGATGGAACTAGGATTCCATTAAAACAAACTATAATAATAAATAAAACAAAAGAAATGAATCCGAAAACAGTTTATGTTGATGGAAAATTTCATGGATACAAAGTTAGCTTTCAAGATCCGGTAGATAAGAAAAAGAAAAGCATTAGTGTTGCTATGGCTGTAGCAAAAGCGTTTTTACCAAACCCCCTTGACAGGAAAAGGCTGACACATAAAGATGGGAATAAATTAAATTGCAGGGTAGATAATCTGGAATGGAAAGCAGGCAATGGTGCTTTTACAAACAAAGATGAATATATTGAGTATCTTAAAAATGCGGATGTGGGAGAAAGAAAATCAGAGGATATCACTAGCGCAATAATTGAATATTTAGAAGGAAACACTTCAAAGATCGAAGAGATTTTAGGAAAAAACAGGACAAAGATTTTTCGCAAGTGCTATTGGATGGTTGCGGATTTATCTGGCTCCAGGAATTGTGCTGATTTAGCAGAAGACCTGGCGCAAGAAACGCTGATAAAAATATACGAAAAAATCAATAAGCTCATGTTCCACTACCCAAAAAATCCGGTTGGCTGGTTTATTAGAATAGCACAAAACACTGCACGAAATTATATAGCCAAGATGAGTAAGGAAAAACTTGTTGAGTATAAACCGGGTTGGGGGCAACACGGAAAAAAATATAACGAAAACGAAGATAATGACTATGAATATAACGACTACGAATATGAGGAACAAGCCGATTGTTCAACATAAGCTGCACCAGGTGGAGAACATTATAATGTTTATGTCATCCGTTGGAGATGAATTTCCCATAGAACAAGCCAGGGTTCGTGAACTTCTACTCGATTATAAGTCTATCGGCCCAGCTGGTGCTTTTGGTGCGCTGATGATCGAACAGACACTACAGCGAGCGGATAGAGCGGCAATCAGCGGAGATATTGTCGAAATTCTACGCTCGTTTGAAGAGCTCAAGGATTGCAGTTGATTTAACTCTTGATGAAGGAGTTCCCATCTTGAACAAAGATGAGCTTGCCATTGCCATACAAGCCGATCCATTCCGCGCTCGCCGTGAGCTTGACCCGCGTTATTTCATCGAAAAACATCTTTGGATTTATAACAAGGACGGCAAGCTCGTTCCGTTCATCCTGAACAATATCCAGGTTGAAATCTATAACGAAATACTTGGGTTTTGGCAACGAAAAGAGCCCGTGCGCCTGATTATCCTTAAAGCAAGGCGCTTTGGAGTATCAACCCTTATGGCGTCCCTGCTTCTGCACGCCTCTCTCTATTCTCCTGGGGCGGAGATCAAGATTCAGTCCTACGACCTGGCTTCAGCGAACTACTTGTTCGGGATGCTTCAAAATATGTTCTCCCATCTCGATATCCCCGAAAAACCTGAACCTCGAAGGAATGCCGCCGGGGAGCTATCCTTTTACCAACCCCATGGTGGCCGGATCACTACCGAATCGGGACGCAAACAAGAAACCGGACGGGCCTTTCAACTGCGGGCTTTCCACGCTTCTGAGGTCGCATTTTGGGAATCTGCTGAACAGATCATGTTGGGGGTAAGCTCGGCCTTAAGCGAGACCGACCCTAACTCGATCGCGGTTATGGAATCTACCGCGAACGGGGTGGGAGGATACTTCTATCGGAAGTATCAAGAAGCCAAGGCAGGTAAGGCCGGGGCTTACAGGGCGATGTTCCTGGCCTGGCATAGTTTCGACGAATATACGGCCAAAGCCCCGGAAGGTTTCAGCAAAAAGGACCTGACCAAACGCGAGCGCGAGATCATGGAGGTTCATGGTCTGGACCTCGACCGGATGTTCTGGTATCAGAATATCCTGAAAGACAAATGTGATGGCCGCGAGGAGTTGAGAGCCCAGGAATACCCCTCTGACGATGAAGAGGCATTCATGGCCTCTGGGGCTTGTCGGTTCAAGGCGACGGTCCTGGTTAAGCTTCCCATCTCACCCGCATTCGTGGAGGGTTGCCTGACGTATGACCTGGGCAATTCGGGTAGGATAGAGAAGGCAAGGTTCGAGCGTAGGGACCAGGGGTATCTGAGAATCTGGGAACGCCCCCAAAAGGACACCCCCTACGTAATGGGCGTGGACCCATCGGAGGGGGTTGGGGAGGACGAAAGCGCTATTATCGTCCTCAATGCTTTAAACTTTATGCAGGCCGCGGAGTTATTGGGGAAATTCGAGCCCGACGAGGAGCTCGGTGTCCTGGTCTACATGCTGGGCCTGATGTACAACAAGGCCTATACCGCGATAGAGATCAATGGCCCCGGAAACTCTACGCAATCGAGGGTCCTTAGCCTGGGATATCCTTGGAACCGCCTTTATACGCAGCAGGATGTTCTGCGGGGGACGAACCAGAACACCGTCAAAAGATTCGGCTGGCGGACGAGCTCCCTGACGCGAGAGCTGGCAATCAACCGCTTTGCCTCATCCATTGAGGCAGATGAGGTAGGGGTAAGGTCGGAACGGTGGGCTGCCCAGCTCAAGACCTTCGTGGGGACCCCTTCCGGCCAGGGATTGAAGTATCAAGGGCAGCGGGGCTACCGGGATGACCTGGTCATGGCGGGGGCTATCGCATCCTTCTTGCTTTCAGATCCCCGGTCTGCCGTATCGGTAAAAAAAGTCACCGGCTTTAATGAAGACGACGATGATGACGAGAAGCGTGGGCGAAGAGAAGATAAACGTAGTGTGAGTTGGAGCAGCTACAGGTAATGAAAACCCTCCTGATCAACATGGCCCTTCGCCCGGAATCCGAGGTCACGATGTTCCCGATAGGCCTGGGATACATTGCCACGGCGATAAATAATGCCGGGATTGAATTTGACATTCTGGACTTGGAGTTATACAGAAATATCGGGAGTGATGAAGGGTGGTTAGAAGATGTCTTTGAAGGTTACGATGTGTTTCTATTGGGAACCATCGTAACGGGGTACAAGTATGTAAAACGGATTTGTTCCTTGATACGCAAAGTCAGCCCCAATGCGGTGATCGTCGTTGGCAATACGGTTGCATCTTCTATCCCCCATATTCTGCTGAGCACAACTGAGGCTGATATTGCCGTGCTTGGGGAGGGAGATGTGGCAACCGTAAATATTCTGAAGGGCCTAAAGGATGGCGAGATAAAAAAACAAGCTTGCGGAATCCAATGGAGAGAGCGCGAACCGATCCGTAACCTCGACATTCTGCCCTTTATTGACTTCTCATTGTGGGACGTCGAAACTTACATTGATAACTCTACCCTCCAAGTATCCGAGCCCTGCCCCATCCCCAGGGACGAGGTAAGGACTCTCCCGCTCAATACCGCCAGGGGCTGTACGCACTGCTGTGGGTTCTGCTATCATGCTTTCAGGGGCTATCCTTATCGCCAGAGGAGCATTCCGGACGTGTTGGCTGAGGTCGGTGGTTTGATAGAGATGTACGATCTGAACCATATTGGGTTCTCAGATGAACTGACCTTTGCCGATAAGGTTTATGCCCGAAGTTTTTCGCAAGAGATATTGGGTCGGGATCTGTCTTTCTATTGGGTGGCTCAGTGTCGGGCCGGAACATTCAGACCCCGGGATGGGGCGTTGATAGACTTGATGAAGACGGCGGGTTGTATGGGGGCAAACTTCTCTCTGGAATCGGCTGATACGGGGATTCTGCTTTCGATGCGGAAAGGCATTACCGTCAAGGCTTTCGAGGAGCAGGTAACTGTTTTCCATCGACACTCGCTGCCGGTCTGGACCAGCCTGGTATTCGGTTATCCACAGGAAACTTCGGAGACCATTCGAAAAACATTTGACGTTTGTGCCCGCAATGGTGTATATCCATCTATCGGATATTTGCTCCCCCAACCAGGTACTCCGATTTACGAGTACGCCAGAAGGATCGGGCGCATACCTGACGAAGAAGAGTACCTCCTGGGGATGGGAGATCGGCAAGACTTGTACTTGAACCTCACCACCATGAGTGACGACGAGCTTAGGGACAATGTTCTGGCGGGTGCTGCGAGGTGCCGTGATGCGGTGGGGGTGGACCTGCCGGACGACAGGCTGATAAAGACGGGGCATTACGTGGGGAAAAAAGGAATATTAACGGCGGATGGCTCCATGGGCCGGGGGGGTGCTTGATCCACCCCCCCACCGCTACCAACCTCGATCAAGGAGGAGGAAGCCAAGAGATAAAAGCTAAGCCTTGCTCACCCGCCATGACAACCCAAATATTACCAACGTGATCCTCTCGGATTACGAAGCCGATCGGGGAAACCGCGCTGACTTCGAGCGCAACTTCCGGATCTGGACCCGCCTTTACGAAGGCGTGGTCTCGAAGAAGTCTTTCCCTTTTGAAGACTCCTCCAACCTCCACGTCCCCATGGTGGGGTGGACGGTGGACTCCATCCATTCCCGCCTCCAGAATCCCCTTTTCTCCATAGACGAGATACTCCATATCAAGCCCCGTCCGGATGGCTGGATGCAGAGCGCGGACCAGGCCAAGGCGGTAAGCGCCTTCCTCAACTGGCAGTTCGATACCCAGCTTGATTTTTTCAATCTTCTCGATGAGGCCACACCTCGCGCGATCCTCTATGGCTCATGGTTCGTCAAGATCAGACCCACCAGGCGAGCCAATAGGATCAAGCGACGGGTCATGAATCCGGACGGGTCTTCTACTTTTGAGCCGGACTGGGACGTGATCTACGAAGGACCCGAGTTGGTGTCTGCCTCTCCGTGGGATGTAGTGCTGCCATCGGATTCCCCCTCGCTCAGCCAGGCCGACCACATCATCCATCGGGTGTGGCTATCGCTTGGAGAACTTCGACAGCGGGAATCCATGGGGGTTTACTTCGAGGTATCGAATCATTGGGAGCAGATCCGCGCCTCGTCACGCTACCGTAGAGAGCTATCGGAAGATGAAAAGGACACCAAGATCGACTTCGAGGCTTCGCAAGGGCGCAGGTCGTGGGTAGAGGCCCTGGAGTGCTATTATCAATACGATCTGGATGACGATGGAATTGCGGAGGAGTGGATATTTACTGTCCTCAAGGATTCAAAAATCATCATCCGGGCAACTGAGTTGATAGACGTGTTCCCCTCCGGGAAGCGCCCTTTCGAGCAGTTCATTTACAAACCAGCCATTCGCGGGCCTTATGGAAAAGGCATCGGGCAGGAGTTGGACGACATCAACACCGAGGTGAACGCGATTTTCAACCAGATGACCGATGCCGGAACCCTATCTCTAGCTCCGGCCGTGCTGTCCCGCTCCAACTCTGCTGCTTCTACCAAGTTAAAACGACATGGTGGACTCTATCCGGGGATTCACATTGAGACCGAAGACCCGGTTGGAGATGCAAGGCTCCTGGACTTTAACCCCAACTTGAGCTTCGGGGTAACCGATGTGCAATTCCTTCTGGGGCTTGCCGAAAAAACCACGGGAGTGAATGACTTGAATCTTGGCCGAACGCCGGACCGGGCGGGTCCAAGGACATACGGGCAACAACTGATGCTCCAGGAGGGCTCCAATGAATCCCTGGAAACCGTTGGACATCGCTATAAGAACACCATTTCCAACATTGCCGAGCAGGTGCATAACCTGAATCGGGCCTACATGCCCCCTACCGTTTTCTATCGGGTTACCGGCGAGGATGGCAAAGATGTGTTGGGCATGGTCAATGCTCAGGAGATGCAGGGTCAATATGATTTCAGCATCAAAGCCGTCTCTCCATCGCGCAACCTCTTGACCGAACGACAGAACAAGCTTCAGGCGCTCCAATTCATCCTGCCGATGATCGACCGTGCCAGGGTGGATCCCGGGATATATCGGGTGGTAAAGCTCGTCTGGGAAACCTTCGGGCTCCAGAAGCTCGATGAGGTCGTGGGTCTTGGGGAGGATTCCGTGCGGCTGGAGCATGTAAATATCCTTCGCGGGAAGCGCGTGGTGGCCTCTCCTTTTGACGATCACCAGCGGCACCTTGGACTGCACCACCAGTTTTCCGTCGAAGCAGCCGAGGAGGGAAGGAAGGATATATCAGCGGTAACCCAAGCCCATATCCAAGAACATATTCGGGTAGCCCAGGGCTCGCGTGGAGCGGGTGCCAAGAAGGCCCAGTCCGGGAGCGGCCCGGCCTCTCCGGGACTGGATTTTGCTGCCAAGAACCCCCTGTCCCAGACGGGAAACATGCTTGGGATGGGGATGGGGCAGTTCACGCAGGGTGGAGGAATGCCGAAAAATGGTGCCTGAAGAGGTTGAATCCCTGGCTGATCTGCTGCAAAGCGTGGGATGGCCCATTTATCAGGGGTTGTTGGAGAACCGCATTCGCATCGCCTACAAAGAGATCGGGGAAAAATCCGATCCCATCGATATCTATCGCGCGCAAGGAAAAATAACGGCTTACAGGGATGCGGCCTTGCTTATAAGTCGCTTGATCATGGATCATTCAGGGGATTCGACTGAAATGGAGTTGAACAGAGGTACTAAGGGTTCCGGAACCGTGGGCCCTGTATAGGAGGTAGAAATGCTTTTTGGTAGAAAGAAAGAAGGGTCGACTTCGGACATAGAGATCGGAGCAGAGCTGGACAAGTTGCCGGGTGGCGCGGAAAAACCCCCGGATTCCTCCCCCGCAGAATCGATTCCTTTAGCCCCCGTAGCGGGGCCGATTATTGAAAATCCGGCTCACTTCGATGCGAGAATGCAGAGGATCGAGGCCGGACTGGAGGGGGTGATGAATTTTCTGCAAGGACTGAAGGAAGAAAACCCCCGCGCCGATGATGCATACCGGGATGCTGCTCCACCTGCCAACCCTGGCGGGCCTGCCTTCTACGAGCAGTTGATCGACTACGGGGAGGATGCGATTTTGAACAATCCGCGAATCATGGGAGCCATCGAGAATCGACTGAGAGGGCAAAGTGAGTATGACGCCGCCCGCCGAGAATTGGCCAACAAGATTCCCGAGGCCTATGACTCCGCCTCTCCCGTCCACCGAACGCGGGAGGCCATCCGTGGTCAGTTCGAGCAGCTTGGGGTCCATCCTTCGGTACTCAACTCCCGGGTGTTCGAGGAACTGTTTACCAATGCTGCCATCGGGAAGAACATCGACGCCGTAATCTCGTCCCGGCAAAAAAGCGGTTTACCGCTCCAGGCTTTCGTTGAGGGTTCGAGGACGCCAACTCCTGGGGGTGGCTTTGGAGAATTTACGGCAGAACAGTTGGGGGAGGCAGAGCTGATAACGGCCAATCGTTTCGGCGTGTCTCCGGCCGAATATGCCAAGAACCTCAACCAGATGATCAAAAACGGCGTGATCGAAAGGAGATAAAGTGACAGAGGAGAAAGGAAAGGATTCCTCCTTGATCGAGGCGGTGGTGTCTTCCGTGATGGATACCGACTCACCCAAAGAAGACCGGAAGTTGGCGGAAGAGGAGCAGCAGATCAGACCTCCGGATCTCCTTGCCGTTGATCCAGCGCTGATGAAGGAGATGCGAGACAAAGAGATGCGCCTTTTATGGGCTGCGCCGGACCAGGTTGAGGCACACCAGTGGGAAGGCTATGAAATTGTCGAGCGGCCCCAAAGCATAGCCCTGCATCCGGGGAAAAGTGCCACGCAAATTGATGGCGCGTATCGCTCGCGCGAGATTACCCTGATGGCGATCCCCGAAGCAAGGGCTCGCCGGATGGAGGCCCAGGAGCGAGAGATTGCGGAGAGTCAAGTAAAAAATTCCCGCGAACAAATGGAAGAGAACCGGGACCGGCTGGGTCATTCTCTGAAGAGAAAGGGGTACAGCGATCGGGAGACCCGGGATTTAATGGGCATGTTTGAGGTAACAATCGGGGAAGACAACCTCGGGAGAAGGAGGTAAATGTGGCTATTGATAAAGAAACCCAGGCGGTGGGCCAGTTAAACGGATCTGGACCCCGGCTGTCGTTCTACAGCCGGAGCGATGATTTCGCATCCAACCGGGGCCAGTGGGTCAGGCTGGATACGAATGGGAAATTGGAGCGGGCGGCAGCAACGAGCCACGTCTTGGGGATTCTGGCCGCAAGCTGTGTCTCGACTACGACCGACGTTTCCGAGGGCACCCCCGTCTATGTGGCCTGGCCGGACATGGTCTTTGAGGCCCAGGTGTTCCATAGTACCGTGGCTTCGGCAATTACCGCACGGAACCAGAAAGGGAAAAGCTATGCGATCAAGCTCGATGCTGCGACCAACCTGGACGCAGTAGACATCGAGACCGCAGCGGCGGCTACCGATCAGTGTGTGGTAGTGGATTGGTCAAGAAGGGAGGCCTTGGGGGATGAAAACGGTCGGGTGAGGTTTGTGGTGAACCCCGCCAATTTTCAACTGGCGAAGCGTATCGCACATTAAGAAGGTTCAAAGGTTAGGAACCATGAACCGGGAAGGAAGATTTAGACGATGGCTATGATCACGTCCGGATTTGCGAAATTGCTGGCCCCTGGACTCTATTCGGTAATCAATCAGGGATACCAGGAAGTAGAAGACATGCTCGATCTGTTCTACAAGGTCGAGGGGTCAGAACGAAGCTTCGAGGAAGAACAGGTCATCACGGGTCTGGGGTTGTTCGTGGAGACCGCCGAGCTTGGTGAAACCACTTACGACGACCGCCTTTTGGGAGACTACAAGAAGTACACGCACTTGAAGTCTACCCTGGGGATCGCCATCTCGGAGGAGATGTACGACGACGATCTCTATGGCGAGATGAAGAACTACGGCCGGGAGCTGGGCCGCTCAGCCAGGGAAACTCCGTTGGTTGCTGCGTTTCAGCTATACAACCGGGCGTTCAATGCAAGCTATACGGGACCGGACGGCAAGGTCTTTTGTGCTACTGATCATCCCCTTGCGGGTGGCGGCACAAGGTCCAACCGTCCCACCGTAGCCGCCGATCTGAGCCTCACGGCTCTTGCGCAGGCCGAGACCGATATGCTGAATTGGCAGGATGACCGGGGAAAGCGAATCAAGCTTCCCCCAAGAGTCTTGCTGACCGGTACCGCCTTGAAGCGCAAGGCGTTCGAGCTGACCAAGAGCGAGTACAACCCCGAAGCCGTCGAGCGGGCAGCGAACTATGTGCGGAGCATGGGCTTGCAAAGTTACGCCTGTCCATATATCACCAGCGCCAAGCAGTGGTTTCTGGGGACGGACAAACAGAATACTTATCTGCGGTGGTGGTGGCGGAAGAAATTCGGCGTCCGAATGTGGGAGGACATGGACCGGGGGGCTCTCCGCGCCAGGGGGATGTACCGTTCTTCGAGCGGATGGACAACTTCTTTGGGCTGGTGGGGGAGCCCAGGCCTCTGATATTGTGCGGTAGACATTTCTTAACTCGTGCAGGGTGGAGGAGGAAAAAGCATGAGCAACGCAGGACAGAATTACGTTGTGGGGGGGGGGTCAGGCCGGGGAGCCTGGCTCCTGAATAATCCGGTCGGGGCAATATTTTGGGTTGCCGCCCAGGCGGCTTACGAGGGGATAGGGCCGAGTAACAATAACTCCGGCCTCTCACCCAAGTCCCCACTGTCTACCATCGCCCAGGCAATCACCAACTGTGTGACGGGTCGAGGAGACCGCATCATCCTGATGCCGGGGACTTATTCGATTACGGCGGCCCTGGCCCTGGACAAGAACGCTGTGGAGGTCTATTCCTGGATGCCTAGTGCGGCGGTCATCTCAAGCCCCGCTACAACCGGGGCGGCAACGGTTTTATCTATCGACGCAAACGATATCCTGGTTGACGGAGTCACGTTCTCTTGTGGGGATCAGGTGACCGCCTGTGTGGACATCGCCAATAACGCGGCGAGCAACCGCATCGCCTTGCGCGGGAATACCCTCCTGGGGTCTGGGGCGGTATCGACCGCGAAGGGGGTAAAGATAGGCGACGGGACAAACGATGCCGCCGATGTTTTACTGGACGGAAACTTTATCGACCGTTTTCTGTACGGTGTGGTATGGGATGGTACGCGCCCCCGGATTCTGGGGAACAATATCATCATTCCCTCGACTGCGGGCTCGGCGGGGATTCATGTTCCGGCACGAGGTTCCATCGGGGAAAGATCTTTCGGGGTAATCAGGGGTAATGGGTTCACGGGGGCTGAGAACGCCGGAACCAAGACGGTCCTGCTGTTCTCGGGTGCTGAAGCATCCAGCCCGATGTATTTGTTTTCTGAGAACCACCTGGCCAATGTTGCTTCGGTTACGGCGGATATCCATCCCGAGGGAATCGTGATGAACTACCAGGGAAACAGTACGGCAACCACCCCCGTACTGATTACCGGATGACCTTCTTGTGGGGCGGGAGGCCCCGGTGGGGCGGCCACGGCGGGGTGTGATGAGCTGACGCCGGCGACGCTTTGGGTCCACGAAAACTTTGTGGAGGGAATAGACCTTTACGAGGTGGCCTTCGATGGGGTGGGGATGCTCGGGTGGATCAACGGGGTGTCGATGGATGGCAGGCATTTCAGCAAGATAATGGCTTCGCCGGTCCAGGGAGAATAGGTAGTGGGGCAAGAAATCTTCATCGAGTTGGTCAGGAGAGTGAGTAGCCGGGCTCCGGGAATCCCGTCAGCCAGGGTCAAGGAGTTTCTGAATGAGCGATACCGCAAGGTAGTCGATGCTCGATCCTGGTCTTGGCTGGCCAAGGAGGGCGTGTTACAGACCGACGACGAGTTGTCTGCGGGGACTGCCGACGTGGCCAGTCTGTCGGCCTCCGTGGTGGGTAGCGGAACCTCCTGGGCATCGGTAGCCTCAGCGGCCTGGTTGTTCCGTATCGGTTCAGATGCCGACTACTACTTCGTGCAGACGGTAAGCAGCCCTACGGCCTTGACGCTCGATACCCTGTATGAGAAGACCACGACGGCGAATGCCGGATATAAGATCAACCGGGCGCGGTACACCTTGGCCTCCGACATGGACAAGATCATCGAGATGAGAATTGCCCGGGCTACCAGGCCCTTGCAAGAAGTATCCCTCGAATGGCTCGACAAGACCTACCCCAGCCGACCCTATTACGGCGACCCGATCTACTATGCCTATACCCGGTCAACGGGAACCACCGAGGAGGTCGAGCTCTATCCGATACCCGACCGGATACTGACGGTGAGGTATCTCTACAAGTACCGGTTCACTGAACTGGCGAACGATACCGATACCCTGCTCCCCGATGTCCCCGCAGACGTTCTGATCCACGGAGCCATGGCCGACGCATGGCGATCATTGGAAAAGCACGAGGAAGCCGCCATCAGTGAGGCTTTGTTCAGGCAGGGGATCGCCGAAATGGTGGCTTCGGATGCCCGTGAAGGACGGCCCGAGCGACTGAGCCTGGCGCCTCAATACGTTTCACACCGCCGCCGCCGAAGTGGAAGTGGACTCGACGACTGGCGGCCATGGCTGGAGAATCCGTACTGAGGAGGTTGAAATGACGCTGGCTGAAGTGCAGGGAGTTTTGTACCAGGAAATCATGAAGTATGAGGGTTTTGCAGTAGAGATGAACTCGGCCGGGGAGAACCAGGTGATGAAAATAAAAAAAGGGGAATGCACTTTCGAGCTTGTCCTGCATCCCATGTTTGAATACAAATTCATCACCCTGGTGAGTCTGTTGTTGGAGATGTTGGTGATGTACGCCGCGAGGACGGAGGGATTGAAAAAATGCAGCTCTTAGAGATGGTCAACGAGATCGGATCAGTTGTGGACGGCCGGATCGGTCCGGTGATGATAAAGACCTATATCAACCGGATCATTCGAGAAGTATCCGCCAAGATTCTACTGGATTACAACATCGCCAGTACAACCTTTTCGCCCACTTCCGGTACAGAGGCTTACAACCTCCCGGCAGATTTTTCACGGGATGTGGCGGTGAAGGGGACCAATGTGCTCGATTACGAGCCATGGTCTCTCTATGCCCAAAAAGACAGGTCCACGGTAGCTCTGCTTACCAGGACCTACACCATTATGGGCACCCAGATCCTTTTCAACCCCCCCCCGAACGTCTCCACGGCTACCGTGACAATGGTCTACGGAAAGCAGCCTGCGGATATCACGACCGATACTGCCGAGCCGGGAATCCCCCGCAATTTCCACTATGTAATTAAAGACGGGGCCTTGCTGAAGGCCCTGCAAGCCATTCCTCCCTCTGAGGATGAGGGGGGACGGTATCAGAACATGATACCCATGGTGCAGGCACAATTCGAAAAGGGTGTGCGGGACCTCATGGACTCCGAGGCCAACAAGGGCCGGATGCGGCTCACTCCGAAAGGTTAGAAAATGCCGGGGGTGTCCCTTGAGGTCTTACCAAGACTGCGAGCCTTCGTGGAGAGTCCCTCCCTGATTATGCTGGTGAGACCGTGACGCTGTCAGAGATCCGCACCGATGTTTTGCGTCGATTGGGTGAAGCCTCTGGAGCGGTGTTTTACACCACTGCCGAGATCGATTTCTGGATCAACCAGGCGCAGATTGATTTCTGCCTGCTTCAGGTGGCCAACTTCATCCGGCGAAAGACCACCACGGGTCTCTTGGAAAAGACGACAACCGTGGCCACCACGGGGGGGGATTGGAGACTCTATCCCTATACCCTGATGGCGGACTTTCTCTGGCCGACTCGAGTATCCTTCGGGGGAAAGGCGTTGCTGAGGGCAACCCAGAAAGACCTGGCGCGGTGGGATCAAGACTGGCAGAATGCGGCGGGGGATCCACTCCATTGGGGCATTCTGGGCCTGAACTTGATGTACATCTACCCCCGTCCAGCCGCTCCCGCCAACATTGATGTAACCTATGCCTACGTGCCGCCGAGCCTTAGCGCCGATGGAGATATCCCCGCCATCGGGCTTGAGTTTCACCACCTGCTTGAGAACTATGCTACCTATATGGCTCTAATGAAAGAGGGAGTTGCTCGCTCAGAGCGCGCACTGGTCTACTCGATGGAGTATTTGATGGGAGCAGGAACCCAAGCCGATCCGGAGCCAATACCTCGGAGAAAGGGATAGATGGCTACTGCACAATCCTTAGTCTCACAGGCTCAACTCCTTTTGCTGGACCCCGAGGAAGTCGTCTGGTCCTCGACGGTACTCTTGGGCTATCTCAATGAGGCACAGCGAGATTTTGCCTTGCGGACGAGGGGGTATGTGGCAGAAGCTTCCCAGGCGGTAACGGCATCCGTCTCGCTCTATACCCTACCGTCGGACTGCCTGGGAATAGACTGGGTAGATACGGCCAACTTTGGAGGAAGCCAACTCCAGGAAGCATCTACTAAAGAGTTGGACTGGGCCTCTCCCAATTGGATGGCCTCGACGGCCTCGGTGGCGAGCTACTATGTGCGGGACCGCCAGGCACAGAAGCAGATTCGGCTCTACCCGATACCCACTTCGACCGATACCCTGGGTTATCGGTTCTTTTCTCGGCCTGCTGACCTGGCCCTTGCCTCGACCAGCTCCCTCCCGCAGTGGACCCACCAATTTCTTCTCTTCTACCTGGTTGCCCGAGCAGCGGGTGATGAGGGTGATCTTCAAGATGATACCAAGGCCGGGCATTTCAGGGAACGTTACGAAGCCGGGGTGAGCCTGGTGAAGGAGATTCTCAATGCGCGGTAAGGGCTCTATGCACAAGATGAAGAACAAAATGGAAAAGGTCATGCATGAGTACAAGCAGGGGGAGCTGAAGTCGAGCTCCGGACAGAAGGTTACCAGCCGCAAACAAGCGATTGCGATTGGAATGTCCGAACAGAGAAGAGCGAAAAAAGGGGGGTAGTCATGGACACCGATACCCATAAAGACCGTTTAGTGAAAGAGTATTCCGATCTTTGCGATAAACTGGAGAAGCTTATCGGGTTCATCGGCGGAGAAATTTACCCATCCATCCCCGCCGATGAGCAAAACAGATTGAGGACCCAGGCTTTTGTCATGCGCCAGTACGCGGATATCCTTCAGGAGAGAATAGCTTGGGGAAAGAAGATTCCTCATGCTTAAGATCATCGAGGGTGTTTATCGCAACGGCAAGATCGAGCTTCCGGAAGTGCCCGGAGATATACGCGACGAGACACGTGTCTTCGTAACATTTGTCGAGCCCGGGCTCGACGCTTTGGCGCGTGCGAGAGAGTTGCGTGCTCGATTAACAACATTCGCCGAAGACTGGGAGAGTCCCGATATGGACATCTACGATAACTATGATTTTGCCAAATCAGAATGAATAAAATCAATCCGGCCAACCAACTCACCAGCGCCGTCCACTCGTACTACCAGAACCCTGTCGCCGGCAATTCCTATCGGTACGCGGGGGCCGCCGGCAGCCTGTACCGCGACTGGGTGAGCGTGTCGGGTGGGCTTAGCAGTACGGCGATTCCCTGGCCGATGGTCACCATGAAGCCGGGCCTGGGGAGCAAGACCTTCACCTATGTGACCGATGGAGTGCTCCAGCGCAAGGATGATGGGACAACGATCTCGACCTGGGGCCTGGCTGAGCCGGGGAGTGTCGCTACCCTAACCCTTGGCACCGCCAAGAGCCGTGTGTGTGACAACTTTGATCAGACTACGGGCTGGACGGTAAACAACATGACCGGTATGGCTCTGGATGTAGATGGGGCCAATAAAGTTGAGGGAACCGCTTCTCTTTTGATAACGAATGCATCGGCCGTGGTGGCTGAGGAAGGGGGGTCGATCAGGAAAACTGCTTCGGTTGATCTCTCGACCTTTTCCGATGCTTCGGTGGCTTCTGATTCGGAGTATATCCGTCTCTGGTTCATGGCGAGTGATATCACGTTGGTAAAATCCATCAGTTTAATTCTGGGAATAGACGGTTACGACCAATACTTCGGATTTACTTTTGAAAATTCGGTTTCTCCGCTGCTTAGTGCTCCTTCGGGAGTATTTTTTGAGATCAAAGCCAAGAAGGGTGATTTTGTAAAACCCCAAGACACCACTAAAACGTGGGCTAACGTGAACCGGCTGAGAGTAAATTTAAGGTTTACCAAATCCGTGCCTATCGGCTCGAGCTTTTGGTTTGATGACTGGTCCCTCAAGGGCGGATATGAAATAGATGGGCAGTATAAGTACCGCTACATCCTGGTGGAAAAGTCCGGGTCGGAGGTGATCTCGAAGAGTAATCCCTTCAGCCTGGCCACATCTCCTATTGATATATCCACCGTGCGCATCCCGGTCTCTGTTGCAACGCTCCCTTCGGCGGGAACCAAATGGGTGTATCGGAGCCTGACTACAGACTTCAGCAAGTTCTTTTTCGATGGAGAGGTGGCCTCCGGCACAACGACTTTCTCCAGCAATCAGGCTGACTCGGCCCTGGGAGAGGTGCTCGCCACCGACAACAATCTCCCCCCCCTCCTGGTTGATTTCACTGGCCCGCATTACGACCGCATCTTTGGGGTGAGTGCTGCTTTATCAGACAAAATCCCGTACTCCAAGGCCAAGGAGCCCGATGCCTGGCCCGCGCTAAACTATCTGCTGATCGGTACTCCGGGAGACCCGGCCAAGCGGGTGGTAATGTTCGAGGGGGTGTTGTTCATCTTCACGGTGGGCGGGATTTACATCGTCCAGGGGACCGATGAGAGCAGTTTCGTGGCTATTCGAACGAGGGCCGAAAGGGGGACGAGCGCCCCCTGGAGTATTGCCGTGGGTGACCGGGGGATTTTTTACCTGACTCTCGATGGGATACGGTTCTTTGACGGCTTACACTCAGAGATCATCAGCGCAGAGATCGGACCCATTTTCTATGGGCAGAGCACACTCGGAATTGACGCCATCGACATGACCAAAGCAGCCAAGTTTCGGGGGGTCTACTTTGATCAGAAGTATTTCCTGGCCTACACGAAGTCCGGCAGCACCAACAATGACCGGGTGTTGATCTACGACGAGGAGACCCGGCGGTGGTACACCTGGGACTTCAACTCCGCCCGGAGTCTCTTCGTCGAGAAGGTCAACAACTACCTGGCTCTGGGAGCTGACGACGGCTTCGTGTACTATGCCGAGATCGGCTTGCAGAATGTCAACGGCACCGATGCCAACTCCACGGCAACCCTCCTGACGGCCTTGCGGGACACTTACGGCCATCCAGGCCTCAAGCTGGCCAAAGATATCTATCCTGACATGGACGCCCTGGCCTCGACCGGGGTGACGATCACACCCGTGGTGGACGGTGCCTCCAAGACCGCGGTGACGTTCTCCACGGCGACCGATCGCACGGTAAGGCGGATCAGGTTGCCGGGATACAAGGGGCGGGTGTTCGAGTGGAGGCTGTCCTCAAGGAGCTACTTTCGGTTCTGGGGCATGTCGGTGGACCTGTTGGATTTCCAACGTGGGGGATACAGAAGGGGGGACACCGACCGTGGTTGAGCAACTCAAGATCAACCAGACCAAAGATTTAGGGGACATGGTTCTCCAACTGAATGCTGTGCTGCGTAGAATCTCGCAACTTCTTGGCAGCCAGGCATCCACCGCCACGGTTTCAGACTCTGGGCTGACCGAGGCTGAGGTTATTGCGCTTATCCAGCGTTACGGGCAAAAGGTCGTTGATGAAGATTATGCAAAGCTGCCGGGGCGCACCGGCGGACAAAACCTTTCGGGAGGAGTTTTGTCCGGAGACAATCTAACCCTTCAGGCAAATGCCGCCGACGCCCTTAACGGAGATATCTTCCTGGAAAGTAAGGTTGTCGTAAACCACGTCAACGTAGAGCTGGACCAGGTAACCGCCCCCACGGCACCCACGGTAGCATTGGGGGCCGCAGGCGTACTGAACGGGACCTATTACTATGGGATAACGTTCGTTACGGCACAGGGGGAGACAGGCACGGGAGATCTGGCAACGCTGATAAGTCCCGTTCTTCAAAAGGTTGAGCTATCAAATATTCCGGTTTCCTCGAACAGCCGGGTTACTTCCAGAAAAATCTGGAGGACACCCGGTACGGGCGGCAATTTTCTGAAATTAGTCGCCACCCTCAACGATAACACCACCACCACCTATTCGGACAACATCGCCGATGGGGCATTGGGGGCCAATGCTCCCTATGTGAACACTACGGGGGGGTTGATCTACAACGGCTCGGTACGGTCAGGGATCCTTGATCCAAACGTCACTGCATGGGGATATGGCGCTCTATCCAGTTGTGAGGGCCCCAACAATGTTGCCGTTGGGGCCAACTCCATGAAAACCGTCTCTACGGGTAATTCCAATACGGCGGTTGGCAATGAATCTCTTTATGCCGGAACCCTTCCAAGCCGATGCGTAGCCATCGGCGGCTATGCCATGAGGGGATGCACTACGTCCTCAAACGTTATCGCCATCGGATATCAAGCCCACCGAGGAGATGGAGTAAGCCACAATTATGATAATGTGGCCCTGGGAAACTTTGTCCTGTGGTCTATTACTACTGGCTATAACAACATAGGGATCGGGGCAAAGGTATTATACAGCCTGACGACCGGCTTCAACAACGTGGCCATCGGCGATGATTGCATGAGAAGGACCATAAACGGCTACGAGAACGTGGCCATCGGGAAAAATGCCCTGAATGCCAATACCTCCGGGTTCCAGAATTTAGCCATCGGGAAAAATGCCCTGGTGTCCAATTCGACGGGTTTCAATAATATTGCACTTGGTGAAGAGGCGTTGTTTTTGAATGAATCCGGAAACGGAAACGTAGCCGTAGGCCGAAAATGTTTGGCAGCGAACATCAGCGGAAACAACAATACCGCCGTAGGGGCAAATGCTCTAAGCGGAAATAGCGGCTCGTTCAACGTGGCCTTCGGAGAGGACTCCCTTGCCCAAAACACCTCCGGGGCCAGCAACATAGGGGTGGGAGTCAAGAGTGCCTATTCGAACTTGACCGGGAATGACAACGTCGCCATCGGTTACCAGGCATTTCTGTCGAACCTCTCCGGATCCAAGAACGTCGCTATCGGCAACCAAAGCTTATATAGCATGGTCAGCGGAGATGCGAACGTCGCCATCGGAAACAAGGCCATGCAGGGCAACAACACCGGAGCAAATAATGTCGCCATCGGTACATTTGCGGCGTTTAGTATTACCACGGGATACGATAACGTGGGAATAGGGATCAATTCGCTTTATGGGATAACCACGGGATACTCCAATACGGCGATAGGAAGGGATACCCTGACTTCGATTGCGGGCGGAGCAAAGAACGTGGCCATCGGCCAGAACAGCCAAAGATATGCCGTATCTACCACGGGCAACGTCGCTATCGGCTTTGATAGCCTATCTGACAACGTTTCGGGATCCAATAACGTATCCATCGGGCAATCAGCCCTCAAGTCGAATCTTGGCGGGTCGAACAATACCGGGGTTGGACACCTCTCTTTGTACGCATTGAGCACGGGGCACAGTAACGTTGGCCTGGGACGATCCTCTCTGGAAAGCATTACGACCGCATACGAGAACGTGGCCGTAGGGCATCAGGCCCTACAGGGAAACCAGACCGGCCTGGGTAATGTGGCCATAGGAAAGAGTGCGGGCTATCCAAGCGTAACGTCAAACGCCACCGTGTCGGGGAATTACAATACGTTTATCGGGTACAAGTCCGGATCTGGAACCGATGCACAAATTTCCAATGCCATAGCAATAGGCAATGCCGCCCTGGTCTCTGCGTCCGATACGGCGGTTATGGGCAATACGAGTACGGTAGAGACCATACTGAGGGGAAGTACCGTTACGATTCCCGGTCAGATAAAAATCCAAGGGGGTACGCCTGGGGCAGGGAAAATCCTTCAGTCTGATTTGAATGGCTTGGCAACCTGGGCAACAGGTGTAACCGCTCCGGTTTCTCTGGGAAACGGTGGAACTGGGGCTGCGCTGGTAGACCCCAATGCAGACCGGATATTTTTCTGGGATGATTCGGCGGGGGCTTCAACCTGGTTGGCTCCAGGGAATAGTCTGGCTATTACCGTGACTTCGCTTGATACCATCCAGGATATTCGAACGACGGCCACGCCACAATTTTTGAGGATGGGATTGGGAGGTGCGGCAAATCCAAGTTTTTCACTTATCACCACAGGAAGTTGTTGGATTCAAGGAACATCGATGCTTGGCATTGGTACTGCTCCAGGAAATGCAAGAGCACAGATAACCTCTGGAACTACTACTATTGCTCCAATTGCCATAGGCGCAGGCACAAACTTAACCACTCCCATCAGCGGTGCAATTGAATATGATGGAACCGACTGGTTCATGACAAATTTTACTCCGACCAGAAAAACGGTCTCCTTCACCTCGGACACGTTGGCTGTCCATGCCGCGACAACCTCTGCTCAACTTGCAGGAGTAATCTCGGATGAGACCGGTACAGGCGCCCTGGTATTCGCTACTTCTCCGGTGCTGGTGACTCCGGCGTTAGGAGCTGCATCAGCGACTTCTTTAAGCTGTGGTACATTTACCTCTGCTGGGGGGGTTACAATAACACCTGCTGGTGGAAGTGGAATAACAGCATCCCTTTCATCAACAGGCGTGTTCTTGGTAACAACAAACGGAAACGAAGTTATTAAAGCCACACAGCAACAGTTGGGATTTTTTGGGGTAACTACTGTATCACAACGCAGTGCTTATACTCAAACTTATGCCACAACGTCCAGAACACACGCCCTCTTAACCGGTGTAGCCTTAGCGTCATTTACGGGAGGAACGGTAGGGTTTACAGATGCTGCCGAAAGAGATAATATTCTGACTCAATTCAATGCTCTTCGTGAAGACGTAAAGAATATCAAAAATGTTTTGAATTCTACCGTGGACGATATGCAATCGTTGGGATTTGCAGCATGATATCGGGGGAGTGAGATGACAAAAATAACCCTCTGGTCCAATATGGATGCCGAGTCAGATCAAGTCCTGTCCGTGCTGTGGAAGCGGATGAACCACGATGGGTTAAGGGATACGGTCATGTATGATGGCCATTGCAATACCTTCGTGGATTTCGTGTTGCTGATGTCTGACTCTCTCCTCTTCGTTGTCCGGAGTGGAGATGAAGCGATCGGTTTTATCTGGGTCACTGAATTGGTTCCCGGCGTTCGAGCCGAGGCGCACTTCTGTTTTTTTAAGCAAGCCTGGGGGACGGGCATTCCCGATGAAGCCGGACGAGGATTTATAAAACTCATGACCCACGTTGAGGAATGCAATGTCCGGGTTATCCATGGGCGGATCCTCGACAGCAACAAGAAGGCGATCCATTTTGTCCTGCGCCTGGGCTTCGAGGTAGTCGGACACCGTTTCGATGGCAGGAACGACTTGACTCTGGTGGAATTAAGCGGCAGGCGATGTGATGGTTTAACGATATTGGATGCCCAAAGGGATTCACCCACGGCAGAAGCCAAAATTGAACGGAATGAGAATCAGGGGCATTTAGGGGTGGTGGAATAAAGGAGCGGTAAAATGGGCGGAGGCGGAGGCGGAAGCCAACAACGAGGAGAGCGGGCACAACGTCGCGTATTCGATCGGGCGATGGGGCTGAGCGAGGAGGTCCAGGGTAGAGCGCAGGGCTTGTTCGATTTCTCTATTCCGGGCTTGGAGGAGAGCGCCGAGACCCTTAGAGACCTCGGAACCGGGACCCTGGAACGATTTCTGGCGGGTCTCAGAACCGGATCGAAGCAGAGCAGGCGGCGGTCAGGGGAGCTTTGGAACCTGGGGGAGCCCGCGCGGGCGGAGCTTTTTGCGCTGATCAATAATGCCCTGGGGGGTGGGGACATCCTGAGCAGCCGGTTCTTCAATCCCGTGGCTAAGCAGATTGAATCCCAGACCGATGAATCACGCCGGAGACTCATGTCGATGATGCCGCAAGGGGGGAGTTTGGACCGGGCAATGATAGACCTTGAATCCGGACGGGTGGGGGCGAGGGCGGATGCCTCGACCAGGGTGAGGCAGGGGCTTTTTGCCGACGCCCTTAATGCGGCCTTCGGTCAGACCCTCGGTCCATCGGCTCAGATGATGGGACTATCCCAACAGGGTTCCCAGGCTGGCGCAGGGATGGGCCTGAATGCTTTAGGGATGTCCCAAGACGCCCTGCAAAGCCTGTTCGGCGGTGCGCAGAACCAGTCCGGACTGGCGGTAGGAGCCCTCGATCCCGCCTCGGGAGCCGCGAGCTCAATAGGACAAATGGCAGCCCAGCGCCGGAAGCAGAGACTTGAAGAGATGAGATTCTACGCGGAGATTGGCGAGAAAATAGGAGGGGGATTGAGTGGACTGAGTGACTGGTACGGTAGTAGAAAAAGTCCCATCCCCTCCGGAGGAACTCGGGTATGATAAGAGGGCAAAGCTGAAAGCTGAAAGCTGAAAGCTGAAAGCTGAAAGCTGAAAGCTGAAAGCT
>ERZ1292625.465-Hain-H41-01um-R1-465-length-62287-cov-9_pt1 | contig 46413 bp, 53 predicted proteins | sample MGYA00564400_ERZ1292625 | MGnify/ENA primary metagenome ERZ1292625 (study PRJEB36523, sample SAMEA6512639) | groundwater metagenome | collected 2019-01-08 | study: AquaDiva: Metagenomics assemblies of 32 groundwater samples
CGTCGATGATGGGCGATCCGGTGAGCAGCCGCTCCCGTGCCGTGCGCTCCCGTGCGCCGACCGCAATCAACGCCCGGCCGAAGCGGCGGAGGATGTCGGCCGTGTCGGAACACTCGGCTGAGCACCCATCAGGCAGTTCCTCGGCGCACAACCCTTTGTCAATCATGCGCTGCACCCACCGCGTCACGAAGTCCTCTGCCACGCCTAATCCCCTCCCGGGCGTGCTTGCCACATGCGTACAGCTTCTCGCTGGGTTCGGGCCGCAGGGCCACGCGTTCCGCACAAGACGCATCGCACGTAAGTAGTCCGACGAACTAAATTCGACGATACACCAGCGGCGCCGCAAAAGGGGCAGGGCTTGAGTTTACGACTCATCTCATCCTCCCGCCTCCGTCGCGGCCCGCGCGGCGTCGTAGGCGTCGACGGTGGTCGTATCGCACACGTCCTCTACCATCAGCGTGAGCAACATATCCCGCAACGTCCGCGCCGCGCGGATCTCGGCGAGCAGCAAGGGCGCGGCGTTCACGAGGGCGACGATCGCCGCGACATCGGCCTCTGCCGCTTCGTCACAGACGAGTTCGTGGGTGGGCAGCTCGGGGTCCACGCAGACGAGCACGGCACGGCCGGCGGCTTCCCACGGTCCCGGCGTCCTCGCGGCGAGGATGGTGTCGAGTTCGTCGAGGGTCATGGCGTCGTCTCCTCCCACCGCACCGGCGCGACCCGCCGGCACCAGCGGCAGGCGAGGTGTTGCACTCGTCCGTGCCACGTCTCTTTGCCGACCGGCACACTCCAGTCATGTGGCCAAGCCTCTCGGCCGGGGCAGTCGCAGTTCGTGTCACTTAGCATCCTTCGATCCTTTCTCCCGCCACGCGGGCGGGACCGCGGCGAGGGCCGGCTTGACGCAATGCACGCGCAGCACCATCTCAGCGTTCGGGATGTACCGCGCCGGATCACCCCCGCAGTCGGCGTCTTGGCGATCTTCCAACCAGGCGTCGATTTCCCGCAACGCCGCCACGAGCCGCCACCCCGCTTCGTCGCGCGTGGTGATCGAGTTCGCGTCAGCCTCGGCCTGCATCTGGGCGTGCTCTAGATTCGTCAGAGTTGCCATGCGTTCGTCGGCCGCGTCTTCTAACGCCGCCCGTAGCGACTCGATCGTGCGCTGGTTGCACTCGTGCGCCGTCTGCGCTTGTTCGCGCCCACGCTGCTCGGCGGCGTCGAGTTCGGCGGCTATTTCTCGCTGAAGCGCGGACATCTTCCGATCTGTGTCGTAGGATTCCGTGATGTCGTGCGCGCGTTCGTGATTGGTCATGGCGTCTCGTCCGTGTCGTTGTTGAGGATACAGTCTACCTCGTACTTCACTTCGTGCTGTCCGAACGCTAGGGTTCGCACCGCCCGCTCGATGCGGTCGAGGCGTCTCGCGTGTTCCTCCAGCTGCGTGCCATTGCACGCGATCGACGCGTGGAGTTGTTCGATCTGGTCGTCGATCGCGATGCGGGGGTCGATGGTGGGGAGGAGCAGGGACTCTGCTGGACGCGGCATCAGCGTGATGCCGTGCGTGCCGCCGTGGCCCTGTGGGCGGTCGCAGCCGGGGCTACAGCGGGGATAGCCGCGATGATCGTCGAGATGACCGCGGGGGGACGTACACATCATCTCCGGCGCCCTGCCGATCCGAGCGTAGTCGCCGATCCGAGCGAAGAATCGCTCCCCGCAGACCGACCCGCCCTGCCCCGCGTGGCTCGTACCTTGTGACGGCGGCACGGACACAGCGTCGATCAACGGCGCGTGACGGAGGTCCGCGCCAGCGAAGGACCGCCCTGCCAAGGGAGAGGTTACGTCAACGGGGAGTCGTCCCTCCCCAATCCCCTGGCTTTGAGCCGGTGACGAGTCGGCCTGGGCGGTCGTTATGGGTCGCCCGGATTCATGTAGTGCGGGTTCAGTGGCATCACCTCCTTTGCCGATCCGATGGTGTTCGTGCCCGGCTGGGAGGTCACAGTAGCCGGCGCTCGTCAGCCCGAGCGATCCGACCTGCACGAACCGCCCGCAGCGTACCGTGCCCATCGTCGCGTCCTGCGCCGCCTTCTGCGCGATTGCCGCATCCCGCTCGGCGAGCATCTGTTCGATGGCGGGGATGCGTGAGTAGCGGTCGGTGGCACTCAGCTCGGCCTCGTAACTGATGTTGGGATCGTATTGCGTCCACCCCACCCGCACCGCATGCTCGGCCCATTCGCGATTGGTCTTGAGGGTCATACGTTCACCTGCTCTTGCTGCGACGCCAGCGCCCACTTCTGACACAACACTAGATGCCCACTCGTCGCGGCGCCCGCGTCGGTGTACCCCTCCATGTCGAGTTCGCTAGGGATGATGCTTGGCACCCCGCAGCCGCACTCGGGCGTGCCGCATCGCTTGAGGCCATCGCGTGCGAACACCATCGTCTCGAATGTGCGCTTGTGGCCGATCTCTTCCCAGCCGTTCTGTTTGAACCAACTGTATCGCCGGGCGTCCCCCTTCCCCTCTAAGACTTGCCCACGCGACTGCGCCAGGATTTCTCGCGCTCCTTCCTGGGGCTCATACGCGCCAACCGTCGACACGAGCACGCGCCCCACCTGCGTACACAGATGGAAGCGGCAGTCTTGGGCGCAGATGAAGTGCCCTGGCATGCCGTACCAGATCCATTCGGTTTCGGGGATCATCGCGTCGTCTCCTCTCGCAACTGCGCCAGCCGCTCCCCCGTCTCCCACGCCAGGGTGCGGGCGTCGGTGAGTTCGGCCATGAGCCGGTCCGCGAGGTCAATCGCACTGGCGAAATACTCCGGCAGCGCGTCGAACCCACGAGCCCGCACATTGAGTTCGGCATCGGCGTGACGGTCCATCCACTCGTTGAGTCGCAACGCCTCCCGCGCCAGTGCGTCAAGCCATTCGATCGCCTCGTCGAGATCGGCGGGGGTCATCGCGGCACCGCCTCGGCAACCACTTCGACGTAGCCGACCCCGTCGCAGGTCGGACAGCCACGCCGACGTCCCGAGATGCCGTTGTGACAGGCTGGGCACAGCCGTCGATCCACGGTGCGACGCACGGCACGATACTCCCGCTCCGAGAGGCGCCGTCGCGGATGGCGGGACGCGCGCCACAGCTCACCCGCCACCATCACCGCGATGGACAGAAACATCGCCACGATCGCGCCCCCGATGACGGTGATCGACCGCTCCTCGTAGCCCATCACCGCTCCTCGGGGACAGGCTCAGTCCCCTTCGGAGTCGGGTCCATCGTCAGCCTCCTGCATGCGATCGAGGAGCAGCGCCGCCTCGTCCTGGATCAGTTCGAGTTCGTGGTCGGTAACATCGACTGCCTGACCCATCTCGTCGAGGACGGCGGTGACATCATACTCGTCCGACTCGGGCGGCACGTCCCGTGAGCCGGGATGCCCCCGGGTGTAGGCCACGGTGGCGAACACGACGACCGGCTCGGGACGCGGCAGTTCGCACTCTACGGAGAACGTCATGGCTGGGCTCCTTTCACGCGATGGGACGCCAGGACCGCCCGGCGGCGACGAATCTCGAACCCGTCCAGCAGCCCCCAGACGCCAGCGACCAGGGTACGGAACGCCAGATTGGCGTCATCGCAGGACCGGGGACGGACCGCGTTGAAGTGGTCCTTGATCCGCTCCCACTGATTGACGGCCATGGGGTCGGCCCACACCTGGTCCAACCAGGCCACGATATGCGCCCAGTGCGGGACCACCCATTCGACCCAGAACACGTCTCCCGGGGACGCTGCCGCAACGGAACGCACAGGTGTGCTCCAGTCGAGGGTCATGGCCTAGAATGGCACGGTGTCATCGTCGATGACCGCTGCCGGAACGGTCCCGGGGCCTCGGGTGGGGGCGCCGGGAGTCACGTCGATGGGGGCAGGGCCTGCCGCCTCGGAGCGGACGTTGATCCGGTAGACCATCTCGACGGACGCCAGGGCCATCTCGCGGTACAGGGCCATCTCCGCTTCGGGCCGGTAGTCGGCCGCAAACACGGGCACGTAGGATACCGCCCCCCGGGCCGTCTCCTCGCGCTTGGACGACAGCGTCACCCGGAACCGGAAGTAGCCCGTCGATCCGGGGGTCGTCATGGCGTCCTGACAGAAGGCCCGAGCCGCCGCGATGATCTTGTAACCCCGGCACGGCATCCAGCAGACGGCGTTCCCCATCTCCGGCAGCACCCCGAGCAGGGCCAGCCCGTCCTGGCACGGCGGCGGGATCGGCTTCTCGTCGGCGGCGCTGCGATCCCATTGCGAGTAGCTGCACATCTGGCAGTCCACGTCCTTCGGGTGCAGCACGCCACTATGCGGCACCTTGCCATCCTCGGAGGCACAGAGCACCCGGTACAGGGTGCCGGACCCGGTGGCGAGCACGCGATAGTTGGCGGGCCGCAGGAAGATCACCGTAGGCCGCTCCACCGCCACCCGCCCGACCTTGTACCACCCCGGTTTGCCCACGTCGTCGGCCGTGCGGATCGAGTGAATGAGTCGGAGTTCCGGGATGCTGAACCCCAGGCTCTCGGTCGAGACACGCTCCATCCCGATGAAGCCGCCGCTGGCGCCCTGCGAGAGCGCCCGGAGCTTGGCCGCGACCAGGGACTCGGAAGGGACCGCCACGGCCTTGGATTCGGTAGCCGGGGGAACGCCCCCCGGCGTGTCCAGATTCAGTAGCCCACTCAGCGAGGAAGGTTTGTCCGTCATGCTAAGAGCCAATAGCATCGGAACGGGACCACCGTCAAGGGGGTTGTCTCAGGGCTTCAGAATGGCAATCGAGAGCCCACGGATCAGGGTGGTTCCCCCGCTCACCCGCCCCACCACCCGGAGGATGTTGACCGCCCGGTTCGGCATCTGGAGCGGCACGCGCGGGGTGGCGATCGTCTGGAACGCGGCGTTGGCTCCGGAAGAAGCCCGCACCCAGGCGCCGGGGATGTCGGCGAACTTGGTCAGGTCCTCGGCCAGGACCAGCTTCAGCTCCACGGAGGTATTCGCCCCTGGCTGGACCAGGGCCAAAAGCGATAGGATCGGATTTCTGACCTTCCCGAGGAGGGGGTCGGTGGGTAGAGGCACCCCCGCCTCGTTGAGGGCCGTGTAGGCCGTCCCTGTGAGCGTGAGGGGGTATCCTGGCGTGACCAGGAACTCCAGAATCATCGCCAGACCTGTTTCTTGTGCGGCAAGGGGGGTGGGGGCGGCATCTCCCGGTGGGGGATGACCTGGAGCGGGCCGCGCTTCACCTGGGTCGGCTGGCGCCCGGTGAGGGCTCCCATGAGGACCTGGTTGGTGTTGGCCCAGGACTGCGGATCGTCGGGGGCGTCGGGGAAGGGGATCGGGACCCCGGGGAACCGGGCCTGGTGGAGGGCGGCCAGCGTGGCGTGACGGGCCTGGAGTCGAGAGGGAATAGCCATCGTGGAGAGGGTGGCGATCGGTGCCATCTAGTTCACGCTGCGACCCACTTCGCGCCATTGCGTCCCGTCGTGGCGGAAGGTGAGATCCGTCCCGACGACGCAGAGGTAGTTAACGCTCCCCGCGAGTTGGATGTTCGCTCCATCGGCGATCGTCGTATTGGTATCGGCGCACTTGAGGGTGAAGCGATGACCCGGAAAGCCGCCGTCGAACTGGGTAATTGTCGTGGGCGCGGTGTTTGCCGTCTCGAACAAGTCCGTGAACCACACCGCCGGCGTCGTATCGCCGACCGCCAAGGCGCGCAACCCGACGCCCGCGCCCGTCGCATCAGCCACATGATTGGCGGCAAAGAGAATGGACCATCCCACCGTACTTGGAGTGCGAACCACCAGGGGCGATCCGGACCCCGTGACCGTCCAGAGCCCGAGGTCATTCCCGGTAATCGCCGCCCGAATCGGCGCCGTCGGTCCATCGAGATTGATTTCGCACGTCGCGGGATTTACGTCCGTGCAGAGGGCGTTGCCCTCCATGAGCAAGGGCCCCGCCTGTCCATAGTAAATCATGTCCTTGTCCGCGTGCAGGCTGCCCGCGGCCCACCGATGATTCCGCACGGTGACGGCCCAGCCGGCGGCAGATTGCCCCGTCTTGAGGAGACGCGCGCTCCCTTCCCAATCGCCCCCTTCCAGCAGAATCTCCCGGTTGACCGAGCCGAGGTCGAAGTCCGCGACATCGTGTCCCCCGCCCCCACCGCCATACCACGAGAAGCTCCCATTGCTGGTTTTCACGCACGAATCCCCGGCCCCATTGCCGCTACAACTACAATTGCGAAACTGATGGGCGACCGACTGGGAATGTTCGATGGAAAACGCCGCCGTGGTGTAGTTGCTCACCCGCACGTCGTCGAGGGTATGCACATCGTTGTTGGCGTCACTCGTCGTGCCATCGGGGTCACTCCATCGCACACCATAGGTCAACCCGGCACTCGTGGTTCCATCAATCACCACTTGGCGGATCACGTTGTGCGTGGGCGTCACCGCGGCGGTCGCCGTCAGATTTTGGAAGTTGAACACCTCTCGGAGGGGAAGGCTCGGCCCACTGTTGACGTAAAAGCCTTCGAACAGGCTGTCGCGGACATCCTGCACCAAGAACATCGGGGAGGTCGCGTTGCCGATCCATCGGACGCTCGTGCCGCCCACCCCACTGACGCCGGCTTTGCTCCCGACGCCGTGGAAGACGAATCCTGCCACACTCGCAATCACGAGACTCGTCGACACCACGCAGTTGCCCGTCACCACGACCGTGCCACCACTTGCACTCACGACCGTATCAATCGCCGCCTGAATCGCCACCGTATCATCCGCCACGCCATCACATCGCGCCCCGAACGCCCGGACATCATAGGTGGTGGGGAAATCATGGTCCGCCTCAAACCAGCTGATGTCCCCCGTCGAGACGACATCCACGCAGCTCGAAGCAGATCCAAGCGGGCGCAACACGGTGTTCAATCCGTCGCGCGTCACATACGTGTCGTTGGCGTCGAGAGTAATGGGGTGCGTGACGCCCAGGTTGCAAACCGTCATGCGGCAGCCCGCATTCGCGGCGCTCGCCGTGGTGATCGTGGTCAGGAGGTTCGTCGTGACGGCACTCACGCTCGTGAGCCGCTTGACGCCGCCACACGCATCGGCCGTGACGGTGCCCCCAGCCGATAGGGTTTGGGTCCCGGGCAGCACGGTACCACCCGACCCGTTGTCACAGGCCCAGCCTCCCGCCACGCGCACCGCGATGGCTCCGGTGCCGCCGCTCGTGCAGGGCGCGGTCGGCTGGCAGTTCGAGCAGTAGGTGACAACCCCGTTCGGGGCGTCGGTGGCGAGCTGGGAGAACGCTAACGGCCCGATCTCGACGTAGGTCGAGAACTTCGGCGGGGCCGTCGGCTGCAATCGACTGGTCCAGGCCACGAGGCCGGTGAGCAGGGCCACCAACCCGACGATCTTAGTCCACGCCATCTTCCATCCCCTCCACCACCCCACGGACCGATTTCGGCAGTCGCTTGTATCCCATGTCTCGCTTGATCTGTTCCCACTGGCGCTGCTCGTCCAGGGCTTCGTTCCGGGCCGCCGAGGTCGGGGCCAGCTCGGCTTTCCGAGCGGCCACCAGCCGGCGTGTCTCGGGACTCTGGAGGCGTCTCCGCAGGTCCTCCATGCTGAACGAGGCCCCCCGCTCCATCGCGGCCATGACGGCTTGGTTAAACGCCTCGAAGTCACCCCGCGCCTCGCCGTCGATGAACGCCTGTTCCAGGGTCAATAGCTCGCTGCGGCGCTGGATGTTGGCCCGTTCGCCGGCTTCGCGGCGCACGCCCGTCTCACGGGACTTCGTGTCCCCGTGCTTCAGCAAGGCCGGGCTGGGGTCGAACACCGAGGTCAGCGTCCGGAACGCCGTCACCAGAGCGCGGCCCTCGTCACCCGCATGGTCACGTAACCAGGCCGTCAGGCGGTTGTCCTTCTCGGCGGCCGCCTGATCGTAGGAGCGGGCCGCCACCGACAGGGCCGGCCAGAGCACCCGCTGGAAGAGGAACAGCATCCGGTAGCCGGCTTCGGCTTCGGTGCCTTGGGCATGGAGCGGCACGATCGGGCGCTTCGTCATCGGGTCGATCCCGCTGGCCGCGCCATCGAGCGCCTGGACGATCGGGATCTGCTGCTCGAAGAACTCGGTCGTGCGTTTCCCCATCGCGTGGATCATGCCGAAGAGGGCCTGGAACGGCCGGCGGGCACTGTCGTCGAGGGTTGCCAGGACTGCTTCATACGGCTTCAGTTGCCCGCTGCCCCACCGACTGAGTGCCGTCACGAGCCGGTCGGCGTGCATCAGCCGGAGCGCGATGTCGAGCCCCATGGTCGGGCCGATCCAGTAGTCGCGGGAGGGGTCCAGCATCTCGCGCCCGGCCCAGGACTGGATCGTGTGGACCGGCAGGTTGATGTGGAACGGGTTGGCGAGCACCCAGAAGGGGTGGCGCTTCTCGATCTCGGCGTTCTCGGCCGGGGCACCGAAATGGCCGTGGTTCCAGGCGAAGATGGCAGCAGCCGGGAGGCCGAACTTCGCCAAGGCCCGGCCCGGGTGACGCTTCAGGTAGGTTGGCCAGTGGGACGCTTGCTGCACGTACCAGGTCGCGAAGGGGGCCAGGGTGGCGCGCACCCGCTCGAAGCGCGGCGAGATGGCGCCGTAGTCGACCGAGAACGTGGAGGCGACCTTGCCGATGGCATCCTCGGGGGACAGGCCCTTGATGTCGATCCCACCGTCCCAGACCGGCTGCCCGGCCTTGACGCGCCGGTAGTTCCACAGGGCCTGCCCGACCCGGAGCCAGGCTTCCCGCTCTTGCAGGAGCGTGCGGGCCTTGGCTGGCAGGAGGCCAAGGAACTTCCGCTGCGCCAACCGTTCCTTCATCCGGGGACCCCAGGTATCGGGCACCTTGCCCGTAGCCTGGGTCACGCCCGGGAGGTCGGCCCCGTAGAAGGTCGATCCCTCGGTGACGCCCTGGCGGGTCAGGAGCCGCTGGAACGCCTGGTCGGGATGGGAGCCCCGTATCGCCGCCACGATCTCGCCCCAGTGCATCGGGTTCATGGCAAAGCCGGTGCCAGGCAGCGAGTAGCGATAGGAGTCGGCCAAGTCGCCCACGAAGTTGCTCAGGTGGAACCGCGCCCCGATGAAGTCCAGGAGGTATAACTTGGCTCCGGCCCACCCGGAGGTCGGATCACCCTGGACCCACCGCTCGAAAGCCTGTTCGATCATGGAATAGCTCGGCTTGGTCGTCAGGCGACGGAAGGCGTTGTAGGCCGACTCCGGCAAGAGGAACGCCTGATTCTCGGCACGAGCCTGTGCCCGGAGGGCCAGGGCATCCACGGCGGTGGCGGGGATGAACCCGAACTCGGACTCGGCCCCGAGTGCCTTCAGTCCCTCGTACCGGAACAGCCGGTAGGGCTTCCCGTCGATCGTGAACGCCTGGCCGTCCTTGGTGGGGAGTCGGAGGTTGCCGAGCGGGTCGGTGCCGAAGAGTTCCCGCTGCCGGGCTTCCGACAAGGTGCGGAGGATGTCCCGCTTCGGCAGCCACTCGCGGGCCATGGCATCCTGCGCGTTGGCCTTCTCGACGGCCCCCAGGTGCTCCCACATGACGGTCAGGTAGTCGGTTTCGGCCGGCTGATCGCCGCCCTCGGCCCGCTTGGTCCACCACCGATAGCCCTTCTGGAGGCGGCGGGTGCCACCTTCCCCGGTGCCCATGGTGGAGGCCACGGCGGCGGCGTAGTCCCGAATCCGGTGCGGGAAGTAGTGCTCCGTCTCCAGGACGCTCGGGTGGAGCGCCCCCAGGGCGACTTGCTGGCGGGCCAGGCCCTGGAGCAGGGCATCGTGTTCCTGGAGCGCCTGCTCGACGGCCGGGGTGGCACGCGCCAGCAGCTCGTCGTGCGCGGCCTGGTACCGCTCACGGGAGAGCCCGCCGGGTTGGAAGGGCTCGGCGGCGCCCTCGGAGTCCCGCCGGCCCCGGTCGATGCGGCCCAGGTAGTCCCGGAGCTGGACCACCCGCTCAAACAGGTCCAACTCGCCGGCTTTCTCGTTCAGGCCGGTGAGCACGGCCGTCAGGCGCTCCCGGGTGAGCCGCATGACGTGGGCCGGGGTGTCCTTGTGCTTGCGGAGGGCGCGGATCAACTGGTTGTCGCCGGCCAGCCGTAGCTCCGTCTCGTACCCCAGGAACTCGCCCACGGCCTTCTGTGCCGTGTGGCTGGCTTGTCGGAGTCGTTCCGACCAGGGGAGCCGCCCCGGGGTGGGGCGATCGAAGAGGGCGTCCACTTCGGGGTCGGACGTGGTAGCTCGGATGCGGGCCGTTTCGGTGCGCTCCCGGCCCCCAAACGCACCCAGCGTCGTGGTCTTGCGGGTGGGAGCCTGGAACCGGAGCACGCTGAAACGAGCGGGGGGGGTCTTGCTGGTTTTCGGCATGATGAGCACGCGGACCTGCTGGCCGTTGCCCGTCTTGCCCGTCAGGACCATGGGCTCCCCTTGGGCCGTCTCGTTCCACGCCACCGTCACCTGGGAGACGCCGAGGTCACGGAAGGACTGCGCGGCGTCGGCCACGTAGGCGGGGTCAAACCCCTTCAGCCGATCCGTGGTCCCAACCCGCACGATCCCGTCTGCCCACTTCGCGGCCTTGGCGACCGCCTGGAGGCGATCGACGGAAGTCGTCCCGAGCACGGGAGGCTTCTCCGGGATGATCCGCGTGTAGTCGGGGAAATCGGACCCGTTGTTGATCTCCCCGGCCGTTCCCCACCGCTGCCCGGCCTTCAGGCTCGTGCCACGTCCCTGGACTTCGATCAGTCGGAACCCGTCCGTCGCCACCGTGGTGCCCTGCTTCGAGACGTAGACCCCTTCGAGGGAGGCCCGCTTGTCATCCTTCGGACTGTGCCGGGATACTGCCTTGAACGCGCGCCCCCCCGGCATCAGGTCATCGGGGGTGTAAGGCTTTCCGGGCTTCGTCACGGACTCGGGTCCCGGGTCAATCTCGGCGAAGGGGGCCTTGGCAAGCGTCTCGGCGGCCTGGCGTGCCGTCTCGCCTTTCGGGGTCAGCTTCCGGGTCATGGGATCGTACAACCCTTGCGCGGTCATCGGCTCAGCCATCTTCCCACCGGGGGTGTACTCGCCCTCGCGCTCGGTCAGCTCGGCCCGCACCTTCGCCGGCAGGTCCCAGAGTGGGGACTCCGGAGTGATGCGGTAGGGCTGCTCGAACTGGGCCTCCCGTTCAGTCTCGGCCTTGGCTGTATCGGCCTTGGCTCGTGCCGCTTGCTCGTGCATCTCGCGGGCTTCGGTCAGGATGCCCTCGCGCTCCGTCGCCGTGGCGTTCCTGAGGCGGTCCCGGAAATCTCTCAGCTCGCGTCCGGTCAGATCCAGGTCGTCGAGCTGCGCGATGGCATCTTTCTCCGCTCGCTTGGCCCGGGTATTCTCCAGGACCACCGCGACGGATCGCTCGGGGCTCTGTCCTGCCGGGGTGCGTCCGGTGGGCAGGGACATCCACCCGAGCCCGAACACGCTGTTCTCCTGGAGATCCTTCACCTCCTCCGGGGTGGCTTGGTGCTTGCCGGCTTCTGAGGCGATCCACTCCCGGGACTGCGCCGTGAGGCGCTGGCGTTCCATCTTGACCCGGTGGGCGTCGGCGGCGGGGAGTGATCCGGTTTTCTCCAGCTCCTCCAGGAGGCGGTCCCGGGCCGCCCAGCGGTGCATGGGATGGCTGGATGGATCGGACGCGATGTCCTCCAGGCTGGCGCGGACCCAGGGCTTCGACGCCGTGCGGTACGCCGTGTGAACCCGGCGCTGGTGCTCCCGGGCTTCCTCCAGCTTGGCCCGGCTCGCTTCTTCGGCTTTGGAGCCCCGGCGGTTCTTCCCCAGGGCGGCCTTGGCTCGCTCCACCAGGGCCTCAGCCTCGGCCATCAGCTCCTCGGCTTGCTGGAAGGTCCGCTCGATGGCGTCCCGCTCGGGGGTGCCGCGAGCAGGGGTCGAACGCACAGGGGTCGGTTCTGCGGCCTTGGGCGGCTCGGGGGGTGGGGTCGGTGCCTTCTCGGGCTCCGGACGGGCTCTGGCGGGCTCTGGTGCGTTTTCTGGGGGTGCTTTGGGGGGCTCCGTGGTGGCCTTCCGTTCGGCCAGCACCGGCTGGACCCGCTCCAGGCCCCCGGTCTCGACGGAGAAGCCGGCGGGCTGGGCGGCTTGGACCACGGCGGCCTTGGCGGGATCGTCGAGCAGGACGGACCGCACTTCGGTCCCTTCGGGGTCACGGACGGTTGCCAAGGCGGTCGGGCGAGGCGGCTTCGGAGAGGTCCCGGGACCGTTCACGAGGTCCGCAAGCCGGCCGGCGGCGTCCAGGGCCTGTAGCGTCTCGGCCGGCAGGCGGGGATCGTGGAGCACTTCGGTGCCATCCTGGCCCCGGAAGTACCCCAGCCGGTGCTGGCGGGCGAAGGCCCGGAGATCCACGGCGGCCATGGCCTGCTCTCCGCGAGTCGGCACGGTGCCCTCGGTACGCGGGGGACGGAGCCACGCAGGGGACTCGCCGTCCAGGACCGCTCGAATCTCGGGAGGGAGAGTCATCCCGCGCTGGGCCGCCCCGGGGGACCGCTCACCCGCCGTCTGGGGCGCCTGGGGGGCGGCGACGGGTGCCGGCGCTTTTCCCGGCGGCTCCGGCGGGGAGAGGCCGAGACGGCGACGGAAGTCGTCCCGTTGGCGGGTCATGGCCTCCAGGATGGGACGAGACAGCGGCTCGCCAGCGGCGTTGGTTCCGCTCGCCAGGCGGTCGTCCAGCTCCATGAGAGCCGCTTCGAGGACACTGGTCGGCCGGCGGCCGGCAGCCTGCGATGGGGAACGGGGGGCTTCGGGCGGGGGTGGCGGGAGCGGCATGGCATCGCCAAGGGCCTCTTCGGGGGGTGGACCTTCCAGGAGCAGTTGGCGCACCGAGGGACGCGGGGGTGCGCTAGGCACCTCGACCGCCTCGGACACCGGGCCGCCCTGCCGAGACGGCGTGAACCCGCCCCCCGGCTCAACCAGCTCGCCCTCGATGATCTCGCCCCCATCCTCCGGTGGAGGCAGGCCACGGGGCGGGAGCCGTCGTGGAGACAGCAACTCGTTCAGGTCGGCCGGCAGCGCATCAAGGCCGATCGGGGTCAACGGGGGGCTCGCTTGGCCCAGGCCGACCGGACTGACCCCCCGCAACGGATCCCGGTCACTCGCCGCGCGCCCATAGCCGCGTCCCCGTCGATCCGCTTCGTAGTCCTGGGTCCGGCGCCGGGCGAACTCGTCCTGCTGGGCGCCTCGGGCCGTGGCGGCTTCAGGACCGGCCGGTCCGGTGCGGTGGATCGGGGTCGGGCGAGCCCCCAGACCGGCGCCTTGGAACGCGGCTTCACGGGCGCCCGGGTCCAAGAAGGGCTCAGACGATGGCGCGGGTGGTACGGACGTGACCGGCGAACCCGTCGCGCCCGGCTGCCATCGGGAGTACGGCAGGGGCTCGGCCCCCTCGGGGGGCAGCTCGGGACCCATCCGGTTGGTGCGGGGGTCGATCGGACGGCCGGTATAGGGCGGGCGACCGGTGACGCCGGCCGGACCCATGGCTCGTAGGGCCTCCAGCTCGTCCAGGACGCCGGAGGGCGGCGTCAGCGGGGAACCTTCTCGGCCCGGGACTCGGTTCGAGTCGGGTGCCAGCCCGGCAGCCTCCAGGAACCCGGGGCCTCGCAGATCGGTCGGCTGAGGGCGACCTTCCCGCAGGTCCCGTTCGGCGAACATCTGGCGGATCGGGCCTCCGGGTCGCCCCGGAGCAGGCCCCCACGGGCCACCAGGCTCCGTCTGCGGCGTTTCTGGGGCCGGTCGGTCATCCAGGAAGGCCCCCGCCTGGCGGCGGGTTCCTGCGGGCTCTGGAGCGATCGTGGGCAGCGGAGGGCGGCCCTGGCCGGCGTAGCCTTCGGCGGCGGCCACTCCGACAGCGGCGGCAGCCGGATCACGCTCGGGCGCTTCGCCAGGTACGGGCCGGGCCAGCGGCGCCCGGGGGTCGATGTCGCCACGTAGGTTCCGGGCAGCCGCCTCGTCCGCAGAGCGGAGCAACGCCTCGGAGGCGCGCACGGGAGCGCCGGGGGTACCCTCGGGAGGGGCTTCCTCGCCGAACATGCTTTGCTGGCCCGGGGTCTGGTCGGACGTACCCCGGGGGGTTTTGGTTTCGGTCAGGAACCGATGGGCCAGGGCTCGGCCGGCATGCAAGCCGCCGAGGACGGGGAGGGCGTGCTGGGCTTCTTCCCAGGCCGATTGCGCCAGGGTGGGCGCTTCGACGCCGGGACGCTGCTCGGGAGCCGAAGCGGGGTCGATCGTCTCGATGCCCCGGCGAATCAGGGCGCTGCCGGCGCCGAGTCCAGCCGCTTCGGCCTCCAGGCCCCCCGTGGCGCCCAGGAGACGCTGCGAGACCGGCCCCAGGCTGGTCCGGCCCACCATGGCTTTCACAGGGGCGGCCAGCCGCGACACGGGGAGGGCGCCGACTGCGGCGCCTCCGGCCCCATGGAGGGCGATCCGACCCGGGGTGATCGGCTGGCCCTCGCGCGACTCGCGCTGGTACTCCCGAAGGGCTGCCTCTCCCCCGAAGGCCAGCGGGGCGGCGAGAGCGCCCAGCGGGGTCGCTCCGATCACGGCGGCTCCCCCGAGAGTCGGGGCCAGGCCACTCAGGGATTCGAGGGTTTCGGAAACGGGACCGGCCGGCTCGCGCCGGGGCTCCGCGTCGGGGCCAGCCAGGGCCTCGACCATCGGGTTGCCGCGCACCCCCTGGATGATCGACCGGAGCGGACCGGCCGTCTGTCCTCGCTGGAGCGTGACGGTGCCGGTGTCGGGGTGGCGAGCGTACCCGCCGAGGGTCTGCGCTCGGGCGAAGTGACGGGGCGGCATGGCCCCAGTAGGGTCCTGGGGCAGCAGGTCGTCGGGGTAGCTGTGGGCCACCTCGCGATACTTGGCACGGGCCTGCTCGACAGTCGGATCGTCGGCGCCGGTCGCTCGGAGCTTCGCTTCGATGTCCACCCAGTCGGCCAGGGGACGCTGGGCACCTGACATCGCCATGAATCTACCGCGTGAACTCTACCCCGCCGGGTCCGAGGATACGACCGTCCGGCAACCGCTGCACCGGCTGATCGACCACCTCGCCCGTGTCCGGATCGAGCATCACGGTGGGGGTGGGGCTGCCGCCGACCAGGTCCCGCACACTCGGCGGGGAGGGGGCCGGTGGCAGCGTGCTCGATGGCGTCGTGGGGGGTGGCGGGGCCTGGGGTTGTTCCCCGGCTCGTTCGGCCGCAATCGCCATGATCTCCTTCAGGGTGATGGAGCGCCCATCCGGCATCTTGAATACCTGGTTTTCCGGCAGGGATTCCGTGCGACCAGGCTGGGGCAGCCGACCGGCGTTGCCACCATTCTCGCCGCTGCCTTCCCGCACCGCCGCGCTCGGGCTGCCGTACTGCTTGCGCTTCGTCGGGGGGCCGAGGAAGTAGGGCGGGGACTTGCCGGCGTTGGCCTTGACCCAGTCGGGATGCGCCTCCAGCCACCGTTTGCGGTAGGGGGCCACGGTCGTGTCCTCCGTGAGCGCATCGGTCGGTGGGATCTCGAACGTCATCTCGTCGTCACCCCCGCCCATCCGGAGGGTCCGGCTATTCGTCTCGCCGATGACCACGGGCTTCTCGGGGTCTGCGGCCCTACCACGGCCTCCGGCGTTCCGGCGGGCGATCTCGTCCTGCTGGAGCCGGTCGCGGACGTTCCGCGCCCACACTTCCCCCGCCTCGGCCGCCTTGTAGATGGCCTCCTTGGAGAGCCGCTGCGGCGGGGTGTAGCGCCCCGCGTCAGGCAGCTCGGGATAGGCGCTGTGGACCACCTTGCCCGGCTCGGCCGCCACCGGGATGTAGGTCTGCATGATCTTGTCCCGGGACTTTACTCGGGAGGCCCGGCCCGACGCCACCGCTTGCCGCCGAAGTAACCCCCGGCGCTCGGGGTCGTCCGCGAGACCCCAGGGCGCGAGCAGGGCGGTCGCGGCCTGGGACAACCATCCGGGTTGCTCAGACTGGTCCGACGTGATGGCCCCCGTCTCGGGGTCGGTGGACACCGTGGGAGCCGGCGTGGTCACACCCCCTTCGCTGCCGGACTGCTCTTCGGACTCCAGGCCCTGGGGGGCCGTCATTTGCTGCTCGGCCTTGCTCCGCTCCTCTTCGTCCTCGACTTGCTGCCGGAGCTTTCGCTTGTCCTTGGCGTAGCCGATGTACTGCTTGGCGAACCCACTCACGTCGCCGGCCAGCCCGGTGACGGCATCCAGTTGGCGACGGGCCTTCTCGCCGGACGCCAACATTTCGGGACCGCCCGTGTACCAGAAGGACTGCATCGGTCAGATCCCGCCCATCCCGCCACCGCCGCCACCCATCATGCCGCCACACCAGCCGCCACCAATGCCACCCCCACACATGCTCGCGGCCTTCGCAGCGGTCTTGCCGACCGAATAGGCCAAGTGGTTCCAGGCTTCCTGTTGCCGGAGCTTCTTCTCGGCGGCAGCGCGAGCATCGGGGGCATCGCTGAAGAACTCGACATCGGCGTTGCCGGCCCCACCGTCCATGACGTTGGACGCCGCCCCGGGCGTTTCGGCTTGCGGCTTCGCGGCGGCCCCTTCCTCGGACACTTCCTGCCCTTGCTGCTGCTGGTTCGCCAGTTGCTGACGGCTGAACGCGGCCAGATCGCCCAGCCCGCCGCGATGCTGCTCGTCCGGCACGCCCTTGGGGAAGTAGATTCCCTCTTCCTGCGGCGTGATGGGATCGTTCGGACCCACCATCTCGACCCCTTCGGGGGACGATTGCCCCAAGGACCGCAGGCGAGCGTACTCGCTCAGGTTGCCAGCCCCCGTGCCGCCGGTCGTGCTGCCGCCTAGCCAGTCGAGCCAACTCATACGCCGCCTCCTCCTCCGTCATCCACCCCTTGGTTGAGCGACCCCGCGATCCCCCGGATGTACTCCAAGGTGGTCGGCTTGAGCGCGTTGGCGGCGGCCCGCCATGCGGTCCGAGCCCGTCGTGCCTGCTTGGCCGATTCGGTGTAGTCGATGTCGAACTCGCGCTGCCGCTCACCGAGGTCCGTCAACCCGGCCTGGAGGGAATCGCCGAACCGGCGCCGGCCTTCCGTGGACCCGACGTTGAACTGCCGGCCGGCCTCTTCGAGCCGGGCCGTGGCGAGGTCCTGTCCCATGTTCGCCGTCCGCTGCGACTCTTCCAGTTGCCCCACGTTGGTCCCCAGCCCTTCGATGTCCCGGATGCGGGCTAGGTCCTGGAGGGTGATTTCGCGCTCCACGTCGGCCAGGCCCCGGGCACGGTCATTCCCGATGGCGGCCGCACGGGCGTTGGCAACCCCAGAGCGGGGGTCCATGCCGGCCGCCGCCAGACGGTTGCCCTGCTGGCGGGACATGGTGGCCGCTGACGACTCCACCACGTCGCGGGAGCGGCCTCGGATCGCCGCTTCCTGCTCGGGGGTGAGTCCGACGCCCAGACGTTCGTTGACGTAGGCCGACAGCCGCCCGACCGTGGGCGCTTCGTCCATGTGGTACGCCCCGGGGCCGCCCTGGCCGGCCGCCCAGCTACTGAGGGTCCCGGTGGTCGGGGCCTCGCCTTCCCGGAGGTCCACCGTCTTGTCGGCTGCGTTCTCGCGGGTGCGGTCACGGTCCTCGTTGTATCCCAGGCGCTCCGAGCCGTGCCGGACCTGGGCCATCGCCCAGTACGGGATGTTCTTCCCGTGCCGCCACTTGCGATAGTAGTTCCCGGGTCGGGCTACTTCGTCCGCGCCCCCAGGCAACACCTGGTTGCCGAACGCGGTGGCCCGGTCACTACCCTTCTCCTCTTTCTTGAAGGGCGTCTTGGGCTTCTCCCGGGGAATGTTGGCGTAGTCGTTCTCGGGAAGCGCCATCAGGAAGCCTCCCATGCGCGCAAGGACGCCGACTGGCTCGTGAGCGTATCCGGCCCGCTCGTGCGCTGCGCCGTCACGCTATACACATGGGCATTGGCCGGGGGGATGTGACGGAACGGGAACGCCACGAGGACCGGGAGGGCCGCCGCTGCATCCAATGCCCCGGCGGGGGCGTCGAGGGTAGTCACCCAGGTCGCCACGGTGGTCCCGTCCATCTTCACGCGCACCGTCAGTTCCGTGAAGGCCGCCGCTGAAACGGGTCCCCAGACAAAGGCCGCCGCCACGTCCACCATGACGGCCCCGCCGCGCGTCGTGATGCTAGGGAGACTCATAAGGGTCACTTCGGAGGTCACGAACCCGGCAAACCCCCCGAACGCTTGAGCTGCCGCGTTGGTCGCCGCCCCAATGTTGAGTTTTGCCCCACCCACTCCGTCGTCCCGGGTCGCGATGTCGCCCGTGTCGGGCGTGAAGGGCAGCGCCGCCGTCAGCGTGATGTTCGGGCTGGCAATCGACAGAATGGTCCCGCTGGCAATCTGTCCGCTCGATGCCTCGATGAACCGCAGCACGTCCCCGGCGAGGAGCCCGGTCAACGGTGCTACTGGACCGACTGTGGTCGTCCACCCGGCGCCCACCACCGCGATGGTTGGCCCCGAGAGCTTGGTCCCGTAGATCCCGGCGGCCGTCGCCACGTCGGCGTTGACCAGCGTCCCGTCGAGGATCTGCCCGGAGACGATCCCGGCGGTCGCCGAGAGCTGTGCTCCCGTGATGTTGGCCGTGCCGCTGATGTCCGTGGTCGTGATCTCGCCGTTGGCGATCTTGACCGAGGTCACGCTGTTGTCGTTCAGCTTGGCCGTGGGCACGCCGTTCGGGGCGTCCGCGAGCTTCGATCCCTTGATGGCCGCCGTCGAGGACACGTTGACATCGGACAGGTTGCCGTTCACCTGACCCGTCACGGCCGTGAAGTTGCCGTTCAGGTCACTGGAGGTCAGGACTTCGTTGGTTGCCCACGTCTTGGGGTAGGAAATCAGGCCCGCATCGAGGACCCGCGCCACGAGAAAGGCCGTCAGGCAGGCCAAGAAGAAGGCGAGCGTCATCTCCCATCGCTTCATGGGATCACCCCGCCCGCCGATCGAGCGCCTGCGCCGCCAGGACCTGCATCCAGTAGTTGAACCCTTGCAGCCAGAAGGCGGCGGTGTTGCTGAACTCCGAGAATCGCACTTGATGATACTCTCCGCGCCCGAGCGTAGTCCGATTGACGAGCTGCGGTCGGACGCCTCCTAGAGTGTCCACGTCGAGGCGGGAGATATCAAGGATGAAGCCGCCCACCGTCGCGATCGGCAGCACCTTGCTGACCGAACGGACCCCGAAGTCGAACCGCACTTCCAACGTCACCGTGCCGGAGGCGAGCGGCACCACGACGGTATCGACGGCCCGGCCGCGACACGGGCGGCCCATCCCGCCGGGCGCGAAGGGCGTCGTCGTGTAGTCGAACCAGAAGGGGTACACGTCGGCGTCGGCTGTGCCGGTATCCATCGCCAGCACTTCGCCCCGGTCGGTGCCGATATGCACCACGTCGCCCTGGCCCTGGAGGATGGCCGAGGCCGTAATCTTCATGGCCGCTTGGTTGCGCGCCACGTCCCACAGGGACCATCCGGACGGTCGACTGTCGGCAGACCCCTCTAGTTGGTAAATGAAGCCCAGGGAGGGCTCCGTAGCCGCATCCACGGGCATCCACAGCCGCACCTGGCGTCGCCGCCGGTAGTAGACCCCATGGACAAGAGTCCGCTGGTTGATCGACAGGCGCTCCCACTCCAGGTCGATCGCCGACGAGAGTCGCCGGGACTCGAACCCTTCCGCCTGGGACTGCCGGGAAAGGGCGTACATCCCGTCCTGCGAGGCGAAGAGGGCTTCGTCTTGGTCCACCAGGATGCCCTTGTGGCTCAGCGCCCCAGCCCCCGTCAGGTCGTAGCGGTACATGACCGGACTGATGGTGAGGTCGGGCGGGACCCCCTCGATGCGCCAGACCGACCGCTCCTTGAACACGAAGATGGAGCCGAACAGGGCCGCCAGACCACGAATGGGGTCGCCGTCGTCGTAGGAGACGAAGATCAGGTTGTCGGTCGGCCAGGACTCGGCCTTGAAGAACCCCTCGTCGAGGTCAAAGGCGTCCGAGTAGACCACCGCCTGAAGATCCACGTCGATCCCGACCAGTCGGTTGGCCTGCGGCCAGACGCTCACGATCTCCACGCTGTCAGGGATCGGGTCGTCTACCAGGTCCCGCATCACCGGGCCGAGGCCCGTGTCGGCCGTGTTGTCGACATAGACTGTGGTCGCGTTGGTGATCTCGGCCAAGTAGTACCAGATCCCGTCCCCGCCGCTCAGGGTGCGATACAGGCGCTTCATCGTCACCTGGGGGTCTGGAGAGACAGGGATGTTCGCCAGGTTAACGAGCTGGGCGGCCGGGTTCGGGACAGTCGTAATCGCCAGGGAGGTCGCGGGCGACGTGATGACACCGTTCGCGGCGACCAGCCCGGCCTCGGACTCCTGGCCCGTGGTCGGGTTCCGAAACCGCACCCGGTAGCGGTACTGCCCCGTCAGGTTGCCAGCCCCGCCGGGGATCGCGGTCATGCCCGTCGCGTTGGTGGGGGGCTGGATGCCGTGCCGCTGCACCACGGACCCGGTGTACTTCACCGGCACCATCCCGGGGCCAACGATGTGCGTCACGTTGGCGTACTGGGCGAACACGGTGTCGCCGGGCTCCCGACCGGGGACTAGAAAGACGCGCGTCGTGGCTGACACGGTGCTGGGCGGCGTGGACCCGAAGGTGATCGCGATGGTCAACGTGGCGGTCGTCACGGCCGTGATGGTGCCCGTGAAGGTCCCGAGCCCGGAGGGTCCCGTCCCACGTAGCGAGACGCGCTGGCCGACCAGCAGCGTCTCCACCGAGTCGACCGTCCCGGTCCCGACCGGCCCCACGAACGCTAGCCCGCCGCCCGTGACCGTCACGAACGGGAACTGCGGCGTCAGGACCGTGGGGTCGCCCTCCGCATCCCAGAGCGCCGCTCCAGCCGCTCCCAACACCTTCCGGGTGCCGTTTCGGAACGACGCCTGAAAGAGGCCATCGACGCGCGTGAACACCTGAGCCCCTACGGCTGGCGTGAAGGCGGGAGCGGTGGCCCAGGTGATCGTGTCGAGCACCGCCCCGCCCACGACGCCCGTCCCAAGCGTCCCGTCCGTGTTGAGAACCCAGAGCGTCTGTCCGGCGATCACGCGGTCCAGGACCGTCACGCCAGCCTCTCCAGGCACGACCGGGGTAGTGCCGGTCGCGTAGACCTGCACGAAGGTCGGTGAGGACGCGATGACCCGCCAGCCGGAGAGCGGCCGACGCACAACCACCGAACATCCGGCCTGCGGGGCGAACACGAGGGGGGCCGAGACAGTCAGCGTCCCGAAGGGGGCCACGCTGGACAGGATGGCTTCGGCGTACTGCCCGTCCGGATTGAGCAGGAACACGGTGTCACCAGCGGCAAACCCGGTGGCGTCGGCCACGGTGCCCGTGGTGGTGGTCCAGCCGGCGTTACAGGCCGTGCGACGCGCCGAGACGAACCGCGTCCCGCCCCGCTTGGCGAGCACGCCGGAGTACATCTCGACGTTGCGCGCGACTTCGGCCGCGTAGCGGGAGGCTTCGATCTTCTGCCGTCGCGAGAAGAGGCCCACCCACTCGGGGCCGAACTGCAAGACCTGCCAGGCTTCCGCCATGGCTTACCAATCCTCGACGCCCCAGAGCCCCGATCCCATCTCGGCCGAGTCCTGGCCGGTCACGGTCCCGAGATCCTGCATCATCTCGGAGCGTTCTTCCTGGGCGCTTTCGTACCAACGGTTGGCGTTGGTGTCGCCGGTCGCCCACCCCAGTTGCGTCAGCGCGTAGTGGACGATCATGTCCTCGTGCTCGGCCACCAGCATGTCCAGCATGTCCGTGTCGCGGGAGAGCCGGGCCGGACGGTAGTTGTACCAGAGCCGGCCGGTGAGCGTCTGCGACGGGCGGGGGACAATCTTCATCACCCGTCGCCGGAGCTGCGTCACAACGGTCGCCGCTGCCGGGACCACCGTGAAGTCAGGCTCGACCGAGAGGGTCAGGCCGGTGATCTGGGTCACGATGCCTCGGTAGATGCTCGGCACCGTCTCGGCACCCACCGCCTGGGCCGGGCCGCAGCCTGGAACCGAGATCAAGCTGCCCTGGACGATGCTCCCCAGGGCATCGACCGTCACGGAGCCGGTCACGGCATTCTGCACGATCGCCGTGGTGCCGGGCAGCAACCCGGTCAGGAAGTCGTACAGAAAAAGCAGGCCGGACCCGGAGGTTTCGGCATCGGCTTCCTGGTACTCGGCGTCCACGATCGACTTGTACCGGAAGAACGCTTCGTTCGCGGCCGACCCCTCGCCAACCAGGAGCCGAATGGGACGGAAGATCGGCGGGTCGTAGATCCCCACATCGTACTCGGACACACCGGCCGAGAGCGTGAAGGGCTCCACGTAGGACATGAACGACTCGGAGCGGGTCGCCAGGACTGCCTTGATCCCCTTCCCGTACCCGAAGTTGATCGCGTCCCGGAGTTCCGTGTCGTCCGCGTCCCGGGTCCATTGGAGGAGGGCGCGGACACGCGCCTTCAGCTCACCCAACGTGAGAGGCAGGTCGGCCACGCGCGTCCTCCTGTTCAGTCACGCGACTGGCCTCGGGGCGTCTTCCGCCAGGTGTCCTGACGTGGGGTCTTGGTGCGGTCACGGATGAGCGCCTGGGTGCCCGCCTTGGGCGCCGTGTGGGAACCAGTGCCCCCGCCCCGTCGAGTCAACGGACGCTTCGTCATCGCGACCCTCCACGGTCCATCTTTCGCTCGTACATCCGACGATCCGCCGTGTTGCCCCGGTGCATGCGCTTCGAGAGGGACCGCTCGTAGCCCGGAAACAGCGAACCGGACTTCGCCGTGTCCCGCTCGAACTGCTTGGCCTTCGCGTCGGATCGGACCGCCCCGTCCCGGGCGTTCCGGTTGTGGTACTGCTCCGTGGACTCGTCGCGTTCGAGAGAGCCTCCCTTGGGGTCGGTCATGTGCGGCATGTCGTTCTCCTAGCGACGGGGCGCGGGGCGCTGGTCGCGTCGAAACTCGGCCGGAGTGTGGGTACGGCCCGTGGTGAGATTCTTGGCTTCGTTCACGCGGCCCGTGGGAGTGAAGTGGAGCCGGACCTTCTTCCCGGAGGCGGTCGTCCGCACCCGGAAACGTCCTGGTCCCACAGGCATGGCATCGTCCTCCCTAGAGGTCCATCAGGCTGTCGATCTTCCGGGGCAACATGGGCGCCGCCTCGCGGCTGATCCCGAAGGCTTGCAGCTCGCTCGCCATCGGGTCCTCCAGCGGCTGATCCGCCTTGCGAATGAACCCCGCCCCGATGTCGGAGGTCAGCACGTCATCGGCGGCCAGCTCGACCTGGAGCGTCCGCATCTCGCGGAGATACTGCCGGTGATGGTTCCGGGGGAGCAGGATCTCCAGCCCGCCCGCCTGTCGGACCGCTTGCTGTTCGCGGTAGGCCGTCAGCTCCATCCGACAGAAGTCCAGCCGGAGCGTCATGGCCCGCACGAGGGCATCTTCGAGTTCTTCGTCCGGCTTCACCGCGACGATCCCCGCCCGGCCGTACTTCTCCAACACGATCTCGGCATCGGCCTCCGTCACGTCCAGCACGGGGATGGGGTCGGTGCGGACCAGCTCGAACACCCGGCCCTTCTGCCGGAAGGCGATGGCATTGGGGACCACGACGCCCTTCGGGGGGAATCGCATCTCCTCCATGCCCATCACGTAGGGCTTCCGCCCCGTCACGGAGCAGCACAGGGCCTGGGGGATCGCACTCACGAGTCTCATGGGGTCACTCCTTCTGACGACACGGTGGCGGGGACGATGATCGACCGGGTGGCTCGCTGGCCCCAGACCAGATCGTGGGCCGCGTTGGCGAACCGTCGATCGCGGCGCACAGCGTCCCAGATGGACTCCATGTCGCGGGCCTGCTGCTTCGCCATGGCGTCGGCCTTGACGTTCATCATGGCCTGCCAGTCCTGCACGCCCAGGTGCCGGCGGTACCAGTCCATGCGCTCGACCTTCTGGATGGTCCGCTGATCGAAGGGCCGGAAGCTGCCGTCGTCGTTGACGACGTAGCAGACGAGCTTCGCGTGCTGCATCTGCTGGTAGGCTTGCCGCTCGCACTCCGCGAAGGGCACGAGATAGCCGGCCTCCTGGTAGCTCCGCTGGAGGTCCCGCGCGATGAGCCGGCAGGCTTCGTCACTACACCCCTCGAACGGGACATCGTAGTAGACCGCGTACCGACCCGGCGGGTCGTCGAAGGTCACGGAGAGCTTCGGGTCGATCCGCTTCAAGGCCGCCACGAGCAGGCGGTCTGGTGCCGCGACGGGCGTCATCGTGCATCCTCGCCGAGTTCTCGCAGCCAGTCGTCCGGCGTATCCTGGCGCATGCTCTTCGGCACCCGAGACGCCAAGGGCACCTTGCCGGCATCCTGGCCGAACTTCCGGTCCACCCACTCTTGCTGGAGAGATTGGGCCGCCCGGCGACGCTGGCGTTCGGTATGGTTGTCCTTGGGGGCATACCAGTACAGCTCGCCGCTATCGTCCGTCCAGGCTTCGCCGGCCTCGTGGAGTTGATCCACGAGAGCCCCAGCCGCCTCGGCCTTCTCGCCCCGGCGCTTCTTCCGTCCCGCCTGCCAGTCGCGTTCCGGGAAGGCCCCGCCTGCGGAGCCGGTGGGAGTTGGCTTACTGCCTCCCTTCGCCTGGGCCTCGGCCGTCTGCGCCTGGCCGGCCGTGGCTGGCACCCAGAAGGGTGGGGGCGCGTCCTCCGTCCCTGGAGGGTACACGAACCCCAGATCGCCGTTCCGGTTCACCAGGACCCGCTTCGCATGGTCACTGAGATCGCCCATCGGGTCGCCATCTACGCCGGCCCCGTGCCGGAGGACACGAGGCCGGCTAGATGCCTCATCCGCCCCACCACCACCCTAGACGGTGAACCCGCCGGATGGCGCATTGGCCGACTGGTAGCCGCCCCCGGCTCGGATGCCTCGCGGGTGTGCGTTGCTCGCCGCCGTGGTGCCGTCGTCGTCCGGGTTCCCCTTCGGGGCCACGTCCGGCGTACAGTTGGTCACGTAGTCGAGCGTCGAGATCGCCACGCCCGCCCCGAGCTGGGTGGTGTTGACGGCCGTCGCCAAGGCGTTCAGCTCGTTCCACTCCTTCTGCATGCGCGCTTCGGCAAAGCGCCACTTCATCTGCTTCAGTCGACTGCCGAGAGTGTCTGCCATGATGTGCTCCTTGGCCGCTTACGCGACCGCTCCCACGCGGAACTGCGACGGGGGCGCCTTCTGGACGGCCACCCCGCCCGAAATGGTGCTGAGCTGCCCCGCATCCGGGGTCGTCTGCACCACGGGGGTGACGCAGTTGGTCACGAAGTGCATCTCCCCCATGGTCTGGGTGCCGAAGGTGAACGATCCGCCGTTCACCCCCACGGTGTCGAGGAACTGATCCAGCTCGTTCCAGATCGGGATCATGCGCGCCTCGTAGAACCGCCACTTTTTGCTGTTGGCCCATTGCCGCAATGTCACCATGGGATGCCTCCTTAGGCCGCGATCGACGAGTAGCTGGAATCGACCACGAGGTCGGTGAGCTGCGCGTTGGCGTTCGCCTGGGTCGTCCCCAGGTTGCAGATCGCTCGCAGGAAGCCGTAGAACACGTCCCCCGCCGACAGCGACTCGTGCTTCAGGATGCCGCCGCCCTGCTCGACGAAGGACAGCTCGAAGAGGCCGTACTTCTTGATCGAGTCCTTGGAGAGGAACCAGACCGTCTCGTCGGGGCAGTCCACGTCCACCAGGAAGTCCCGGCCGTTGTACTCCAGGGTCTGGAACCCACCGTCCATCTTGAGGTCCGTGAACCGCTTCTGCGGCACGAGGAGCTGGAGGTAGCGGTCCCGCGCGTTGAAGGACCCCACCACCTTGTCGATCCGCCGGCCGGACTGGATCTCCGGCACGTCCATGCTGATCTGCATGAGGTTCAGGGTCAGGTCGCGCGGAGCCGCCGCCGCCAGCGTCTTGGCCTTCCAGAGCGGGCTCGTGGAGCGGTCGATGTCCTGGAGCACCAGGGCACCCGTGTTGTTCACGCCGTCGTCGATGATGGCCCCGAGGCCCGTCAGTTCGGACCCCACCGCCTTGTGACGCACGACGAAGTCCCCGATGCCCGTGCCGGTCGGATTGGCCGCCGCCAACGGCTCGCCCGTCCCCACGGTGATCGCCAGCGTGGTGGCATTGATCGACATGATGGTGAACCGCTTGCTGGCGTAGGGGCCGGTGTCCCCGGGGTCGGATTCGCCCCCTGCCAGCAGCGTCACGCCATCCGTGGAGTCCACCACGTTGACGTGCATGCCGACCCGGAGGTACTTCACCCGGTCGACGGTTGCCACGCCGGCCGTGAACACGGTCGACGCCGTCGCCCGGATGCCGGTCCCATCCAGGTAGGTCTGCATGTTCATGTCCTTCAGGACCATTTCGGTCAGCGACTTCATCTTGTCGGTGAGGACGTTGACGAAGGCGTTGACGTTGCCCTTGCCCTTCTCGATGTCGGGGCCGGGGATGTCGAAGGTGCCGTAGATGAACTTGTGACGGACCCGGCAGGGCACGTCGATGTTCACGACCGGCACCGGCAGGCCCATCCGGTAGCCACGCGCGCCGACCGACTGGGTGTTCACCATCCGGGCCGGGAACTCGTAGTTGTTGCCGCCGAACTGCACGTCCGTCTTGTCGAACTGCTTGTAGAGCATCGCGGCGAGGTTCTGCTGGTTCTCGACCGAGTCGCCGTACACCGTCTTCAGTAGGGTCGACAGCTCGGAAATGTTGTCGATGGTCTGCGGGGTTGCCATGAGAGAATCCTCCTAGGTCAGCGTAGATCCAGAATGTCGTTCAGCCGGTCCACCCCAGGACCGAGCGCAGCTTTTCGGCCATGAGCTGCTTCGTCTGGGTGTCGTTCCGCCCCGTGGCGGGGATGCCTTGGACCGGGGCTCCATTGGTCGGCACGCTCGGCGGCAGGGTCCGGCGGTCACCCGCCTTGCCGTCCCGATAGATTTGATCGCGTGCGTCCCACTTGCGGGTTTCCTTCTTCAACCATCGGCCGAACAGGAAGGGCAGGTCCTCCATCTCGCAGTCCCCGAGGGTCGCCGCTTCCTTGACGATGAAGTCGAAGGCGTCCTCTTGGTATACGGTGGGATCGAGGCTCCGGGCCTTCAGGAGCTTCTGCACTCCGTCCGACACTTCGCGACCCGTCTGCTCGAACTTCGCCCGCTCGGACGCCGCCCGCTGGACTTCGCGCGATTGCTGGTAGCCTCCGTGGAGGTCGTCCAGTCGCTTCGCCATCTGCGCGATCTGCGACTCGATCGGTTTCAGCAGCTCCGACGTGACGCCATGCCCGTTGGTGGGGGACGCCCCGTTGGTCCGACCCTGGACCCGTTCACGCTCATCGAGCATGTCCAGAACGTCCGGGTGTCGGCGCAGCACCTCCTGGAGGTACCGCAGTTGCGTGGCGGTCGTCTCGGAGCCCTTGCGGTGCTCCTCGAACTGCGCCACCTGGCCCTTCAGCGTCTCCAGCTCCTGCTCCAGGGACTGGGCACGCTCTCGATACTGACGCCGTTCGTGACGGGCCTTGCGGAAGTCCTCCCACCGAACCGTGGGGTCGCCTTCCGGGGCCGCCGCTGCTTCCCCGCCACCGGGAGTCCCCTCGGGGTGAGCGGACTCTCCGGCCCCCGACTGTGTCGAAGTGCCGGCCCCGTCCCCCGTGGGGGAAGAGGTCCCTGCGCCCCCCGGCTCCGGGGAGGCGGGGGGGGTGTCGTCGGTGGAAGTTGTGGTGGCGAGTTCGGCCATCGGTCGTCAGTCTCCTGCGAGGTTCCTCAGAGCACCCCGTCGGCTCTCGTGGGGTCCGTGGATGGTCTAGGCCGCCCCACCGGCCTCTCATGGACTTGCAGGATCTACGCTGCGGCCCCCATGCGGGCCTGATCCGGATTGTCTGGCGAGGGTCGGGACGTTGCAAGGGATGCCCCGGAATCGCCTCCAGGGCCGCCAGGAGCCCCTGGGCCGGGTCCCCCGCCACCGGGGGAGGGGGCCTCGGTCGGAACGGCTCCTGCGGCGTCCTGCATCGCCAGGCGGTGGAGCAGTCGCTCCATGTGCATCTCGCGGTGGGCGCGGTGGGCCATCTTGGCTTCCTCGGGCAGGTAGTCGAACGTGGGGTCCTTCTCGCGGTTGGTGTGGATCTTCAGGTGTACTTCGTCGTGGTCCACTTCGGTGATCTGTACCGGGAGGCCGAGATCCATCTCGGCGTTCTCTTTGTTCGCCCGGCGCCAGTCGGGGCCGACTTCGGTGTCGAAGGCCCGGAGGTTCAGCTCTTCGAGCAGGACCTGGCGCTGTACGGGGTCGCCGGGATTCAGGAGCCCGACTTCCATGGCATCGAACATCTCTCGCACCCGGGCCGACCGGGACTGCGGCAGCAGCGTCGCAGGATCGACCGTCACGTCCGTGTTGCCCCGGAGGTCGGCACCCTTGAAGTACCGGACCTGCCAGTCGGAGCCCTGGCCGAACAAGCGAATGGCCCGCTCTTCGCGGTAGTAGGCTTGCAGGAGCAGCAGGCGCTTGCGGTCCCGCTCGGCCATGCAGATGCCCCACCGTTCGAGGCGGGGCGACGAGGACTGGTCCCCTTGCTCCTTGAGGAAGTTGAGCGCGATGCCGCTCTTCACGCCTTCGGGCATCTCGGAGAGGCTGATGCGGGGGTCCTGGGCCAGACGATCCATCGTCTCCAGGCACTGGGTCCGTTCCTTGTAGACCTGCTCCGGCAGGGGCGTGCCTTGCACGACGGTCGGGGCCGCGCCGATGCCGACGAAGTTGTAGACCACCGTCGTTCCCGGTCGCAGCAGCACCTGGCCCGGCTTCAGGCCCGATCCCTTGGGGGCCAAGATCCACGGATTGATGAGCGTCTTGCGATTGAGGATGACCTGCGCGTCGATCCCGTTGATCCGACGCTGGAGCGGCACCATGTCCTCACCCGGAGTCCGTCCGGCGAATCGCCCCGGCACGAGGTCGTACTGGAACTCGGTGAACGAGAAGTCCCCGGTCGGCTCTCCCTGCTCGTCCACGATCGGCAGGGGGCCATGGTGTAGGAGTTGGCCGTTGGCGACGATGGCGAGCAGCCCCTTGGGGTGGCGCGTGGAGGGACGCTCCTCGTACCAGCGCAGGACGGCGCCGCCTCGCGCGGACGCGGTCCCGCCGCCTTGGCTCAAGCTGCCCTGCATGGACGCGCCCACCAAGGAGATCAACGAGGTCAGGTAGTGGTTCGAGGTGTCGAAGGCGTTCTCTTCGGATACGTACGGGCCGAGGTCGGGGAACATCTGGTCGATCGTGTCGAGGTCCAGGTACACCGCCTCACCGCACCAGGACGCTTCCACCAGGCGCGTCGCCTTCGGGTCCCAGTAGAAATTGAACAGCATCCGAGTCGAGCTTTCCAGCTCACCCTCGTAGAACACGTCCACCATCGGCTCGCCGGCTTCGTCGAGGACCGGCTCGGACTCCACGATCAGGGCCGGGGAGCCATCCGAGAACACACGAGGAATCTGCGTCGCCGCCATCCCGTCGTGGCCGCAGAGGGGACAAGCTCCACCAACCGCTTCCGGGGCATCCTCGATCCCGCACATTTCGTTGACGCACTTGGCGACCGACCGCATGGCGGGCCGCTCGACCAGTTGCGTGCGCGGCATGGACCGCCGCCGGCCACAGTTCGGGTTGAACGTGTCCTTGAAGATCGCGGTCCCCGTCATCGAGGCGTAGAGGCCCGCGTACTGCCGGACGATGGGCTCGTGGGTCACGTCGTAGATGTGGACCACCGCCTTGTCGGCCAGGTTGGCCGCTTCCCGGTCGTCCGGATCGTTCGACTTGGGCCGGGCGCGGCCGGCAGGATGGATCGACAGCAGCCGGGCGTTCATCGTCGCGATACGCGGCCCGATTTCGTTCGAGATCGGGGTCGGGAACCAGGACGGGGCCTGCCACTTGGCGAACCGCTTGGTCGCATGGCTGTATTCGAGCCACTGGACACCGGAGGCAAAGGCGATCTGCTCGAACATCTGCCGCATGAGGAGGTCCCGGGACGGGTTGTCGGCCATCCAGTCCACGCGCTGCTCCACCAGCGCCACGATGGCCTTCTCCTCGGGGGTCAGCGTGCGCGGCGGATCGGTTTTCGGCTTCCGGGCTTCGGGGGAAGTCTTGGAAGAAGCCGTGGCACCGAGCGCCGCCGACGCGGCGGCTTGGGCTAGATCCACGGAGGGCTCAGTACCCAGTCACCCGACAGTGCAGCGTATGGCCCGCGATCGACCCGCTCACTTGAGCAAACACCACCGCGCTGGCAGTCGCGTTCTGGGTATAGACCAGCGCCGAGTACCCCGTCGAGGCCGATGTACGCTTCACCACGGGGATCTCTGCCACGGGGTTCGTGACTCCAGTGTCCAGCTCGCAGGTCACGTCAACGATCGTACCCAGCCCGATCAGCCCGAGGGCCGCCGCGTCGAACAGTGCGTCGCCGTTGGCGGTGTAGGTCCCCGTCGCCACCAGGTCCACGTCGACAGAGAAGAGCGACCCTCCCGACTCGCGGCGCAGACAGAACCCGTTGGAGGCCCCCGTGCAACACGGCACGTTGCTCGACGCCTGCGCCGCCACCGTGGCCGCCCCGACTGCGGTGCAGTTCGAGTTCCGCACGGCGTTCCAGACCGCAGCCTGCCCTGAGGATGCCCCCAGAATCGCCACCAGCGCCCCCAGGAGCCATTTCCTCATCGGTCCCATACCAACCCCTCCCTTTGGCCGCCTGCGGCCGTCCTGTGCCTTCCTAGGCCAATTTACCACCGGACATCTCGAAGTCGAGCTTCCGGGCCACCCGCTGATACTCTTCGACCAGTACCTTCTGGCCGTCCATCATCAGGCAGGGCTGTCCCAGCTCGTCCACGAAGTCGGCCATCTGCCGGCGTAGGTCCATCTCAGAGGGGGCCTGATCGACCGTCGCCTGAGGGGCGGGGGTGATCGGGGTCTGGCTGGAGGACTCGGGGAGAACCGCCTTGAGGAGCCGTTCGATCTGACGATCCTTCGTCTCCAGTTGGGCCGTCACGATGTCGAGCGCCTTCTGGAGCGCCGAGCACGTCGCGCACGTCATGTAAGCACCCGCAGCCCCAGTAGCCGCTCCTTGGGGTACCGGGCCAGGGATACGCAATCCCCCTGATTGCCCCCCAGGCAAAGCAGGAGCCCTTCCGGGAGCGACTCCACGATGAACGTGACATGCCCCTGCCAGGTGGACGCACCGCGCGAGAAGATCGCCACCGCCCCGTAGCGCGGTACGTCAATCGGCGACCCCCACGCCAGCCATGACCGCGCCATCCCGGATCGCGTCCCTGGAATCCCCGCCCGGTGCATGACCCAATTCGCGAACCCGCTACACCACGGCACGGCGTCGTCTGCGGCGGTGATGTTGGCCTCTCGGAGGTAGTCGAGCACCCGAGGGGTGGCCTGCGGACCGGGCGTTTCCTTGACGCCCAGCTCGGCCCAGGCATGCGGCATCCACGGTGCCATCATGGCAACTTCTTTCGCGTAGACGGGATCAAGAACGCCAGCACCATGCCGAGCTTCCCGTAGGTGTCGCCCCCGCCGTCGATCCCGGTAGGGATGATGCCTTGATCCATCAGATAGCCTGCGAGCGCCACCCCGAACCGCAGCCCCGTCGCGGCGTGCGTCGTGAAGTAGCCTTCGTCCCAGAGCAGGCGGTGGAGGGAGGTCAGCATGGTGGATCACTTGTCGGCGAGGACGTGAACCGACTCGACCAGACAGGGGGCTCCGGAAAGCGCACGATGACACCACGTCGCCACCGACGCGCCGCACACCACGCAACGAAGCGGAGGGCCAGGCACTCGCAGGGGCCTGGATCTGGAACGCCAACACGGGTTTCGCCTGTAGATAGCATCACTTCTTCCGTTGCTCGTTCGGCAGGTCGCCGAGGTGCTTCTCGATCCGTTCGAGTCGAGCCGTTGTGTCGATCCGCCACGCGGGGGCGCAGATCGCCGCCTCGTCGATCCGTTCCAAGATGCCCACCTGCGTCCAGCGAATCCATCCCATTGCGGCCACGGCGACCGCGAAGGCGAGCCACGTCACTGAATGCGACCGCACGGTCATTTCGACACCTCGGAGCGGGCGCGATGGTCCCGCAGCTCGCGCGTCTGTTCAACCAGCACCGTCTTGATCTCGGCCATGACGACCGTGAAGTTCGTGATCGACTGCGTGAGCAGGGGCATTTGATTGAGCAGCACGTAGAGCAGCACGGCCGTCACGAGGGCGGGGAACCCGAGTTCCTTCGTCAGCCGCACCGCCTTCTCGAAGGTGCTAGTCATGTCGCCATTTCCGTTCATCACGCAATCCGATCTGGGCCATAGACAAGCGCCCTCCGTGGCGAGTGGTCCCGAGCGGCTACTTCGGCCCGATGGCGCTCCGAATGCCGAAGGCCGCGAGGCCCAGGCTGAACACGGAGACGTAGCCCATGGCCTTCTCGACGCTGAAGTTCCCGCTCGCCACGTCGCCGAGCAGCCCCGCGAGCGCCGTCAGCATCGCGCCGACGCCGCCCGCCTTGCCTTTCCAGTTGGTGCCGAGGTTCATAGTGTTCACCTTTCGTTCGAGGAGTTTGCGGACAATCCAGTTCATCGAACCTACCCCGCCGGCCAGAAGCCGTTGGTGCGGAGGTATTGCACGACGCGGCACGCCGCCGCCATCGCGCCGGCTGCACTGACATGGACGTGATCCGCCGTCCACCACTTCGGGTCGGTGGCGGGCTGGCGGTAGCTGACCGTGTGGGGCCAGTGCGACACCGCAGCGGCGATGTCGAGGTACGCGGTATCCTGCCGGTGGAAGCGGTTGAGGTCGGCCGGGTCAGGCGTCACGGCGGGGTGCGGCACCGTCAAGCACCCGACGCCGCGCGCGATCACGGCATGCGTCCCGAGGCTGTTGAGATACGTGGCCGCATCCCAGAGGTTCCGCGCCGCGCCCGCGACCGTGCAGGGCGGCTCGGTCATGTTCGGCGTCGCCGTCGCCACCCCGCCCGCGTCCCAGCCACCCCACCCGAGGAACGCGACGGTGGGCGGGGTGGCGTTCGTGAGCAGCCCACCAAGGTGCACGAGCCCCGGCCCCGTCCCCTGCGCGTTCTGGCCCCGGAAGTGCCAGGCCCAGCCGGTCGGCGGCGTGACCTGCGCGAGCACGGCCGAGAGGAGGAGGGTGTTGCTGTCACCAAAGAGGGCGACGGTGTTCATCGGTCCCCCGTCTCTAGGCACGTTCCGATGTAGGGAGCGCAATCCGTCCGCGTCCCGCGCCGCACGGGCTGCGAACACACCTGCCGCACCTTGATCCCCGGGAAGTCGATCGCGCGGAGGTAGTGGTCCCGGAAGTGACGGAGCCGGGCAATCCACACCGCCACCCGATTCGGCGTGCGGTCACTCGCGCACCGGAACGCCGCGTGCCACTCGTGATGCGACGCGAGCAGTTGGCGCGTCAGGCGCGCGGTTCGCTCCGGGGGCGACTTCGGGTCCACGTCGCCCGTGAACATGAGGTCCACGAGCTGCGCTTCGTCCGGGGTCCGTGCGAGGTGCGCCACCGTCGTCTGCGCCGACCGCACCGCCCGTCCCAGGAGCCCCGCCTGCTCCACGTCGCCGCTCAACATCGCGTGCGCCTGGCGCGTGTGGACATCCGCGACGTGATCCAGCGCGGCGCACATCGCCGGGACGAGCGGGTCCACCGGACGATCCGGGTCCAGGAGCCCGTCGAGGGCAACCGTGGGGTCCGGACGGCACAACGGCGGCGTCGGATGCAGCGCCGTGGCGTCGAGGTAGCGCCCTCCGGTCACGACGAGCCGCAACGCGGGCAACAGATCCTCCGGCACGATCGACTGCACGGGCTTTTGTACGAGACACCGCCGGAGCTTGTCCAGTAGCCCTTGCGGCACGTCCCACAGGTAATTGGCCCGGGCAGCGTAGGGTTGGCCGTCACAGAGCGGCCGGAGTGAGTACAGGATGTGAAACTTCCCGAGCTGGTCACGCGGGACCGCCACGAGCGACGAGGGGGTCGCACCGCAGGCGTCACGCAGAGCGCGCAGCACCTTCGGCACGATGACGCCGTGGAGGTATTCGAGCCGCAGCATCGCGACGTACTGATTCGTCGCGGTTCCGGTGCGCGGATCGCAGCGGACAAACTGGCTGTCGGGGTAGGCGAGGCCCACATCGGCCGGCGTGAAGCGAGCCGGCTCAATGGCCGCAACGGTGGTCGCCCACAAGAGCGCGCCCCCGGCAAGCGCCCGCCTCATGTGCCCACGTCCTGCATCTCCAGCGTATCGTGCCAAGTGATCGTGTGCGTCGCCCCCCCCGTCACCCGCACGCAGAAGTCGGTATTGGCCGTGCAACCGCCCGCCACCGCCGCCTGCAACGTCACCGTGCTCGTCGCATCCACCGTCGTGCAGGCCCCCACCGCCGTGATGTCCGACGCGGCGTAGTCCACTGTCGAAGTGGTGTCGATCCGGGAGACAGTGCCACCCACGTTCTTCATCGTCGCCTTGAGCACGCACCCCGCGCCTTGCCCGGCCGTACAGCCGGCGCCCGACACGCACCGGGCCACGACCGACGCGCGCACGAGGTACACCCGGTCACTCGCCGTCGTGAAGTTGTGCAGGGTCGTCTTGGTCGCGTTCGTCGTCTGGAGTCGCTGCTGGAACACGCGCTGGTTGGGATCGTCGTTCGTCGCCACCGATTCGAGGCGCTGCACTTCGTTGCCAGCCGTCGCCTCTTGCACATGGAGCGTCGCCGAAGGCACCACCGTCGAGGACCCGATCATCACGTCCCCGGCATGCAGCATCGGCACATTCACGCCGGCCGACCGGAGCGACCGTGCCGTGACAGTCGCGCCGCCCGTCGTGGTCCCCGTATCGGCGATGTCCACCGCGATGTCGCTGGTCACATCATTCGTCTCCAGGGTCGCCGACGTGATCCGCCCGTGGTTGTACCCGGTCCGCGCCGTCACGAGCAGGTTGCCGTTCGTCTCCGTGACGATCAGCCCGGCCGAGAAGTGCGTCACCGAGCTGGCCGTCAGGTTGGCCCCCGTGCAGGTGCCCGACCCGGGGTTAAGACAGCAATCATGCGGCACGTTCAGCGCCGTGCAGGAGAGGTTGGCGTTCGTGAGCAACGTCGGGCTGTGGGCGTACCCGACCGAATACGTCGTGGACACGTCATCTGTGCAAGTCCCGCGATCCAAGCCCGTGCAGCACGCATCCGGGACACCGGGGGTACTGGTGCAGGCGTCGTTGGCCGCGTTCCCGATGTTCCGTGCGGTCGGGATGGCATTGAACGAGTTGAGGTTGTTCATCTGGAACACGCCGTTGTGGACGTTCTCCGCGATGCCGGCATCCTCGAAGGTAATCGCCCCGGCCATGGCCGCCGTGCCCGAGGTCGCGGCGTAGCGCGCCGTGCCCGCGTTCGCGACCAGCTTTACCGAGTACGGTTCAATCCCCGCCGTCGCGCTCGTCATCGTCGAGAGGTTCAACAGGCCCCGGTGCAAGGCGTAGCCCGGGATGATGTCGTTGGTCCATGTGCCAGCCAGTTGGAACAAGGCCAGCGAGGCATTGGAGTGCAGGGTGGCGCTGCTCGGCGCCAGGCGCATCAGCCCATATGTCAAATTGCCCCCACTGAAGAACGGGGTGATGGAGTGCCCGAGGTCCACGGGTCCATCGAAGTCGATGCCGAAGAACGTGTGCGTCACTCCACCGTTGGGCGCTCCAGTCATCCCACCGGACACATGCGCGAGTTGTTTCGTCGCGGTCGTCGTTGCTACGAAGTCGGGAATCGCCGGGAACCAGTCGGACACCGAGTCGATGTCCACGTCGGCGTCCTTCGATGGGTTCGAGGCGATGAGCAGCGGCGTCGCGGCCGACGCACTCCCGTAGACGATCGGCGTGCGAATGTCCGTCACGAAGGTCGGGCTCGTCGAGAGCACCGGGCCACCACACGTTCCCGTCTCGTCGGTCCAGAGCAACGCCAGTTCGCTACAGGCGTCGATCTCCGTCGAGACGATCGGGTCCACACACGCCTCGAAGGCGCCAAGCGCGTCCACGCCGCCGGCCGCTTGGCCGGCGGGACAGTTGGCCCCGTTGGCGACGAGTTGCGTCGCCTGCACCGCGTCGCCGTCGCTCTCGCCGTAGGCCGCGTACCGCAAAACCGGCGTGCCCGCATTGTCGCAGTATTGCAGCGGCGTCGTGTGAACCTGCGTGCGCCCCTGCGTCGCGGCCCCGCACGTCAACGCCCCGCTGGCAAGGAAGTCCGTCTCACCCGAGGCCGTTGCCACCGTGCGATCGGCCGACAAGTCCCCCAGCGCCGCGATCCCCGCACCACCCGTCAGCGTGCGGCCCGTGCCGACCACCGTCGCCGCGCCGCCCGGCGAGGTCGCGAGCGACAGCGCCGTCGCCCCGCCGAGCACTTGACGGGTCGTACTGAACGAGAGGGCTCCGCTCGTGGTCAGGTCCCCATTAGTGACGCCGATGTCGCCGAGGGCCGACAACGTGACCGGAGCCGTTACCGACACGGCGACCGTGCCGCTGGCGTTCGGCAACGTGATCGTCTTGTCGGTGGCCGTGGGATCAGCCAGGGTCAGCAACGTCTCGATCAGGTCAGCGGTCGCGCCCTCGCAGAGGAACCCCGTCGTCGAGGCGACGCACTGACCGGCCGCCAGCGTCGGATTGCCGGCGAGGGTAGCCGTGTAGTCCCACGCGGGCGTGCCCGTTGCGTTCTCCCCCGCGGCGGGGAATCCGGTCAGCCCCGTCCCGTTTGTCAGCGAGGCAATGTAGTTGCCCGTCGTGTCCGTCGCCAGCGCCACGGCGTTCGGTTGCACGGTCGTCGCGAGGCCCGTGGAAGCGACATCCCCCGTGAGCGCCAACGCCCCGAAGTCGCCCGCTTCCGGTACGTCGTCCATCCGCCCTACTTCGCGCCACTGTGTTCCGTCGTGGCGGAACGCAAGGTCGATCCCCGTGACGCAGGTGAAGTTGGCTCCCTGCGCGAGCTGAATGTTCGCCCCGTGCTGGAAAGTGGTGTTCGTATCCCCACACGCCACGCTGAACTCATGCCCCGGGAAGCCCCCATCAAACTGCGTGATCGTCGTCGGTGCGATATTCGCAGTCACGAAGCTGGAGGCGTAGTGGACAGCGGGGGTTGTATCGCCGACGCCCCACGTCGGAATGAGACTCGCCACACCACAGGTGGCATCCGCGGACTTGAACACGTTGCCCCGATAGAGAATGTCCCGCGACAGCGTGGACGCTGTGAACAGGAGCGGGAGCGTCGCGTACCCCACGCACCCCATGTCGTTCCCGACGATCGTCGCACGGATCGCTGCGTTCGTGCTCGTGAAATCGATCTTGCACAGCCCGTCGCCAGTTGCACTCTCACACAGCGCGTTTCCGATTAGGACCAGCGGCCCGGAGCCCTCGTGCGTGATCGACTTGCCATCCGCATGGATCGCATTACCAGCCCAGCGGTTGTACATGAGCGAGACAGCCCACACCCCACCCGCCCGCGTCAGGAATCGCGTGCTTGACTCAAAATCGGCCCCCACGACCGAGACGACTCGATTCGGGTTCGTGAGCACGATGTCGGCGACATCGTGACCGCCACCCCCACCCCCGCGCATGTACATCTGGCCCTGATCCAGCTTCACGCACGAATCCCCGAACCCATTACCCGTACACGCGATGTGTTCCAGGGAATGGCCGACCGATTGGGACGACGCGGAATCCACGAAGAACGCCGCCGTGGTGTAGTTCGTGATGGCAGCGTTGAGCACCCGGGTAAAGTCGTTGTTCGCGTCCCCGCCCGCTCCCAGCATCATGGCGATCCCGTAGGTCAGGCCGCCACTGGAATTGCCGTCGATCCAGACGTTCTCGACGGTGTTGTGCGTGGGCACGACAGTCGTCCCCGCGCCGTTCTCCATTCGGATCGCTGAGTGCATCGGGAAGGACAGGCTACTATGAACCCCGATGTCGCGGACCGTCGTGTTACGCACGTCGCGGAACAGGAGCGCAGAGCCTGTCGAAAGCCCCTGCCACTCCAAGAGCGTTCCGTGCGCTTCGCCCGCCACGCCATAGGCGTAGCGCGGCCCGCATCCTTCGATCGTCATTCCCTGTGCCGTGTCGAGGGTCAGGCCCGTCACGACGCAAATCCCGCAAGGAAAGTGAACAACACCCCCGCTTGTGCGCGCGGCATCAATCGCTGCTTGCGCCGCCGCGGTATCATTCGTGACGCCATCGCAGACTGCGCCGTAGTCGACCGCATTGAAGATCGCCGCCTCGGAGCGCCGCTGCCCACTCCCGTCGCACCACTGGAGCGCCCCAGCATCCATGACCTGCATCTTGCCGGCAGTCCCACCTCCGCAGGTCAGGTTCGTGGTACCACCGTCGGCAAGGAAGCTGCTCTCTTGCGAAGCCGTCGCCACCGTCGCGTTGCCTTCCGCGCCGCCGTCCGTGACCGTCGTCCCGGCCCCCCCGGTGAGTACCCGCTCGGCCGTGAGGGTGGCATCGAGGCCCATGACGACGTAGGAGGCTGTCGTCGGGGCTCCACCGGCCCCGCCGCCAGTCACCGTGCAGTCCGTGCGCGAGGACACGGCATTGTCTACGCACGCCACGCCGGCCCCGATGAAGTTGATCCGTCGACGACGAGCCAGGGCGCTGCCCTCGTCCAGGCACTGGTTATACCCGGGCGTACTAAACGCCGTGCCGGTGTCCTGTGCCAGGACCGGGACGGCCATCAGGCACAGCCAAAGCCCTCCCCATCGCATGGATCACGAATCAGAGACGGAGCACGTCACCGTGTAGGTGAAGCTCGGCGTCGTTCCGCCGACCACCGCCCGCACCTTCAGCCGATCTCCGAGGGGTCCCGCGCCATTCTGTACCCCGGCCGTCCCATCCGTCACGGCCGCCGACGCCGGGGACGCCTGGTACACATTGAAGGCCGCTCGGATCTTCGACGCGGCTATCGCCTGGGCAAAATGCACGTAGTCGCTGTCCGTCGTGCCATCCGGTTGCGCCTGGAGATACACGTCGAGCGTCGGGAGCGTCCCGCTGACATTCGTCACGTCCAGCACGCAGAGCCCGGTCCGCACGCTCCCCAGGCCGAAGGTCGTCGTGCCATCGGCCGAAGCCGTCACCGTCGTCGACGCCTGGAGCACGACAATCCGAGGCGCCCCGCCCGTTCGTTGCGCGCGGGCCGGTACCGCCATCCCCAAGGCCAGGCACAGGGCCGGGGCCACCCATCTCATCGTCATCACACCACTCCTTCGAGGCTCGGCACCTTGACGCCAGCCCGTTCCAGTTCATGCGCCTGCACGCGCTTTGCCACGTCGAGCTGCACGACGCGGAGTTCTTCTGCCGCCCGACGCATCCCTTCGGCGCGACGGGCCAGCTCGGCTCGTTCGACCGCGATCTCGGCCGCCGCCTCGACGAGTGCCCGTTCCTTGCGTTCGACGTGTTCTCCGGCCGCCAGCACGTCCGCACGGGCCGCCTCCAGGACCTGGCGATCCACCGTGAGCACCCTGGCGTGCTCATGGAGTACCTGCTCCCGGCGGTCCAGCTCGGCGGCCCGGCGCTCGCCGGCCGTGGCCGTCGTCGTCACCTCGCGCTCCCGGTGGGCCACCCCGTCCTGGGCCATGGCTAGCTCGGCGCGATGCACGGACAGGTCCTGCGCGGCCACGTCGAGGTCCCGGCTGGCTGACGCGAGGGCCTCCTGCTGCCGCTTCAGGTGCAGTTCCTCGGTCGCCAGGCGGGTGGCCCATTCGGTCTGAGAGCCCTCACGCGCCACGCAGGCGGCGTCCCGGGCCTCCAGGGCCTCCTCGTGCGCCCGGAGGGCTGTACGGGCGTCCTCGCACGCCTGGAGGGTACTGTCGCGCTCGTCCCGAGCCGCCTGGACGTGCGTCATCATCGTGTCGAAGGTCGCCTCTTCGGTCGCCAGGCGTTGACGCACTGTGGCGAGGGCGGTTTCGGCAGCCTGCACGTCCCCGGCGATCGTCGCCGCCCGCTCCAGGGTCGCCTGAGCCGCTTGGGACCGCGCTTCCAGGCGTTCCGTCTCCTCGGCGGCTCGTGCGACGGCCCGGCGAGCCGTCCCGGCCTCTTCCTGCGCCGCCTGGGTCGCCAGCAGCACCTGGCGCTGGTCCTCTTCGGCCTGGGCGAGTTCGGTCCGCAAGCGTCGCAGCTCCTCGGCCAGCCGGCCATGCTCATCCTGGACCGGCCGGAGCAACCGATACTGCTCGGCGAGGGCCGCCTTGATCCCCTGCTCGACATCGAGCTTGTGGGCTTCGAGCCGCGACACCTCGCCTTCGAGACGACGCTGGATCGTCTGGAGCGCGTTCGGGGATGAGGTAGTATCCATCAGGGCACTCCTACGCCAGGGCGACAATCACCGTCTTGGGGCTGGCGCTGTTCGGGTTCGAGAAGAACAGATCCTCGGTTTCGACGAAGGTCCAGTACAGATCCTCGCCGGAGCGGACCGGGACCCGATCGCTGGTGGCGGCGTTGAACCGCACGTCGATCTCCACGTCGGAGTCGTTCCGGATCGACACCTGGCCGGCGCGGGTGATGACCCCGAACGCGCCGGAGGTGCGGGCACAGCTACAGGAGGTCAGGTGCGTCACGATCGTCCGGATCGACACCTTGTCGGCCAGGCCCGGGATGTCGAAGCGGTGGGCCTCGTACTCGACATTTAGGCGCGCGCCCAGGTCGGTCGCCTGGCGTTCCCACAGGGTCTGGCGCCCGCGCCCTCCGAGCCCGCTGCCGTCTTTTCCCTTGATCTCCATGGGCAGCTAGGTCGGGAGGCCGGCCAGCAGGTTCACTTGGTCGATCGTCCCGGAGGTCACCGTCTCCACCTCGACGGCGATCCACTGAAACTGCCCCTCGGCTTCGACGTAGCCCTTGGCCGTCAGGCCGGCCCCGATCTCGGGCTTCAGGCTGAGCGCCCCCGTGGGGATCTCTTCGACCGGCGAGTTGGAGACGCGGATGTGGACCAGGCCGGCGAAGTTCCCTTCGACCGTCACGGTCACGGGACCCACCCCAAGCACCAGCCACCCGGTCGAGAACGGGGCCGAGATGTTCTCGGCCAGCCGGCCCCGCACCCGCCCGTGCGGATCTCCGTACCGCAGTCCCACCGCCATGGCGACAGCCTACGCGGCGACCTGGAGGGATGCACGGACCACCCGCAGGAAGGACCAGGGTTTCCGACGACGGGACCGGCCACTCCACTCCGCACGGAATCGCCGATGCAGGTCCCGCCTGATCGCCTCGGGCTCCAGTTGGAGGCGAGCACACGCCTCCGCGAAGGTCACGGGCGTCGTCGCGGCCTCGATCGACACGGCCCCCTCGGGGTCCTCCATCCAGGCAATCGCGTTCACCAGCTCCGTCAACGGCTCCGGCTGCGTCGTCGTCCCCCACCGCTGGAGGATGCCGACCACGTCCTCCAGGAGAAATAGGTAGAGGATGGCGCCCGGGACGCGGGCGGCCACCGTCCGCTCGGGGCGCTGCGCCGGCAGCAACACGTCGGACTCGAACATCGCGAGCGCGTCATCTTCGCGAGTCATCGCGCCCCCAGCTTCCGCGCGTACTCCCGGCGCTTGGGCGGGGTGGAGGTAATCCGGCGCTGGCCGAACCCCTTGGCCCGGCGGCGGGTCAGGGTATAGCGGGTCTTGAGCAGCGGGGACGACTCGCTGATCGCATCCTGTGCGGCCGGGCGCTGCGTCGACTCTTCCACCCCACCCCTCCCCCGCGTGTCAGCTCCGGCGCGTGAACACCCGCGCCTGTCGGCGCTGTTCCGTGGCGGCCACCGGCTGAAGGCCCCGCTGTGGCTTCGACCGCACCCGCTGGAGACGCCGAGGGCGGCGCTCTTCAGCGCGGGGCTTCGGCTCTCGCGGCGGCGGTCGCGCGGTCACGCCACACGCCATCGCATATCCAAACGCAGATTGCTAGTCCCTAGTAGAACCCGCCGGGGGGCATCCAGTCGTCCTGCTCGGAGGTTTCGTCGTTCAGGTCGTCCGGCTGGGCGTACTCCAGCCACTGGCCGCCCTGCCGCTGGCTCTGCCGCTGGAACCGGGCCAGGTCGCGCTCGACTTCCTCCCAGACCGCCGCCCCGAGGCCCGGCTCCAACGCCTTCTTGGTCGTCAGGTCGGTCGGGGGCACCGCGTCCTCGGGCGGGTGGATCATGGGTGGCAGCCCGGTCGAGAGCATGGGTGATTCGATGTGCGCCCGGTAGGCGATCATGAAGGCCATGATCCGGTCGTCGTGGTCGAGCCCCTGGGGGCGGTCGTGGATGCGCTGAAACTCCATCGCCTCCCGGATGCACTCGGGCGAGCGGATCAGGACGGTGCGGTTCACCAGCGCCCAGTGCAATGTGTCGATCATCAGGGTGCGTGTTCGATGATTGGTTTCCCATCCCAGAAAGTTAGAAACGGTGCCCTTCAACTTGTCCGTGCGGGTGTAGACGTAGAGCCGTGGGTAGAAGTCGCCCTTCAGCACGTCGAGCATCGCGTAGCCGTGCCCGCCGTTCAATTCGGGCGCGATCAACGCCGTGTGGTACCACTTCCCAATCCCCATCGCGATCTGCGCCAGCTCGCTCGGCGGGGCGTGCCCGTGCCACTCGGCCACCTGTTCCTCGGTGATGCGGTCGAACACCTGGAGGCAGGCCGGGTCGGATTCCTTCGAGATCACGCCGGAGGACGGATCGGCCGACAGGATGTAGTCGTGGTCGGGGACGGGCGCCCGCCAGACCGCCAGCTCGCCCCCACGGAGCGGCAGGAACCCGCGATCACTGTTCCACCGGCCCCGCTTCGGCTCCTCGGTGCGCGCCACGTCGTACATCTCTTGTAGGACCCGGATCGGGAAACACGGCTGGCCCGTCACCAGGAAGGCGCCGGAGGGGGTGGTCGGAAACTCCTGGTGGAAGTAGTCGAGGTTGCCGCCCGCATCGGCGGCGATCTTGAACCGCCGCCAGGCGAGCGCCTGGTCGGAGAGGCCATACTCGGCTTGGAGGGCCTGCTCCTCGGCCTCCAGGATGAACGGCGTCGGCACCGCGATGGTGTGGATGTCGGGCAGGTCGTACCAGGGGATGAACACGGGCGTGAACCCCGACTCGCCCGACTCGGCCCGCATCCACTCGTGGTGAAACACGTTGCCCATCCCGCGCGCCGTGCTCTCGATGATGACGCACGTCTCGGGGGTCGCGGGAATAGCTTGCAAGAGTCCGAGGAGCAATTCTTGTGGGAAAGGGAAACTGGCAAACTCGCTCAGGTGGGCCATCTGGAGGGTGAGCCCGCGCCAGAGTTCCTGCCCGGAGGCCGTCCCCACGAGGATCGAGCTGCGGAGATCCACTTGGCCGTCCAGGCACGGCATGCAGTCCAGTTGGAGGCGGTCCTTGCGGGGCGTCTTGAAGCGGGGCCGCAGATCCTCCGGCAGGCGTTCGAGCATGAAGAGGATCTTCGCGAACAGTTGCTCGGCCGACTCGTCGAGATGGGCGATCAGCATGGACTGCGAGAAGGGCCGCGTCAGGGCCGTCGTCAGGAGGAGGGCTTCGCAGAGGGTGGAGATCCCCGGCTGGCGGGCCTTCAGAACGATCACGCGCGGCGGGCGGCCTTCGCGGCGAGCCTGTTGGATCACCTGGTGGACCCGGAGCTGCGGCGTGTTCGGGACGAGCTTCATCACGGGCAGTTGGCCGGGCAGGCTCTTGGTGATGATGTGGCAGCAGGCTTGGATGAACGGCAGCGGGTCGCGCCGCGCTTCGTCGATCAGCCGGCTGAACTGGGTGGTGGTGAGCACGAGGACACCCTACCGCTTCTTCCGCTTGGTCACGATGGCATGAAGCCCGGGCAGCACGACGCAGGGCGTGACGTGCGCCGAGAGCCAGCCGGCCGCCGGTTTGCCGGCCGCGTAACGCATCAGCTCGGGACCGAAGGGGCTCCAGCGAACCTGCCACTGGGCGCCGGTCGCATCTTGGTAGATGTCGCCCGCCGCCGCGTGGCGCAGCACCTCGGCCACCACCGGCTCAGTCGTCACGGGCGGTCCACGGCTCGGGCGCGTCGGGCCAGGGGCGCCACCCCCGGCAGATCCCGGCCTGCCAGGGGTGCCTGGACCACTCTTCCAGGCCAGACCAGTCGATATGGCCCCCGGGGGCGATGGCGACCCGGAGGGAACAGTCATCCGTCTGCGCGCACCGCGCCGTCAGGACCTGCGTGGTCGGGTTCCAGCGCCAGCGCAGCCGATGTCCGTGCCGTTCGGCCGTCTCGCTCTCGGCTTCGTAGCCGGCTTGCTGCGCCGTGGTGAGGCCCGCCCAGTAGCGCGGGCGGCTGACCTGCGCGTTCCCGGTGGCCTCGTCGCGGGATGCTGACATTCTATATCCAATTGTACTTGACGGGCGTGATCCCGCGCAGGCCCCGCGAGAGCGGCGGGGCGAAGTAGACCGGACGCAACCAGGCCCCCATGTCGGACACCATCGGTCCCAGCAGGGCACGACGCCCACTCCTGGGCAGGCGCCACCGACCCGCCACCGCCTCCGCGTACCCCAACCGTTCCGCCTGGTGGAGGTATCGCGTCATGATCGCCCGTCGAATCGCGGGGGGTCGTCTGGGGAAACAGCGCCAGGCCAACTGATCCCGTGTGGCCTCTCCGTGCAGCAGCCTACTGAGCACGCTCCGTAAGGCCGGTGTCATCCCCGGGGGTTCTGGCGGGCACCACGGCATCAATGCACGCTCGGCCCGAGCGGCCGGATGATGCGGAGGAGGGCGGCGATGGCGTGATGGGCCGTCACCAGCTCGCCCAGGAGGACCCGCACGCCTTCGGGGAGGCGCCCATCGCGACAGAGGGCCAGGAAGAGGAGCTTGCCCGCTTCGCCGCGCTGGTCAATCAGGTCGGCCAGCACGAGGGCGTCGGAGACGGTCAACTGCTTCGTCTCGATCGCCCGGGCGACGTTCTCGAAGATGGCGGCCGTCTCCACGGCCCGGGCGGCATGGCGGGTCAGGTAGTCGAGCGGGTCCTCGGGGACCTCGGGATCTTCTGGGGGCTTCGGGGGCTTCACAGGCGCTCCAGCCAGTCGTCGGGCCGTGGGGGGCGCTTGGGCCGCTTCTTCTTGGTCCGGCTGCGCGGACGGGCCCACCGGGCGCGGGCGGCCTTCTGGGCTCGCTCGACCGTGGTCATGGGCATCTTGGCGCCACAGGTGCCGCATCGCTTCACGGCCGGAGACGGTAGCACGTCCGGCGCGCTGGTGATGATCCGCTGGAGCACCAAGAACACCGCCTGCGCCATAGAGATGGTGCTTTCCGGATGATCTTCAACCTCGGACGGCACCTCGGCCAACCACTCCCCCGCTCTCACGACCCAGTCCAGCCACGCCTCGACCGTCACCTCTTTCCTGGGCGCGCTCATACGGGGGTCCTCGGCTTGTCTTCTCGGCGCTCCAGGCGCACCAGGCCGTCAATCTGATCCCTCAGGTGCTCCGGCATCAGATCCACCGCCGCCGCTGCTCGATACGCAGCCTCCACGCGAGCCGGACATCGGCCGATCATCCGCACCATCATGCCCAGGAGACGGGCCGCTCGCGCGCGACGCTCTCTGGGCGAGCTGGGTCTGGTCGTGCCCGCCACGATTACCATGCCCATCCGTTGCATGACCTTCATCCACTCCGCTTCCGTCCACGGCCGCTCATCGCGCTCACTCATCCGGCCGCCCCCGGCCCGTGGCACCCACACCCACACGCATAGGCCGGTGGATGTTTGGCCGCACACCGCAGGCATCCCGTGGGGCTCACGAGCGCCGCCACGACCGTCTCCCTCGACCGGCCCCGCTCATTCCCAAACAGCCACGCCTCCAGACTCGGCTGTGTGATCCGGACCCCCGGCTGGAGCCTGGATGCCTTCTGCTGAAGGATCTTCGGCGCCTCCACTCCCGCCGCCTCCCTCTTCTTCTTCCACCTGGCCTCGGCCCCCATCTTGCCCGCCGCCCGCCGACTCAGCTTGATCCGCTGCCCACACTTCTCACACGTCGGCATAGTGGCTGGGCTTATAGCGCATGGCATTGGTATAGGTCAATAGGGTTCCATGGCAATGCCATCAGCTAGTGTTTCCCGGGAAACATCCTGTGGTGACTGCTCGCAGCCTGGCCTTGGCATGGTTCTTGATTTTTTCTTCAGCCACGGCTGGGGGTGCTCTGATTTTTCTTCAGCCACGGTGGAGGGTGCTAATTGAATCATCAACGTCACGCTCCACAACTTAGAGTCTCGTGGCCGGCCTCGATCGTCGAGCTGTCTAATTGAATCATCAACGTCACGCTCCACAACTTAGAGTCTCGTGGCCGGCCTCGATCGTCGAGCTGTTAGTCGGCTCA
>ERZ1292625.711-Hain-H41-01um-R1-711-length-46410-cov-11_pt1 | contig 46410 bp, 47 predicted proteins | sample MGYA00564400_ERZ1292625 | MGnify/ENA primary metagenome ERZ1292625 (study PRJEB36523, sample SAMEA6512639) | groundwater metagenome | collected 2019-01-08 | study: AquaDiva: Metagenomics assemblies of 32 groundwater samples
TGCATGCCTTATCCACGCCGCCAGCGTTCATCCTGAGCTAGGATCAAACTCTCTAAAAAACCAGGTATTAGGCAATAGGCATTAGGTGTTAGATTAAAAAATCTAAAACCCAAAACCTAAAACCTAAAACCTAGTATACTTGGGACAACTAAAAAATCTTGATTTTTGCGCACATTTTTATATATTGGATTTTTAATTTTCAAACTGCTTTCCGCTATTCTCCAGACTCATTATTATATTCCTCAACTACCCCTTGTCAAGCCCAAAAAACCATGATAATGTAAGGCAATCCAAATCTGCAAATAACATCCCATTCTTCAAATTTTAAAATTCGTTATAATTCGGAGCATTTGGATAAATTTGTAAATTAGAATTATATTTCTATGAAAAAAGATATTCATCCCGTATATCACCCTAATACAAAAATCACTTGCGCTTGCGGCAATGTTTTTTCTATTGGCTCGACAAAAGAAACAATACGCACGGAAATTTGCAGCGCTTGCCATCCGTTTTTTACCGGCAAGAAAAAATTAATTGACACGGCTGGAAGAGTGGAAAAATTCCACGCCCGAAGAACTAAAGCCGCGGGAAGCGTGATAAGAAAAAAGTCAGTAAAAAAAGCGGCGAAAAAAGCAAAAAAAGCAAAATAAATAAAAATCCCCCCCGCAATGCGGGGGGGATTTTTTTTACAATATCGAATTAATATTGCGTTTGATTTTAAAATCAGAAATCTGTATAATCTGCAATTATGATTCAAAAAATTATTCTTGAAATTAGAGCCGGCGCAGGCGGCGATGAAGCCGCTATTTTTGCCGGCGACTTAGCCAGAATGTATCAAAAATACGCCGCCAAAAACAACTGGAAATTTACGATTATTGACTACAATGAAACTTCGCTTAGCGGCTATAAAACTTTCATCTCTAAAATAGAAGGCGAAGAAGCATTTAATAATCTGAAACAAGAATCCGGCGTCCATCGCATCCAAAGAATTCCTAAAACGGAAAAATCCGGCCGGGTTCATACTTCCACGGCGACTATAATAATCCTTCCGGAAGTGGAAGCCAAAGAAGTGGAAATTAATCAAGGCGATTTAGAAGTAACTTTTTCCCGCGCCGGCGGACCGGGCGGCCAAAACGTCAATAAAGTAGAGACTGCCGTGAGACTTCTCCATAAGCCGACTGGCATTGTAGTTTCCTCGCGCGCCGAACGCTCCCAGCACGCCAATCGCGAAGCGGCAATGAACGTCTTGCGAGCCAAACTTTTTGAAATTAAACAAACCGCTGAAGCGCAAAAATTAGGCGCAGCCCGAAAGGAGCAAGTGAGTTCAGCCGACCGATCGGAAAAAATAAGAACTTATAATTTTCCTGATGATAGAATCACTGACCACCGAATAAATAAGAAGTTCCATAATATAGAAAAAATATTGGAGGGAAATTTAGATATAATCACAGACGCCTTTAAAAAACGAGCTTAAAAAACGAAGCCCTATACTAAGCTTTGCTTTACTGCGGAGTGACACAATATAGAAAAAATCCTCGAAGGAGAACTTGAGCCGATAATAAAAGCTTTTAAAAAGAGCGATCTTCAATAATGCAAATTTTAAACAAACGATGCAAATAAACTATTAGTATTATTAAATTTTAGATTAGCGTTATTTGCGATTACTCCCTAAGAATTCAAAATATCAATGTCATCCTGAAATTTTTTGGCTAGCGACACAACGCGGTCTCCGTATGTCCACAAAAATCTTTGCCAGCGGCCTCCGGCATAATATTTAGCGGCCGCCACGCGTTCTTGAGACAGGCTCGCATTAGCCGCTCCGGCATCTTTAAGATAAAGCGCGGTAGCGACAAAAGCATCGGAATTTTTCCAAGGATTAGCCGGATTATTTCCGGTAATTTCCGCCACTCGATTTTTATAAATCTTCCAGGTTGAAGGAATGAATTGCGCCGGCCCCATGGCCCCGCCGTAAGCCCCGTCGCCATTAGCGCAAGAAACTTTAAGCAATCCACTTTCTAAATTGCCGATCAAATCAAGTTCTTTAACTATTTCTAAAAATATCGGAATATCGCGCTTGGGATGCATTGCGGTTTTGTAATCACAACGCCCTACGTTTTTTCCTAAAGCTGATTCCCTGTCCAGCACCGCTAAAATTAAAGCCGCTCTAACGCCCGTAGCCGATTCGGCAAATTTTGCTAATTTATAAGCCTCGTCAAAATTAAGCTCTCCGCCGCCCAATATCTGAAAAATTTGCTTTCTGATTTCTGCCGCGCTTTTTTTAGTTTGAGTTAAAATTTTCTGGTATTCTACTTCCTTGCCTTTTGTCGTTTCCAGTAAATTATTTTTTTCTTTTTGTGTTTTTTGAACCCCGGCTTTTTGAGTATCCTGATAATCTTTTAACGCTTGAGTATCCGCGCGCTGAACAGCCAAAACTTCTTTATTATCGATCAACTCTTCCTTAAGCTCCACGATTTTTTTAAGCAAAACAACCATCTTGTCCTGAACTTCCAAAAGATTATTCAATCGCCCGAAAAAATCCGACAGCTTCGGACTTTTTAAAATAATTTCTAAAAGTCCATTTTGCTCGCTCTCGTAAAATTCCCTAAGAATTTCCGAAATATACTCTTTATTAACGCTTATTTCTCCTTCCGTAGAAGCAATTTTTGTCTCGGTAGTATTAATCTCATCATCAAGCTTTTTTAAATTCAAAGCAGTGGCTTTAACTTGAAGATTTATTTTGGCAATTTTTTCGTTAAGCTTTTTTATTTCCGAAGACAAACTTTTCCCTTGTTTTTTCAAAGAATCAATAGTGGCTTCGTGGGCTTCTATTTCTTTTTCGTATTTCAAAAGCTCGGCTTCGAGAGCTTTCCTTTTTTCGTTATTATCTTGCGCTGAAACTCCGCTATTAATACTTGACTGGCCGCTCGTTTGAGCAAAAGAATAAAAGCTCTTCGGCGCACTGGCGCCAAACAGCAAAAAAATTGCGATAAGTGAAGCTAAAAATAATTTAGCCAATGTTTTAATATTTTAATGAAAATTATTTCTCTGACTCTTCTTTTTCTTTTTCCTTTTCTTTCTTCTTTTCCTCGCCCTCCACTTTAACATCTTCAACGCTTGCAACCGGTGCCACGACTTCTTCTTCTTTAATCTCGGAAACCGTGGCAACCACCGTTTCCTGGTCAACTAAAATTTTTACGCCTTTAATGGCATCAATGTCTTTTATTAAAATGCTCGCGCCCAAATCAACGATTGAACTGATGTCAACCGAAATATGATGAGGCAAATCAGCAGGCAATGCCTCAATTTCAATTTCCTGCATTGCTTTAACCAACATGCCGCTTTTTTCCTTAACAGCCGGTGATTCTCCGACAAATTCCACGGGCACTTTTGTCTTTATTTTTTCGTCCATTTTTACCGTATAAAAATCAATATGCCAAACCTCATCTGTCAAAGCGTTGTGCTCAACATTATGAATCAAAACATTATAATTTTTATCGCCCTCAACTTTAAGCTTAATAAGAGTGCTTTCGCCCGCCATCTTAAAAATCTTGGAAAATTCCTTAACTGGCACGCTTAAATGTAAATTACTTGTTTCGTGGCCGTAAAGCTCAGCCGGAATAATACCCGTTTTCCTTAAAGCCCTGACTTTTTTTCCTAATATTTCCCTTTTTTGAGTTAATAATTCCATAATTTTAATTTTAATTGTTAGGTTAGTATTATAGCGGACTTATCGAAAAATGCAACTTTAATTCTTCTGTTCCGAAAAATCGACTCACCTTAAAAATCAAGGTGAGCCCTATCCGCCTACGGGCGGACGATTCCTTAAAAACCAGCATCATTACTAATTAAAAATCGGCTCAATCATAGATGAGCCGATTTTTATAAAAAAGGTCAACAACCCATAAATTTTTATCAAAAAACTCAAAAAAACTATGGCGACAATCTTTTCACGTCTCTCGGGAAAAGCACTGCTTCTTTAATACTCTCCAGCCCCAAAATCTGTTGAATTATTCTTTCCGAACCCAAACCCCAGCCGCCGTGTGGCGGCATCCCAAATTTAAAAATATCCAAATAAAATTCCATGCCACTCGAATGCACTCCTTTTTTCTTCATATTTTCAACTAATTGGTCGTATAAATGAATTCTTTGGGCGCCGGTTGCTATTTCCAGCCCTTTGAAAAGCAAATCAAAGCCGTAAGTTTCTTCCGGATTATCGCTATCCGGCATCGTATAAAAAGGCCGATCGCTCCAGGGATAATGGGTGATAAAGATAAAATCGGAATTAAATTCTTCTTTGGCGTAGCGTCCGGCAAGCCTTTCCCCTTCCGGGTTAATATCAGTTTCTTTCGGCACTTCATAGCCGTATTTTTCTTTGATTATTTTTTTAATTTCCGAAAGTTTTATGCTGGGAATATTCTCCGGCACTTCAGAAATTTCCACCCCATAAATTTTTAAATATTCTCCTCCTTCCTCCCCAATATTTTCGAAAATTTTCCGCAAAACTTTATTAAACATTTTCATCACATCCGTAAAATTTTCTATAAAGCCCATTTCCGCATCCAAAGAAATATATTCATTAACATGTCTTGTTGTAAAATGCGGTTCAGCGCGGAAAACCGGCCCTATTTCAAAAACTCTTTCAAAAACACCCACCATAATCTGCTTATAAAATTGGGGACTCTGGGCAAGATATGCGGTTTTTTCAAAATAATTTATTTTGAAAAAATTGGCTCCGCCTTCAGACGCGACTTCTAAAAGTTTAGGGGTTTTGATTTCGGTAAAATTTTCCTCTCTCATCGCCAAGTCGTAATTTTTAAGCAATAAATCATAAAGTCTGAAAATCGCCTGAACTTTTGGATGCCTTAAAGAAAGCGGCCTGTGATCCAATAATGTCGTTAACTGAAGATTGAGATTCGGCTTTGCCAAATCAAAAGGCAGTTCTTCAATACTAGTTGAAATTATCTTTATATCTTTTCCGTGAATTTCAATTCCGCCCTTGGCTCTTTCCTCGGCTTTGACTTCTCCATTGATTTCTATCGCATCGCCGACTTTGGCATTAATTTCCATTTCCCAAACAGTCTGAACCGCTCCGGTATAATCCTGAACTAAAACAAAAGAAATATTGCCCAGTTTTCTGGTATTTATTACTCTGCCTAAAATTTTAACTTCTTCGCCTGATTTTTCGCCCAAATTTTTAATTAATATTCTTTGCATGCTTTTATAATTTTATGCCTACTCAAAATAATAGCAGGTTTTATGGAGATGAAAAGCCCCTGCTCTATATCACTTAAGCATTTATCTAAAATCTTATTGTTGAATCAAATTCAAATTATTTGAAAAAGGCAAAGCGATTATTTCTGACATCAATCCAAATTCATCTTTCGTTCTAAAATAAACAACATAATTTTGCGATTCTTCCATAGGGATATGCGGCTCTATTTGATAGACAATGCCGTTTACTTGCACTAATGATTTATTTGCAACCTGCCAATTATTTTCATCTAAAACCTCGCCTTCTTTGTGATAATTAAATTCATAAGTTAATAAGCTGTCCAAAGAATCTGCGTCTGTCGCTTGAAACTCAAGAGTTAAATAAGGTTTGTTATCGTGATAGCTAATTACTGCTTCCTCGGTAATTAAAGTAGTTGTCGCGGAAACAATAACTGGCGCTTGATGCGTTGATTCATTGCCAAAATAATACTTGGTTTTATCAATCGCTAAAAGTTCAAAATTCGACCAAACGCCGCCTTCCAATATTTTCGGGTCAGTACCTTGAGGAAAATGCCGGCGAAAGCCGTAAAAAGCGACTGTCATATAATCACTTTGGCTGAAATCCGCTTGCCCGCTTGCCGCTTCGGCTTCAAACAACATATGCAAATCCCCTTCGCTTAAATATTTTTGATAATTAATAGGACTGCTGTCAAAACCGCCATAAGAGCATTTATACTGGTCATCCGGAAAAATCAATGATATATAAAAACTCATGCTTCCGCCGCAAGAATCATATTTCACTTTTAAAATTTTATCTCTATCTTCTTCAAGCGGCATGCTATTGTCCAAATATTTTCGCTTTGGCGCCTCGGTATTAAAATAAAAAACCAAAGTTTTATAATTCGGCCCAACGCCTTTAATTCCAGACGGCGTAAAAACCAAGTCCAGCGGCAAAAAAGGATATTGGTCGTAAGAAAAATCAATTAGCGCGCTTTCTATTTCTTCTCCGTAGATGTTTTTATGCTTAGCCCTGTAAAAACCCGTATTCTTGATAAAACTGGGGACCTTGATTTCCGCTTGAGTTAAATTGGATTCCAATCCGTCTTTATCAACCGCTTTAACGGAAAAAATATAATCGCGACCAACTTCGTTAATTCTTAAATTAACAGTAGTGGTTGAAACGGCTTCAATAATCGGCAAAGAACTTGACGCGCCTAAATCAAAAATTTTATAGCTCATAGTTGAAGTACTGCCGGAATAATCTTGCGCTTCCTGCCAATTAAAAAATAATTCTAAAGTTGAAGAACTGTAATCAATTGAAAAATTTTGCGGTGCAGTCGGCTTATTTCTCGGCTCCGGCAAATTGCCTGAATTTTGAGGATTAGAATTTTGGCGAATTTCCCAGTCCGAAGCTGGTCCGCCTTTGACGGAAAAATCATTTGCATTATCAGTATCGCAACTATTGCCTAAAAATTCGTTTTCATTTTGCGCGGATAAACAGTTGCCATTTTGATAAGCTTTTCTTTCAATGCTTTGGCCTTTGACTGGCATTGTTGAAGTGGAAACTCCGGCTATTACAACTTCTCCGTAAGAAGCATAATCAACCATGTCCAAATCGCTAATATCCGAAATCGGCTCGGAATTGCCGATTAAAAATACCGAAGCGCCGTTTTGATTTCCGGAAAGCGAAAAGCTGTAAATCATATCTGCATTTTGCGAAAAAATGCCATCTTTTTGCGCTAAAAGATAAAAACTATAGGGTGCAATTTGAGCGTCATTTTTAAAATTCTTCTTGGTGTTCCCTATTTTTTCCGTGGAAGTTGCTTTGCCGCTTAAATATTGAATGGAAAAATCAGCCAAAGAAATTGTCTGATTTGTTGGATTATAAAATTCAATAAATTCATCGTCAGCTCCGTCGCCTTCAACTTGAATCTCGCTGATAACTATATGATTAACCGATTGAATAGTTTGACTAGCAGAAGATGTCGTTGTTAATATAGTCGTAGTTGAATTATCAGTTGATTGAGATAAATCTTCGGTTGTATTATTGGATGCGCTACTATTAGAAACACTATTTGTATTTGTATTATTAACGTTTAATCTTGCGCCACCACCACCCCCAATCGCCGGCAATCCACCAATAGTTAAAATATTGCTTATCGGACCCGCTGTATTTGAAAATACTGGCTGATTTTGCTGAGAAGACTGGCTTTGAGCTTGATTGGATAAATTATTTAATTGGCTTTGAAGATTATTCAATTGCAGTTGGAATTGACTGATTGATAATTGATTTGTAGATTGATTTATTGATGGAGTAATATTTTGATTTTGGTTTTGAATCTGTGCTTGATTTTGGGATTGGCTATTTATTTGTTGAACCTGCGGAATAGTTAAAGAAGTTAAATTTTGCAAATTGGGCTGAACTTGATTATTACCGGGAAAAATACCGCTAATAGTTGAAATACCGGAAGAAATGAAATTTTTAAAAGCAGAAATGGCTGCTGCTAAAAATGATTTATTTTGCGCTTTAACAAAATTAGGATCACTTTTCGCTTTTTCTACTTCTTGAAAAAATAAATTGATTACTCCAGCGCCATATTGAATGGATTTAGTGGAAAGACGAGACCAGTAATCAGAAATAACCTTATCGCCCCCCTCTTTACTTATTAAAAGACTAATATTATTTTCGCTTACTATTATTTTTCCAAATAAACTTTGTTTTTCTTGAACAAAAATTTTATAATCACCATTTTTATTATCAATTTTATATCCATAAAAATAATCTCCTTCTTTTAAAATGTAATCTGGTTCGGGCATGTTATACCCGCTTTGTATTCCAATTGTATCCTTGCTATAAAATCCGTTATTTGAATATTCTGCTAATTCATCAAAATAAATATTTAAATCATCTAAAACAATAGGTTGCTGATTTTTTAATCTTTCATCTAAATTATTATCTGGATTATTTAAAGTAAATTGCTCGGTATAAAGCTCATAAGGACTATCACCTGGATGAGGGTCGTTTCGCGTATGGTCGGGCACAGTTTTATCTTCAATCAAATGTAAAATATGGCCAAGCGTAAATATCGCCATTTCTTTATCGCCATTTACCCAATAACGAATCGCCTCCTGCCAGGTAAAATCAGAAACAGAAAAATATTGCTGAATTTTTTTAGATTGGATAGATGAAAGAATGGTAGCGATTATAGGAGAATATTTTACTTTATTCTGGCCTCCGCTGTCTTGAGCCCATAATTTAGATGACAGCCACTCATCGCCGATATTTACGGTATTCACCAAAGAAACTGATAGTATGTCTTTTGGGGTAAAAATCTTAGGGTCAATAGTTAGACCTCTATTATATATTGGGTCATAAAAATGATTCATCCATCTAAGGGGGTCATCCTCGCGTCGAGAACCATCTATTAAGTAATCCCTTAAATCATCCGATATTTTTTGACTTGGATAATTTTGATTATAGAAATTGATAATCTCACCTGTTAAATAAGCATGAGTTTCAATGCTATAAGCAAAAACATTGTTGATATTAAAAATAAAAAATCCCAACATAAAAATTGGGATTAAGATTTTTACATGCTTTCTATTTTCCATACATTAGAATATTTATTTAATTGCATACTAATATCTGCTATAAGTTCATTTTTATTGTTTCTTACTTCAAAACCAAAATATCCCTCCGTAACTGAACCTGCTGGCGTAGCTTTTGATAAAACATTAATGATTTCTATTAATTTCCCCTCATCTTTTGTTTTCATCAGAGCATTTTCCCATTTTTTTCTAGTTAAATAATTTTCTGCGTTATATGGCTGTTCATTGGTATCAAGCATAAAATACTTACTCGCCAGTTCAACATCTTCTTTTTTTAGCGCGTCAATAAACATTTGCAAAGTTTCTTCCGGAGTTTTTCCGCCATAAGTATCTTCCTTCATTGCCTGTTTATGGCGCTCTTCCCATTGCATATAAGCCTCAGACTGCCTTTGCAGCTGACGATTATATTTTGCCGAAGGGCTAAAATATTTGTCCCAAACAAAAAAACCGCCCGCGGTTACTATAATAATCCCCAAAAATCCAAGAGCAAATTTCCGATATTTATTTTTTGCTTTTATTGAATTTATATTATCCATGCTATTTTATTAATAAATTTAAAATCTACTCATTCTTCCATCTTTTTTATTTCTTCAAAAATTATTTGCATAGGAAGTTTTAAATTTGAAATTTCCTCCGAGGCCACTTTCCAAACAATTTCCTCGTCAACCCCAAAATATTCATGAACTAATTTATCCCTCATTCCGCTAATATTTTTCCAAGGAATATCAGTATGTTTTTCTTTTATTTCATCGGGAATTTTCTTTGCCGCTTCTCCGATAACTTCCAAGCTTCTTATAACAGCGTTTATTGTTTTCTTGTCTTTTTTGAAACCTTCAAAATCAAAACCCTTGATAAAAACTTCGACGTCATCAATTGAATTTATAATGTCTTGAATATAATCAAGGTATTCCCTCTTCATATTTTAACACTTTCTTGAAGTATTTGTTTGCCCATAATTGGCTTTAAGGCTCTCTTTGTAACCAAATCTACTTTTACGCCTAACAAATCTGATAAATAATTTTCCAATTCAATAAATTTTAAAAATCCGATTGGCTCTTTAAATTCAACTAAAATATCTATATCGCTTTCTTTTTTTTGTTCGTTTCTGACGTAAGAACCAAAAATCGCCAACTCTTTCACCAAAAATCTTTTTTCTAAATCTTCCATATTTTGCAATAAAATATTTTTTACTTCTTCTAATGTTATCATAAAAATATAATACTATAAATTCCAAATTTAATCAACTTTATATATCGGGTCGTAAAAATGGTTTATCCATCTTGGCGGAGTATCTTCGTCTATACTGCCTTGCACTATCCACTCTTTTTCTTCATTTGTAAGCTTATTGTCAAAAGATAAATTATAAAAATCCACTATTTCATCAGCTAAAGCCGGATGAGTAGTTTTATCGTCATAACCGCTACTGCTCTGATAAAATAAAAATAATCCCAAAAAACACCAAAACAAACTTCCAATAAGATTTTCTAAACTTTCCCGATAAGTTTTGATTTTCCATAATTTAAATTTAAATAGCCGCTAAAATTTCTTTTAAATCTCGGCTTTTGCCGATATAAACATTTGCTAATCTGTCGCGCAAATACAAAATCATCAAAGAATCGTCTCGCCATTTTGAATCACTCAAAGAAAGGTCTATTAAATCAATTGCCCGTTCAAGAACCGCCTTGCAATCATTTTCATTACTTGCTAAGCTCGCCCGCATAATTTCCGAAGCAATGTGCGCTAACTGATCTCTTTTAGAAAAAGTTTGCCAACGTTCTAAAGTAATCATATCCAGTAGATAAATTTTATACTTATATGAATTTCTTAAAAATCTCCTCAATTTTACCGCGAATTTCCGGTATTTGAATTTCCATTGAACGATTATTGTCAGCTGGTCGGATATTTATCAAAGAAACGAAATCTAAACGAAAATCCGAATAGATATTAAATCCCCACAAGCTTTTTATTTCAGACCCATTTTTTATCAGCTCATCGGCACAATCTATATGAAATTCGCAATCAATGGATAAAATTTCTTGCTTAATGTCTGCTACTGCCTTGGTAAATGGAATATTGATTTTATTTTTATCAATTTTCCCCTCTTTTATAATCATGGATTAAATAATAAATGATTCCACGCAAAATAAAAAGGGCTATAGCAGCCCTTTTTTTCAAAATCATTCGGTTTTCAGCCTCACATAAAACCTGCTGCCTTTGCCCTCGCCCTCCGACTCCGCCCAAATTTCACCCTTATGCGCTTTAACGATTTCTTTAGCCAGATATAAACCCAGTCCCGAGCCTTGAATGTTCCTCGCTTCTTTGGCGCGCTTAAATTGCTCAAAAAGTTCCGGAATAACTTCTTTTTTAAGGCCCAATCCGGAATCGCTTACCGAAAACAAAATTTTATTTGCTCCCATATTTTCCAAAGCCAACCCTACTTTTACAAATCCTTTTTCCGTATATTTTATGGAATTTTCTATTAAGTTTTGGAAAACTTGCCGCAATCTTTGCTCGTCGGCTCCGATTTTTATTTCTTTTTCCTTGCAAGTAAAGCTGAATTCCAAACCTTTTTCTGCCGCTAAAAGCTTAAGCTCTTCAAAAACGCTTTTTGCCAGTTTTACTACATCCACTTCTTTGAATTCATACTCTATTTTCCCCTCTTCTATCTTGCGCAAATCCAAAAAATCATTGACCAATCTTATTAATCTGTCGGTTGAATCTTTCATCAAACTGACAGTATCTTTCACTTTTTTCGGAATTTTGCCGTAACTGCCGTCTAAAATCAGCTGTGTAAATCCTTTTACAATAGAAATCGGCGCTTTAATTTGATGGGAAACAAAAGAAAACATTCCGGCTTTCATTTTATCCATTTCAATCAATTTCTGATTGGTTTGTTCTAATTGTTCGTACAGAGACGAATTTTTCAAAACAATGCCCACTTGGTTGGCCAAAGCCTGCATCACTTCCAACTCGTCCTGGCCGATCTCTTCTTTGGACTTATGCAAAATAATTTCAATAACGCCGATTATTTTATTTTCGCTTTTTATCGGCACGCCAATTACCGACTTAAAACCAATGGTTTTCTGAATCAAATCTATCACGGCTTTTGGCACGGGCGGCGAAAGAAAATCAGACAATTTATCGCTAAATTTGATAAAACCGCTTTTAATAGCTTCCACTGAAAAATTACGCTCGTCTTCTTTTTCCATATCAGCGTAATATTCTGTTGCCGGCTTTGGTAAAAATCGCAAGCCGATTCTAGTCGCTTTATTGGAAGAAATTGCCGCCAAATATCCTCTTTTATTGTCCGGAGACACTAGGATCAAAAGCGCGGCCACATAACCCAGCCGAATGGTTATTTCATCGACAATTTTTTGAATAATTGTTTTGAAATCTAGACTGCCGGTAATATCAGCGGTAAAATCCTGAAGCGCCGTCAAATAAGTTGTTTTGGTTTTTAACTGGAAATTCAATTTTTCCAGCTCTTCCGACAAATTCTTGAATTTTTCCTTTTGAGAAACTTCTTTTAAAACGCTTCTGATAATTAAAATTCCAAAAACAATCACAAAAACTAATAATCCAATTTCCAATACGCGCTCTCTTAATGTTTCGGCAAGCAGAACTTCAACTAAAATCATCACCCAAACCGCAAAAACCAAAGTTTCCGTAACAATAACTTTAATATTAAAGAGGCCGTGTTTAAATATTGAATACGCGGTAAAGCCAACAAAAAAGACACTAAAGAAAGGGCCATAAGTAGCTATGGAAAAATCTTTCGTAAAATAAGGAATTATTAAATTTGTTAAAGAACCGCCAATTGTAAATAGTATAATACCCGTTAATAAATATTGAATTTGCGCCCGCTCAATTCCTATTTCTTGATACATTTTTCTTACTAAAATCGCCAACCCAGCTGTCATAAAACCGAGAAAATATATCATGAATAACAAATAAAGTGGTCCAGAAATTATATTTATTCCAATCGATAGAATTTCTATATCTTTAACAATTAAATTACTAACAGAAAGTATCCCAAATAAAAAACCTCCAATAAAAATCATTGGTTTGATTTTTTTTGATAATTTTGAAATCCCCCTAGGAAAAATTGTTACAAAATATAAAAATAAAGTAGTAATTAAAATTGCGGCGAGATAAGCAATTTTTGTTATTATCCAAGCAATTGTCTTATCACGAATAATATCAAGGAAGAAATTGCTCAATATCCAAACTATTATTGACAGTATTAGAAAAAAGAAAAATCTGGCTACAATATCTTTATAACTTCTGAAAAAAATCACTAAACCAAGAGTAAAATTAAATAAAATTACTATAATTAAAATAGAAAGTTGCAATGTCATGATTTCTTTATTTTAAATAATAAAAACATCGAGTGATAGTAATATTTTAACAATGAAATAATGCCAAACTTTGCTCTCACTACAAATTCTTTTCCATCTTTTTTGCTGTAGCCTAAATATCTGTCTACAAATTTATTAAAGGCATCATTGGAATGCCACGGGATTTGAAAATTATTATAAATAAACCAAGGCATATTCAAATAGAATCCAGATAATACTAACCCGTCTCTCTTTAAAATACACTCCGGATTTTCGTCTTTCACTAATTTTTTAGCCATTGCCCACGTCTCATCATCCGCGGGAAAAATTTCTCCAGTTATGGGGTCTGCCTCAAATGGATTTGGATAAATAAATTCAGCTAATCGCGCCGCCCTTGAAAGAGTTCTAATGTTTGGTGTAATAAACATAACTTCAATTGGTTTAAAAATAATTTTAAAAATATTTTTAAAAAAAAGATCTCTTAAAACACCGTATGTTAACTTTGTTCCAAGTCCTGATTTTTGAAAATCTTTATGAATAACCGTAAATTCTATATAATGAACCACTTTATCTAGAATATTTTTTTTACTCATAGAACAAAACCCCACGAGATAACTATTATTTCTAGCTATTATTAATCGCTCTGAATTAAAAATATGCTTTTCCAAGAATTCCTTTTCAAATTCTCCCCAAGAATGTTTTACCAAATGATATATTTCATCTAAAATAATTTGTTTCTGAACATTATTCAATTTTAAAGGGATAAATAGCTCTATTTTAAAATTTTCTTTTTCTCCTTTTTTGTTATTAAAATTTATTTTCATCTTAATTCCAATTTTCTGATTTATATTTAGCAATTACTAAACCGCAAATGAAATGATTGCTTTTATTTTTTCCACCAATAATTAATTTGTTATACCTTCCTCTATATAATCTTCTTTTCTGCAATTCCTGAATAGACATTTTTATTAATCCTTCGATTTCTTTTTTACTGGTTCCGTTGTGTTCAACAAATACTCCTCGCCCATCATTTTCCTGAAACCAACCCAAACCAGCCCAAGCGGATTCGTTCTTAGTCCCAATTTTATAATCATAGACGGCATAGAGTTTAAAACCATATTCTTTACTTGGAGATTTAATTTTCTTTTTTTTAATCTTTGCGCCAACCGGAATAATCGAACTTAATTTTATTAAATTATAATTTCCCACTCCAGCCTTAAAAAGTGCATCATCAAATGCTGACAATGACGTTTTCCCAATTCCAAGAACACCAGTAACGATAATTTCCATTTAAAAATTATATAATAATACAATCAAATAAAAAAGCCTGATAAATATACTTATCAGGTCTAACTCAAAATAAAATTGATTACACTAAAACCTATCCAAAGCCATATTAAAGCGTGATAGTACCATTTAAGATTTCTTCCAAAAAACTGAATATAAAGATATGGCAATGCCCACGCTAACCTATTAATTAACGCGCCCCAAATAATTAAAGAATTACTAAAATTAATTTGAAAATTTCTTTTTGCCACTAGATCAATAATTGAATCTACCTTTATTCCTAACCCCAACAGAATCAGATAAATTCCAAGATAGAACGGCACAAAAGAGAAAAAATATAAGCCAATAAAAACCCGGGGACTGATTTGGTAATAACTAGCTTTTTCATTAAGCTTTTCAAGTATCCTCGCAAAAAAACTATTTTTCATCGCCTTCCTCCTTTTTTAGTATCGTCTAACTTCGCCAAATTATTATATTTCTCAAACTCAATTGGATAAGATTTATCGTTTATTTTTATTTTAAATTTGCGGAACATACCAAAATTATACCACAACCGACAATTCTATAAAATCATTTAACAATTTTTTTAACCGGAACCGCCTTATAATTTTTCATTAATTTCTTATATTTATCAAATGACGGCAATCCGTATTTTTTCCTTCTTTTATCAACATTTTTAATATCTTTTATCAGCCTGGAACCAAAAATTCCTTTTTTATTCGTATAAAATTGAGTTCCAAACACTTGCTTTTTGCCTTCATTAACTAATACCCTATCTTTTAAATAGGCAATGTTCGCTTTTAAGATTTCTTCTGGATTTTTTTTATAAATTTTTTCCATAAGATTTAAACAATATTTTTGAAATCTTAAATTATGGTCGGCATGCTGAATTAAAAGCCAAGCGTTTTTACTCGCTTTTTTGCCAGCCATATTTATCATCGGCCAGCCATATTTTTTAACAATTCTTCTCATTTTTAAAGTATTTTGCTTATCTATTCTTTTATCCCAAATTCCGGTTTTCATTGCTCTTCTTCTCATTTTCTGATCAATGACAGCCATTTTGTTTATAATTTTTGCTAAATTTTTATTCATTAACTTTAAATCTATTATATATTAAAAAATATATTATAAAAAATGGGGATAGCTAAATTTAGTTATCCACATCCCAAAAGTTTGTATAAAATATCCCTCTTCGATCTATATGTATATTAGCTCAACACCCTGCTAATTTTTCAGAAACCATTTTTTCGGCAATGGTCCACCGGATTTTTTATAAATATACTCCACTAAACCGGCAAGAGTACGTTGTTTGCTCCGAATACTGTTTGTTTTATAAAAATTTTCAACCTGATTTGAAAATTTTATGTCTAATTTTTTTAAAATATTTCTCATTTCATTTGGTTGTCCTAAAAATTCACCTTTCAACTTAAAAAATAATTCTATAATATTAGTGATCAATAAATGACTATCTATGCCAAAAGCTAGATAATCTTTATTTTTTATATCTCGCTGAATCTCGCCCCAAAAATCATCTATTGAATATTTATGCATTAAAATTTCACTATTCTTATACCTAGTTCTCAATTTCAAATTTTTTTGAGCAACAAGCTGAACTATTTTCAATATTCCTTTTTGCTGAAAAAGGATTTTCCCATGGGCCAACATATGCGAAGTGACTCTCCTTATATTACCCTTATCTTCATTAAGATATTTTTTTACCTCTTTTATGGTATTAAAAATAATATCGACTCGCACATTATCTTTTACAAAATTATTTCTTGAAAACATGCTCTTTTTATTTAAAAGAACAAATATATCAACATCTGAATATTTATCGAATTTATCTCGCGCTGCTGATCCGAATAGCATAATACCCAAGACGTTTTTATCTTGTTTATATTGCTCAACTATATTATTACAAATTTTTTTAATAATATTATCCATAAATAAATAAAAAGAGGGGCTAAGGTAAGTATAACACTTTTCCTTAGCCCCATAAATAGCCACCGCGACTAGTGGCAATTGCTTGGTAGCTGACAGGAATTAAGCACCTTCAGCTTTTTCAGCGGCTTGATTTTAATAGTCAGTCGCGGCTGTTTCTTCTGCACCTTTTTCACGTCATTCACCTCCTTTTTATTATGTCTTAAAAAGCACCGTCTATGATACTACTGATTCTCGCAGTTGTTCTAGGAGAATTTCTTGGGTGATGCGACGATAAAATTCACACATTCGTTCAATCTTGTCAGTTTTTGTTGCCTGAGCAAACTCCTGTGTGATATTACAGCCGCCACCGCAATGTCCTTCTATCATACAGCCCTTGCACATCTCCATCGCTCCAGTGAGATGGTCTCTCACAAAGCGATAATAGGCGGCGTCAGGTGCGTGAAAAGATTGAATCCCCGAAAGACTTCCGAGCTGTATCGTGCTATAGCCGCATCCATAGATATCTCCAGATGGATCTACGCACATGCTATTGCCACGGACTGCACCGCAAAACGCGACGCGACTCTCAAGCGGTGACTCATTAAGATTCTCGGCTGGCCGAGACCAAAAACCGGGCACATCAATGTCTCGCGCAATCGCGTAGCGCCGAATCCGCATCAACTTTGCAACAACATCCTCAATCGGAATTTTCACCATATTGACAACATCAATATCAATCCTGACATTTTTCATGCCGCGGGCTTTTGCCCAATCGATTATCGATTCGTCAAGTTCATGAAAATTTTTTTCGTTAACTGTCACCGCGATGCCATTAAGTGGATATCCTACTTGCGCCAATGCATCAAATCCGCGCATGATCTTCAAAAATGTGCCTCCTCCAGACTTGGTCAATCTAACGCGATCATTCCCCTCGCGCAGACCGTCAAGACTAGAAGCTATCTCTACGCGATATTTCTTCAAAACTTCGGCGACTTCCGCCGTGACAAAAGAAGCATTTGTGTTGATAGAGAAGCGAAACTCGAATTCCGATCCGTAGATAACACGACAGTATTCAAGCACCAGCTTGATAACCGACCAGGTAAATAACGGCTCACCTCCACCAAAGTTAATTTCGGCGACACGCTTTTTATGCCCAGAAAGAATCTTGAGATACTGGTCCACTGCTTCCTTAGCTACATCAAATCGCATAAGCTTCTTTGAACTATTAATACGATTTGAAACTTCTAAATTATTAAAATAAATACAATAAGTACAACGAAAGTTGCACTCCTCGCTCATAATGAGCTCAAGATAATCAATTAGCGAACCGCTAATGATTTCTTTTTCTCGCTCTTGCATATGCTTTCCGAGAAAAGCTCGCTCGTCAAAATTATTAGAAACGAGAAAATAACACCGCATCAGCTCCTCAATCGCTTCTTGATCTTCTTCAGTCAATTCATCTCCAAGTTGTAAATGAATTGTTGTCGGCTTTGAAAATAATTCAAGAAGTTCAAGCGTTCCAATAGAAACAATTTTTGGGTAACCAAACAGTGAATGCCAAATTACTGCAGATTCGCCATCCTGGACGACCTGCACGAACGGCGATTTTACATAAGCACTATTAAAATTAAGCGCCATAAGAATTACCCTCCCGTTTAAACGGCCTAAAAGCCGTTATTTTTCAAAGTTTTTTGACTAAACTATTTTAGCCAAATGCTGATTTTACAATAACAAGTCAGGTGGATTTGTCAAGCGTGTGAAAACAGCATTTTTTTATCTTATTGTCGCTTTCAACTCTTCTTTGGTTTCTTCTATAATCTTATCTTGAATTTGATTAACTTCTTCGTTGGTTAAAGTTCTTTCCGGAGAACGATAAACTATTCGAAAGGTATAACTTATCTTATCACTGCCGAATTTTTGCTCATCTATATATTTATCAAGTAATTCAACAGCCTCCACTAAATTTCCTGCGCAATCTCTGACAATTTCGTAATAATTATTCAAACTTGTATTTTTATCGACAATAAAAGAAATATCTCTATAAGTCATGGGGAATTTGCTGATTTCCTTATATTGGCTGTTTATATCTTTAAACTGGCTGGTGATTCTTGAGTCATTAGACCAGAAAATTCTGATGTCCGGGATATTCATTTTAGCCATAGCTATTCTTTCCAAGCCGAATCCAAAAGCCCATCCATTATAAACATTAGGATCTATGCCGAGATTAGAAAGCACTTGAGTATGGACCACTCCGGCTCCCACAATTTCCAGCCATTTATCGTCTCTTTGTATTTCTATTTGAGTGCTGGGATCTGTAAAAGGAAAAGTATCTTCCAAAAAACGATATACCACTGAATCCGCGTAAATGGCTTTGGTAATAGCCGTTAATACTTCCTGAAGCCCTGGAATACCAATAACCTTTTTTTCTTTTTTACAGATATAAAGGCCGTCTATTTGATGAAAAACAGGAAAATGATTTCTGTCTATTTCATCTTTGCGAAAAACTTTTCCATAAGACAAAAGTCCTATTTCTCCTTCCTCTTCTAATTTCTTTTTTCCTTCTTCTTTCTGAAGATAAAAAGGCCACATTACCGTGGTTTGAGTTCTTAAAATATAATCTTTGCTAAGATAATAGGTGTCTGTTTCTTTACGGCTGGGATGATCCAAGGGAGCGTTTAATAAATCAAAATTATCCCTAACGCTTACAATTTCCGGAATTTCGATAATATCGAAGTTTTTAAACATTTCCATTGCCAAAATCCTATCAACAATAAATTTAGACGGACTATTTTCTTTCCGCGTTAAATCAGGCAGAGCCAAAAGTCTTTTAATTCTTTGACTGGCTATGTCGTCTTTTTGCTTTAATTCTTCCAATAGCCGTTCGCTTACTGAATCTTTGGTCACTAAATAGTTTCTCTTATTCATAAAAATTAAAACTTTAATATAAATTAAAAAATAACTTTTATTTTCTATTATATAATCAAAATCAATTTTAATCAAAATTCTTTATTTCTAATATGCCAAATCTTCGCCAAAAACAAAAAATAAGATTTTTATAATAGATAGCCAATATAAAAGAATTTTAGTATGATTTTATTATTATGGAACTTATTTTTATTTTGATTTTACTCATTTTGGCGCTGCCAACCGCTTATGCCGCGATAATCGGCGCGCCTATAGCTTTAACCAGCAAATCGCAAATTGAAGAGATTATCAAAACTGCCGACTTAAAAGACGGCGAAACATTTTACGAACTGGGAACTGGCACCGGAAGGGTAATGGCTTCTATTGCCAAAGTTACTGAAAACAAAAATATTAAAGTGGTCGGCTTTGAATTATCCCCTATTTTTTATTTAATAACGCTGTTAAATCTGAAACTCCGAGGAATAAAAAATTATAAATTGCATTATAAAAACTTTTTTAATGCTGACCTAAAAGAAGCAAATATAATATTTTTCTTTTTGATGCCCAAGCCAATGGAGAAATTAAAAGAAAAATTTATAAAAGAATTAAAACCGGGGACAAAAGTTATCTCATATGCCTTTGAAATAAAAAATTGGTCTCCCTATGTTGTTATAAAAGAAAATAAAAAACTGCCTATATATTTTTATCAAATTAAAAATCAAATCAAAAATATAAAGGATATTTAATTGCTCTCGGCTTTTGAATTTAATTTAGCGATTTGTTTTTCAATATTTTCAGTTTCTATTTTTTTATAAAGCGGTTGCAACTTTTCAATTTTAAAGGAATTAATATCAAGGTATTGCCACTTTAATAAAGAGGCATCAAGATTAACCATTTCTTTAATTTTATCCGCTGTTTTCGGCAGATATGGACTCACTAATATGGCAAGGTTGCTAATCACTTTAAGCGCTACTGCTAAAGTTTTTTCTGTCCGAGCGCGGTCGGTTTTAATACTTTCCCAAGGGGCTGTTTCCTGCAGATAACGATTGCCGTGCTCCGCCAATTTTAATATATTGCGCAAACCCTCGCGAAAACGGCTTTCTTTAATTGCTTTTTCCGCTCCATCAAAGCTTTCTTGAGTCAAACGAATAAATTCCTCTTCTTTTTCATTCAGCTCTCCTATTATTTTCACGCCTTCGGGAAAATTGTCCTTTACCAAAGAAAGCGTCCGGTGGATAAAATTTCCGAAGTTTCCTATAAGTTCACCGTTTACTTTGTTTAAATATTCAGTCCAGGAAAAATCATTGTCAGCCGTTTCCGGCCCGCTCGCAATCAAAAAATATCTAAGCGCCTCAGAATCAAATTCTTTTAAAAAATCAGGCAACCATACTGCCCAATTGCGGCTTTTGGAAAATTGTTTTCCTTCTAGCATAAGGTATTCGGAAGAAACTATGCGGTTGGGCAAATGCAAATCGCCATGTGCCAAAAGAATAGCCGGCCAAATTATCGTATGAAAAGGAATGTTATCTTTTCCGTGAACATAAATATGTTCAACAGAATTATCTGTCCAAAAATTTTTCCATAATTCGTCTTGCCCATTTAAATGAGCCCATTCCTTGCTGGCGGACAAATATCCGCAAACAGCTTCAAACCAAACATATATCCGCTTGCTTTCATAGCCCGGCAAGGGTATTGGCACTCCCCACTCGATATCCCTGGTAATTGCTCTATCAGGCAATCCTTGTTTGATTAAATTCAAAGTAAAATTTTTGGCATTTACGCGCCAGCCAGCACTATTTTCTACCCAAGCTTTAATTTGGTCTTGAAAACTAGAAAGCTTAAAGAAAAAATGTTCAGAAGGCAACCACTCCGGCGAATTACCGCAAATTTTGCAATGTGGCTTTATCAACTGATCAGGGTCGAGTAAATTGCCGCATTCATCGCACTGGTCTCCCCGGGCAGCGCCAAAGTGGCACACCGGACATTCGCCCTCAATATAACGGTCAGGCAAAAAACGCCGGCAGTTATGGCAATAAGGCAATTTTAATTCTTTGAGATAAATATGGCCGGTTTTATAAAGCTTCAAAAATATCTCTTGAACAACTTTTTGATGATTTTCTGTGGTCGTTTTGGTATAAAGGTCATAAGAAAAACTAAGGCCGCTGATAAGCGTTTCTTTAAATTCATTATGATATTTTTCAGCAATCTCCGAAGGGACGATGCCTTGACGCTCTGCCTCAACCGCAATTGGCGTTCCATGACAATCACTGCCGGAAACAAACAAAACCTCATGGCCTCGCAAACGATAAAAACGGGCCAGAATATCCGCCCCGATAAGCCCTGCAACATGTCCTAAATGAAGCGAACCGTTGGCATACGGCCAAGCAGCGCCAATAAAAATTTTTTTGTTCATATTTTAATTATATTTGAAAATACATTTGGAAAATAGCAAGATTTGCGCTATTTGTCAAAACACCGATAAAATTAATAATTGCTTTTCCACTGATATGAAAAAAATTGAGGCGGTAAAAAAGATAAACTAAAAAGGCCTCGCAATGCGAGGCCTTTTTAGTTAAACAAGTTTTTTATAAGCTTCCCGGGCTTTTCTGATTTCTTCTTTGGCATGCTCTGAATTTTCCCAACCGATTATTTCCACTTTTTTCCCTTGAAGTTCTTTATACACTTGAAAAAAATGGGCAATTTCTTTTAAAGAATGTTCGTGAGTAGCTTCGATGTCCTTGATATCTTTGATATTGTCAAAGCGTGGATTATCAACCTGAACGCCTAAAATTTTATAATCCTCGTCGCCGTCATCAATCATTTTTAACATGCCGATTGGCCGGGTTCTCACAACACATCCCGAAAAAAGCGGATCGCTGCCCAATACAACTACATCCAAATGATCGCCGTCCTCAGAATGCGTTTCCGGAATAAATCCATAATCAGCCGGATAATGCATGGGCGAATAAAGCACTCGGTCAAGCTTAATAACGCCAAGCTCATTATCGAACTCGTATTTATTTTGGCTGTTTTTAGGAATTTCGATTATAACGTTTAAAATTTCCGGCGCGTCTTCGCCGATTTTAATTTTTGATAAATCCATGGAAATGTTCGCGAATAATGCAAATTTAATTCAAATGATACGAATAAATTATTAGAATTATTTTCGATTAATTAGCGTTATTATCAACTAATTTTATTCTATTCTTTTTCTTCTGTTTTTTCAATTGGAGCTGGTTCAATTATTTCTTCAGAGACAATTTCTTTTTCTCCCTCTGCCACGCCTTCTTTTAAAGCCTCTTCCGGCCGAGAAGTGGAACGAACGTCTATTCTCCAGCCGGTAAGCTTGGCCGCCAACCGGACATTTTGCCCGGCCTTGCCGATAGCTAAGCTCAATTGGTCTTCCGGCACTAAAACTCTGGCTTCTCTTCTTGGCAAAATTTCAACACTGGAAACTTTAGCCGGAGACAAACTGGAAGAAACAAATTTTTCAGGATTTTCAGACCATTCAATTATATCAATTTTTTCATTGCCTAATTCATTGGTTACCGACATTACTCTGGTGCCTCTTTGGCCCACGCAAGCGCCAACTGGATCAACACCTTCCACATTGGAAGCAACCGCGATTTTTGTGCGGCTGCCCGGTTCCCGAGCAATAAATTTTATTTCCACTGAACCATCGCCGATTTCCGGCACTTCCATTTCAAACAATTTATTTACAAATTTGGGATGAGAACGGGAAAGAATAATACCCGGAATTCTTGTTTCTTCTTGTACTGCCAAAAGATAAAATCTCAATCTTTCGCCGATTCTAAAACGCTCGCCGGGAATTGATTCGTTATAGAACATGATGCCGACTGCTCTGCCTAAATCAACAAAAACATTGCCTCTGTCTATTCTCTGGATAGTGCCTGAAACAATCTGATCTTCTTTGCCGAAATATTCTTTTTTTATCGAATCGCGCTCAGCTTCCCTGATTTTCTGAAGAATTACCTGTTTGGCTGCTTGAGCCGCAATTCTTCCGAAATCTTCATGGCTCTCAAGAGGGATTTCCAATTCCTCTCCGACATTTATTTCCGGATTAATCTGCTTTGCTTCTTTAATTAAAATATGCCTCTCGGAATTGTAATATGGAACTTGTCCCGCTGCCTCTTCAATAACTTCGCCTTCCGTTCTTTCTTCCATTCTTACGGTATTTTCGTCAGCCACGGTTTTCACTTGCCAAAATTTAAGTTCGCCGGTTTTTAAATCCAGTTTCATTTTAATCAATTCGCCTTTCTTTCCGTATTCCTTTTTGTAAGCAGCCGCGATTGACGATTCAATGGCATCCATCACCGCTTCCGGGTCAATGCCCTTTTCTTCGGAAATTTGCGTTATTGCTCTTGATAATGTTTTTAAGTCCATCATTTTTAGTATGAGTATGAATCACAAAACTTGAATCATACAAAATTAATATATTTTAGAAATAAAGTCCGCTCGAAGGCGGACTTTTATTATTTAAGTATATGTCATTAATTTAGAAAAGTCAAGCTCTGTATAATATATTAAATCTTAAAAGTACGTCTGTGAATTTTTGAAAAACCGCGCTTTTTTATCGCTTTAATATGCGTTTTTGTGCCGTAGCCGACATTATGAATAAAATCATATTGAGGATACTTTTTTTGAAGTTTTTTCATCAATCTATCTCTATAAACTTTAGCCGCGATAGACGCCAGAGATATGGCCGGAATTTTCTCGTCGCCCTTAATAATGGTTTTAGTATTTAAGTTTTTTAGTTTTAAATTTTTTATATATAGTCCGCCGTCAAGAAAAATCCCGTAGCTTTTAGATTTTAGTCTATAATTTTTAATTAATTTTTTTAGCGCTTTTGAGGCGGCTAAATTAGCGGCATTAGAGATATTTATTTTATCAATGATTTTCGGCGATTCAGCGCAAATAGTATAGGGAATTTTTTGATTTTTTATAAAATCAAGCCACTTTTCCCTTTGTTTTAGAGATAATTTTTTAGAATCCTTAAGCTTTAATTTAAAATTCTTTCCCGATTTTTTTTCAATAATCAGCGGATTAATTTTAAAATTTATTTTTAAAGCTAAAGCCGCCACCACAACCGGCCCGGCTAACGCTCCCCGGCCAACTTCATCTATGCCGATAATATACTTTATTTTTTTACTTTTCATTTCAAAAATAAGTTAAAGAATAAAAAAGGCTGAATATCAGCCTTAAGCTAAGGATTAAAATTCATTTGCCGCTAAATAAGCTGTTCCTTTATTTTTCTGATAACCGCATCAAGATCTTCGGATTTTTTAATATATCCTTGAGCGCCGATATTAGTCGCAAAGTGTTCATCTATTTCCGTACCGGCAACTGTTTCTCCTAAGTTAGTCAAAAATACCACTTTAGGCATATTTTCCTTAAAATCTTTTTTTAAAAACTCAAACACTTGGAATCCGTCTGTCTCCGGCATAGAAATATCTAATAATATCAAATCCGGCCGGTCAGTCGGGATATTAATCAAAGCTTCTTTTGGCCCAAGATAGCATTTAATTTCAAAATCCGCGCCTTCAAGCGCTTTGGAAAAAATATTCAAAAAAGAAGCTTCATCATCCACTATTGCGATTTTTTTCTTTTGCTCGTTCATAAATTTTCTTTTATTTTCGCCATTATTAATTGGGTTAACTGATCCACTTCATCTTCTTTAATGCCCGGATTTTCTTTATAACTAAAACCCAATTCCCTTGGATAAATCGGTTTATTAAAAGTAATCGTAACATATTTCTTGCGAAAAATAAAGCTTGAGAGGTTAAAACCAAAATTTCCGGTTAAAGAAATCGGCAATACCGGAAAACCGCTTTTTATGCTTAAATAAGCCGCGCCCGGCTTGGGATGATTATTATTGCCGTCTTTTGATAATTTACCTTCAATAAACATGCCAATTGCGTCGCCTTTTTTTAATAAAGTATGCGCTAATTCAGTTCCGCTCTCCACGCCAAGTCCAAGCCTAACCGGAAAAGCGCCGTAAGTTTTTAAAATAGTTCCCAAAATCGGCATTTTAATATACCTTTCCACGGTCATATATCTTAAAGGAAAAACCTCTGTGTTAAAATCAAAGCCAGCTCCGACGATATAGCCGTCAATATAAGTAGCGTGTGTGGCAATCGCCGCAATAAACGGCTTCTTTAAATCCTTTAAATTTTCCGTGCCTTTTACCTGAAAATGGCAAAAAATGACCAAAGCCGGCCTCATTATCAGCCAAGTGAGATTCCAAAGAAATTTCCTCATTATCTAATATTATATGATTTTATTGAACAATTTCAATCTGGCTTTAACAACCTCGCTTACTCCATCAACCGCTTTTGATAATAGTTTATAAGGCACAACTTCTTCGGGATTTTCTTTAAGCGCCCGCTCCAAAGAATTACGCCAAGCCGCGCGAATTTCCGTATTTATATGAATTATTGATATGCCCGCTTCAATTGCCGCCATAAAATCGCTATCAGTAATTCCTGAACCGCCATGAAGCACTAGCGGTACGCCCGAGGCTTCTTTTATTTTTTTTATTCTTTCAATATCAATATCCGGATTTGGCGCGTTCTTAAACATGCCGTGGATATTTCCAACAGCCGGCGCAATCAAATCAACGCCTGTTTCCCTGACAAACTGTCTTGCTTCTTCCGGCTTGGTCAAATCCTCTTCTCCTATAGACACATCTTTGGGAATTTCCTTTAAAATAGTTGAACCGCCACCGATATAACCCAATTCACCCTCAACCAATATTTGAGGATTTATACTTCTGATATATTCAACCACTTCTTTCGTTTTTTTAATATTTTCTTCCAAAGATAATTTCCCCGCGTCAAATAAAATCGCATCAAATCCTGCCTCAACCGCTTCCTTAACTTTTTCTAAAGATTTGGTATGGTCAGCGTTTAAATATATCGGCCAGTTAAATTCTTCCCGAATGCTTTTTACGGCATCAGCTATTCTTTTAGTTCCGAAAAATTCCCGCTCGCCCTCGGAAACGCCGATAATAATCGGCAAATTTAATTCTTTGGCTGCGTTAAAAATTCCTTTTAAGCCGGAATTGTCAGAAACGTTAAAATGGCCGATCGCAACTTTATTATTCTCAGCTTCTTTTATAATTTGTAATAAATTTTTCATAATACAATATACTATTTCCTAAAGCGTCTCTGTTGTTTTCGTACGGAATGTCCCGCAGGTATTCGAAGCTTGGTCCGGCCACACAAAATTTATTTTATGTGGCCGGTTCGGATGCCGAGGGGTCAAGGCTGTCGCTCGCCGCTGGAGCGAGCGAACAGCCGGTTCCGGTAGAAAACAACCGAGACGCGCCCTACACCTCAAACCAACCTTTAATAATATTATCTATCATCATTTGTTCCATTTTTTCTTCTCCGAAATATTCCGCAAAGATTTTATTCCACAGCGATTCCTGATGATGATAAAGGTATTTTACCAGTTCTTTGGCTTTTACCAAAGACATTGCCGTATCAACTAAATTAAAGCTTACTAAAACATCTATACCTGTTTCGCTTTTAAAATAATCTCCCACCCAGCCCAAATTCTGCCAAAAACTCATATCAGCGGCAAATCCATTATGAGCTTGGGCAACTTTTACCAGCATTCGTTCGGCTCTTTCCCAGTGCAAAGCCTCGGGATTTATGTGAGGCGCGAATAGTCTCCAGTCATTCTCGTCATCTTTTGATAAATATCTTTGCACAACCAGCCATTGATTTTTTTTCGATTGCGGCAAAAATTTATCCAAAACATCGCCTCTTAAAAGAGAAATCAAATTTTTAGCGAAAGAATCTTTCTCTTTCGAAAATTTTTCAAAAAGAGCGGAGTAAAATGGAATTTCATTAAAATAATGAAAAATAAGGCTGAAATTTCTGATAATTTCTCCGGGGATATCTAAAGACACGGGAATAACAAAAATCACGCCCAATTCTTTTAAATGGCTGATATTATGATGTTTTTTCCTGATAAAATCCTTAGCCAAAATAGCCCATTTTTCCGGCAAAGCTCTGACCTCGATTTCCCGATATTCAAAATCATCGGGCGTCAAATTTTCATATTGCTTGAAAAAAACATTGTTCAGCCAATCGCTTCCTTCGATAAATCTCAAAGAACCGTAAATTTCAAAAATATCTTCGCCGGATAAAACTTCTTCAATTGAACTGCATCCTAAAACTTTGATTATTTGTTTAGGCGGACAATTTTTTAAAAATTCCACTGCTTTATCGGTTTTTAAAAATAAGCCGCGTCTATTGCCGGCTAGTTCCTTGGCAATAGATAAAATCCTTTTCCAATCCTCGGTTTTAGAAGTCAAAGGCTTGCCTAAAAACTCAAACAAAAGCTTATTATCGGCATCAAGCTTATTTATTAAAGCGTCATAAATTTCTTTTGCGTTTGAATCTTTTTTTAATCCCAAAAATTCCAGTCTTGCTTTTATAATTTCTTCGTTCTCTTCAACGATCTTATTCATCACATCTTTCTTGCCGGTAATTTCCGAAAAACGCTCTTCAATCAAACGAATATTATCCTTGTCAGTTCTTAAAATTTTTGCGATTTTTTGATATTGAATCACTTTAAGAAAATTACGATTTTAATTTTATTGTTTTAACCGGCAAATTTTTCCAGCGCTTTGATTTTTCAAAATCTGATTTTTTAAGAATGCCTTCTTTGGCTCCGATATGTTCCACTACGGAAGTAGCATTGGCCGAGCCTAAACGAATTGCATAATCAATATTATCAATCTGGCATAATCCTTTTTTGCATTCCTCCTCCCGATGAATTAATCCAGCCACAAAGCCGGAACCAAACGCATCGCCCGAGCCGGTTCTGTCAACTATACTTTTTTCCTTAAAAACGCCGGCGGAATAAATATTATATCCGTCGGAAACCATTACGCCATTCGGCCCGTCAGTCATCACTACTATACCCGGCACAATTTCATCAAATTTTTTAAAAATTCCTACAACACTTTTAAAATCCACTTTTGTTAAATAAGACGCTTCTTCTCTGTTCAAAATCACCACCTTGGCTTTATTTAATAGTGGCCTTATTTTTTCCATGCCCATCCCCAAAAAATATTTTGAAGGATTAAAAGCGATTAATATTTTCTTCTTAAAAAGTTCGTCAAAAATTATGCTCATCGCATTTAAAGAAATTTTCCCCGGAGAAACATACGCCCATTTCGCTTTGAATTTATCAAAAGGAATATCTTCTCTTCTTAAATTTTCAGAAGCTCCTCGATATACCAAAATTGTTCTTTCTCCGGTTGGAGCAAGCAGTATTGTCGAGTAAGCCGTGCCGTTGCCTTTTTCTTTAACTGCCAAAGAAACAACTTTCTCGCCTGATAATTCTTTTATAATTTCTTTTCCGGCATCATCGTCCCCAACTTTTACAAGAGCCGTTGTTTTAAATCCTTGCCGTGCAAAAGTCATCGCAGCGTTAGTAGCTCCTCCGCCAGTAGTTAAAATCGGCTTGTCAATCTCAATTTTTCCGCCCAAAGCGAAACACTGGGCTTCACCAGTTAAAAATCCGTTCTTTTTTAAATGCTCCTTGTCTTTTAAAATTCTAAAAAGCGAGCTGGTTAAAAAAACATCTCTGGTAGCGGTTCCTATAGTAATAACGTCAAACATAAAAATTATTATACAAGCTAATTATTGATCAAACAACTTATGCTAAAAAACAAAATTTCATAAAATACTTATCTCTTTTGAGAAATTATAAAATCAATATCAGCCACTCCGTCTCCTCCGTTATAATTCAAAATAAAAACCGGGCGAATAAACCTGACATTTGCGTGCATTTTACAAGGAGAACTAGGGTTCGGACACATTGAACCGTTCCCATTGGGCGATCCATAACCTTTAGTATAACCAATAAATGTAGTGTACCCGGCGCCGGCTGTTAAAGTTTGAAGAGAAGCAGCGTGATAATGTTGCGTATAATTTACGTTTGCGCCTAAAGTATTCACTAAAGTCGTTCCGTCATCGGCAACTCCTGTCCAACCGCAAAAAATATTCTTTTTGGCGAGATCAATAGGATCGGTTGTTTGCCGAACACGGCATCGAAGCTCATACAAAACATTCGGGTCGAAAGGAATGTTTTCCTGCCAAATATTCCAAACATAACCATTGGCTCGAAGAAAATTGGGGCTGTCTGCGTCAGTTAAAACAGAAACTGTGCCTGCCCCAACATAATGATACCAGCCTGGATTCTGACTGCCACTAGTAGAATCAGCATATGCAGCAAATTCAAAAGAATGCGGATTCAACTGCAAGTTTGTGCCTTGCTCATAACGAGTGAAATCATCGCCGCCGTCAAAAGCTGAAGAATCTTTGCTTCCGCCAAATCCGTATTGCGTTGATTTAAGCCGTGCAGTTAATTCCCAGATTCCTTTGGCTGTATCAGCTACATAAGTATAGTAATGGTCCTCGTCATTTACAGAATCAACCGGAAAAATAGAAAGCGGCGAACCGATTGATATGATACTTAAATCAACCGGTATCCAGCCATTACCGTCGACTTTTTTATAATCTTGCTGGTTTTTGCAATTATAAGACCATCCGGTCGGCAGATTCGGCAAAACGTAACTGGAACAAGTTGCGGAAGCATCTGGCAAGGAAGTATAAACCGTATTAGCAACTCCAAGAGATAATCCTTTTTTTAAAAGATATAAACTTAAAGCAGAGTTAACATTTTTTAATTCTGTAATGCTTTTGGAATCTCTTGATCGCGCCAATAATTCTACAGGGTTAATTACTAAAACAACTGTCGTTGATAGAGTCACTAAAATACCGATAACAATAAGCAATTCTAAAATGGTAAATCCTTTTTTATTATTATCTCCCATTTAAATTATCATTTCCGCTTTATAACTCTTTTCACGGCTTTTTTAATATCATCCACTCCCATGCCATATTTTTCAATAAGCTCTTCCGGTTGTCCGCTTTCTCCAAAACAATCTTTCATTCCGATAAATTCCATCGGCACTGGAAAATTTTTTGCTAAAACTTCTGAAACCGCGCTGCCAAGCCCTCCGACAATACTATGCTCCTCAACCGTAACAACTGCTCCGCACTTCTTTGCCATCTCAACAATTTTTTGTTCATCAATTGGCTTGATTGTATGATTATTTAAAACAATGACAAATATATCTTCTTCTTCCAGTTTTTTAGCGGCAATTAAGGCATTGTACAAAATAGGGCCGGCTCCGATAATTACTGCTTGAGGTTTTCGGCTTTGCCGTCCTGAGCTTGCCGAAGGATCCCAAAGCTCATAAGCTTTGCCCGGAACAAAATGCGTTTCTTCAGTGGTAAAAACCGGCGTTTTCTCCCTGCCAAACCTTAAATAAACCGGACCCCAGATTTTACTGGCTGAAATCGTGGCTTTTTTCGCCTCATATGCATCACAAGGAACAATTACTTTCATATTCGGAATCACCCGCATTGTGGCAATGTCCTCTATCGCCTGGTGAGTTGCCCCGTCAGGACCAACTGATACTCCGGCATGAGCTCCGGCAATTTTTACGTTAGAATTATTATAAGCTGCCGTAGTCCTGATTTGCTCCCAGTTCCGGCCCGGCGAAAAAACCGCGTAAGAAGATATATAAGGAATTTTTCCCGAGACTCCCAAACCCGCGGCAATAGCCGCCATATTTTGCTCTGCTACGCCCATTTCGATATATCTTTCAGGGAACTTTTCTGCAAACCATAAAGACCTTGTTGATTCCTTTAAGTCAGCGCACAAAACAACGATATTATGATTTTTTTCGCCTGCTTCAAGAAGGCCTTTGCCGTATCCATCGCGCGTCGGCGCCTGCTCAATATCATCGGCAAATATTTTTACATTTAGTTTTGCTTTGTTATTAATCATTTTTATTGAACCGCTTTTTTTAATCTTTCAGCTCTGATTCTTTATCTTTTCTAATCATTCTCCAATGATAAAAATATAACGGCGCGCCGACGATAATATACGCCAATGATTCAGCCGCATCGCGATGCCTTTGAGAAGTTCTTTGGTTTTCTTGAAATTTCTCAACCTCTTCTTTGGACGGCGCTTGAAGCTCTGCATTTTTTTCTCCTTCAACAGGTGCGACTTTTACCGGCCTAGCCGCAGGATATTCATAATAAATATCCGCTTTAGTAAAAACATAAGTTTTCAATCCTAAGCTAACCAATTTTACTCCGCCAATTACAACTAAGCTTAATCCGATTAAAGCAAACAGATAGAGATAAATTTTTCTGATAATTGGATATTTGTTCATATATAAATAAATTTTAGTTTCTAATTATTCTTTTAATTTTCTACCCCCGTAATTCCTAATTCCTATTTTTTATTTCCTACTCATGCTCACTTTTAATTTTTCCTCCCAAAGTTCGCAATTGATGCAAAGCTTCTTTCGCTTGTTCTTTACTCGGCGACATGCCGTGCCAAACATAATCTTTCTCCATAAAATCAACTCCCTTGCCTGGAATAGTGTGCGCAATTATTACAGTAGGCTTTTCATACACAGCCTTAGCCTCATTTACTGAATCAACAATCGTTTCAATATTATGTCCGTCAATTTCCAAAACATGCCATCCAAACGATTCATATTTATCGCGCAATGGCTCAAGCGGCATCACGTCTTCGGTAAATCCGTCTATTTGAATATTATTGCGGTCTAAAATTACCGTTAAATTGCTCAATTTGTTTTTTCCGGCAAACATTATCGCTTCCCAAATAATTCCGGCATTATGTTCTCCGTCAGAGGTCAGACAATAAATTTGGTGTTTTTTCTTATCTATTCTTGCAGCAAGCGCCATGCCAATTGCCTGTGGCAAACCATCGCCTAAGGGCCCGCTAGTTGATTCAATTCCCGGAAGCGAAGTTCGATGCGGATGGCCCTGAAGCCGGGTATTTAATTTCCTTAAAGTTCTTAGCTCTTCCAAAGGAAAATAACCGGCGCGCGCCATTGTCGCATATTGAACCGGACAATAATGGCCGCAGGATAAAACAAATCTGTCCCGCTCCGGCCAATCAGGTTTTTTCGGCTTGTGGTTTAAAATATGAAAATATAGAGCTGTAAAAATATCAGCTGTACCCAAAGGCGAGGCAGAATGGCCGCTTTTAGCCTCTTCGAGCATTTCAACCACATCCTGGCGGATAACATTGGCCATTGATTCAAGAAATTTAATCTTTTTTTCATGAAGAATTTCCATCTAACTCTATTATAAGCTTTATATTTGCTTTAATCTTGTGGATAACTGTAAAAATTGGTGATTTGTCTTGAAAATTTTTTCAGATATAATAGTGATGTATTTAAAATTTTATTATGCAATTTGTTCATCTTCACAATCATTCTCATTATTCTCTTCTTGACGGCTTAACTAAAATTGACGACCTTGTTTCCCACGCCAAAAAACTCGGCATGAAAGCAATCGCTCTGACTGACCACGGAAACTTATACGGCGCAATTGAATTTTACAAAAAAGCGACCAAAGAAGAAATCAAACCGATTTTAGGCGTAGAAGCTTATGTTGCTCCCCGCTCAAGATTTGAAAAACAAGCGAAAATGGATGATCGTTATTTTCATCTAACATTGCTTGCCGAAAATAATACGGGCTGGAAAAATTTAATCCAGCTTGTCACAAAAGCCAACCTTGAAGGATTTTATTACAAGCCAAGAATTGACAAAGAATTATTAAAAAAGCTTCACGAGGGCATCATTGCTTTATCCGGCTGTCTGGGCGGAGAAATCTCCCAATTAATTTTAAATAATAAAATCGAAGAAGCTGAAAAAACAATTCGTGAATATCAGGAAATTTTCGGTTATGATAATTTTTATTTGGAAATCGGCCATCATCCCAATATCCCTGAATCAAACAAAGCCGGCGCCGCTTTAAAAGAACTTGCCAAAAAAACCAATTGTCCGCTTGTGGCAACTCAAGATATTCATTACGCCAAACCGGAAGACGCCGAATACCACGATATACTTGTAGCCGTACAAACCGGAACTACATTAAACGATGATGACCGCCTTACTCTTAAAATTGACGACTTCTCCATGAGATCGCCGGAACTTATGGCGGAATTTTTTGCCGACACTCCGGAAGCAATCGAAAATACCGTTAAAATCGCCGAGCGCTGCAATGTTAATATACCGCTTTATCAAACTCTTCTGCCTTCCTTCCCGATTGAAGACAAAAATTCTAACGCCGATGAATATCTAAGAAAATTAATAGAAGAAAAACTATCCAATAGATACGAAACTCTTGATGAAAAAGTGCGCTCCCGCATTGAATATGAGCTTGGCATAATAGAAAAAACAAAATTTGCCGATTATTTTCTAATAGTGGCTGATTTTGTAAATTGGGCGAAAGAGCATGGCATTGTGGTTGGCCCGGGCAGAGGTTCGGCCGCCGGCAGCATAGTATCTTATATTTTAGGCATTACTGATATTGACCCGCTGAAATACGATTTGCTTTTTGAAAGATTTCTTAATCCCGAGCGCATTTCCATGCCTGATATTGACCTTGATTTTACCGACACGCGGCGCGATGAAGTTTTAGCTTATGTCCGCCAAAAATACGGAGAAGATCGGGTGGCCCAAATAATCACTTTTGGAACAATGGCCGCAAGAGCCGCAATTCGCGACGTTGGAAGAGCCTTAGGAATACCTTATAGTTTTTGCGACCAAATCGCAAAACTCATTCCTGTTGGAGCTAATCTGGAAGAAGCCTTAAAACAAGTGTCAGAATTAGCTGAAATGTATAAAAATAATCCTGACGCTAAAAAAATAATTGAAGCCGCCAAGCACCTGGAAGGAGTCGCGCGCCACGCTTCAGTACACGCTTGCGGAGTGGTTATTTCAAAAGAACCGCTTGTTAATTATGTTCCCTTGCAATACGCGCCTCAAGACCAAAATATCATTATCTCCCAATTTGAAATGCACAGCATCGAAGACTTGGGCCTTCTTAAAATGGATTTCTTGGGTCTTAAAAATCTTACTATTATCGAAGAAACAATACGGCTGATTAAAGAAATGAAAGGCGAAGAGGTTAATTTTTCCAAAATACCCTTAGACGACAAAAAAACTTTTGAACTGCTTCAAAAAGGAGAAACTATTTCAGTATTTCAATTGGAATCCGATGGCATGCGCCGATATTTAAAAGAATTAAAACCAACGGAATTTGAAGACATTATCGCCATGGTTGCTTTGTATCGGCCCGGTCCAATGGAACTTATTCCGCAATACATAAGAAGAAAATACAGCCAGGAAGAAATAACTTATCTTCATCCAAAACTTGAACCGATTTTAAAAAATACTTACGGCATCGGAATCTATCAGGAACAAATGATGCGAATAGCCAGAGACTTGGCCGGCTTCAGTTTGCCCGAAGCTGATACATTGCGAAAAGCGATTGGTAAAAAAATAAAAGAACTGCTTGATTCTCAAAAAGAAAAGTTAATTAACGGCATGTTGGTTAATGGAATTAATCAGCAAACAGCCGAGGCGATCTGGGAATTATTTCCGCCTTTTGCCCGATACGGATTTAACCGATCTCACGCCGCTTGCTACGCTTTAATCGGATATCAAACCGCCTATCTCAAAAGCCATTACCCGATTGAATTTGCCACCAGTTTATTTAATGCTGAATCAGGAGATGTGGAAAGAATATCTTTTCTTATTTCCGAAGCCAAAAAAATGGGCATTAATGTTTTTCCGCCGGACATAAATAAAAGCTTTGTTAATTTCGTACCCGAAGAAAACAGCATCCGTTTCGGTTTGCTCGCCATAAAAAATGTGGGCGCGGCCATTGTTGAAATGATAATCAATGAAAGATTAGGCAAAGGGCCTTTCCAGGATTTTTCAGAATTTCTTACGCGAATCACTCATAAAGATTTAAACAAGAAATCACTAGAAAGCCTTATTAAAGCCGGGGTTTTTGATTCACTGGGAGTTGAACGCGGTAATTTGCTGGCTAATATCGAAGAAATCCTAAATTTCAGCCAAAATATAAAAAAATCAGCTTCTTCATCCCAGGACAATCTTTTCGGCCAAAATTCGCCGTTTTATTCCTTAAAATTAAAATCATCGCCCCCCGCTCCAAATAAAGAAAAACTGCAATGGGAAAAAGAACTGGTTGGATTATATATTTCCGAGCACCCTTTGCATGAGCATCTTAATCGTTTAAGAACCAGCCGAGTCAAACAAATTAAGGAAGTAAAAACCGTAAAAAATGATCCTCCTAAATCCAATGAATATAAAAATGGAAAGTTTAACGGCGAACTCCACCGAATCGCGGGCGTTATTTCTAAAATTCAAAAAGTTATCACTAAATCAGGCCAGCCGATGATTTTCGCCAAAATGGAAGATTTGCACGACAATATGGAAGTGATAGTCTTCAATGACGCTATGAGCAAAAACCCGGAATTATGGCAGGAAAACAATGTTCTTATTGTTGAAGGTCGGCTCTCTTGGAGAGATAATGAGCCGAAATTAATCGCAAGCCAGGCAATAAAGTTAGCGTAAAAAAAATTACTCAAAAATTGAATAAGCCGATTCTCTAAAAACCTGCATAGCTGCTGAATAAAAAACGCCTGCCTGCCGGCAGGCAGGGCTCACCCTAGAATAAGCCATTTTTGCCCTTGAAATATCAGCTAACGATCTTCCTATCGGACTTTCTATCGGAGATTTTAATTTTTCTTTCGTAAACCACATCGCTTTTCTCTTTTTTTAAGAATTTAAAATTCCCAAATTGATAATATCTAAATTTGCTAAAAGGTCAAAATTGAAAATAAAAAAGACTGTGTTATTATTATTTTAATGAATAAAAACTTGGAAAAAGTCAGGCATTCCCTAAGCCATCTTTTAGCTATGGCGGTTTTGGAAAAATATCCCCGCGCCAAGCTCGGCATCGGTCCTACAATTGAAAACGGCTTTTATTATGATTTTGACAAAATTTCCATTACTGACGCTGATTTGGCGGCCTTGGAAAAACGAATGCGCGAATTAATCAAAGCTGATTTGAAATTCAAAAAAGAGAAGATCTCTCTTGCCCAGGCAAAAAAACTATTCAAGAACGCGCCCTATAAGCTGGAACTGATAAAAGAGCTCCAAAAATCCAAAAAACCAATCATTATTTATAAAACGATTGGCAATTTGCGCTTTGCGATTAGCGATTTCATCGATCTCTGCGCCGGGCCTCATGTTAATTCCACCAAGGAAATTAACGCTGATGCTTTTAAATTAACCAAAATCGCCGGCGCTTACTGGCGCGGCGATGAAAAAAACCAAATGCTCCAGAGAATATATGGCGTGGCTTTTGAAACAAAAAAAGAATTGGACGACTATCTGAAAATGATGGAGGAAGCGGAAAAAAGAGACCATCGCAAAATAGGCGAACGGCTTAATTTATTCGTATTTTCCGAAACCGTAGGCAAGGGACTTCCCCTTTGGACAGAAAAAGGAGCAACTATTCGCCGCGAAATTGAAAGATTTATAGTTGATGAGGAAATAAAAAGAGGCTACAAGCATGTTTGCACTCCCGATATGGCGCGAATTGAACTTTATAAAAAATCCGGCCATTATCCTTATTACAAAGATACGATGTACGCCCCTATTAAAATAGAAAATGAAGAGTTTATGCTAAGACCAATGAGCTGTCCTCATCATTTTGAACTTTATTTGAGTAAACCCAGAAGCTACCGGGAATTGCCCATGCGCATCGCCGAATTGGTAAAACTTTACCGGTTTGAAAAATCAGGCGAACTCACCGGGCTCATCAGAGTAAGAGGATTTTGCCTTGCTGACGCTCATATTATCTGCGCTGATGAAAAACAGGCGCAAGAAGAAATAAACGGCGCTTTGGATTTAATAGAATATGTCGCAAAAACTTTCGGGTTTGAAATGGGGAAAAACTATTGGTACAGACTCTCTCTCGGCGACCGTAAAGACACTAAAAAATATTTTAAAGATGATTCAGCGTGGAATAAAGCGGAAAAAATTTTGCGTTCGCTTTTAAAAGAAAGAAAAAGCGATTTTAAAGAAGCTAAAGGAGAAGCCGCTTTTTACGGACCCAAAATAGATATTCAAATGAAAAATATTTTTGGTAAAGAAGATACCGCTTTTACTGTTCAATATGATTTCGTAATGCCAAAAAGATTTAATCTCCGATATATAAATAAAAACGGAAAAGAGCAGGAACCTATAGTAATCCATCGCTCATCAGTCGGAGCAATAGAGAGAGTTGTGGCGTTTTTATTGGAACACTATGCCGGATCTTTGCCCTTATGGCTTTCGCCTGTTCAAATAGTGATATTGCCGGTAAGCGAAAAACATGTTGATTACGCTAAAGAAATTTTTGATAGTTTTAAACAAGAAAATATCCGAGTGGAGTTGTCTGACTCAAACGAAACTCTGGGCAAACGCATCCGCGAAGCTGAAATCCAAAAAATTCCTTATATTCTTATAATCGGCGACAAAGAAATCCAAAACCAAACAATCAATGTCCGACATTTTAAACGCGGACAGGAGGGAGAAATAAAAATCAGCTATTTGATTGAAAAAATAAAAAGCGAAATAAAAAACAAGCAATAAAAAAGCCCCGGATATGGGGCTTTAAATTTAAGATACTCCTTAGAAATCTTTCTCCTTATGACTAATCTGATTTTTTTTGAGTAAAGAATAAGAACCGCTTGGTTTCTCTTCTACTATATAGGTGCCTTTTTTAAAATATCTTTTGACAATTCTCCCTATTCCCGGTACTCCGTAAGAATTTCGAAAATAAATTACATCATTTACATCAAAAGATTGTTTCTTGTTTTGCCAGAAGAAAAAAATCTTTTTTGTTTTTACTAAAACAAAATCAAAAAACTTTCTCATCCAATTACTCATCCGTTTCATCGCTTCTTTCTCCTTTTTAATTTTTTTTGGTGCTTTGAGAAAAATAACATGAAAACTCATATTTTGTCAATATTTTTAAAATAAAAAAACCCGCGCTTATATAACAAGCGCGGGCACTGCAATCTCTAAATTTTTTTTCTACTATCTATTTTCGAATTTTTACTTTTTTTGCCAAACTTATGACAATCTCCAATATTACAACTATTTTTCAATAGCTGTAATATGAGTTTTATCATAAGCTTCCGAGCTTTAATCACCTCCTTCCTGGGGTTGTTATTTCCCCTAAAATTTTGCTCTGATCGTGGCGTGGCCGTGAGCTAGGCCGCCTGGGCGCCGACGAGGAATGCGATCTCTTTCGCTATAAATGTTTTTCATACAACGCTGTTGGGTCCTCTTATCATTTTTCCTCCTTCCTATAAGGTTAAGGTTAATGGTTTTTTTGCCCTAGCCTACAACACAGCGATCCCAGCGCTACTGTTGGCGATTGCCCTCTTTAACTTCGCAGTTACAGGGGTCCTAAACAATATTCTCACCTCCTTTCTTTAAAGTTAACTAAAACGGCATTGGCCATGCTGGTGGCATAAAGTTTTTATCCTCCTTTCTTTTTTTATTTCCTTATTAAAATTTAAAGAGCTTCTAACCTGATTCTATAGCAAAATAGAAAATTTGTCATCTTTGCTATTAATAAAGGCGAAAGGCCTGCTAGACATTGCAAAGCAAGTAATAGGTTGGCTTACTTACTATACAATCGGACTCCGCTAGCTGGTAAAAGGATTAGTTAATAATATATTAATCCTTTTTTGTAAATGTCCTTAGTCATCAAAATAATTTGACCCTCGCTTTTATATATAATATAATAGCATACAATATATGACCTGTCAAGACATTGAAAAACCAAAGCTTATAGTTATTTTAGGGCCAACTGCCTCGGGAAAATCAGACTTAGCCGTTAAGCTGGCATTAAAATTTAACGGTGCAATAATTTCCGCTGATTCGCGACAGGTTTATAAAGGATTAGACATCGGCTCGGGAAAAATCGCTAAAAAAGAAATGCAAGGCATTGCTCATTATTTGCTCGATATCGCTTCTCCGAAAAAAACTTTTTCGGTCAGCCAATATCAAAAACTTGCCAATCTAGCGCTTAAAAAAATCTTAAAATCCGGAAAAATCCCGATTATTTGCGGAGGCACTGGTTTTTATATTGATACGTTAATTTATGATTATCAATTACCCGATACTCCGCCCCAAAAAAAATTAAGAAAAAAACTTGAGAAAAAAACCTCGGAAGAACTTTTCAATCAGCTTAAAAAATTAGACTCTCGCAGAGCAAGAAGCATTGACAAAAAAAACCGGCGCCGCTTAATTCGGGCATTGGAAATAGTTTTAATGACCGGCCGGCCGGTTAAAATCATCAAAGCCAAAAAATCACCGTATAATTTTTTAAGTATTGGCATTAAAAAATCGCCGGAAGAGCTTAAAAAACTTATCTCTCAAAGATTAAAAAAACGAATTAAGCAAGGAATAATAAAAGAAGTTGAAAATCTTCACCAAAAACAAAAACTTAGCTGGCAAAAACTTGATAATTTCGGCTTAGAATATCGGTTTGTTTCAAGATATTTAAGAGGTTTGATTACAAAGCAAGAAATGGCAAAATTAATAGAAATCGAGAGTTGGCGTTACGCCAAACGCCAAATGACTTGGTTTAAAAGAAATAAAAATATCCATTGGATAAAATCACCAAAAAAAGCCGAAAAAATAACGAAATTTTTTTTAAATCCTATAAATAATAAGAGGATTGATTCCTCCGACAAAAGCTAATCAGCCGGATTTATTTCACGATAATTTTTCATTTTTTTGAGAAATTCGTCTATTTCCCCCTCTGGAAGACCGTTTAAAATATCTTCTAATTCTTTTATTGCTTGTTCCCTTTTTATATCCAATATTTTTGCCTCATTTTCTTCTCCTTTTCCTTCAAAATTTTCCATACAAATAATTTAAACTGAATTAAAGTACTTCTTTAAAAATACTTTTCAAAATTTCCGGATTGACGCGACCTTTCAATTTCGCCATAGCTTGGCCGATTAAAAATTGCAAAGCGGTTTCTTTGCCTTTCTTATAATCATCAACTGCTTTGATATTCTCCTCAATCACTTCTCTGATTGCTTGCCTGATTATCGATTCATCGGACACTTGAGTTAATTCTTTTTCTTGAATGATTTTTCGAGGGTCAAGGCCGGTTTTATTCATTTCTTTTAAGACATCTTTGGCAATGCGCGAAGAAATATCTCCCTTAGCAATCAAAACGATTAAATCGGCAAAATTCTTCGGAGAAATTTTAAGTTCTGTAATATTTATATCCCCTTCAATCATCAACCCCCTAAGATCGGTGGTCAAATAATTATAAAGCAATAGTATGCTTTTTTCTTCAGTCGGAATCTCAGAAATCAATTCAGAAACAGCGTTTTCAAAATAATTCGCCAATAACTGATCGCTCACAAGGATATCTATCTGCTCAGGCGACAATTTATATTCTTTTTCCAAACGTTTTGCTTTCTCGTCCGGAAGTTCCGGCAAAGAAACCCTTAAGGTTTCAATATCTATTTTTGTTATATCTATCGGCGGCAAGTCCGGCTCGGGAAAATACCGATAATCATGCGCCTCCTCTTTAGAGCGCTGATGCAATGTTTTTTTGGAAATTTCGTCCCAACCGCGAGTTTCATGCTTTATTTTTTCGCCTTTTCCAAGAACTTCTGATTGCCTTGTAATTTCATAATCTATAGCTTCGCCTACTGCTTTAAAGGAATTTAAATTTTTAATTTCAACTTTTGTTCCCAATTCTTCGTTTTTACTCAAAGAAATATTAGCCTCGACTCTCATCTGGCCGCGCTCCATATCAGCATCGGAAATTTCCAAGTATCTTAAAATTAATTGGAGTTTTTTGGCAAAATCAACCGCTTCAGCTCCGCTTTTAATATCCGGCTCAGTAACCAATTCCATCAAAGGCAAACCCGCCCGATTAAAATCAACCAAAGAAGATTTATTTTCTGAAGAATGAATAAGTCTAGCCGCATCTTCTTCGAGATGAATTCTTATAAGTCTGACATTATTAAGTTTTCCGCCGATAACGAGCGGCTGGTCATATTGGCTGATTTGATAACCTTTAGGTAAATCCGGATAAAAATAATTTTTTCTGTCAAATTTGGAAATATCCGGAATTGTTGAGTTTAAGGCTAACCCTAACTTTAAAACCGCCTCCACGGCCTTTTTATTAATAGTAGGCAATGTGCCTGGATGAGCCAAACAAATCGGACAAACATTTGTATTGGGGCGCTTTTCTTCCGGATTGTTAGAACAGCCACAAAACATCTTAGTTTTAGTTTTTAGCTCGCTGTGTATTTCCAAGCCAATTGTAGGGGTATACATATTTTAAATTATATAAACTTTAAAACATAAACGCAAAATTTTTATTTAGGCTTTTATAAAAAATTAAGATTTAAAAAGCCCTGCAAGCAGGGCTTTTTACAAATAAAAACTATGGCAACTTGCGACACTCCGGACAGACTATGCCCGGATAATGCGAACGATTATTAGGGTTTATTTTTTCTTCTATCCATTGGTAATTTTGCAGCCTAATTTTATCGCAACGAACGCAAAATCCTAGCATTTTTTTATCATCTTCTTCTGATGGATTAAGCGACAATGCCGAATTTTTTAAAACCTCGGCATTATTTTTATAAAAAGCGTCATCACCCGTTTGCTTTGTTTCATTATTCGAAATTGGATCTAAAATTGATTCTTTGCAGCATGAACATGATTCATCGCTTTTTTTCTTAATTAAAATCCGTTCAACCACAACTGACAACATATAGCCCTTTCCCCCGCAAACAGCGCATTTAATTTTAAAATCTCTATCAAATCCATTGCCTTTGCAAATCGGACATTCTTCTGTCATTCTGGCAATAATTATTTCCTGAAGCATATTAGCCGAACATCTAAGCTCATCTTCTATTATAACTACGCCCAAATGACTAAGAATATAACTGATTTTTTCCTCTCGAGACATATTTTTACAATTAGAAATATATCCTACGGCTCTTTTAACCGACTCAATGCTTCCCCTATCCATAATCATCCTCCTTCCAGTTATTATTTTTTCAAAATGCTGAAATTATTATTTTTCTACATCAATCCCCATTGAGCGCGCTGTTCCTTCTATAATTTTTATCGCGGCTTCAATGTCATTAGCGTTTAAATCAATCATTTTTTTCTCGGCAATTTCCCTGATTTGTTCTTGATTTACCTTGCCTACTTTATTTTTTAACGGATCGCCGGAACCTTTTACAGCTCCCGCCGCTTTTTTTAGCAAATCAGAAGCCGGCGGAGTTTTAAGCTTGAACTCAAAGCTCCGGTCTTCGTAAATTGTTATTTCCGCTGGCACTACGTTGCCAATCATATCTTTACTTGCCTCATTAAACTGCTGGCAAAATTGAGCGATATTTACTCCGTGCTGGCCCAAAGCCGGACCGATTGGCGGCGCCGGATTGGCCGCTCCCGCCTGAATCTGAAGTTTTAAAATTGTTTTTATTGGTTTAGCCATAATAGTATTCCTTAATAATGCAAATTGATTTAAATCGTCCACGATTATTACTTTCTATTCGCATTATTTTAAAATATATTTGAATTATTCGTGATTACTCTATATTTTCTGCACTTGAAGCGAATCCAGCTCTACGGCTGTTTCCCGGCCGAAAATTGGAACCATCACTTTTATCTTACCGTGTTCTTCGTCAACTAAATTAATTTTACCTTCCATGTCCTTAAATGGACCGTCGGTAATTTTTACCGTTTCTCCAATTATGAATTCAACTTTCATTTTTGGCTCTCCTTGAACCATTCTTGCCATCAGAGAATCAATTTCATCCTTGGAAAGCGGAGCCGGCTCAGTTGTATTAGCTCCGACAAATCCCGTTACTCTAGGCGTATTTCTCACAACATACCAAGAGTCTTCGCCCATCACCATATCCACTAAAACATAGCCGGGATAAATTTTTTCCTCTGTGGTTTTTCGCTTGCCGTTCTTTATTTTTATTTTTGTCTCTTTCGGAACAATAACGTTAAAAATTTTATCCTGCATCTCCAAAGATTCTACTCTCTGTTTTAAATATCTGGTCACCGCATCTTCATATCCGGAATAAGTATGCACCGCGTACCAATGACGCTCGCCTTTTTTTGTTCCTTCGGGAAAACTGGTTTTTTTTTCTGTTTTAATTTCTTTTTCTTCTGTCATATGTTACTACATTATCAAAAATTTTCCCAATAAATATCGAAATAATAAATCTACCAGACCTAAAAACGCCGCCAGTCCAAGTGAAAATCCGATAACCACTAAAGTTAAATTAATAGTTTCGTTTTTTGAAGGCCAATTAACGCGCTTCAGCTCCTGTTGGGATTCTTCAATATAAGTTTTTATCTTTTGAATCATAAATTGCTGTTATTGTATATTAGTTATTATTCTTTTAGATGTCAAGATTTTTTACCATCGCCGCCTGGCTGGAAATAAAATGTTTTCTGGGCTCCACCGCTTCGCCCATTAAAATATCAAAAAGTCGGTTAGCTTCTTGAGCATCCTCCACAGTCACTTGTTTCAAAGTTCGCCTTTCCGGGTCCATGGTTGTTTCCCATAATTGCTCCGGGTTCATTTCTCCCAAGCCTTTATACCGCTGAATATTTATGCCTTGTTGGCCTAAGGATTTTATAATCTTTTCTTTTTCCGAGTCGTTATAAGCGTAAGAAATTTCTTTTCCTTTTTGAATTTTATAAAGCGGCGGCTGAGCGATATAAAGATGATTGCTTTCCACTATCTGGGAAAAATGGCGATAAAACAAAGTCAAAAGCAATGTCCTGATATGCGCTCCGTCAACATCAGCATCAGTGGCAATAATAACTTTATTATAACGAAGTTTTGACAAATCAAATTCATCGCCGATAGCCGTGCCAATCGCCATAACCAAAGAACGAATTTCTTTATTAGCCAGCATTTTATCTATCCGCGATTTTTCCACATTTAAAATTTTTCCGCGCAAAGGAAGGATCGCTTGAAAATGGCGGTCTCGAGCCTGCTTAGCAGAGCCTCCGGCGCTATCGCCTTCCACTATGAATAATTCCGAATCTTCAGAATCGCGAGACGAACAATCAGCTAATTTTCCCGGCAAAGTCAATCCATCTAAAATACCTTTTCTTAAAACCGTTTCTTTAGCGGCTTTAGCCGCCTTTCTGGCTTTTTGGGCAAGTAAACATTTTTCTATCACCGCTCTAGCGTCATTAGAATTTTTTTCCAAAAATTCTTTAATTGATTCCGCCACAACTGATTCCACGGCAGTTCGCGCTGGAGGATTTCCCAAGCGCGCTTTAGTTTGACCCTCAAATTGAGGCTCTCTCAATTTCACCGAAACAATCGTCACTAAACCTTCTCTCACATCATCGCCAGTTAAATTTTCATCGGATTCCTTAAGATAATTATTAGACCTTGCATAATCATTAAATGTACGCGTTAAAGCTGAACGCAGACCCGTTAAATGCATTCCGCCATCAGGCGTATAAATATTATTGGCAAAGCTTAATTCGGTTGTCTCAATCTCTTGGCTATAAACAAAAGCCGCTTCAACTTCGATATCTTCATAATCTTTCTGCGTGTAAAAAATTTCTCTTTGAATCGGCTGCTTGAATTGAATTAAATAATTAATAAATGACATCAACCCTCCTTCAAAATAAAAAGCATAGTAATACGGCACCTCATCGCTTTCATCAATCATTTCAATTCTGACTCCTTTAGTAAGAAACGCCTGCTGTCTTAAATGCTCTAATATTTTCTTGCGGTCAAATTCAATTTTGGAAAAAATTTCCGAGTCGGCGTCAAAAATAACTTTAGTGCCGGTTGCTTCGCATTTGCCGATTTTTTTAACGCTATATTTCGGCTTACCCCGCTCATACTCTTGAGCGTAAATATTTCCTTCTCGACAAACTTCAACTTTCAACCATTTTGATAAAGCATTAACCACAGAAACGCCAACACCATGAAGTCCGCCGGAAACTTTATAAGATTCGCCACCGAATTTTCCGCCTGCGTGCAATGTCGTTAAAACTGTTTCCAAGGCTGATTTTTTAGTTTGTTTGTGAATATCAACCGGAATACCTCGGCCGTCATCAGTAATTGCCACACGGTTGCCTTTAAGAATTTCTACTCGGATATTTTTAGCAAATCCGGCCATAGCTTCGTCTATGGAATTATCAACCACTTCCCAAATCAAATGATGAAGTCCCTCAACGCCGGTAGACCCGATATACATACCGGGTCGTTTTCTTACCGGTTCTAAACCTTCTAAAACATAAATATCCTCTGCTTTATAAGAAGCAGAGGCCTTGTTAAGATTGGTTTCAGGAGAACTATTTAACGATTTTTTATCTTCTTTTTCTTTGATTTTTTTAGCCATTATAAAATAAAAACACCTCTTCAGGTGCTTTTATTTTACCATAAATAATCAGAAAAAACAACGATTATTTCTACTCCCCCGCTTTCAGCCAGTTTCTGTTCATAATGGAGAAATCTATGGAATTGACTATGGTGTCTTTGTTGATGTCGGATATTGGGTCTGATAGAAACCATTTGGAAGATAACATGGAGTAATCAAGAGAATTGATGACATTGTCTTGATTTAAGTCTCCGGCTGGTAAGGTTGGAATAGTGATGGTTGAGTTATTGGTAAGACTGATATTAGTTTGTTTTTTGGATAAGTAATAAGGTGATGATACTTTAACGTCGTAAGTGCTTGGAGCAATGGTTATTGAAGATAAAGTTATTGAGTTAGCAGTCGGGTTTTGAGTTGCGGTGTATATTGCGGTTGTTGAGCCCGGATTATAGATGGAGATGGTAAAGCTGTTGGAATTGATAGCAGTGTTTCTTTCAAGAGATAGATTGAAAGAAACATTGGAGGTAGTTGAAACTGGCGGAGCTTGAGTGGTAGCTGAGGCTGAACTTGATTGAACTGATACATTACCAGCCGCGTCATAAGCTGAAACAGTGTAGGAATATGCAGTTGAGGCTATTAAGCCGGTGTCTGAATAGCTAGTGGTGTTGGATGTTGCTATTTGAGTGCCTGCTCTATATATTCTATAGCCTGTTACTCCGACGTTGTCTGTAGAAGCAGTCCAAGAGAGATTAATTTGAGA
>ERZ1292625.712-Hain-H41-01um-R1-712-length-46398-cov-24_pt1 | contig 46398 bp, 60 predicted proteins | sample MGYA00564400_ERZ1292625 | MGnify/ENA primary metagenome ERZ1292625 (study PRJEB36523, sample SAMEA6512639) | groundwater metagenome | collected 2019-01-08 | study: AquaDiva: Metagenomics assemblies of 32 groundwater samples
ATTAGTGCGGATAATTTGGCGGTGTTGGTCATAGGGATACGGTTATCTTATTTATTGCAATCCAGTTACCACCCCAGCGCTTTGCTATTTCTTTAGTAAAAGTATTCCATTCTTCAACTGTAGGAATTTCTTTTTTTGTAAGAAATACCTCTTGATAATAAGTTTTACTCCCTACAAAAAAAGTAATTAAGTGTGAGTATTTCATATTTCTCTTTATTCCCCCGCCTTGGGGGAGTGGGTTAGTGCTGATAATTTGGTAGCGATGGCGGAGAGGGCGGAGTTGAAGATTACATTTGTCTGACTAACTCTTGACATATCGTGTCCATCTACTCTGTCGATATAGTACTCGGATTTCTTCTCCCCCTCAATCATCCCCTGAAATTCCTGTAACGTCTGGAGTCTAATGCGGGCGTTGGAGGCGAGGAGGAAGGCGAGAAACGGCAAGCGGACTTCATCGCACCATTGACACTGCTGCTGTTCCCATTCATCTTCTCCTACTTGCTCCGCAATACTTCCGTGACTATCGCATCCTATTACTTTACACGGATGCTCTTCATTAAATTTCTCCTGCTCGGCTGAAAGTATGTTTTGGTTAGTCATATTTACTCTTTCCTATTTTCAACTAATAATCTTTGTATCTTTCCATTTGCTTCTCGTATTGCATCATCGAAAAATTCTTCCGCATCTCCTACATTCGCAAGATGGCAGAAACGGACAATCTGTTCAGCAAGTTTCTTTATGTCTTCTCTTTGTGAATTTTTCATATTTACTCTTTAGAAATCATCAACCTCTCCTGTAATTTTTCCACTTCTGGGGTCAAACTTATAAATCCCATATCCCATTTCTCCCTTATTCTTTAACACATCTACGTTAATTGTGTTTTCCTCGTCGCTACTTAACATAACCACAACCTCTGGGTCTTGGTAAAGACTACTACTTCCCTTTAAGTCCTCCATGCTCGGCTTTCGTTTTGTCTTCCATCCGCCCGCCTGTTCGACTTTTCTGGTGTGGGACACAATTAATAAGATAATGCCATGTTCTTCCGCAATCCTTTTTAGATCCTGTAATGTGTTTCCAATCTCTGCTTCCTTGTTTCCAGATATATGCCTAATGATATAGTCTAAGTGGTCTATAACAACAACCTTTGTATTAAAGATTCTTTTTGATCTCAAGATTGTCTCAACCATATCCTCCTTTTTGGGCATTGCGAAGTATGCAGGAGTGTTGATACATTTATCTATCATCTTTCCCCATTCTTCCTCGCTCTGTTCTGTAAACCTATCCAGTGTCATGCCAAATTTGACTTGCAAGAACCTACGCCCGACACTCTCAATTCCTCGCTCGAATGGAAACACCAATGTTGGAATACCTTTTTCTGTTAATTCATTGACCAAGTTCAGCACATATGAAGTTTTGCCAACGTTTGACACCCCAGAAATCATAACCATCCAGTCTTTTTCCAACTTCACTTTTGGCATATGCGTTAAGGAGATTGTCTCATTCTTGTTTTCACGCAAGCTTTTTATAACATCCCCAATTCCCTTAAACTGATGTGAGTAGTATGGGCGTGCCAACTTAATTAAGTTTTTAAACTCATCTTTTGTATGATTCTTAAAATACTCATTAGCATCCTTTGTCCCATCTGGATAAACTACCTCTAAACATTTTTCAGTTTTCAATCTCTCCGCAATTTTTGCAGAAGTTTCTTTACCCCCCTTGTCGTTATCATAAGCAATGTATATCTTTGGGATGTTGTCTATGAGTTCAATCCATGTACCGTAACTATCCTTGCCAGAAGCGGGGGAAACAACATGAGTGATACCTGCTTGATATGCGGACATCAAATCAAACTCCCCCTCTACAATCAAGATACTCCCCCTCGCCAATCCTTTAGTTATTCCATCATCGTTATAGATCCACGTCTCAGCGTTCGCCTCGGAAGTGTATCTATTTTCTGTCGGCGTTAAAAGTCTATACTTGAAATTTACCAACTCATCTTTCTTGAATATCGGGATAGCAATTGCGTGCCTTACCGCATCATACCCAAGTTTAAAGTGTGTGATTGTATCTACGGACAAACCACGCTCCACTTCAAGATAGTTCTTTGCAACATCACTTTTTTCAAGTGCTTCGATAAACAATTTCAACTTTGCGGGATCGGGTCGTGTGTAGTTTGCCCCCACCTGTTCACGGATAGACAATATCCGTTCTTGTAATTTTGTCATGTTTTTATTTGGCTAGTTCAGATAATTGCTCATAGCTGTACGTATCCTCGCTATCTTCATTTGCTTCTAAGGTTTCGGCTCGTACAGTACCAGTAGGTGCTTCAGACTGTGAGTATCTTGCTGTAAAACCTCCTGTAAACAGCAAATGTCTCAGTCTGTCTTCATCAATAAACACAGGCTCTCTAATAACTCCAAGTTCTCCAAACTCCTGCAACATTTCTTCTTCAATCATATTATTTTGTAATTAAATTAATAATAGCTTTTGCATAAGCGGTACAGGTAGTTTCTTCCATCCCACACGCACTGTTGACTTCCAAGACATAAGATTTCTTATCTTTCCTGATAATATCTACCGCACCAAAGTCTAACCCCATAGCCTTAACCGCCATTATAGCAAGTTCAATGTTTTCGTCAATAGGCTTAACTCCACGGATAAACAAATATCCATTGTCGTGAGAACAAACATCATTCTTCTCGCCCGTGGCAACTTTCTTAGAATAGTCAATACATTCCCCATTGAATACATGAACCCTATATTCTCCACTCTTGTCAATGAATTTTGTATACAGCTCTGCTTCTATAATAGTGTCTTTGTCGCACATAACAATTCCCTTTCCCCCACTTGAACACAGGAGTTTTCTTGCAACGATCTTTCCATCCCATGTCCTAGCGATATCAATGTTGTTTGTAAACTCTGGTACAGATACGCCTTGTGTTTTCAGCATGGCAAGTGTAGTGTCTTTACGAATAGACATCATCACTTGGTCTGGACTATTGAGGATTGATACTCGATGTGTGTTCCTATTGGTGGAACACCATATCGGTGTGATACTACTGCCCCAATTAACAATAAGATCAGTAACCCTCGGCTTATATTTCCCATCATGGCGTACTCGTAGAACCTCCTGCCCCATCTCTCGCAACTTCTCTGCCAATTTCCTTGATGATTGACTCGCCATTTTGTATGGCAACAAGATTATTCTGTTCATTATATTTTTTGATATTATCGTATATCGCACAGTGATAAGTAAACTCAATTCCACATTTACAGGTTTCCCGAAGGTGCTGTAGACACTCATATATCCTCAACAGCTCTGGCTCGCCCATACCCTCTGTTCTCTTTAGCACGAGTACGCACCCATCCTGTAATCTATGTTGTCGCACTATTCCATCAACATAGATTGTATAATTATTCTTCATCTTGCTGTTTAAGAATTAACTGATAATCTAACCTAGGGATAGTGTATCACAAACAAAAGTACGATGCAAGGAATTTCCTAACCAGAACACAGATTAAAGCTTATAGTCAATCTCAAGATAGTTTAATCTATTTTTAACCGCTTCATACAACGCCTTTTCATCTTCTGTATTTATGTCGTGATATTCTTGCAATTGAGATAGGTATCTATCCACGTTTTTTTCTAACCACATGATCGGGAATTTCTCGGCGATTATTTTTTCGCCATTCTGCTCAAAATGCATCAGTATAGCTCCCGCCACTTTTATTTCTCCATACTTTACAAACACACGCTTTAACATACAGTAGTATGGCAAGAAGTTAATTTTGGGATATTGCCCAAACCTCTTAAAATAAATTGCGGTATAGAAAGCTGTTAGTCTTTTGTTGTAAACATTCCCATATAGTATTGGTAGTATCTTGGTCATAAATTAACTTCTTTATTATCTTATTACTAACTATTATTAATTACTTAGATTTAATTGTTGCGCCCCCTTACCCCCACAGATACGCTGTGAGTTATTGTTATGGGATTACTCGTCCATATACAATCGGTATATAATGTGATTCAATTACTTGAGTTTAAGCGTATGTTTTAGGCTACGCACCACAGCAGTTACTAGCATATATTAACGTCGTTCTAGTTTAACCCCCAACGACAAAACAAAACAAGCCCTTTGATCAGATAACTCCACGGGGGGGGAATTACCTGACCAAAAGGCTCGGAGCTATCCCCTCATAGCTTTTATATAATATCATACTATCCAAAAAATTGCAAGCCTGATACAACAAAAGACGATAGAAATCGTCCTTTGTCAAATCAATACATTGTCCTAGAACCGATTAACTCCAAGCTTGGTACTTATATGATCGCCATATAACATAATACTCCACGCCCCATGATGTCCTCTGTATAATACCTAAACATAGTCCAGAAAATTATAATTTGACTTGTCAATTAGGATTAACAAATACTATAAGGATAACCACAGAATTTAAATCTAAGCCCCCACACAGCTGGACTGCCATACAAGCACTTTTATATATTATCAAATTGTGATAATAAAGTCAAGCGATATTTTTGTTAAGACACAAATTATTTATTATGTCAATTCTGACAATAGCGTATCGGAGTAAATAATTTTGAAAACACAAGCCACTGACCCGACCCTCGGATTTTCTGTAAAATTACTTGACATTTTGATATTTTGTGGTATTATCTCAAAATAGGATAATTTATAGACTAGGCTTTTGGGATGTCGAAAAGTGGTGTTTTTAAACCCTTATAGAATAAGGCTCATATACCACGCATTGACCACAAAATCGTCAAGGTTGAACGATAGACTGCCAACATGATACTACCTACGTCTTGCTCTTTTTATTCTCGTATAGGGCATTGTACAGAGATTAAACGTATCGTGTTTAACCCTACAATGGCGTACACAAGCTCAAAATAAAAAAGACGATCCGCACCACACATAAAAGAAAAACCACCTCACAATTAAGTGAAGTGGTATTTCTACGAGTTCAAGTCTGCCTAGTTCTTTAATTCTACGATCCTTATGATCAGTCCCTTTGCGTGCCTAGCTTTTGTTTTATCGACTGTTGTCTTTAGTACCTCCCGCAAGTAGCTTACTAAAGTTTCCAATTTAAATTTTTCCATAACTGTTACTTTCTTAGTATACTCTTTTTAAATTAATTGTCAATACTAATACGTTGTTTCTTCCCTAAGAATTTCTGCGGACACCCTATCAAGATTTCGATACAATGCTTCCAGTTCATCTGTACACATAGCCACCGATTCCCAATCGCTATTCTCTTTTAGATTCTCCATCAATGCCCTCACTTCAATGATTTCGTCTTCAATCTTTGCCAAGTCCTCATACAAATCAATGACTGCGTTTGATGGGGACGGGATATCATCAAGATCGTCGCACAAATTGTCTTTAAGATGCTTAATGATTCCATGTTGGTCTGTTTCAAAGTCTTCGCTTCGATCTTGTCTTTCCGAAAAATCATCAACCAGTTCTCCCCGTGAATTTCTCTTATATGGACTTCGCACGCTGTATATGTCGTCTTCGTATTCTGTGATGTCTATAACTCTAGGCTTGTCTGCGGGGAAGTATTTTACGGGCAATTTCTTGTTGTAGTATTCCCCGATAGCTAGATCCCTATAGTATATTTCCCGCTTGTCATCCTGCAAAGAATAGTGATATAAACGATCAGGCTCTATGCTTTTGCCACTCCCCTCACTTTTCAAAGAGAATACATTGTTGTTGTCTTCAATGAATAGCGGATTGCCCTCATTCCTCCCAAAGAATAATTCTATCGCATTACCCTGTTTATCTGTTTTCACACAAATAAAAGCGATCGATCCCCTAGACAATAACGATTTAGATTTACCATCAAGATATTTTGCTAAGTCTATTGCCAGAGATTCGCTATCATTAAAGGTTTCTACTTCATTACCATAATACATTTTTCCTGCTACCTCGTGTCGTGTAGCTGTCTTGATTACAGTATTGTAAACAAAACCCTCCAACTCAAATTTCTTTTTCAACTCTAGCTCGTTCTGCAACACGCCATTATGCACTACAAAATAATTGTATTCCAACAAATCACTTTTTACACATATAGGATGCGTAACTTCTGCTAGATTGATTGTAGATGTCGGGAAGCGATGATGAAACAAGATCTTGTCCGCTAACTCATTTTTCAACTTTTCAAGGATTTCTGATTCGCCCTCGGCTCGTTCAATAGTTCCGATGATTTTATCTCGTATGGGAAGAAACGCAAAACCTTGCTTTCCCCGATGAGCTTGCTTCCTGTAACGCTTCAAGACTGCTTTTTGCACGCTTCCACCATTCCTAGACTCACAATATACAATTCCACACATAGTTTTATTTTGATTAAGATTATTTGTTGTAATTTTTAATTCTCCCCTGCACATAAGCTGTCAGTTTTTCATCAAGCGACAATAGCCTAAGAAAATCTGCTAGTTTATTCTCAAACCTCAACTTCAAATTCGATTTCTTTATGTCATCAATCGAGATTTTCCCCTCCGATATTGAGTCCATAATTTTCTGATGCAATGCAACCCACGACAATATCTTTTTTTCGTCAAGTGTCCCTGCGTGGTATCGGATTTCCAATGTTTTGTTTTTGCTAAGCATTGAGTGAAAATTCGTGCCGACATAACGTGTACTGTCGTGTTTGTCTTGCTTCCTATCGGATATCTTTGTCTGATCTCTACCACCATTTGTACCACGTTTAGCATTATAGCTATACCATAGTTTCTCAAATTCTTCATAAGACTCTATGCTCAAAATATGGTATAACGAGTACGCTTCTTTGAATGGTCTACAAAACATATTTTCTCGGCGTTCTTCTGGCAACATAGACAAAATCACATCGTCAAACACAAGATAGAACGCCATCAATGCTTTGATCTTATTTATATCTTTTGTGTCATAGTGATTTACGTTATAGAACCCCAACATAGACTCTTTTGTTTCGGGATGTGAATAATTGGTATCTAGCACAACAAGATATAGATCTTTTGCCTTTAATTGTAGATTTCCACTAGGTTTAGTGATTAACTGGCTACTCTGAATAAACCTAGACAATATAAAATTTAAAGAATAATCTGCTTTTTCAAACATTTCATCTGTTGCAAAGATACTCTTGTTTATAATCTTTCCCCTGTTGTCAAATTCCATTGTCGGCAATGTAGATTTCTTTGAGTACGTTACGCCATCAATTTTAAACGATCTAGGACTTACTAACCCAGAGTAGAAATCTTGTTGCTCTTTGATTCCTGTATCTATCAAGCACGCAAACATTTCACCTTCCAATTCCCCAATTCTTCCAAAGTATCCTGTTTTCTTAGTTCTTGGAATAGGAATGAAATCTTTTGCATCAAGATGGCAATGTGTCCCACATGTTTTATTGACCGCAAACCCGCATGACTTCGCTTGTTTTACAATGTTACACAATAGTTCTTCTCCACACTTGCCTTTTAAGATAGGTGTTTGTATTTCAATCCCAAACCCTCCACGGATTGAACCATCTTGTGAAACACCTATTTTTTTATCTAGCGAAGTGGATAATTTTCTCAATTCTTCCGATTGCTTGTTTACCATCTCTAGCTCAATTCCGAACAGTCTATTAGAAGTGATTATGTTTCCACTGCCAGAAGATTGAAAATCCTTTGTCTCCAAGTCTATATCACGGAATGTTATATTCCCATTCCCACGATTTCCATCAAAACAATTATCGCACATTCCATCTGATCCGTATGCACTCTGCGTGAAGTATCTACCGCAATCATCACAGTTGAAATGATCTGAATTTTCAAAACACTCACGACAAACATCTACGTCAGCATTTTCAAGATACATTACACTGTTGCGATCAAAGTTAAGGCTACAATCATTGCACGCTGTATATTCTTCAAAACAATCATTACAAACGATACCATCGCTTGTCGCATTACTCTCTGTTCCAAGACTTTCCTCACACGAAGCACATAATATAACGGGTTTTTTGTCTTGTTCTTTTTCCATATTAATTATTTTTTAATCCCCACTTGGCAAACGCTTTTAAATTTATTGACCAAGTCCACATAATAATTTTGTTGTTGCTGTTAGGGTTTATTTTTGCACGGGTTTTTCCAACTGTTCCAAGTTTATTTTTCTTGATAAATTCCGCTAGATCAAGTCCATACTTAAACTTTGTTCGTTCAGTGTCAGAAAAAATAATAAAGGCACATTGTTCTTCGTATTCGTTAGACTTCCCACCACAATCCTCATCACATTCCCAACATCCACAATCCCCCCACATATCCTCAAACAATGATTGCAAGGTGTTTTGGGGGGATCTGTTGCTCTCTGATATTCCGTCAAGCTCCGCAATTCCACAACAATTTAATTTTTCAAACATAATGTTTATTTTTTAAGATTTCTCCATATCTGATAATACCTCCCTCTTTAAAAAAAGCTCAAAGCCCGCTTTTCCGTAAATATGCTTAACCCAATGCTCTAGCATTTCTTCTTTAAACCAATAGTCAATTCCTTTTTCAATGAAGTACATAAACTCCTTTATGTTACCTCCGTGGACAGAATATCCATTATTTTCTGGCGTTATCTTTAGCAACAATGGCAAAATTGCCTTAAAGTTCTGCATCGCCAAATCATAATCATTCGTGTTAATCGCTTTGACTATTTTCTCACGATCAACAAGCTTGATAAACTTGTCTGCAAATCCATCAGTACAAATATGTACGGACTGACGTGTCAAACCCATTACCATACCAAATAATTGATAAGAACGCAACCAGAAATTTGATAATGTTCTATACTCAACGCCATGCGGTGGAGTTCTATATTCCCCCGCTTTTCCGTAAACTTTTCTTCGCTCGATATTCCCCTTATCCCTATCAATAAGGACGCACGTATTCCCAACAATAATATCAAGAATTTGTACAAGTGTATCGGGATTGTCTAGCACCTCTCGTGTCGCTTTGCAATTACCTGCCACGCCAATGTGAATATGCCCTCCTGCCGATCTGCTCATATACTTGCTTGCATCCTTTATAGACATCTCACTATTCCCCGATAGGTTTTTACTAGGAGAACATCCAAACTTTTGGGATTTTTCGCTCAAACTAGACATCTCTTTTTTTGTAACCTTTACTGTTGTTGATGAGCTTATTCTCAACCCTTTGAGTGTTTTCAGTTGTTTATTAATCTCTTGAAAACACCTGCCGATTTCGCTCCCTAGCAACGCCCTGCAACTTCTCGGAGATGGATTTAGCTCTGCTTGCACTCCATCTATAATTATTTTACTATCGCCAGAATACAACCCGTTTTCTGGTAGCACCTTTTCAGCACCGACAGTTTTTCCGCTTTTGGAGAAAAAAAACTCTGGATCACAACCAAAATTTACATTTTGTGTGTATATTAATTGTTTTGTCATAATAAAATTATAGTGTGGATATTAAAGCCCTCGACAGGCAAGCGACACTACATATAACATAATATCAAGTGTGTTTATTATGTCAATGCTTTTTAAAAGACAACTGTGGATAACTCAATTATGTTTGACATATTATTTTCTCTGTGTCATGGCATGAAAAACGCTTGCGTAAAAAAAATAGATAGTGTATTATGTGCATACGACATTAACAGCAACCTATAAAAAGCTTAATTTTTTAAATATGTCGTGTCATTTGATAAATGGAAAAGAATACAAAAGACTCTAACAGCAACTCAAAAAACAATCATCTTTTAACTGATCAAGTTCAATGAGTCTTGTTATAAATTATTAGACACTAACAGCAAAAATAAATATCATTTGGATTGATTTCAAATGTGTCTTGAAAATATGAAATATCTTGACCAAGTTTACAGGGAAACATCAAAAGGGGTTACGGAAAATGGTGCGGTTACGCTAACACGTTCAGGATCTCCACTATTGGATTTCTTCGCACAGGCAGGTGCTATGCGTGGAAATAAAGATGGTGCATTGGATTTATTTAAAAAGGCTTTTTCGGAAGACAGGGAAAAGGCTATTCGCATTTTGTTTTATTTGCGAGATATTAGAGGTGGACAGGGGGAAAGAGATTTGTTTCGTGTTTGTTTAGAGTGGATTGGTAGTAACTACCAAGATGTATTTGAGCAGATAATCAATTATATCCCAGAGTACGGAAGATGGGATGATATGTTTTTTGACAATGCTCGTTGTTTCAGTTTTATGTTAGAACAATTAGAGCATGATCGTAGTGCAGATTCTCCATCATTGTTAGCTAAGTGGCTACCTACTATTAACGCATCAAGTGATAAGACTCGTGCAAAGGCAAAGTTCTTTGCTGGAAAATTTGACCTTAACGATAAGGCGTACAGAATAGCAGTCAGAGATATACGCAAGAAAATTGCGACAGTGGAAGAAAAAATGTCGGCTAGGAAGTGGGGGGATATAAACTATTCATCTATTCCAAGTCAAGCATCTAGGATTTACAAGAACGCTTTTAAAAAGCATGACGAAAAGCGGTACACATCGTTTATAGAAAAGGCTATCAGTGGAGAGGTAAAAATCAATACATCAACACTGTACCCATACCAAGTGTATAAAGACGTTGGATCAATGACAGCAGAAGCATTGTGGAAACAATTACCAGATTATACGCAAGGTAAAAATGCTCTTGTTGTTGCGGACGTTTCAGGCTCAATGCATGGCGACCCAATAGCGGTATCGGTATCATTGGCTTTGTATTTTGCGGAGAGAAATGTCGGACAGTTTAAAGACTACTTTATGACGTTTTCTAGTGAGCCAGTTTTGCAGAAAATTGTCGGGAAGACTCTTTTGGAAAAGACTAATAGCATTGCTAGATCAAAATGGGATATGACCACAAATATACAAGCGGTGTTTGATGTGCTACTGGGAACAGCTATCAAAAATTCAACACCTCCCGCAGAATTACCAGAAACTATATACATTATTTCTGATATGGAATTTGACATGGCATGTACATACCACACAAACCTTGAAACAATTGCCCGCAAATATGAGGGTTCGGGGTACAAGATTCCAAACTTAGTATTCTGGAATGTACGAGCAAGCGGGAAGAATTTGCCCGCAGATAAGAATGAGAGGGGTATATCACTTGTTTCAGGCTTCTCCCCGTCGATCTTCAAGCTTGCGGTGGAGAACAAGACACCAGAAGAAACAATGACGAGCGTGATCGAGAGCGATAGATACAGTATCATTACTATTACAAAATAGAATTTCGACAATAGCGTATCGGAGTAGTAGAAAACAAAAAAAATCATCCTTAGATGACCCATCGTCCCAAACAAAAAGTCCACAAGATTATAATTCTGTGGACTTTTGGCATTATTTAATTTTTGCGGACAATCCCGTCAAAAAGCCTTTTATAGTATCCTAGTTTTTACTTCACTTTGCTTTCCCTATATCCATCAAACCATTTACCCGCTTTGCGTGTTCGCTCATCGTTACAGTGCATTTGTGCCACTTCTAGCGATACGTTACGATGCAATATTTTTGCGTTTCCGCCACGCCTAAACCTGATTATATCATACCTTGTATTGTTCATAGGCTTGACATCTGTTTATTTACCCCGTAAAGCTCTAGCACGTTCTGCAATCGTTTTAAAAAAACTTCATGCCCTAGACGTTCTTCTTTGTCTTCGCTCAATATGTTAAGGTGTTTGCCCGTTGTTTTACTCCATACGTTTCTGGAGATAGTTAGCTTATCCCCACGCCTGAACGCTATCACTGTTTCATGACTGTAGTACAGCTTCAGCTTTCCTATGTTTACCGCGTGCAAATTGCTTGCCAAACGTTCTAGTTTCATTGTATCCATACTTTAAAGAACTGGGTTTTAATGCCTCACGCCTTGCGTTGTTAAAGGCTAAATGCCTATCGTGTAACATTTCCCGCATTGCATCCCATAAAATGAGATACAAAGGCGAAACACTACCTAACTATATTAAATCTGCATTATGTAAACATTGTAGTATTGCTAGATAGCGACTATTTGCTACTCCAATCCATCCGCCACCTTGCTTGTTTCGCATTGTCGCGTAGTACAGTCCGCATACTTTGTATATGTTCATATTATTATCTAAGGTTTTTTACTATTGTTTTAGCTTGCTCGTTTGCCATTTCAAGGGCATCTGATAATGAGCCTGTGCAACAACCTCCATCTTCGCTATCTATACCACGTTCTATATCTTCTGGCGTTCCATTGTATATATCGTACATGTAACCTTTTTCTTCTTCGCTCCATGCGATTGTTATTGTCAGGTTTTCCATAGGCTTTTTAAAGTGTTATGCCGTGAGCTTTGCACTGCTCTACTTGCCATCTTAGCGTATAATAGTCTGCATACTCACTAGCTTGCACTTGCCACTTTTTGCACTCTTCAATCTCCTGCTTATCTACTACAAGATACACAACAAGAAAAAAACAAAGCATCAACGTCGCAAGTCCCATCGTTTTTAGTATGTCTATCATGTTATTATTTAATTCTGGGGATAATTTTGATAAAGCTGGGTAACTCCATCCCATTTTGTAGCTTGTGCAATGTGCTACTACATACCATCTCTAAGTTTCCCACTCGATGCATTTGCATCTCGATGTCAATATCTTTAATAGCCAAATATGCTTCTAGTTCCTTTTGTGCGGATAGCTTTTTCATCGTGTTTTTAGAATCGGCGGGGGTTTTATTTGATAATCTCGTCTATTCCCTCACGCCTAAATATATTATATCAATCCATTACCAAGCGTACAAGTACAAAACAAAGATAACTGGGGATAACTCAAAGGGATCAAATACATAAAACGCCCACATAACACGAAACAAGTAAACAACACATAGAACGCTATTGTTATTATTCGGCGGATAGTTTCAAACACTCATATACAAAGGATATACCCACTTATACGCACAAAAGCGATATATCAACAAAAGTGAAGCTCTACAATGCGATTTAAAGCCTATTGGAAAGCCTAGCTATACTATCACTCATATATATTCCGCATTATTCGGCGGAGAGATAGGGCATACCATATAGAGAGAGAACATATATATACCACTATATATCTATATACTCTATGTATACGCCATGTATCCATGTGTATCTACTCATCATTATATACCCTCATGGTATCTACTCCCTTCCCAATACATGCACCTACATACCCATACACCTGTTACCCTTGCCCTTGTACCCCATATAACCCCACCACGCTATGCCTAGCTTGTCAAGCATGTAATAATAGTATTTGACAAACACTAGATAATGTTGTGCTATGGTATGAGGGGGTAGGGGACACGGGCCACCAGCACCATTTATATACTTAATCCCCATACCAAATTTTATATATTTTTTAATATGAATGTAATACATTGCAAAGCGTAAGAATATATGTTATACTATAAGGACAAAATATATGGATGATTTAAAGAAAGGTAGTTTGTTTAAGATGTTGGCCTACAAGACTTTGTACGAGGTTGGGATAGAATATCAGTTCGACAAGAAATATAAAGACTCTAGGGCGGTCAAGGGGGCGGTTTATCGAATATATCAAGCGGTGCGTAAAGACCCAGAGAAATACTTTGTGCAGGCGGAGACCCTGGAGCTTGTGGAGAAAGCAATGCAGGCCAGAATCTCCTCTCCTGTTATTGTAAAGGGGGCGGCAGCGGCAGAAGCCCTGACACTGCGTGAGAAGAATGATGTGCTCCAGAAGACTGACATCAAAGCATTGCTTATCGGCGGCAGGAATAAGGCATATACTCTTATCAATACCAAGATGGATAGAATCAGTTCCAGCCGAAAGAAGCTGGATGCGGTGTCTATTGGTGAGTTAGCAAAGGTGTTTGGGATTTTGTTCGACAAAGCACAGATAGTTCAGGGCGAGGCTACAGAACATGTGGCTGTGATGGCTAAGGTATCTAAGGATATGAACCCTACCGAAGCCCTAGAGTTGGTATTAAAAATGCGTGAGATTAACCAAGTTGAAAAATATGACTGAAATAGACATCGATGAAATGACGAGTGAGGAATTGGAGGAACTTGTGCGAGGTAAGGTTCTCAAGGGCGAGGAGGTAGGATTGTGTGAATCATGTGAGTCTTAAGTTTTAATGGATCAAATACAAACAGAATTCGAGCGCAGGAAGGAAGAGTTCTTGAAATACCTTCACTCTGAGGATTACCAAGCAAAGCTCTTAACAAGGCTACAGGTTAATGATGCATGTCTCTCTAAGGCAGAGGCTCGCGGAATTACCTGGAACCTTTGCGCTAGGCCAGATAATCCTGCCGAGGGGTGTGTCTTCTTCATAGAAAACTTCGGCTGGAGCTTTGACCCAAGACCAGAACACAGTCCTCACCACCTACCATTCATACTCTTCCCTTACCAGGTAGATTGTATTAAGTGGCTTATCGATCACATCGACAACGGTAAGGATGGGCTGGTTGAGAAGAGCCGAGACATGGGAATATCATGGATTATCTTTGTATGGGTCTTGGTCTGGTACTGGTTGTTCAGAGATGGGGTGAACCTCCTGGTCGGGTCTTACAAGCAGGATCTTGTGGATAACCGAACTAAAGACTCGCTTATGGGTATGATTGATTATGGAATTGACAACCTGCCAAAGTGGATTCTACCCAAGGGATTCAATAAGATGAAGCATCGTACCCAGATGAAGTTGGTTAATCCTGCCAACAACAATCTCATAACAGGAGACACTATGAACCCTGACTTCGGCCGTGGAACCAGAAAGACAGCAATCCTGTACGACGAGTTGGGGTCTTGGGATTATGCAAAGGACGCTTGGGAGTCTGGTGGAGATGCCACCTCCTGCCGCATTGCGAACTCAACACCGAAGGGTTATAACTTCTACGCTATGTTGAGAGAGTCGGGGATTGATGTTATGACACTGCACTGGAAACTTCATCCTTTTAAAGACCAGAAGTGGTACGAGTTTGAATGTTCTAGACGTACGCCCGAAGAAGTTGCACAGGAGTTGGACATCTCATATAGCAAATCTCAAGAGGGTAGAGTGTATGGAGAATGGAACGAGGCCAATGTTGAGGAGGGTACGTTTGAATATGATGATAACTTGCCCCTATATGTTGGGTGGGACTTCGGAAAGACAGACGATACTGCTATCATCTGGGCGCAACCACACCGCAACAAACTAAGGATTGTCGATACATACAGAAACAACAATAAGAATATCGACTTCTATGTTCCGTTTATAACTGGTATTGTTTCGTCTGATGGGTATAATTACACACGAACAGATTTGGAAATGATATCTATGCATCGTAACTGGAAGAGAGGAACCCACTTTGGCGACCCTGCTGGTAGGTTTAGGAATGCAGTATCTAACGAAACCGTCATGAGTGTTCTTAATGCAAATGGTATTAGAATCAACTTCAATAACAACTGGCAAGAGTTTGAGGTAAGAAAGACGGCGGGTAAGTATTTGATTATGAGCGGCATCGAATTGAATATTAATGAAAGAACTAAATACTTTAATATCTGCATGATGAACGCATCATATCCAACCGTAAAGAATGAAGGACTTAAGATGGTTAGATCAGCAGACCCAAAGCATGACTATACCTCTCACTATCGCTCTGCTTTTGAGTATCTTGCCTTAGGATTACAAGATATGACTGGGCGAAGAACTAATCCGTTTGATAGGTTTAAGAAGAAGGAAGTTTACTCAAAGCGTAAAGTAATAGGATATTAAATGAAACAATATAAAATAACTAAGATAGTGTTTGCGAAAGATTTTGTTGATGCAGTTCTTAAAGAGAAGAAGGCAGAGATTATTGACGTAGCCTTGAATGAAGAGGTCGCTGGGCCAAAAGCAACCAAGGTTGGTTATTAATAAATATATGACACACATTGAAGGTTCTCGCTGGTTTAGACGATTCGCTAAAGAGTTGCGAAAGATAAGTCCCCACATCCGTCTTAAAAAGATTAGGTTTGGTTTCTATCGTATTTACTTTAAACAGGCTTATCTATATGAGGTATACAAAGAAATGCCACAAAAGGGTTATGATATAGACCAAGAAGATATGCGCTTTGAAAGTTTCCAATACTATCAAGAGTATGAGGATAACGCAGAACTAACCCGAAACATTAAGAACTTTGTCGAAGGATACTGGGATGCGGTAGACACCGTGCGAACCAGAGTATGGATGATGAAGCACGACAAGGAGTATAACGAACGATCCACCAACGCTTATAAGCAGATGGTTATTCGATAGTTCCTGGTAGTTTTTGTGTATATGTGGTATAATATGTTTTTATAATTAACTTAATTAGTAACTCATGCAACCAAAAGAATCAATCGAAGATGTATTAGATAATGTTGAGATTCCTAAGTATGATCCCAGCGTAAAGGAACAAAGTGTGGTGGAGTCTGTATTCTATAAGTTTAGACAGTCTGCGGACAATAGGAATAGGAACTTTGAATATTTCGACAAGCTAAATCTCATTGATTACATTGATGATTCTGTTCGTCGTTTTACTACTAATGTAGATGAGCGAGAAGATATCGAGGACTGGCAAGCACGAGTCCACGACCCATTCACACGCAATAAGGTGTTGGCTTTTCTTGGTAAGATTGTAGCTGTACTTCCTATCGCACAGTTTACTGGCCGAGGAGATGAGGATGTTCGCAAGGGGATTATTCTTACAAACCTATATGAATACTTTGAAGAAGTAGATGATTATGAGGAACTCATGATTAATGTTCTTCTGGAAGCTATCGTAAAGGGTACGGCAATTGGCTATGAAGGAATTGAACACAAGGAACGCAAGCTTCGCAACATTGTTAATCTAAACGAAGATATTGCAGAAACAGAGGAGACAGAGATAACTACTCGTCTTTATGGTTCTCTTGTACCACTGGAGGATTTCTACCCATCTAGTGTGGGTATTCGTACTATCAAAAAGATGCCTTATTGTTTCTGGCGTTCAGTTATACAGTATTCAACATTTAAAGGAAGTTTCTCAATGTATGAGAATGCAAGATTTGTACAACCAAAGAGTGTTTTTGGTGGAGATAAAGACCAAGAGAAACCATTCTATTTCGACTACATTTCACAAGATGTAACAGATGATAGTATTGAAATCATACGTTACTACAACAGAGATACCGACGAGTATGTTATTATTGCGAACGGTGTTTGGTTGAACCCAAAGAAGACAAAGACTGGTGTAGAAATAATCAGTCCACTCCCATTCAACCACAAAGAACTTCCATTCTGGGATATTAAGTTTGATTTATTTGGAGACTTCTTTTATGGTAAGTCTTTGCCCGACAGGCTGAAGTCTATGCAGGACGTACTCAACGTGCTTACCAACATGTTGCTCGACCAGTCATTCCTCACTATCTTCCCACCATTGCTTACAAATGGTTTTGATCCAATCGAAGACGACTATCTTCGCCCTGGCCGCAGAACTCCTATTGACACACAGGGTCTTCCTATCGCAAGTTCATTCATGAAACTTGATGTTGGAACCCCCTCTGGCTGGCATCAGTATATCCTTGAGTACACAAAGAAGATTATGGAACAGAGTTCTATTGACCAAGTATCTTCTGGGCAGGCTGGTGTTGGTGGACGTACAACGGCTTCGGAGATTCGTACCGCAGCAGATGGGGTAGCTTCTATGTTGGGAATTTTTGCACGATTGGTCAACTATGGAATTAAGCGAAAGGCTTTACTAAAGGCTGGGAATATTCTTCAAGCTATCTCAGATCCTAAATATCCTATTCTTAGGAAAGTTGGCGGAGAGAACGGTGTGGCAGATCTTAAGCAAGCATTCAACATCTTTAAGCTTGACAACGCTACACTTACTCATGGGAAGCGAGGAACAAAAGTTATTGAAATGTATGCAGATAAGAATGAGATGCCTACACGGGAGGACTTGACGGCGCGCAGAGACATTACGAAACTTGACACTGGTAAGGATATTGAGTATATTGCTATCCCCCCAACCTATCTCCGTGACTTCCAGTTCGACTGCAAGTTAACGGCAAACCCTAAGAATGAAACGTCCAAAGAACTTGAGAAGGCACTTCAACTTGAAAAGGTTAGAATCTATCTTAGTTTCTTCCCCAACATTGTCAATGTTAAGGAATTGGCAGCACAGACTGCCGAGAAGATGGGTGATGATCCTACTAAAGTTCTTAATGATGAAGTCTTTACGCCACCACAGGACAATAAGGAGAAAGCACCTGGGGCGAATATGAATCCCGAAGGAAACACGGCACAGAACATGATTTCTGGAAATGGTGGTGGAAACACAGCGGGAAATGAATTACAAGGTCAAATAACTGGATAATACATAATGATTGAAAAGATATTAAACAAACTTGGGTATATTAAAATCTCTATCGTAGAGGAAGTAGATTTCCCAATAAGTGCTGAGGACAGACTCTTTAAAGACTTGTCGGGAGTTGACGGCTTTCAGGATTATCTAAATTCGATTGCATCAAAAGATACCAAGAGGTATTTTATGGCGGAGACAGAGAAGCAACGAGATATTATAAAGGGTGGATTTTCCAGAATCGTCTATATTAAATCAAGGTTAGACAAAACGATTTAGTTGTTCTTTTATAAATAGTATGTTATAATAACTATAATCAAGTTGTCAGTTGGGGGTCGAATTATTTAGACTTCTCACTGGCTACTGGATTGTGGTCATTGTATTATTAATAATATTCAAACAAACCTAGTGGACTCAACCACTCGTGGACTCGACCACGTTAATAAGGGATCAACTTAAAAAGGGAAGTTTGAACTGAATGTTATGAGCGAAGAAGATATAAAGAAATTGGTTGACGAAGTCGCAAACCTTAAACAAGATAAGGAAAATGTTGTTAATGAACTCAAGGAGCTACGTGCTAAAAAGCCAGATCAAATAGATCCAGCTATGATAGAAACGAAAGCCAAAGAGATTGTTGAACGACTTTTAAATGAAGAATCGGGTAAGAAGTTTACTGAAATTAGGATTGATGCTGAGAAAAACTTTAAACAGAGTTTTAAAGAATTTCACCCAGACAACGATCCAGGTGGTATTAAATATACTGCATTTCAGAACACTCTAACTAAAATGAATCTTTCTGGTCTTAAAACAGCAGAAGAATTTGCAGAAGCATTCGAGGACGCATATCTTGTCATGAATAAGAAATCCATTAAGAATGGTGCTTACTCAAACCACGCAGATCTGAATCCTATTTTTGCCCCAGATGCTAGGTCAGTTGATGGAGATAATCTCTCTCTCAAAGAACTTAAGTTAATCAAACAGCAAGGTATGGATAAAGCTGTATATATAAAGATGCGAGAAAAACGCCCTTCTTATGTACAGGAACTTCTAAAGTGGATTAATTAAATTAATAAAATAAATTATGGCATTTAAACAAGTAGGTTCGGTTGGTGGCGAAGAAGCTCCAATCCTCCGCAGAGAAACCCTTGCCAATAGCATCACGTCTATTCTTGGGCAGGCACTTATCGCAACTAGCGGTTTTGCAGCACTCGGTACGACTGGTACATTGATCCTTGGACATCTTCGTGCTCATTCAACACTCCTTGGAGTTGGTTTGAATACTACTGGGGCTGCTGGTGCAGAAATGGGTACGTACGTAGGTACATACCTTACTGCTTCAGACAACCAGACAGTAGGTAAGGTAAAGGCTGAAATTGATATCTCGAAAGAGACTATGTATTCAGCAGACCCAGACGTAGCAATCGCTACGACAACTGGTTCAAACCTCGTAGGATATCACACAGATATCGCAGACGCAAGTCTTACTGACGAGAGTACAGCAGCAACAACGACAGCACAGTATTTCATTTGGGGTGTCGACGCAAATGATAGTGGAAACCAGGTGGTCTCGATTTATGAGTCCGTGGTATTTGGTGTTTAATCTAATCTAATAATAATATGGAATCAAGAGGAAGTTGGACAGATTTAATCGCTGGAGTCGGACTTAAAATCTCAGAGGTTTTTGATCTCGGTCAGGAGGAGTATATGCCAGGTATTGGCAATCTTCTTACCGCATCAACTGGTGAGGGAGCACAACGTAACTTTACTGGCAAGACTGGTCTAGGACGTTTGGTGAAGTTTGATGACGGAGATAATATCTCGTCAAATCGTCGTTATAAGACATACACGACCAAGGTTGTTTACAATAACTATGGTCGTTATGTAGAGGTTACAAAGAATGCAATTGATGACCGTGATTTCTCAGGGGAACTTGACGAAATGAAGGATCTTTCAATCGCAGCTAACTTCTCACAGGATGAGTCGGGTATGCAGTTGTTTAATGGTGCGTTCGCAACAACGTCAGTTGTTAATGGTTACATCATGAACTTCTACGGAGACGGTAAGCCTACCTATTCAACAGTTCACCCAACTGTAGTTCCTGGAGGAAGCACGCAGTCAAACGCATCTTCAACTGGTGTAGCATTTAGCCACAACAATATTGAAACTGCAAAGGTTGCTCTTATTGAGCAGAAGACTGATGATGCTATTCCACTAGCACTCATGGGTAAGCCTATGATTGTAGTTCCACCAGCATTGGAGCGTGAGGCACGTGAGGAAACAGAGTCAGCTCTCGATCCAGCAACGGCTAACAACGCTATCAACGTATGGCGTGGTACTATGGATATGGCATCTTCAACATTCCTTGGAGCAGCAAACAGTGGTTCTGACACAGCATGGTTCGTAATTGTCCCAGGCCGTGATAAGCAGTACCATGAGGTTCGCCAAGCAGCTCGTTTGGAAAGTGAAGTAGATGTTAAGTCAAAGGCAGTAACCTTTACTGTAGATGCTCGTTGGGCAGACTACGTTAAGGACTGGAGGCGCAAGTGGGCAAGTAAGGGAGACCTTGCTGCTTACTCAAGCTAATCTACATGGTTTGTACATTCCATTCAAAAATGTACATCGTACAATTTAACTTCTAATCTCCGAGGTTGAATACAAAAAGATTAATGAGATATAACATACTAAAAAAACATTCTACTAAAGCCGAACGTATAGTATATGAACTTTTAAAAGAACTTCGTATACCATTCAAGCATCGATGGTTGGTAGATGGAATGGAATGTGACTTCTTAATCAATCAGTATGTCCTTGAAATAAACGGGCATGAACAGGACGGGTTAAGGAATCACAAATTAGTTTCATTGGGATATGTGCCTATCCACTTCTCTAATGAAGAAATTATAAATGATAGGAATAAAATTAAACAAATAATAACAAACTTATGGAAACAAATTTCCCTAACGGTGTGAGTTCTCAAGGCGTACCAGTTATCGGTGGAGCAAAACTCCCATCAACAACTGGCAATTACTGGTTCGTATCTTCTACTGCTGGTTCTAATGGAAACAATGGAAAGAGTAAGTCATCTCCGTTTGCCACACTTGCACAGGCAGTTCTTGCTGCAACAGCAAGCAATGGTGACGTAGTTGTCGTAATGCCTGGCCACGCAGAAACAATTACTGGTGCTGCTGGCATCACTTTCTCAAAGGCGGGTGTATACTTTATCGGTCTCGGTACTGGACACAATCGTCCATCAATCACGTTTACCACAGCGATTGGCGCACAGATTATTGTGTCTGGAGCAAATGTTACGTTCGACAACATCTTCTTTGACTTTACTGGATTTGACGCAATCACAGCAGCAATTTCTGTAACGGGCGCAGATGTTACGTTTGTAAACTCAGAGTTTAAGACGAACTCTGGAACAGCAGGTGTTGTACTCGGTATTCTTACCGCGGCTACAGCAACTCGTTTCCGTGTTGAAAACTGTCTCTTCTTTGGCACAGCAGCAAACACAGGAACAACTACTACGGCACAGATTAAGCACGAAGTTGGTATTGACTATGTAATTCGTAACAATTACTTTACTGGCAAAATGACACAATCCATTCTTAACGTAACTACTATCTTGGGCGGACTTATCGACAACAATCGGTTTGTAGTTGCTACGGGTACTGTTGCCATCACCATGGCTGCTGCATCAACTCCATTCATTAGTAACAACCGAATCAATGTGCCTTCTGGTACTGCTCCGATTGTAGCTGCTGCTGGTTTTGTCGCGGGCAATGTTTACTCTGCTGCTGCTGGCGTTACTGCTGGAGTTGCATCAACCATCTAACCTAGTTCTGACTCTACTCAGTCCCAATGCGGACTGGGATAGGGTCGGAAAAATATAAAATGATACTACACAATCCAACAAAAAATGAAGTAGAAATAATCTATGAAGGTACTACATACTCAATAGAAGCAAACGGGTCTAAAGAAATTCCAGACAATGTCGCAAAACATTGGGTAAAGAATGTACACAAGTTTATTGAAATTGAAACTGAGACAACGAAACCTTCTGATGTATCTATTATAGAAAAAACCGAAACCGTCGAAAAAATTAAAAAAGAAATTAAGAAAAAATAATACTATGTGTTTATACTACGCTTCACAAATACCAGAGGTTGTTATCGGAACTAAGGCTGGAACAACTCGTACATCCATATCTCTTACGGATGCTTATGATGTTGCAAACAAAACAAAGATAATTGAAACTGGAGGTTTCAGCAAACTAAGTCTTAATGTATTGTATACAATGGGGGCAACTGAAACAGCAAACTCCATTGAGGTTCGTTTGGATGTTAGTACAGACGGAGTAAACTTCTATCGTATTGCTAATGAAGCAAAGACGGCAGGAGCAACAACAGCCACAGCCGAGGAATATAGTTTTGTTGGAGCAGATGCAGCGGCAGCAACAATCTCAATATTCAAAGATATCGCATATAAATATATACGTGTTTCGGTTAAAGAAACGGGTAAGGTAACGAACTTTGGAACAGTCTTTGTGGAAGCATTACTAAGCGGTAAATAATTAAAATTATGTCGGAGATTTCAAAAATCGTTGCGGCAATAGAGGCTAATAAAAGAAAGAAGAAAAGTAATTCTGATTTAATATATAAGATCGCAGCGTCAATTGATCTTACTAGCCTTGAGGTAAAGAAACTCGAAGAACTCCAAAAGATAAAAGGAGACCGAGGGGAGTTTGGTGCAGTTGGGCCAATGGGGCCACAAGGTATTCAAGGACTAACTGGGCGTATTCCCAATCATACATGGAATGGTACTAAGTTACAGTTTGAACTTCCAGACGGTACGTGGGGGTTGGAGGTAGATCTTCAGGGTAAACAAGGAACGGCTGGTGGACAACCAAAGGGTGGAGGCGCATCGCATTTCTACCTTCTTCGAGATGTTCCAAGTTCATACGCTTCACAGTCTGGTAAAAGTCTACGAGTTAAAACCACAGAAGATGGGCTAGAGTTCTATACTCCCGCAGGAAACGGGACGGTGACAAGTGTCGCTGCCCTCACCATAGGAACTACTGGCACAGACCTTTCCTCAACCGTAGCAACAGGAACTACAACTCCTGTCATCACACTTCAAGTCCCAACAGCATCTGCAATAAATCGTGGAGCATTGTCATCTGCGGATTGGAGTACCTTCAATTCAAAAGCCGCTGCTCTAAGTGGTACGATAAACGAGATTGCTTACTTTAACTCAGCTACAACAATTACTTCTCTTGCAGTAGCAACCTATCCTTCTCTTACAGAAATTTCTTATGTCAAAGGATTGACAAGCGCAATTCAAACACAACTTGGTTTGAAAGCCCCCCTCGCTTCCCCCACTTTCACTGGCCCAGTAACCGTACCAGAACCTACAAACGGAACCGATGCTGTTACTAAGAATTACGTCGATGCATTGAAAGCAGGACTTGATATCAAAGATTCTGTTCGTGTAGCTTCGACGGCTAATATAGCCATCGCTACGGCTCTTACAAATGGTTCGACTATTGATGGTGTTGTTGTATCTACTGGCGACCGTGTCCTCTTAAAGAACCAAACAGCTCCTGCCGAAAATGGTATCTATGTCGTCGTTGCATCAGGTGCGGCTTCTCGTTCGACTGACGCAAATATTTCGGCAGAAGTAACCAGTGGAATGTACGTCTTTGTTTCGGAAGGTACAGCTAGTGCCGACATGGGCTTCGTTCTCACAACAAACGACCCTATTACTCTTGATACAACTTCATTATCTTTCACCCAGTTTTCTGGAGCAGGGCAAATTACGGCAGGGAATGGTTTGACAAAGACGGGGAATACTTTGACGATTGATACGGCAATAACAGCTGACCTTTCAACGGCACAGGCTCTCTCAAACAAAACCCTCACCGCACCTAAAATTGCCGACACTGGTTATATTGCAGACGCTAGTGGTAACGAACAAATTAAGTTTTCTACAACCGCTTCCGCAGTCAATGAGGTTACTGTAAAGAATGCGGCTACAGGAACTAATCCACAAATCCAAGCAACAGGAGGAGATACCAACATTGGTATTGATTTGGTCCCCAAAGGCACAGGAATTGTAAAGGGTGAATTGAAACGCTTTATGGTGCAACTACTTTCTGAAACAACAAACCAAACAGTTGCAACAACCTTTGGCGGAGACTTTAGGATTTCAAACCGTGCTATCACCGTAAAAGCAGTGGGATCCTATTGCGACACCGCGGGAACTACAGGAACATTTACTGTGGACATCAATGAAGCAGGAGTATCAATTCTCTCTACTAAAATCACGGTCGATAGTACAGAAAAATCTTCGGAAACCGCCGCAACCGCACCTGTTATTTCAGATAGTGCTATCGCCGCAGATGCGATTATAACTTTCGACATCGATGCAATTCAGACAACCGCTGCAAAGGGACTCAAAGTCTGGATAGATTTTATTTACGCTTAATATTATGGCACTCACGACAAACCTCCAAGCGTACTACAAATTCGACGAGAGCAGTGGCAATGCCTCTGACTCTTCGGGGAATGGGAATACGCTGACGAATAATAACACTGCGACCTTTTCTGCTGGAAAGATAAACAACGGTGCAGATTTGGAAGATTCGTCCTCGCAGTATTTTAGTGCCGCCGATTCTGCGTCTTTGGATATAACAGGAGACCTTTCTTTTTCTGGATGGGTTAAAGTAGAATCTGCACCCGCGCTAAATACACAGCATTCTGTTTTTAATAAGGACGGCATTGCCGCTGGCACAAGGTCGTATTCTCTATGGTACAGAAACGAAGGTGGCACGCTGAAGTTTGAAACATACCTTTTTCAGAGTGATGCTACTTACGACCATATTCAATGGAATGTAGACCTTGGCACAGCGACATGGAAGCACGTTGCCTTGGTCGTGACAGTTGCCAATGCTGCCGCCACAGAGTGTGTGTTATATATTGATGGGATAAGTCAGGGAAATGGCACAGTTATCAATAATGGAGGAATTACCTCAATACAAAACGGCACAGCAGAACTCCGTCTCGGTAGAGGACATACGACAGAATATTTTGACGGAATGTTTGACGAATTTGGTCTTTGGTCTCGCGCCCTTACCCAAGCCGAGGTGATACAGCTCTACAATAGCACCGCAGGTTTAGCCTATCCTTTTACTATACCCACGGATAGAATAATGATTGACACTAATGTAGCAACAGCAAACCTTGGAACCTCTGGTTCTGCAACTTGGAACCATACTGTAGCAAGTGGGGGTGTTCTCTACGTCTACCTTGCTATTTATTATGCAACTGACACACTAACAGCAATCACTTTTGACGGAGTTGCGATGACACTCATTAAAAAGGAAACGAGTAACACTCGCTCCATTTATTGTTATGGTATTCTAAATCCTACAACAGGAAGTGCTAAAGTAGTGAGTGTAACTTGGACTTCTGGACAGACATTGTACGGGGCTTCAGTCTCATATACAGGCGTAAATACATCGGGGTTTTCAACTGTAACACCCGTTGAGTCTCACAATGCTGGAGCGACAAACAATACAAGTCTATCTATAACTACCGTAGTTGATAATTCTGTAGTTCTGGGAATGGGAACAGCGGACAATAACTCAATTACTACATACACTGGCGTTGTAAATATTGGAGCATTGACCACGATGGTTCCATTGGAATCAACGCCGTTACTAGTTACTCCCGCTGGAGCAAAAACAGTCACAATCGCGGCAGGAACAGACTGGTATAAACTCATCGCCTTTGTAGCAGAGCCAGCCACCGCCTCCTCCTTCATCCCTAGAATAATGATGAGCTAAAATTATAAAGATATGAAAGATAATTCCGCGGAAATTCAAGAACTTCAAAACTCTGTAGAGAAACTACAAAGTACAATAACAAACCTTCAGTCACAACTTGAGGATGTTACTCGTATTTCAAATTCTCCAACAAAATTAGACAGATATTTAGACAATGATTCTAAAACTATAATTGATGACGTTGTTGCTGATAGTGTTCATAATATTCTATGGGACAATGTATCGTTTACTTCGTCTTTTGCTGATGCAGCAATAAATATAACTCCAGTAACATTCACCGTTACAATTGCAAGTCCTGCGGTATTTTCCAAAACAGCACACGGGTTAACTGAAAATACAATAGTGAGGTTATTTACGACTGGCGCATTACCAACAGGATTAACCACGAATACTGTTTATTATGTTATTGCAGCAGGGTTAACTTCTAGTGCATTTCAGTTAAGTACAACGCTTGGAGGAAGTGCAATAAATACATCTGGCACACAGTCTGGAGCACATACATATATAGTATTCTCTACAACAACTGACGAGGTTCTTTCTGCTGTTGGACGTGAATCAGATACATCATATGGTAGACGTTTTAAACCAGACAGAGAATCAAGGTTTAGAACATCATTTTATATCCAAAGCGGATTAAGTGTTTCAACTATTTATATTGTTTCACCCGCTGTGTCAAACACCACTGCGTCAATGACTGGAACAATAATGAATGATGGAAATAAAAGTTTTGTTGGAGTAAAGATTGTTAATGGACTAATATATGCAGTATCAAGTGTTAATGGAACTGAGACAACTGTGGTTACAGGTACAACGATTACCGATGCAACAACACATCTACTTGAGATTGATTACTATATTTCCCACGCTGTAGTTAAATTTAATAGTACAATAATTGGTGATATTCCTTGTAATTTGCTTAGTACCACACTTCAAACATTTTGTCCATTTCTAACGAGCATAAAAAGTAGCGATGGTACAGCGGTGAACTTAACAATGGAGTCTTATGAATTTCTACAAAAAAGAAAATAATTAAAATTATGCCAACAATACAAATAGATCTATCAGGAAAGAACGGACTAGCCCCAAATAATTTTGCGGCTTTTAGTTCTGACACAGCACAGCCCAATCTTGTTTATGAAGCAAAAGAGGGACAAATGGCAGGAGGTATTTATAATCCATTCAGGTTGCCTGGGTATCTTAACCCCGCCAACAACACATTTGATGCAGTAAGTACCTATCTCCCAATAACACTAACTACTACAATTGGATCATCTCAGAATTGGCAATATGCTGGAATCGCTATTAATCCATCCAGCACTACCGCACCAACCATCCTTGGTACACCAACATCAGGAACTACCGCATCTGGAACAACTTTAACAATTTCTACAACTGTTGATATTGGTACAGACAAGATCTTAACTGTTCTTGCAATGAACCCCACTGGTGCCGCTGCAACATCAGCTACTTTCAACGGGGTTGCAATGACCCTGGTTGCAACGGGTGTTAGTAGTGCATTTTGGACTATTTTCCAACTGGTTTCTCCAGCAGTAACAACGGCAAATGTAGTAATTACATGGTCTGTATCATCTGGAAACTTGGCTGCTATTTGTGTAGTTACAAAAGATACCAATCAAACCACTCCTTCCGCAGGAACAGGTTCTAACGACGGGACATCTACCTCTGCTACGTTGTCGATAACCCCAACAGCGAATAATACACTTCTCCTTGGATTTGTATTCTCCCTTAACGCTACACATGTTCAAGATGGATCACAGACTGAGTTATTCAACTTTCAATCTGCTGCCCCATATCGCTATAGTGCCTCAAGAAAGAGTGGTACGAATCTTACGAATATTATACGTTCAACAGTGTACAATTATGCAGAAGCCGATTCATATTTTGCGGAGAACGGAACAAGACTCTGGCTTTTGGATTCGTTTGATGACACCTCTGCAACTGTGATTAGGACTGTAACTGGTGCAGTATTTACAGACCTAGAAATATATACAGTTAATGGAGTTAAGAAACTTTTCTACGCTTACAACAAAGCAGGTGGAGGAAACATTGGAATGGTAGATTTACCATCAACTACATTTAATGATACGTGGTTGTCTGGAACAGCAACGGGCGGTACAACACTTTCTGCGGCGGGAGACATCTTTATGGTTCCTGCTGATAATGGGTTCATGTATGTATTTGATACCAACGCAATTCACAAAATAGATGGCACGACTACTGGGGGAACAAATGGAACATTTTCTGCAAACCAAATCGTATTTCCTGCATACTTTGTATTCACAGACGCACTTGATTATCGTGGGAACTTGTGGGTGTCAGTACAATCAGAGACAAACCTTGGATCTGCAAATACTGCATCATCACATCCAATTGTATGCGGTGTTTATATTTGGGATAGGATTTCAGCGCAAGTAAAGATGCGGGATTTTATTCCAGTTAAGGGAATTAGAGAGATTCGTAAAATCTATCTTGGTTCAGATAACACTATCAAATTAATTTGCATTACACTTGAAAGAAAAATAGTAATTAAAAAGTTTAATGGTACATCATTTGAGACTGTACATGAGCTTGGAATACTTGCTTATCCAACATACAGAGATTCAGTTACAAATTATCCAGACTATATAGTTTGGCTTGGGGCAGATGGAATTATCTATGCAAACGGTGTTGCTCCCACATCTAGCACAGATTCTTTGTTCAGAATAGGGAACTTGGGGGTTTCAACAGCAGGTGCTACTCAAATAGTAGGTGCTCTTTTGGCGCAGTATGCAAACTCATCTGTTACTTCACTAAAAAACTCAGCAGGTATTTTTGTATCTCTACTGTCATCAAGTATAAGTTATATAAAGCGATGGGTAATCCATGGAATAGATAGTTCTCCAATTGGCAGCACCCCATTGATTAAACATGCTGGATCAATCTATACTCCAGTAAGTCTAGTGCCGCCAATGTCTACGGTAAAAAAGATTATTATCTATATGGCTCCTAGTACGACAACTGGAACAACAACCGCAGCAACAATCTCTGTATATTTCAACCAGTCTACCACTGCTTGGGCAAACAAGGTTGTAACTTATAACGACTGCGTGAAGGGGTATATTGAGATAGAGGTTAATAAGTCATATATAAACTCTGTACAACTGAAAACAACCTATCCAGAAACCCAAATCACAACAGCAACGATGTTTTCTCCTTATTTGGCGGTTGTGGACTATCAACCAACCTCTACATTGAAGTAATATTATTAACGTGTTATAATGTATATACTAATACTAATACCAAATTAATCACATGGCAGTAACAATTTCCTCACTTTTATCGAATCTAAATACATATGTTGGCGACTCGTCTACTGACCGTATTTCTGATGCAGAACGTCTTCAGTATCTAACCGAAGCTACTGCATGGCTTTTGGAGGAACTTGGTAATGAACACATGGTTAATACCTATGCTCTTAATTACCTTGATACCGTTCACAAATATAAGATAACGACCGCTGTGGCGGATCTTTTGATTGGGGCAGACCTTCGCAGAGAGGAAGATTTGCAGACACAGGCATTTACTAGAAAGGGGCCGCGAGAACTTGCGGAAGATATTGGACAGCAATCTAATGAAAGTGCTTGGGCTGTAGAACGTACGGATGGACAGTCATATTTAATTGTGAACCACAACTCTAAATACTCAGCTATGACAATCTCTGACTTTGACTCAGTTACTGCTGGTGGCGGAACTTGGGCGTTGGATGTAACCACAGCAGATGGCTCAAATCTAACAGTAGATACTAATGAATATAAACAAGGTACAGCATCTTTAAACTTTGATGTTGTCGTTGCACAGTCAGGCAACAATCTTGCAACCCTAACCAATAGTACACTCTCGTCACTAGACTTGTCTGACTATGAAAACCTGGGAACCTTTTCTCTGTGGGTTTACATTCCTGCGGTGACTAACTTTACATCAGTAACTCTACGTTGGGGGTCTAGCAGTACCGCATACACATCCCTGGTGAAAACCACAGATGTAAACGGTTCTGCTTTTGTAATTGGTTGGAACCAAATTACTTTTGATTGGTCTTCTGGTACAGTTACATCAACTCCAGACTTTACTGCCGTTGATTATATTAGCATTGACTTTAATTACGGGGCTGGGTATTCTAATGCTACAGATTTTCGCGTAGATAACCTTATTCTTGTACGTCCAGAGAAACTTACTTTCCACTACATTAGTTGGAACGTAGGTGAGACTTCTACTTCCGACACAACTAAAATTTCTGCATTTGCTGCGACAACTAATGTTCCATTCTTTTCTGGGCGCTATGACCAGTATCGGTACGCAGTCGCACACAAGGCTGCTTCAATTGCATTCACTGCACTTAGATTAAGACAGGAAGCACTAGATGAAGATGCTCAGTCCAGCAACGCACTACTTCGAGCAAGGAAACTTTTTGAATCTTCAAAGGTCAGGGAAGAGAATTCTTTTAAAGTCTTTGGGATTTCATTTAATCGTAATAAACGAAGATAGTCTTATGACACCAGAACAATACGAACATCTTCATAATTCAATTAGAAACACTATCAAGGATGTGGTGAATGGGAAGATTGATAGAATGGATACAAAAATTGATAATTATATTAAAGAGGATTTGACGTACAACATTCGCATGGAAGAAGAAACAGCAAAGTGGAGGAAAAACGCTGATGAAAAACTAGAACTCGTATCTGATATGAAAAGTTTTACAAAGGTTGTTCTTTGGCTGTTGGGGGTTCTTATTGTGGGTGGAGGTGCGTATCAAGTAATCTTAATGTTTATAAAATAATTATGGAACAAAAATACTCAACAGGAGCGCAGGAGTCGCCGTTCGACATACGAACATTTACTTATATCCCCGATAAAGCACAAATTAAGGGTGGTATAAAGTGGTCACCCGAAGATATAGACAACCAACATCGTGTAGGAATCTGCACGGGAATATCTCTAGTAATGCGTGCTCAGAAATATTTTGGGGTTAAATTCTCGGCAGACTTCCAGTATCTTATTCAGAAAAGGATGGAGAATAATTGGTATGAAGGTTCTAGTATTTCTACTGCATTGAATGTGGGAAAGAAAGTTGGATTTTTACCATATAAAGAATTTCCTGTTGGTGAGGAAGATCGTAAACTTCCTTATGCAGAATACATAGAAAAACTCAAAGCAATCCCAGAGATTGAGGTTGTGCGTCTTATAGAAATTGCTGGTAAGTACAAACTCAAGGCTTACGCTGGTGTTCCTGTGTCCCGTGATAACCTTGCAGACGCAATTGATAATGCTGGCGCACTCTTGGTTCGCTATGCACTTGATACTGAATGGTATCGAGAACCAATTCAACCTCTTCGCCCATCCCCCAATCCGACAAGTGGACATGCAGTAAATGAAACAAATTATGATGGTGGATCTTTTAGGATAGCTAATTCTTGGGGTACTCAGTGGGCAGATAATGGTACTGCATATCACATGTTCAAAGATTTAAAGCCTACCGAAGCCTGGTCTGTGTGGTTTAATGAAGTTCCTAAGGAGATTGTGGAGCAGATCGAATCTCGAACTTCAATAATAGGTAAAATAATGGACTTACTACAGCAAGTTATTGTGTTATTGGCTAAATTAAAATAATGTGATATAATATACATATGGATACAACTAAAGGAACAGGAGCAGCAGATATTCCAACAGGAGTAGATGCATTTACAAAAAACCTACAAGAGAATCTGATGAAGTCGTCAGAGGCTATTTCTTCTTCTCCTACAGGGGTTCAAAAGACTGTGGATGAAGCTATCGCTGCCAGAAAAGAAGCTACAATACAAGGTGCGGAGTTGATTACAAGTCAATCTGACCGAGAGATTCAACTTGCACGAGAAAAAGCACAAAGAGAAGTCGTATCTGTACAGGAATCTGAACGAGGATTTGGGCGGAGTATGGCAACATATCGACAAATGGAGGAAGACTCAAATAAAAATATTAAAGACTTGGATCAGCGCAAGAAGGAACTCATTTTACAGAATAATATTGCGGGGGTTAATGCTGTGGAAAAACTCCAAATGGATGCTTTGAAGTTCAAACAAGATGCCATGCAACAGACCTTTAGTAATCTCCTTGGAATGTCAAATTGGAACATCCAAAAACGTGCTCAGGATTTGGCCGAGAGAGGACAGAACTTCACAGTACGATCTCAAACTGCTGCTTTTGCTATGAAGTACGGCGTTAAGCTTAATCCAGACGACACCATTGATACACTTATGGCAAAGATTCCAGCAGGGACACTTTCAAGAGAGGAGGCTGCTACCCTTGCACGTTTTGCATCAGAGACTAAACTTAACAACGCAAGAGTCGCAGAGATAAGAAGTGGAGAAGTATTCAACTCAACCGATAGTGGGACGGTTGATGCTAACGCACAGGCAGCCCGAAGAGACACATCTATTCTTCAAAAACTAAACCCCCAAGCACGAGCATTGGCAACAAATAGAGCTGCTGTAGTTGATAAAGAGGAGGTTGAAGCGGTTGTTAGAAATAAAATATTAGCTGGGGAAAGCAAGGAGAATATTCTTGTGTTTGTAAATGACCCCAAAAATAAACTCTCGACATTCCTTGGATATGTTGAAACAGAAAAACTTGTAAATCAACTTTATCCAGAGATTGAAAAAGAAAATAAAGAAAAAGCATCACTCGCAAAACATGCCCAAAAGGGAGTCAGTGCTATTGGTAGGACAGGATGGTCGGCAATTGATTACATCCTTGGTACAGATGTAGTTGGTGATATCAATATTAGGGGCGGGAAATAATATTTATGAATCCAAACAATCTTGGAACTGGTCTTGGCGTAGGACTTGGTGGCGGATTGAGTAATACACTAGGTGCGGGGCTTGGTGGGGCATCTCAACAGCAGTCCACCGAAGAACTACTTTTAATAGCTAAGATGCATGGAGGTGCAGTTGGTGATATTGCTGATGAGTTATCTCATCCTGAACGTAGTATCCTGTCAACAGTGGGCAAGGGTTTTAAGAATGCGTTTGGTGGGTTTATAGATATAATATCTAAACCATCTCGTGTTCTTGCAGGAATTATTGATCCTGATAAAACTATAGGAGAAGCAATTACTTCCAAAGAAACTGTATCAGAAGCACTGCTTGGAGAACGTCCAGAGAATTTAACTACTTTACAAAAGGTGGGTAGCTTTGCTGTGCGTTTACCGATTGATATTCTTACAGACCCAGTTACATATGTAACATTTGGTGCAGGGTCAGGAATACTAGGCATGCGTGCTTTGTCTAGGGTGTCTGTACAAGACAAGAGACTATCTGATATTTTAAATATCCCCAAAGACGTTATGCCTGACAGTATAAAGATTTCTGAAATATCAAAACAGTTTGATATCGTTTCTACAGACAAAGACACGCTTTCAACAATGATAAGTAAGGCGAAAGCAATTACGGACAAGGATATGATGGTTAATCAATTTGGTCAAGACTGGTTAAACCTAAATGCAAAAGCTCAAGCAGAAGGGATTGGTGACATTTCGCAATGGTCTAAAACTGATGTCAAGAATATTGCTAGTAAGATGGGTGCTGAACAAGGACTGCAAGGTAAAGACCTTAAAGATTTTGTTAGAGAAACAAAGAAACTCGTAGATGAGTTTAGTTTAGCAAAGAGAGATGCCGCAAAAGTTGGCAAGGTTCTTGCTGTTGAGGAGGGGGTCTTAAAACAAATGGTGGATAAAACCATCGCAATGAAGGCAGGTAGCGATGAAATCAAAGATGCCTCTACTAAAGCAATGTCTAGATTACTGGCTCATAACCCCGCACTGATGGAAACATTTCTTGACAAAGGAGGAATTAAATTCTTTGGTGCGGCAATTGTGTCTGGGGCAAGAATCGGATCTACAGTACGACTTATTCCAGGGATGTCGAAGTTAGACAACATAACACAACCAACAAGACAGTTCTTGGGAGGATTATTTTACAGAGATGCGGGGTTGAAGAAGGAAGGCATCTCTCAGACGGCGATTAGAAATGCTCAGAAATATGCAGACCTCGCAGAAAGTAAAAGGAATCAAGTCTTCAAAGAACTTCCTGCAATTTGGCAAAAACTTGGAATTACTCAAGAAGAATCTGAGTTAATGGTTGCTGGCATAGAACTTAATAAACGTCCAGGCGATGCAAAGATGGCACGTATTTTTGACTTGGTTAATGGAAAGAAAGTAGCTGATATGACCCAACACGAAGCAGAGATTGTTGCTGGCATACGAAAAATTCAAGGTATTGGTGCAGATGCGTACAAGGCAAAGATTGAAGCTGGTTTTAGAACTACTAAATCTGAGAACTATATAATGCACTTCACTGATAATGAAGTAAAGAGTGTCTCCCACGGAAATGCAAAACTATCCACAACTGTTGGGTCAAACAAATTTGCCAAGATTGCGAAATATAACTTACTTACTGATAAGAATTTAACCGATGAACGCCTTGGTAGCCCCGAACAACTTGGGTTAATGCCTACATATAAAATTGCAGAAGAGAAAGTTATCAAAGATAATTATCTTAATGTCGTTGAAAAGATTAAATCAAACGAGGTTGAAATATCAAACCAAATAAACACTCTAACTGAGAATATCTTTCAGTTTGTTCGTGGTGGTGCTAGAGAAAAATTAGATATGTTGTTGGATTCACTTCCAGAAAAGGACAGAATCACAGCACAGGCATTGTTTGAAACATCTGATAAATATATTAAACCTATAGACGTAGGGGCAATGGCCGCAAAGAGAGCCAAAGCAACGATGGAGGCAGGGATAAAAATGAAAGCAGACGTGGCTGATATGTCAGAGGAAGCATTACTTGCTTTGGTTAAGCGAATACACAAGGGTGAAATTGCCCTGCCTGGAGACGTAAATGCTATCAACGACCTACTTAAAACAACTGTACCTAAGTTCAAGGTATCTAAACATGTCGCTGGTGTCGAGGGTGAGATTAAAGATGTTGCTGCACAACTCAAACAGCGTTCTTTAGATATGCGTAAGGCATTTATGGAAGAGAATATCGCTAAGGAAGATTTGTCTAAATTCTTGAATGAGATTGTAAATCACTTTACAGAGAATCCGACAGGAATGAATAGAATCCTCGACCAAATTCTTGGCAATAAACAAAAGCTTGGAGACCTAGCACACGAACTAGAGATGGAGAAACTTGCATATCATCAGACAATTAAAGATTTGCCAGCGATTTCTAAATACTATACTGACAAAGATGGTAGGATTTTTGAACGTACTCGTGCCTCAATTGCTGAGGCAGAAACACTAGGGGTTAAGTTTGATAAGGATGGACTGTCTATCATGATGAGAACATCATTAGAAACAATCCGTGCAACAACAGCAAAGCACATGATTGATGCCTTTGGAAAGGAGGCAGGACTAGCAAAGAGCATGGCTCCTGACTCATGGGTTCCTGTTTCTGTAGGTGGACTTAAGGAAGCAGAGTCATTTGATTTGTCTAAGTTAATCGGTAGTGCCACAGGAGAACAATTGGTTTTTCATCCTGAGGTAGCAAAAAGAATTGAGTCGTTTATCTCGTCATCTCTTAAAGACGAAGCAACATCAGAACTTATGAAAAAGTTTGATGCAGTTCAGAACATCTGGAAAGCGTCTGTTACTTCTATTTGGCCATCGTTCCACGGACGTAATGCAATCTCCAACGTGTTTCTTAACTTCCTAGACATAGGTGTGCACGCACTAGACCCAACCAATCACATCTTCTCGGCGCAAATGATTGGAACCCACCATGAGTTGAACGGTCTGACCCAGAGGTTGGCAACAAGTGTTGATGATGTTACACGTAGAGAAGTTCAGAACAAGATTTATAAATTACAGTCTAAGGTAATGTTTACTGATGCATCTGGAATTAACTGGACGCACGGTATGTTGAATCAAACCATGAAAGATAATGGTATTGCTTTTAATCCTAACTTGATGGGTTATATGGATTTGACTTTGACGAGGGAGGAACAACTTAAACAAGTTAAGAATCAAATCTATCCCGCAACAGATGTAACTGGGATGATATCTCAGAACTATAAAAAAGCATCTCCAATTTCACAAGAATTTATTCCTTATAAGATTGGACGAAAGGTGGGTAATGTTGTAGAGGATCAAGCACGTATCATTAACTTTGTCGCCAACCTTAAAAATACAGGAGATGTTTCGCTTGCAACAGAAAGAACTAAACAATTTTTGTTTGACTATAGCAACCTATCAGAGTTTGAGAAGGTCTTCATGCGAAGAATTTTTCCATTCTATACATGGACACGTAAGAACATAGAACTGCAAGTTCAGACTTTACTCTCAGCTCCAGGCAGGATTGCCGCAGAACTTCATATTGGGAGTAACCTTGGAGACGCATTTTCTGGTGGAGAACTAACCGAAGAAGAGAAGGCAGTATTACCGTCATACCTTAGGAATAGTATGGCATCAGGATTTACTTTTGTCAAGTCTAAGACTGGGGACAAGGTACAATTCCAGTCTACCGCACAGCTTCCCATTGATGCAATGTTTACACAGGGACAAATGAATGTGTTGATGGGGTCAATGTCTCCACTACTTAGGGTTCCAATTGAACAAGCAACTGGTTATTCATTCTTCAAGGGAAAGCAATTAGCCGACATAACAAATGCATTAAACTACCGAACCGCCCCAGATGCCCTGAAAGAATTTATTGGCTACACAGAAGAACAATATAAAAAATCTGATGGAACAATAGCAACAGCATATATATCTCTTCGCCCAGAAAGAATGAACATGGTAAACAATCTTCCGATTGAAGCAAAGGCTCTGACTGTTCTGAACCAACTTACCAACCAAGATAAGTCTACGGGCGAAAAAGCAATCTATGCGATGTTCGGAATGAGTCAATCAGAGCAAGACTTGAGTATCTTGGAACTACAACAAAAGGCAGCGTTCCGAGCAGAGGTTATTAAGGTTCTTAAAGATGCTAAGGTGGGCAGAGAATTTCATAAGTTCTATCTTATAGAACCGCAATAAAATTGAGATTTAAGCAAGAAAAAAAGCCGAGTGGTACATAGTATCATCTCGGCTCTCTTTCGTTTAACCTACCCCCCATGTTGGCGACTTTCTCCAAAACCGTGTTTTTCTGACCTTATGGTGTAAGGGTTTAAAAGCAGGGAATTTAGGGTTAGTTCATGGTCTCTTCGATACAGTAGTCAATTACCTGATTCTTGTCTGTTCTCGCATAATCATTCTTTTCTACCATCTTTTCAAACAATTCTCGCACAGTTTCGGGGCTGTATTTCTTTTTTCTTATCAGTCCAAGAAAGCAAGTGAATGACGACCATGTCGGGTTCTTTATCTGAATCAAGAAAAACTTTTCTTCTTCTGGTGTTAGTCTTTTTTTCATATTATTTGTAGGCAATTATGTCTTCCTCGCGGACAATGTAGTAATCATTACCATCAGAGTTGAACTTCGTTACGCTATACTTGTTAAAGAATACAACCTGCCCTGGCTTAACTTTTAATGGAATGATTGTCCCATTGTCGAAGATTCTACCCTCGCCAACCTTGATAACTTCTGCAATCTCTGGCTTGTCATCGTACTGTTGTGGGCGTACCATACCACCAACTTCTTCTATCTCAATAGCTCTTACTAATACATTATCATAAAGGATATTGAAATCCTCTATTGAATAATCTTTATTCTTACTTTGACTCTTCTGTCTTTTCATTTGTTTGTACAAGTTTAACTCGCGGGATAGTTCCATATACTGAATACTCAAGGAATGGCTGTAGAGCTAAGTTATTTTCAAGCAATATCTTCTCAATTTCTTGTGCCACTGTTTGAACCTTAATCTTAAGAAGCTCGTCCTCTTTTGTGTTTACCATCTGATCCACAAGTTTCTTCTCATCTTTTGTAACTTTTTTTGCCATAATATTTTTATTTATCTTTTTCTTCTACCTCATTCACGATGAGATAATTACTACTAATAATTACACCTGTTACTGATATAGAGTTTTGAATTGCCATCTCAGTAACTTTATACGGATCAACAACCCCAGACTTGAGCAAATCTTCAAACCTATCTGTTAGTGCATTATATCCAAAGTGTTTATTCTTTGATGCACGGATTGTATTGACAACTGTATCTGTGTGCTTACCACAGTTAATTGCAATCTGTCGCACACTAGCCTCGCAAAACTTCTTAAACACACTCACAAGGTCAGGATTATAATCTTTTGGATTAAACGCATTCAACATTGCTATACCCCCACCAACCAGATAACCGTCCTTCACAGCGGCTCTAGTTGCATTTACTGCATCCTCATAACGAAACATTCTCTCCTGTGTCTCCATTTGCGTACTACCACCAACCTTAATTGTAACCATTCCATTTGTTAGTGATGACAACCTACGTTTGATTGCCTTATCATCTTTGTCTTTCTCTGCTTCTTTTCTCAGAGCAGAGATGAGCATGGTCAGTTCTGGGTTTACCTTCTTTTTAGGAGTAATGATTGTCTTGTTTGGGTCAGAATATATCTTACCTATCATACAGAAATCATCCATTGTAATTTTGTTCACAATCTTTCCCGTCTTTTCCGTAACCATTTTTCCACCAAGATAGGTTGCTAAGTCACGGGTTGAATCATTGTCCTTATCTGTGCACCCTGGATCCTTAATCAGTAATAGGTTAATAATTCCCTTGACGTGGTTTGCAACCAAGAAGTCTGCACTTCGCCCAAGGAAATCTCTTGCAATGATTACCAATGATTTGTGTCCTGCCGCCAATGCTACCTTTAGAATCGCCTCTGCCTCTTCTGCGTGGTATAGACGTTTATCTGTGATTAGGGCAGGTACATTCTCATATGTGGCGGAGAAGGTATTCTTATTATTTCGCAACTCCTGATGAGTAAGCCCGCCCTGAATATTAAAACCAACATCTTCAACAATCTCTGTTACTTGTTTATTATGTGGTTCAATGAAGACCATTCCGTTCTCACCAACAATCTTTATTACCCTAACAATATCTTTTGCGATTACTGGATCATTGTTCGATGAGATTGTTGCTATGTTAAACAAGTCTTTATCATTCTTAATCTTATAAAGATCATCTGATAGTTTTCCGATAAGTATTTTTCCAAACTTATCAAACTCTTTTTTCAACTCTATTGGATTCCAACCTTCATCAATTAACTTTAGTCCACTCTTGATTAGATTCTGTGACAGCAAAATAGAAGTTGTTGTCCCGTCCCCCGCCTCGTTGTTTGTTTTCAAAGAAGCATGTTTGATAACTTCAATGATCGCATTTTCTACTGGATCTTTTAAGACTATATTCTTTGCAATTGTTACTCCGTCGTTGGTAACATATTGATTCCCAGCAGAGTCTTCATAGATTACATTAGCCCCCCTTGGACTAAGCGTTCCAACTACTGGATCTGCCAAGGTATCAATTGCGTGGATTATCTTATCTCTTATATCTTTATATAGGTATACTTGTTTTGACATAACCTGTTTTGTTGATTCTTTTATACTTAAACTTTCTAAAAATATTTTCTTTCTTCAATGCATTACGACGTTTTCCTCTTTTGTAATTCGCCATAAATTATCTATTTAGTAATACAAATATAGTATAACATTTATAAAAAAAAATAGCAAGGATTTTTGCTATTGACTTTTTGGAATAGTGTTGGACAACAGCACGTAGGAGTACCTACTTAGAAATGTCTTTAAATATCTGTTCGTATTCTTCTATTTTATTATTAAACCAAATCTCATCAGCCTTTATTAATATTTGTTTTTCTTTTATGAGACTGTTCATTACTTTGACACCAATCTCTTTTTGCATCTTCTCAAAAAAGACAGCACCCATCCCTCCAAGATTCATATTACAGTGGAAACACTGTGGGCGTAAAATGCGAAGGTCATATTTAAGATGATTAGACAAAGATGCTTTCGCCCACATGTGACCGCAATGTTTGTTTCTACCCTCCAAGTACCCCCTTCCACAAGTGTAACAAACATCTCCATGCATACTAAATGTTATTACCCTGCATAACTCCCATAATTTTCCTTCTAATTTTTTTTTAATTGATGTACTAATTCTTTTCATAACTTATGTGGACAAATTTTATCTTTTGTTTTAGCCCTACCACAATTACAATTAAAACATAAAATTTGGTATCCTTCTGGAAAATTTAATTTAATTATTCTTCTATAGTTGTGATGACCACCGCCACCACTTTCTTTCCTTTCTTTTGTTCCATTGTTATTAACATGGTCTACTGTTAGAAAGTCATAAGTATTTTCACCGCAACATGCACATTTTAGTTTACCGTTACTGTAGTGATTTAATACTGATAGTCTTAGGTTTTTTCTCCATTCATGAGCCTTCTTATTTATTTTTTCCCTGTTTTCATCATGTTGTTTCCTGGCAATTGCTTTATATTTTTCAGGATTCTTTTTATATCTTTCTTTTGCAGCTAAATTTTTATTTGTCCTACAAGAACTACATGATTTATATACTTCTTTATCTTCTAATTTTTTGCTACACCTGTTGCACATTTTTTCCATATATGAACATTATAGCATTTCTATAGAAAAATTGCAACTAGATTTTTTCCTCAAGGATTTTGCGTATAAATATTGATAATTTTCTAGCACCACCCGCCATTTCCACAAGTTTCCGCTTCAACTTCTTTTCTATCCTGATGATAATAAATGCGTCTTTTCTTTCTGCCATAATATATTTAATGATTTAATAATTGTGCTTCGAGCTGGAATTGAACCAACGGGGCATAAGCAAGTGTTTTACAGACACCTCTCGCTCCATACGAGACTACCGAAGCATGGTGTGGAAGGTGGGTACTGACCCCACTCTGATAGATCCACAATCTATAGTGCTACCATTACACTACAACCACCACGACACCCTTACATATTGTAACACAGATTGGGTATAAAAACAAGGGGATTTTTAGTTCCCTTGTGTAAGTTGGCGTGTACTCTGACCCGCCGATGTAAGCGTTAATCCACTAACCCAAGTGCTTGGCCTCAAGACGGGTCTTATGTGGGTTGCTTTGCTGGTTTCTTTATCTTGTTTAGATAAAGGTATTTGTGAGATAGGCAACAGAATCCTACACCATCATGTTCAACATAAGTTGGGGTAGAAATAACCCTGTTACAATGTCCACAAAATTTGGGGAGTACATAGGTTCTACTAAACATAATACTCCTTACGGCTCTGGTTGAAAGTGTGTTCTCCAACAATCTTCTGTTGGATTTTCCACGTTGTTGTGCCAGTATTTCAGTTTGTCACCCAATAGCTTTTCGGCGACAAATGCATCACGTTGTGTTTCGATTATCTCGCCACACCGTGTACACAATACCTGTGTCCAGTTTAATTTAGTACCCATACCTCCTCCTGTAAAGAACAAATTATCCTCTTTCAGACCTCAATAAATTAAGGGCTGAAAAAGAGTGCCGTATTATGAGACAGCACCGCTCTTTGTTACTTTTTTGCCAACTTAGGAATGGTCTGACTTGTCCACGAACCACAATCTTGACATTGAAGCCTCTGCACACGGATTGCATTTCCTCTGATACCAAACCCACGCTTCTGTAGGTTTGTAGAGTTGCAAGACTGGCAATTGCCACGAGTTTCATTAAGTGAGCCAACATGAGGATGTGGATTCATCCAGCCACGCATCTTCAGGTAAACCTGCTCAAGCAAAACGACATCATGCTTGTTGTATGTGCACATCTTCTTCCATGATTTCTTGTCTCCAGAAGCACAACCTAGCCAGAGATCGAAACCACCAGTATCAATCTTGCGACCTAACCCAAGGATATTTGCGAGATCGTCAAGTTTATTACTGTTGAAGTTGAAGTACCTGCGAGCAACCAACTTGGTATCAATCACTTTGTATGGCGATGGAGGGTTAAATCCATGCTCAATGAACTTTGCATTTGTTTTTTTGATATCAAAACTCTGTGCATTGTGTCCAATAATTACATCGGCTTCATCAAAGAGATGCCAAAGTGATTCCACCAACTTTCTTTCATTGCTACGACCACCCTTGTATCCCTTATAATCTGGAAGTGCTTTGATATATACCTTTTTTTCATCAAGCCACTTCCACGCTACGGACAACATGTACCATTCTTCTTGATACTGAATTACATTTTGCTCATATTTCCCCCAGATAAATCCGAGGTTTGCCATAGTTTCAATGTCGAATAACAAAATTCGAGTTTTGGTTTTATGGATATTCATATTCATTCCTTTTGTAAGAACTAATCAACACGCAGTATAGCACGCATGATGTTAATACTTTATTGTGTTACGTTTGTTATTAAAATTAAACCTTAGAAGCAGTTGGGGAAAATTAAGTGGGTCACTTTGCGTGCTTGCGGTGCTGGCTCACACCCTAAGGACAAGATCATGCTCCATCTACATGCAGACGAGGATATTCTAAATTCGGGACACCCGAACATTACCAGAACACCTCCGTTATATACAATGTCTTACTTAATTATTCCCCCAACCACCCCTAAGGGTGATTTAGCCTTACATGATTCATACCTATCGAGGCTTGGTCTTTCGCCAACTACTTTGAATCAATGCTATTCGTCTATTTAATACAACTCCAGATTTCGTTACCTTTAGAGAGATTCTTTGCCATAAACTCAATGGAGAAGTCAACATCAGTTGCTTGTTTCATTGTAACCTTTGGATGGTCGGGCAAATGAATCTGTACTAGCCCATAAGAACGCTCTCTGTCACCTTTTGAAATTCCACGCTTTGTACTAGAGAAGTTGTATATAACATTACTCTGTATCTGTGGGTTAAAGGTGTGTGCGGTTTCGCAATCTATTGCGTTGTATATTGTTTCATAAGGAACTCCATATTTATCAGAGTATAGTTGGATTTTATCCTCAATTTCAGCTCTCTGTGCGACTTGATAGTCGACTCCTGCTGATATTGCTATCCCTGAAGTTTTAATAATCCCAGTAATTACAATCGTTAAGACCATAACCAGAATGATTATCTTTTTTAAGTGTTTAATAGTTTATTTATTAAACAGTTCAGCCATTCTCACTCGTTAAATTAGGCGACTAAGCCATTGCTGACTCTCTAAATACGAGGTTGCAGTTTCAGAAGCATGATCTGTAAGAGCGTTGCAACTGCTCCACGAATTGTAAACATTGCTAATCCGTTAAGAATCGTTTGTGGATCACCTTGCAACACGCCGAGACAAACCATGAGTGCTCCAATGATATATGTCTTTTTACCTTTAAAAAAACTAATTATATTTACCATAGAATCTATATTATATCTTACTTTTTTGATAAATACTACTTGCGCTTTGCCGACTTCTGTGTTGTAGTATTTCCAGCTCTGCGACTAGCAACACGCTTGTTTATCTCTGCCGTAATCTTATCAAGTTTCTTCTGTGCCTTTTTACGTTCGATATCAATCTGTTTGTTAACCTCCACAAGAAGGGATTCACTATACTTGTTCAGACTTTCCTCGTCGTAGAACTTAATCATGTCCTTTGGCTTTGTCTTTGTTGCCATTGCGAGTGCGAAAACAAGATTCATTGAATCATTCTTAGCCTCCTCAATCATTCGAGATGTATGATTCAGAAGATTGTCGAACATAATCTCGTCTTTACTCGGAATCGCCAACTTATCCTTACCCCAAAATTTATTAAACATATTTTAATTTTTTAATCTTAAATTATTACTCTTGTTAATTCAAACTTTTTCCACTCATCTTCATAAACAAACACGTCAATCCCTTGAACAGTCCACCCACTAGCTTCCAACATTTGTGCATAGAAGTTCAACTGCAACTGATACTTAGATAATTTCGTGGCAGGAAGTGTGTCATATGGCTTCAAGAGTTTATTCTTTGAAGATACTTCCTCCGAGGAAACATTGATCTTATAATCCTGCACACGACAAATCTTTTTATCTGCATCTACTACAACCAACCTATCAATCTGCCCACACCTACCATTCTTAACATCTGTGGCTAGGATTTCAGAAATCACAACACCCGCATCCTCCGCCGTGATTGCATCAAATCCAAGAATGATGTCTCTTAAGATGGGGTGCTTTGGGAGTGCGGGGTTCTCATCTGTCCCACGACTTTCCATTATCTTAGCACCTAGTGCCTTATTGTTGTGGTAGTGTTCGAGTGCCTTGTGTACTAGAGTACCGAAATCCATTGCAACATTCTTATTTGATTCCCACATGTCAAGTATCTCATTGGCTCCAACACCCCAACTCTTTTCACAATTCTTAGCCACCATTGGGGCATCAAACTTACCAGTAAATTTTGAGATGAAGGCTGTGGCTCCTACAAGCGGTGTCCCCTTGTGCGAATAGGCGTGCTTAATGTCATCATAGTCCACCTCCACACCACCCTCCGTAAATGATTTCAACTTAATGGTCTTTGATATTGACTTAACAATGTCTGAATCTTTAATCGGCACATCAGAGTGCCTTGCGAACATGTCTTTTATATGACCCATTGCAAGTCCGTTTGCTTCCTCTATTGTTGCATCTTCTATCTCAATGGCGGGTTGAATATTTGCGTAGTTCCCAACGGGAATCACGGCAGATATTTTGTATGATTTTATTTTCATTTTTCTAATAGATGTGTTTAGACTCTCCCTCGGCAATTCTTATCAAACTACCAAGTCCACTAATAAGTTTTTCGACACGCTTGCATTGTCCACGCAACCTAGTTTCTTCAAGTCCACTTTCTGTCGCCTCGTATGCCTTGTCTGTTGCACTGTCGCTCTTGAAGTGTGTTCTCATTTCTAGCCATACAAGTGGTTTCCCTGCCTTGATCTCTTCCAGTTGACCGACTATGTAAGAATACTCTCCAGACAACTGACTCCTATATTCCGCACAAAGATGGGGATTATTAATTAAACTTCTATCCCTTAAAGCTGTTTCAACTTCCAGAATTAGTTTATCCATAAATAATTTTAATTAAAAATCATCCCCATCTGCCAACACCTCGCTTGCTACCTCTGCTGTGTTTGCGGGAGCCTGGCCACCAAACTGTGGATGTTCATCAATGTACTCAACCATAAACAACTTAGCCGACATAAAGTGCATCTTCCATTCATCAGGGCTAATTGTCTTTCCCTTTTTTGCAACAGGTACTTCTGGGTATCCATGAAGTGGAGTAGATATCTTTGACTCTGTATCATATGAGTGGAAATAACTCTGGATCTTTTTCTCATCTTGATAAATAGTTATACCCTTTTTACCCTTTTTACCATTGGCTTCTGGGAGTGCGTATGGAACAATGCGGACTGGCTTACTAAGGTCTATAGACAAGAACTTCTTCAACATGTCTTCGCCGAAACTGCTATCCACACTAAGCGATAGTGTTGCTGTTGGGTGTGAGCCATCATTAAGTACCAACACGAAAGATTTTCCAAACTTTCCAGCAACAATACTTGCATTTGTTATAATCCCAGTAACAGCATTGTAAACACGCTCCCACTTTGAATACGTTGTTTCATCCTTAAGTGTTCCCTCCCTAAGAACTGCACCCTCTGTCCCCTCAGGGACAACCTGATGGAGTTTCCCGTCTGAAATTATCGTCAAATAATTACCTCCCCCTTGTGCTGTTTCTAACATATATTTAATATTATTTTAATTTTAATTTAATTAACCTCTTATAATTGTATCACAATCAAATATAGATTGCAAGCTCTTTTAGTGTTTCTTTCATGCTGAAACCCAAATCTCGACAAAAGTCAATAGCGTTTGAGCCAGACTTACCACAACCAAAGCAATAATAGGATCCGTCTGGATAGATATTAAATGATCCAGTTTTTTCTGTATGGAATGGGCAACGAAGTGTTGTCCTGCGGTCAGCTTTCTTGACTCCTAAAATTGTAGTGATGGGGATTGCTCTGTATTTATCTAGGTCTTTATAGTAACTTTTTGTATTCATTTTAATGTTTCATGTAGGTACCCCTGCACATTGAATAATATTGCACAACACGCCTCGCTTGCAGTTATCTCTCGACCATCTTTGTCAAACCTCTTGTGTCCCCTGTGTATCATCCACAAATCCATGAAGTGTCGCCAAAGACTTTTAACATACCAATCTTTCGGCATTCCTTTTTGCCAATTATCACTATC
>ERZ1292625.713-Hain-H41-01um-R1-713-length-46346-cov-7_pt1 | contig 46346 bp, 52 predicted proteins | sample MGYA00564400_ERZ1292625 | MGnify/ENA primary metagenome ERZ1292625 (study PRJEB36523, sample SAMEA6512639) | groundwater metagenome | collected 2019-01-08 | study: AquaDiva: Metagenomics assemblies of 32 groundwater samples
GGTCGATTACTTTAATACCGGTTTCCAAAATTTCCGGTGTGGTTTCCTGCTCTTCCAGGCCTGGAGCTATTATATGGATAGGGTAGAATTTTTTGGCTTTAACGTCTCCTTTATTGTCAATGGCTTGTCCAAACACGTTGAAGATTCTGCCAAGAGTTTCTTTGCCGACCGGAACAGAAATTGGAGCACCCGTGTCCTTTACGTCTTGACCTCTTTTAATGCCGTCAGTTGTGCCAAGAGCAACGCTTCGAACGACGTTTTCTCCCAGATGTTGTTGTACTTCTAGGACGAGCTTATCTCCCCCTGGAGATTTGATCTCGAGGGCATTGTAGATTGCTGGTAAATTACCTTTGGAAAACTCTACATCGATAACCGGCCCGATTATCTGGACAATAGACCCACTGCTGCCTGATTTAATTGTTGCTTGGTTTTTCATCATTCAAATGCACGTTGTGCTGTTATCATATCCAAAAGTTCTTTGGTGATTGCTTCCTGTCTTGCCTGATTATAAGTTAGAGTTAAATCTTTAACCAGGTCTTCCGCTGCGTCTGTCGCGTTTTTCATTGCAACCATTCTTGCGCTGTGTTCTGATGCCTTTGACTCTACAAGTACCTGATAAATCTGGGTCAGGACATGATGGATAAGTATCGAAGATAAAATTGAATCAGCGCTAGGTTCAAACAGGAGATTGGTTGATGGTTGATGGTTGATGATTGATGGTTGATTTGTTTCATCTTCGATTGGTAATAATTGAACCCATCTTGGATTTTGCTTGATGGTTGAGTCAAAGTGGGGATAGATAATGCTTATTTTGGAGTACTCGTTGTTTGCATAAGCTTTTGTAACCATTTTGGTTAAAATGCGAGCAAGTGTTAAAAAGGGTATTTCTTCGGATCCATAGCTTGCAATAAGATCCTGATTTGTTTTAGCGGCAAAATCACGGGCCTTTTTACCGATAGTAATAAATTTAGTATTTTTGAGTTCGCTTCTTAGTATTTCCCGAAAAACATTTAAGTTAAGGCCTCCCGCTAAACCACGATCTGATGTGACTACGATTAATAGTTCTTGGATTGAGGTATTTTTTTCAAGAAGCCTGTGGACACTACTTTTTGAGGCACCTTGAACTGTTTTCAGAATTTCGTGAAGAGTAAAAGTATAGGGACGGCCGGAAAGAGCAAGAACTTGGCTTTTTCGCATTTTGGCAGCTTCAACCAGTTCCATGGCGTGAGTTACACGCTGGGTGCTTTCGACAGACTTTATTCTTTTTTTAATTTCTCTAATTTGAGCCATTTATTTGTTTTTGCGGGTCCTGCCACGCTTTTCCCCCGTCCGACGTCCTCGCTTTGAGTTTGAATTTGGTAATGATGTTTTCTTTTCGCTTGCTGCGGGCGCTCGACGGGGTCCCCCAAGCGTGTCACCCGCGTCTGGGTTTGTTGAGGTAGTTTTTCCTGTCACTAATTTTTCCAGTTGGCCTTTAACAAAATCGTCTATTTCTTTTTTATCTTCCAAATAGTCTTTTAGCTTTTTGTTTGCTTCAAACAGTGCGAGAATTTTTTCTTCCTGTTTTGCCACATCTTCTATCGGGACGCTGTCGAGATGCCCATTGGTGACTGCCCACAGTATGACTACCTGAGCAGTAACGTCCATGGGTTTTAATTGCGGTTGTTTAAGAACCTCGACGATTCTCCGGCCACGTTCGAGGCGAATTCTGGTACTTTCATCCAGGTCCGACCCAAATTGGGCAAATGCTGCCAGAGATCTGTATTGAGATAAATCCAGCCTTAGGGTTCCGGCAACTTGTTTCATCATTTTTGTTTGAGCTGCTCCACCGACACGCGAAACTGATATTCCAGGATTTACAGCGGGGCGGATGCCAGAATTAAAAAGATCTGCTTCCAGAAAGATTTGACCATCCGTTATTGAAATAACATTGGTTGGGATGTAAGCAGACACATCTCCGGCCTGGGTTTCGATAATGGGTAGGGCAGTCAGCGATCCACCGCCGTATTTTTCGTCCATACGGGCTGCCCGTTCCAGGAGCCTCGAGTGAAGATAAAAAATATCTCCGGGGTAAGCTTCACGACCGGAAGGTCTTTTCAAAAGAAGAGAAAGTTGACGGTATGCCCAGGCGTGTTTGGATAAGTCGTCATAAATTACCAGTGCGTCCTTTCCCTGGTCCATAAAATATTCGCCCATTGCACAACCTGTGTATGGAGCAACATACTGCATAGAAGCGGAGTCTGCGGCAGAGGCAGCGACTATTATCGTGTGATCGAGTGCTTTGTGTTTTTCGAGTGTTGCAACAACTTGGGCGATTTTACTGGTTTTCTGGCCAATTGCTACATAGATACAAATGACACCTTTACCTTTTTGGTTAATTATGGTGTCGAGTGTAATTGCTGTTTTTCCGAGTCCCCTGTCTCCGATAATTAGCTCCCTTTGTCCGCGTCCAATTGGTATCATGGAATCAATTGCTTTAAGGCCCGTCTGTAGGGGAGTGTTAACAGATTTTCTGTAGATTACACCAGAGGCTATTTTTTCAACAGGATAAGCTTTTTTGGCCTTTATCGCACCTTTGTTGTCGATCGGATTTCCTAGTGCATTGATCACCCGACCAATTAATTCTTCGCCAACGGGGACTTCCAGAATCCTGCCGGTTGTTTGGCACTCGTCACCTTCTTTAAGTTGTGTCCAGTCTCCGAAGATAATCACTCCGACCGAATCTTCTTCGAGATTTAAGGCCAGGCCGGTGATGTCGTGTGGGAATTTAATAAGTTCGGATGCGGCTACATCGGAGAGACCGGCAACTCTGGCAACACCGTCACCGATTTCCAAAATTGTCCCGACATTTTTCGGAGCTTGTGAGAATTTTGACTTTTCTATTTGTTTTTCTATTTCTTCTACAATACTCATATATATAAATTTTTAATTTAAAATTATTTGTTCTAGCTTTACCTCCAGCGTATTATCCCAGATCCAGTCACCCTGATAAATTCGGGCGCCATATGTGATATTTGGATTTGTTTTGTTAGTAACTTTTGTTATGTGACCAATTTTTTTTAAATTATCAACAACACTTTTTTGGAGAGTTATTTTGTTGTTTGTTTCGATAATAATCTCTTCTTTTTTGAGTTTTTCGCTAATTAACCTTTTGTATGTCTTTAATATATGGGTAAGTTTAAAAGGATTTTGATTTATCAACTTGCCGGTTATAATCCGTACCTTTTTCTCGTCTACTATGCCTGCGGTTAAACTTCTTTTATATAAAGCTTTGGCAAGAACGTCTAAATATTTTTTACTTGTATTCATTTATATGTTTTTTGTAATTTCTGCAATAGATTTTTTTGTTAATTCTTGTTTTTCTTGAGGTTTCAGGTTTCTGCCAAGAACCTTTTTAACTACCTCTGTAACCAAGACAAGAGTTTCTTGGGCAATTTCTTCTTTCATTTTAACCTTTTGCGCTTCTATTTGATTTTGGGCAGAAGCTAGCGCTTCCGTAATAGTTTTTTTAGCTTCTTCTACGGCTTGTTTTGCTATTTCATCTGATTTTGCTCTGGCATCTTCGATTATTTGTTGTGCTTGGTCTTGGCTGGAAGCTATAATTTTTGCACTTCTTTCTTCTGTGTCTTTTAACTTTTGCTCAATAAGATCGGCGTTTTTCAGGCTTTCCTCTATAGTTTTTTTGCGGTCATCTAAAATTTTTAAGATTTTTCCATAAAAAAACTTCCTCAGTAAAAAGAGGATTATTAAGAAATTTACTATTTGTCCAAATAAAAGTGTTGGTTGGACGCCAAAATCTTTTAGAATATCCATTTACATGCTTAAAGACTAACGCTTAACGACAAACGCTAGTTACCATCTAATGACTGCCTTCTAATGCCTTAGTCGTTAGACGTTGGTCGTTTAGCGTAATTTAGCCGGTAAAGGCTAAAATTAATGCGTAAATTGCGATAGCTTCTGCAAGTGCCATACCAATTAGCATTGGTGGCAAAATTTTACCAGCAGCTTCGGGATTTCTACCGATTGATTCCATTGCTTTGGCACCGATAAGACCAATTGCAAGAGCCGGGATCATACCTCCAATTGCAATTACTGCTCCTTTTGCGAGTACTATTTCCATAATATTATCTAGTCACCTCCTTTGATTAACTTGAAACAATAAACAATAAACTTAAAACTGCTTTTTTTGTTTTCTGTTTCTGGTTTATAGTTTAATGTTCGACAGCATGTTTTTCAGTTAAGATTACCATAAAAACCAAAGTGAGAATAGAGAAAATGAGTGCTTGGACAAAGGCGACCAGAAATTCCAAAAAGTAAAATGGGATTGGCACAATATAGGCGAATATTGATGTTGTGGCAGTTGTTAATAAAACCTCTCCTGCAAAAACGTTTCCGAAAAGCCTGAAGGATAGGGAGGCGATTTTGGTGAATTCCCCAATTAATTCCAGGATGCCAACAAACAAAAAAATAGGGTTTAGACTGAAAAATTTTCCTAAGTATCCACCAAGCCCCAGGTATTTGATTGCCAAATAATGTGTGGCAATCACAGAGACGATTGCAAGTGCCATCGTGGTGTTAAGGTCGGCATTCATACCTCTTAGAAAAGGGACAAATTTGTCGTGTTCCCAGAAGCCAATGGATCCGACACCAGGCAGGAGCCCAAAATAATTTCCGAATAAAATAAACAGGAAAAATGTGGCAATGATTGGCAGGAATGCGTTGGTTTTTTCGGCAGCAATGGAGGAGACAAGGCCGTGAAGACCGTCGATCATGATTTCTGCAATATTCTGTAAAGTTCCGGGGACTGCTTTTGCTTTTCTGGTTGCGAGGTATGCAAAGGTGATAAGAATAATTGTTACAATCCAGGTGGTAAGAACGGAGTTTGTAACCGGAAACGGGCCAATATTAAAAAGTTTTTCTGCTGCTAGTTCTACGTGTACTGCTGCCATGTTTTAATTATACTTTTTTATTTCCAAAAAAAGGACTTCTTGTCCGCCTAGCTGGCGAGACAAAAGCCCTTTGGGCAAAAATATACCAAACAATTAATAAATAGGCAAGGGTTAATACGAGCTGGAGTGATCGAGCACGTCTAAGACTTCACCTGTTGTGTCATCGGTTAAAACATTTATTATAGTTAGCCTGTTTTCTGTTATCCATTCTCTTATTTTTGGGTCGTAAATTATTTCATGAGTAATACTATCGTTGTTACTTGAGGCTCTTTTTCTTGCTTTCTTATCCTTTTTAAAGGCTTCACCACTTATTGAGTTACTGATGTAGACGATTCTGGGTCTTTCCATGTCTACGCCTACTTTGTCCATAACTCCGTATTCTATCTTTATTTGTTCGATTGCGTCTGCGGCGTCTGCGGCTGTGCTGCCAAACGCTTGTTTGGTATCAAATTTCCCAATGTATTCTCCGCGTATAGAAATACCCATGTAGCCTTCGGAGTGGGATGAAAATGGATGATTTGGGCCACCAGCAGGTATTTCGCTTAATCCTGTTAGGTACTGAAAAGCGACTGATTCGGCAATCAAAAACCTTAATGCTTGGGTTTGTCCATCGGTCAAGTCAGGGTAAACATTTTCTATATGGGTGCTTATTTCATTGTAGAAATCTTTTGAGGCTTCGTTTGTGAGTAAGAATTCCATTATGTCGACCTTTTTTTCAGCAAAATCCAGAAGTAGATTAGCATCGGTAAAGTTTTGGTTAAATTCCCCGTATGTGATATCCAGCTGGGTAGCTATGGTTTCCTTATATTTATTTGTTAGGTTGGTAGCTGCCAGATCGTCGTGACCATCTTCTCTGAGGGTTACCCCCATTGTGGCGGTGTCGTAAAGCGCACCTATCGCTATTGTTGGAAGCCCATCTTTACCTACTGTTTCTCTAACTTTGTTGTAATACTGGGTAAATGCGGGAACACTTGTTTTCCTGAGTATAATTAGGTTGGCGTCTTCTGCTCTTTGGGTGTGATTAATCTTTGAAAAATCATCGAAGGTTAATTCTCCTTGATTTGCTGGAGACATATTGTCTTTAATTACACCTAGAATTGCTGCGTTTGCCGCACAACCATGACGGGGATCCGTAGAGTCGTAGTGGGCGAACACTACCTCAAGTAGCTCTCGGTCTTCGATTGCGTCATTTTTGATGTGCCCTCTGAGTTCGGGTGAATCTGGAATAAATCGGCCGTCGGAGGTTTTTTTAACTTTGATTGATCCAAGAGGTACTTCCCAGATGTCAACAAGAACGCCCATTGCCATTCCATCGAGTCTACCGTCTACGCACCAAACTGCACCAAGTTCCGTCTTTCCCCGTAATTTCTCTTTTCTTTCTTTTAGGTGTTGGAATTTTTCGCTGCTTAAGGTTTCGGAAATTGTATTTATCCTTTGTATGTTTTCCCAAACCCTGCGTTCGACACCACTGATTTCGTTGTCCTCATGTTTGTGGCCATTTTCTGTGAGGGGTAAGTGGTAAAAATTCTGGATGGCGATAGAAGTTTTCTTTTTTAATAATTGATTTTTATTTGAAGCTGTTTCTGGATTTGGTTGTCTCATTTCGGTTTTTGGATCAAAATCGGTTATTAGTAATTTCTCTGAAATCATTTTACTTGGGTCTTCCTCTAAAAAAAAGGCCTCGGTGTTGAACCGAGAATCCTTTGGGCTGTATACTAACAGAGCTGAAGGGTATTTTCAAGCTATAGTCGCTCGCAGAATGCTGCTCGCTCATGTAAACTTAAAGAACAACAAAAGCCTTTAGCTTTTGAAGTTTATAGGATGAATTTGCTGGTTAAAATCTGTTTTGTTTTGTTGGCAATTGGGGGAGTAGTTTTGGTTTTTTATGTTTCGTGGTTTTGGCGAGCGCTTATTATCCCGATGATATTTATTTTGCTTGTTGACGTTGTCTCCAGTTTGTTTAAAAAAAAGGTTTAGGCTACAAGAGTTGTTGGGTTTGGAGTTGGAACTGGCCTTAGGATTACACCATTTGGGGCTGTGATAGGTTCCTGGGGTTTGGTGCCTGCCAGGTTTATTGTGGGTGCTTTTGGCGCTTCTGGGGTTTGGACAGCTTGGACACCACGAGCTGCTTCTTCCACTTTTCTTTGCATTTCTTGCTGCATCAGGGGTGTTGGAATGGGTATCGGATCGTGGGCTACATCGGGTTTTTCCTGAAGATGTGCAATAGGTGCGGGGGTTGGCGTCGGTTCTGTTTTTGCAAACGGTGTTGAAATTGGGGTAGGTTCTTGCGTTGGAGTTGAAGCTTTAATTGGCTCGGAGGCAGAAGTTTCTGATTTTGCTGTGACGCCTACAATTTGGGAAATGGCTTCGTAGATTTTGATTCTGGTTTCCTCGTCGGTCGCATATGTTTCTCCAAGTTTTTTTATAACTTCCGCGTTATGGATGATCCCCCCTTCGGTTGCTATATTGTAAGCTTGGATTGCTGTTTCCCAATCTTTGGTATCCAGCGCGGCTTCTCCAAAACCTTTTGTAAACCCTTCGAGCTGCATTTTTATTTTTTTGATATCGTCCGGGTTCATGACTGCTTCCATTTTGCTTGTTTGTGTCTGGAGAGAGCTTGGGAGTTCTGCTTTACTTTTAGTGTTTGGGTTGAGAGCAATTTCGCCAAGCTTAACCGGAGGAGCACTGGTAATGTCGCCCATTGAAGCAATGTCTTTGTAGTATGAGGCGCCATACTTTATAGCCTCGGCCTGCAGTAAGTTTTTTTGATGAGCGTCGATCGTCTCTTGAGTTAGTCCTAAAAGAGGCAGTATTTCTGCAGCCGTGCTCGCTGTTTCTTGGACAGGCGTGATATTTGTTTTTCCGGAATTGTTAAAAAGACCCATGGCAGAAACGTTTCTTATATTAAGCGCCAAAGTGTAGGTGAGTCAAGAGAGGGACTGGAATCGTCAACTATTGTCTGTGGACTATCGACCGTAGACAAATTATAGCTGTTCGAGTTTGAGTTTTTCCTCACCCTTAGGAAGTTGAATAAGGGAGAGGTAGCGCTCGGTAGTTGATAGCCTTTTGTGGCCGGCTATTTTAGAAATCAGAACGAGGGATGCTCCGCTTGAGAGGTGGTGCGCAACCCAGGTGTGTCTAAGGTCGTTGACTTTAGCGCCGGTTATGCCTGCTTTTCTGTAATATCTGTCGATTGCCGTTCTTATGTTTCTAACCAGAAGCGGTTTGCCGGTTTTTGTTACGAATAGGGCTCTATTTGTAGTTTTTGGTCTTATTTCCAGATACTTTTTAAGGGCATTTTCGGCTGCCTTATTTAAAGGAACTGTTCTTTCTCCACGATTTTCTTGAGGGCGTACGAAAAGATGGCCTTCTTTGTTTTCTTCTCCAAAAAAGACATCGTCGATTCGTAAATTTGCGAGTTCACCAATTCTAACGCCTGTTTGAAGAAGAATTTCAATAATTGCGGCAATTCGAACGTCGTCTCTGGCTGCATCTCTTAGTGCTCTGTATTCAATAGGGGTTAGGATTCTGGGAGGTTTAGTTTCGAATTTTGGGTGTTCAACAAGGGAAGCCGGGTCGTCGGTTATGTATTCTTTGATTTTAAGAAAACGGAAGAACGTTTTTGTGGAATTTAGCTTTCTGGAGAGTGATTTTTGAGTGTAGCCCGTAGATTGCAGTTTTTCCAGGAAGTTCTTAATATCGTCCGGTTTTATTTCGTGGACGTGCACCTTTTGAAGGTCGGCGAAGAATTTGATCAGCTGTTCTATGTCCTTGCCGTATGCAAGCACAGTTGCCGATGCTCTTTTCCTGCCTTTTAAATGGTCAACAAATTCCTGATGTGCTTCTTGTAATTTCTTCATTCAACTAACAATTTTTGGGCGAGAACTTTGTGCAGGTAAGTTCAGTGGCAAGCTGAAATTACGATTAGTATACTGCTTGCTATGGGCCTTGTCAAGAGTATTCAAATGGTGTTTGTGGATTCTTCTATAAGCTCACAGATTATAAACTCGCGGCCGTGCTTATGGCGCCTATCGGTTTTTAATAATGCTAAGCGCGTATCTTATATATATAATGGTAAGGATGAGAAGAAATTTAATACTGTTGTTGGCGATTGTTGTTGCAGTGTTTTTAGGTATAAATAGTGTAAAGCGGATACTTTCGCTTCATGGGACGAGTCAGCAGGTGGAGGAGGAAGAAGCTCATCTTGAAAAACTAAGAAAGGAAAATGAGGCTTTAAAGCAGGAGCTTGAGTATAAAAAGAGTGAAAGGTTTGCAGAAGGTGAGATTAGAAACAAATTGGGAATGGCAAAGGATGGGGAAGAGGTTGTGGTGATACCAAAAGAAGAAGAGAGTAGTAAACAGGAAACAGAAAGCAAGAAACCGGTTGCGAATTGGAAGAAATGGCAAAAATTATTCTTTGGAAATGGTTAATTTGATTGACAAAGAGTTGTTTTGAAGCTAGAATTAACGTTTGAAATTAATCGACGCGGGGTAGAGAAACGGCATCTCGGGAGGCTCATAATCTCCAGAAGTGGGTTCGACTCCCGCCCCCGCTACAAATTTCGGCAGAAATTTGGAGCGAGGTTCGCTCAAATTTTTGAGCGACCCGCTACACGTAAACCAGACTCGGCAAAGTTGTCGGGTCTTTTTTTGTTTGATACAATTCAGTCAGCTCATGGCAGGGTAGCTCAGTTGGTTAGAGCGTGGCACTCATAACGCCAAGGTCGTGGGTTCGATCCCCACCCCTGCTACACTTTTTAAGTGATTATACACTCTACGATTGACAAGACCCATAATATCGTATACAATCCACCGTTATGAATGAAGTAATGTTCGGTGAACGCGCGACTGTTGAGGCAGTAAAACAGGCTTCCAAAGATTATTTAAGACAAGCAAAAGCAAGAAGAGTGGCTGCGCATGTGGCGCGGGAAAAGGCCAACGTTGGTTTTCGGATGCTTCGTCACGGGAAATTTGTAAGGATTATACAGGAGGATGCGGCATCGTATTGGCATGGGGCCGCTGCTGAAAAAGTTGATGAAATAGTGTCTGGAGCAACTTCTCTTAGTTATTCTGAAGAACCAGAGGAAGACAGATTCGTTAAATGGGATTTGGAAATTGTTTCTGGTGGTAAAAAAATAAAAATGGGTGCTCGTCATTTTCTGGGAGGGCCTAGTTATGCAAGTGGATATATCGACCCGTTTGAGCATAAACCGTATGTTTTATATGAGGGAAAACCGGCTGGAGGCGAGGAGCTTTATACGACTACAGGAAGATTTAAAGATTTTATTGACAACCTGAAAAGCCAGGGTATTATTGGCACAAAAGTCGCAGTTAAGGCTTAATTATCACTCCCAGGCTTTGTCCGCTTATAAATTTGACACTTTAAGATTTCAACTGATATAATTCTGCTAGGTAATGCTCTTTTGAGGTGAAAGCTTAGCAGAGGGCAGACTGATCTGCTAAGCAGAAATTATTTCGCAGAGATTTCTGCGCATTTGTATTTAAATGAATATTAACTTAACAATTAACCGATTTTGGTTTTATTACTTTGCTCGCTAAGGCGGGTTTTGTAGGTTGTTGAGCTAACTAAAACTTAAGAACAGATACAAGACTCGCGAGAATGCGAGTTTTTTTGTGGTCTGAAAGTAGGTGAAACATTATGGAAAGAAAAGAAAATTGTCAAAGACAAAGCGGTATGGATTGCCGAGGTTGCGATGTGGCGGTTGATATTGCAAAAAATGTATTATCTAACCCTGGCGAATCTGTAGTTAAGTAGATTTTAGAAGTTGCGGCTGAGAGTTGTCCTGTAGACACAAAATTTCTATTGCACGGAGATTTTGCCGAATTGATGGAAGTAGAGAAAAAAGTAATACAATTAAGAACGATAAATGGCGAACCTAGTACAAATACAGAAACATTTGCGTCTGTTGCAGCTGGACTTTAAAGTAATTGACTTGGATCAGGAAGCTTTTACGGTTGCTGACGTGGTTGATGCTGGGATAAAGGTTGATGAAGTTGTAAAGACGCTGATCGTGCGTGTGGGCGATGGATCTTTTATCGCACTCGCTCTGCGAGGGAATGATCGGGTGGATTTTAAAAAAGTGCGGAAGCTGTTTGGATCAAAAGCCGAGCTTGCAAAGCCGGAGGACGTTTTGAAGGTTGTGGGCGTGCCAATTGGTGCTGTTTGCCCAATTTTGGTTGGAGTGCCAGTGTATGTGGATAAGAATGTTATGGATTTGCAAAACGTGCATATGGGTTCGGGGGATTTGATGCATGGATTAGAAATGAAGCTTAAAGATTTATTAAAGGCGGTTGGAGAATATCAGGTAGAAGAATTAGCATAATTATTTAAAATGATGATAGAACAAGAAAATTTACAAAGAGGGTTGGTAGGTAAAGGTGTTTACTCATTCAAGTGCGTTGGTTGTGGAACAAATGAGCAAACACGAGTAGTTGTTGAATCTGTTCAAGATCGAGGAGGTCGTATTATACGAACGACTAAGGTGCGTGTTTGCGACCCTTGTTCTGTGGATGGTCTTTCTGATGTTATGATGAGGGTGGAAATATGAAAAAACGTATTTTGACAGGGGATAGGCCGACGGGGAAATTGCATTTGGGCCACTATGTCGGGTCACTTGCAAACAGGGTAAAGCTGCAACATGAATATGAAACTTTTATTATGGTTGCGGACGTCCAGGCCTTGACGGATAATTTTGAGCATCCGGAAAAACTGGGCGAAAATATTCGGGAAGTTGTTTTGGACTATCTTTCTGTTGGGATTGATCCTAAGGTTTCGACAATTTTTATTCAGTCCCAAGTTCCTCAAATTGCAGAGCTAACGGTTTTTTTTATGAATTTAGTGACTTTGGCACGGCTCGAGAGAAACCCGACGGTTAAGGATGAAATGAAACAAAAAGGGTATGGAGCCAATGTTCCTTTGGGGTTTTTGGCTTATCCGGTTTCTCAGGCTGCCGATATTGCGTTTTTGAAAGCAGATTTGGTGCCGGTTGGGGTTGACCAGGTGCCGATGATTGAGCAGACGCGCGAAATTGTGCGCAAGTTTAACGAGCTTTATGGAAAAGTCCTGGTGGAGCCGGAGGCGTTAGTTGGAGAGGTAGAAAGATTACCAGGGACTGATGGTAAAGCGAAGATGAGCAAGAGTTTGGGGAATGTTATTAATTTATCCGATGATCCCCAGACTGTCAGAAAACAGGTAATGGGCATGTATACGGATCCGGCGCGGGTCCATGGGGACGAACCGGGAGATGTTGAAAACAATCCGGTCTTTATATATCTTGATGCTTTTGCTTCAGAAAGTCACAAGTCACAAGTTATGAGTTATAAATCAAAATACAAGGAGGGTAAGGTTAAAGATGTGGAGGTTAAGGAGTTTTTGGTTGGTGTTTTGGAGGAATTCTTGGAACCAATTAGGAAAAGAAGAAAAGAATTTGAGAAGCAACCTGGTTTGGTCGATAAAATCTTGAAAGATGGGACAGAAAAAGCGAGAGCGGAGGCAGAAAAAACTTTAAAAGAGGTTAAAGCTGCCATGAAAATTAGCTACTTTTCCTAAACGTTTTTACATAGTTGTCTTTCTTCTTGATGCACATGTGGTTCTGGCAATTGGAGGTTTTCGGTGATAAAATATCCGATTACACGAATGAAATCCCAAGAACAAGACAAAATTCAAACTAATAATCAGCCAACTAATCCAAAAAAGGGTCCTATCCCCAAAGTTAATATGCCCAAAATCGGCAAAAAGACGTCCTGGCGGGGTTTTGCAATTTACGCGGTGTTTGGCCTTTTATTGTTTATTTTCTTTGCTGTTACTTCAAACCCTGCTGACCGGTTTTTGCCTGTTGAGCCGATTTCTACTGTAATAACAGACATCAAAAACGATAAGGTACAAAGCGTAGAAATTGATGGTAGCAAGATAAATGTAAAACTTAGGGATGGTAAAATTTATACTTCCAGAAAAGAAGACAATGAGTCTATCTTTGGTGCTCTTCAAGCAGGAGGTGCGGATCCAACAAAAGTTGCAATTACGGTGAAGGATAGGACAATGTCGGAAGCGTGGTTAACCCTTTTGACCACATTTTTACCACTTGGGATTATTATTCTTTTCTTCTTCTTCATTTTCCGTCAGGCAAGAGAGGGTGCGTCCAGTGTATTTTCGTTTGGACAGTCCAGGGCTAAGCAATTTTCGCGCGATATGCCCAAGATTACTTTCAAGGATGTTGCCGGTGTTGATGAGGCGAAACAGGAGTTAATGGAGATTGTCGATTTTTTAAGACATTCGGAAAAATATAAAGCAATTGGAGCCAGGACTCCTAAAGGTGTACTTTTGGTAGGGCCTGCAGGTACCGGCAAGACTTTGCTGGCAAAGGCTGTTGCAGGTGAGGCAGGGGTACCGTTTTATTCGGTTGCAGGAAGTGAATTTATGGAAATGTTAGTAGGGGTGGGAGCCGCCCGTGTTCGGGATCTTTTTGCACAAGCCAAAAAGACGGCGCCTGCAATTATTTTTATAGACGAAATAGAGTCGATCGGTAGAGTGCGGGGTTCCGGCTTTAGTGGCGGACACGATGAGCGTGAACAAACCTTAAATCAAATACTGGTGGAAATGGATGGTTTTGCGCCGAACGAAAATGTAATGGTGATGGCGGCTACCAATAGGCCAGACATGCTAGACCCGGCACTAACTAGGCCGGGCAGGTTTGACAGGCGTGTTGCTCTGGACCTTCCGGACATTGAAGGCAGAAAGGCTATTATTCAGATTCATATGAAGGGTAAGCCGTTTGACAAGAATGTTGATATTGAAAGGTTGGCTAAGCGTACGGTTGGTTTTAGCGGTGCTGACCTTGCGAACATGCTTAACGAAGCGGCCATTTTAGCAGCCCGCGAAGCGCGTAAGGAAATAACCAATGTGGATTTGGAGGAAGCCGCAACAAAGACAAAATTGGGACCACAGAGAAAGAGAATGCAAAGCGAAGAAGAGAGAAAGATGACAGCTTATCACGAAGGAGGTCATGCAATTGTTGCTCATTTTCTGCCGAATGTTGACCCGGTACACAGAATTTCTATCGTTGCCCGTGCCAATACCGGAGGGCACACGGAGGTTCATCCACAGTTTGACAGAAACCTGGAAACAAAAACGAGGCTTTTGGACAGAATTGCGATGGCTTTGGGTGGTAGGGCGGCCGAAGAATTGATATTTCATGAGCTTACCAGTGGGGCGTCTTCCGATTTGCTGGTTGCAACTAATATTGCCCATGCGATGGTTGAGGAGCTTGGTATGAGTGATTTGGGGCCGACTGTGATGCAAGGGCGGGCGCAGTTTGGAATATGGCCTGTTCCGGGTGAGGGGGCACAAATGTCCCAAGATACGGCAGCTAAAGTTGACCGTGAGGTACAAAAAATGATTGATACCGGGTATAAAAAAGCGAAAGAAACGCTTATTCGGCACAAGAAAGATTTGGATAAAGTTGCAGCGGCTCTTTTGGATCGCGAAACTTTGGAGCGTGACGACTTTGAGAAGATTGTTGGTAAACCTGCAACAAATGGTGAAGTAAAGTTTCATATTCCCAAAAAAACAAAGCCTGCTCAGGCTTAAACTTGTAGATTTCCTTTGTGCTAGAATTTGGGCATGAGTTCTCCAAAAATTCTTCTGTTAATTGATGGGAATAATCTTTTCCATCGTGCGTATCATGCCTTGCCTGCATTAACTGACAAAACGGGTGAGAATGCCAACGCCGTTTTTGGATTTTCTAATATGCTGATTAGGGCAGTAAAGGAGGTCGAACCTACTTATATCGCCTGTGCATTTGATACCAAGGCGCCAACATTCCGCCATGTAGAATTTGAGGCTTATAAAGCGCAAAGAAAAGCCCCGCCGGAGGATTTATATCCACAGCTGCCAAAAGTTAAGGCAGTATTGGATGCTTTTGGTGTTAAATATTTTGAAAAAGCGGGTTATGAAGCAGACGACATACTCGCGACTGTAGCGTCGCGAGCAGTTAATAGTTCACAGTTAATAGTTCACGGTAAGAAAAATGAGAAAACTGTGAACCCCTCTGGAATCGGGGTAAACCGTGAACCGTCTACTGTTGACCAAGTGGTGATTCTTTCCGGCGACCGTGACCTACTTCAACTCGTTGATGGAAATATCAAGGTTCAGGCGCCCGGGTGGAACCTGAGCTCAACCACATTATATGGTTCAAAAGAGGTGGAAGAAAAGTTTGGAATCACACCCCTTCAAATGGTCGATTATAAGGCGATGATCGGAGACCCGAGTGATAACATTCCGGGGATTGCCGGCATTGGACCAAAAACGGCCTCGGCATTACTTCAAAAATACAAAACACTTGAGGGAATTTATGACAATATTGATGAAATTTCGGGAACAACAAAAGATAAGTTGGAAAAGGATAAAGAAATTGCCCTGGCTGCTAAAAAACTTGTTAAGCTGGATTGTAATGTAGATATTAGCTTTAAGCTGTCAGAGCTTAGATTTAATCCGGATTGGGAAAAAGTAATAAAAGAATTTGAAGGCTTGGGGTTTAAAAGTATTGTTGCTAAATTGCAAGGTAAAGCAGTGGGCAATGCAAAATCTGTACATGTTGCTGATAATAATAAAGACCAGCTTGAGTTAATTTAAATGATGGAAGGTCAAACAAAGAGAGAAACCGAAAAACAGCGCATTAACGCCATAATTTTTGATTTGGATGGTTTGCTTATCGACTCCGAACCTGTCTGGAATGATGCGTATGTGAAATTCATTTCTGTTAAAGGTCTTCCTGATGAGCCTGCTGTTTCTAGTCACTTTAGAGGAATGGGTATTAAAGAGATTGTTGGAATTTGGAAAAAAGAATATGGTTTGGAGGGAGAAATAGATCAGCTTGCAGCCGAATATAGGTCGTGTTTGTATGGGCTGATTTTAGAACCCGGAAGACTTAAATTAATGGATGGTGCTACAGTTCTCCTTGAAAAATTGAAAGGGAAATATGTTCTTGGTGTGGCGACAAGTGGGCATCGTGATGAGATGGCGAGGAAGATTTTGGGATTGCTAGGTGTAGAAAATTATTTTGATCAAATAATTTCGGGGGATGATGTCACTCATGGCAAACCAGCTCCGGATGTCTATTTAGAAAGTGCGAGAAAGATTGCGCAGAGACCTATTAATTGTTTAGCTCTTGAGGATTCTGTAAACGGAGTGTTGTCAGGAAAGGCTTCAGGTATGAAAGTGATTGGGGTTAACGCAGATGAGAAACTAAGACAACAATTACAAGAAGCTGGGGCTGATGAAGTTTATAGTACCTTGGGGGATGTCCGGCTATGAAAGTAGCTCTAGTCCATGATTATTTAAACGAGTTTGGGGGTGCGGAGAGGGTGCTACTAGCATTGTCGGAGATTTATCCGGACGCGCCGATTTATACGGCTTTTTACCAGGAGGGATCTTCGGCTTACAAAAGGTTTAAAGGAAAAAAAATAATTACTTCCTGGGCACAGAATGTGCCATTTTTTGCAAGTAAATTACATAGTCCATTACGGTTTTTGGCCCCGTTTATTTGGAACAGTTTTGTCCACCAGCTGGCGGATTACGATGTGGTGATTGGTTCGAGTAGCTGGTACGTAACGAAGGGGTTCAAACGTATCAAAAGTATCAAAGGTAACAAAAGTTTCGTTGAGATTTGTTATTGCCATACTCCGCCAAGGTATTTGTATGGATATCCTACTGCTTCAAATTTACAAAAGCATTTTTTGGTTAGGGTATATGCACTTTTGGTTAACCATTTTATGCGAGTTTATGATTTTGAGGCGGCGCAACGCGTTGACTGGTTTATTGCCAATTCCAAAGAGGTTGCAGGTAGGGTTAAGAAGTTTTATCGAAGAGAATCCACGGTGATTTATCCACCGGTGGATGTAAAAAAGTTCACAGTTAATAGTTCACAGTTAATAGTTAATAAAAATACTATGAACCATGAACCGTCAACTAATTACTTTCTGGTTGTTTCCCGGCTTGTGGCGGCGAAAAATGTAGACATTGCAGTGGAAGTTTGTACAAATTTGAAATTGCCTTTGAAAATAGTTGGAACGGGTAAGGAGATGCAAGCTCTTAAGGAGCTAGCAAGTTCACAGTCCTCAGTGAACGGTGAACAGTCAACAATTGAGTTTCTCGGTGATGTTAGTGATAGTGAACTGGTTGAGCTTTATCAAAATTGTCGTTCCTTAATTTTTTCCGGGAGCCAGGAAGATTTTGGGATTGTGCCGGTTGAGGCAATGGCCGCGGGTAAGCCTGTCATTGCTTTAGCGGAGGGCGGAATCAAGGAGACTGTAATTGATGGTAAAACCGGGCTTTGGGTAGAGGATTTGGCGCCGGGCGCATTTGTCATTGCCATTAATAAATTTTTGGAAATGGAGAAAAAGGGGCAGTGGGATAGCGAATTTATCCGCAAACACGCCCAAAAATTCAGCAAGGAACGTTTTAAGCGCGAAATTAAGAAATTTGTGGAAAGTAAGCACAAAAAAGCTTGAATATGACTGGAAATGCCCCAATCCTTGAAGTAAAAAACCTGGTCAAAAATTTTGCTACGTATTGTGCTGTCGACGACATCTCTTTTTCTGTTGGAGAAGGCGAAATTTTGGGTTTTTTGGGACCAAATGGAGCTGGGAAGAGCACGACAATAAATTGCTTGCTTGGAGTTGTTGAGAAAGACAATGGACAGATAAAGATGTTTGGCCTGGATGTTGCAAAACATCGGGTCAGTGTAATGCAAAATGTGAATTATTGTTCTGCGGAATATGTTTTACCTTGGAACTTAACATTGTACGAAAATTTGTTAGTTTACGCTAAATTGTATGAAGTAAAAAAAGCCAAACAACGAGTCTTGGAGGTTTTAGAAGAGCTAGAAATGACAGATATGAGAAATACAATAATAAGAAGTCTTTCCTTAGGCCAGCGGGCGAGAGCTAACTTTTGCAAGGCACTTATAAACAGGCCTAAGCTGTTGCTTTTGGATGAACCAATGGCGTCGATGGATCCGGATGTAGTTGACCGTGGTATAAACTTGATTAAAAAGATACAAAAAGAGGAAAAAATGACAATTTTATATACGTCTCACAACATGTGGGAAATTGAACAAGTTGCCGATAATGTTGTTTTTATTAATCATGGCAAAATAATTGCTCAAGGTAGCCCACTTGAATTAACGAGGCAGGAATTGGCACTCGAAGCAAAAGAACCGAATTTGCGGGAGGTATTCATACAGCTTTCAAGAAAAAAGCTCAGTAGGGATTCTGGAGGGGATAAAGATGTCTCGAGATAGAATTTACGCAATGTTACTCCGGCATTATTTTCTGACTACTCATCATTTGGAGCGATTTGCCGACTTGTTGATATTTCCAATTGTGGGGCTTGTTATGTGGGGATTTTTAGCAAATTACATTCAGGTACAATCATCATCTTTGGCTGCCTTTTTTTTGGGTGGAATGATTTTATGGGTTATTTTTGAACGGGTTGGAACATCCATTGGGATTGATTTTATGTATGAACTTTGGGAAAAAAATTTGGTTAATATACTGGCTAGCCCAATTACTACTGTTGAGCTTATTTTTAGTTTGGTTTTGGTATCGGTTACAAAAGTTCTGATTTCTTTTGCTGCAATGGTAGTTTTGGCAATATTATTTTATGGATTTAATATTTTTTCGTTGGGTTTTATGTTGATACTTTTTTGGATTAATTTAATATTATTTGCGGTGTCCCTTGGAGTTTTTAGTATAGGTTTAATTACAAGGTGGGGGCATTCTGCCGGCCCTTTAACTTGGGTTTTGCCTTTTATGATTCAGCCATTTGCTGCTGTTTTTTAACCCGTTCGTGTGCTACCTCAGTTTTTCCAAAAATTGGTTTGGTTTTTGCCGATCTCCCATGTATTTGAAGGTATGCGTTATACTTTTGAGACGAAAATGTTTAATTCGGGCGAATTTTTTATATCTTTAGGACTAAACGTTATTTATTTTTCTATGGCTGTTGCCTTTTTTACCTATATGCTAAGAGGATCGAGAAGGAAAGGGACACTTGCCAAGCTTTAAAAATGCCTGAATTACCCGAAGTAACGGTTGTAGTTAATAGTTTGAATAATGCAATAAAGGGCTTAACTTTTGATTCAGTTGAATACGACTGGAAGCCGAAGTTTTATTGGAATGGATTTTCGATAAAAGATTTAAAAGGGGCAAAAGTAAAGGATGTCCGTAGGTGGGGGAAAGTGATTGTAATTGATCTAGAGACAAGCAAAAAGCAAAAAGCAAAAAGTAGAGGTATGTCGATAGTTATCCACCTTAAATTGACCGGGCAGCTGGTCTATCAGGACAAAAGGATAAGGGTGGGCGGTGGACATCCTATTCCGCCTCTTAATAAACCTGTTCCAAATGGTACTACCCGGGCTACTTTTGCTTTTACAAATGGAGGACATTTGTATTTTAACGACATGCGTAAGTTTGGATGGGTAAAGATAGTTGCAAGCGATGAGCGATCTATAAAGGACGCTATCGGAAAGATTGAGCTGGGGCCAGACCCAATGACGATGAAATTTGAAGAATTTCGCCAAAGGCTAAAGGCCAAAGGCCAAAGGCGGATAAAACAATTATTAATGGATCAGGCTTTTGTTGCCGGAGTTGGCAATATTTACAGTGATGAAGCTTTGTGGCGTGCTAAGGTGCACCCAAAAAGGTCTGTTGTGAGTTTAACTGATGCTGAAATAAAGGCAATATTTAAAGGTTTGATTGACAGTTTTAATTTGGCTATAGAAAAAGGCGGATCTAGCGCTAATTCTTTTGTAGATGGTCGAGGCGAAAAAGGACTCTATCTTAGTTTTGCAAATGCTTATCATATGACCGGTACGCCATGTAAGCGCTGCAAAACACCAATTGTGCGCGAAAAAATGGATGGCAGGAGTGCACACTACTGTCCAAATTGTCAAAAGTTGCAACAGCAACTGTTGGTATAGTGCCTAAAATGCACTATATACAACAATTGTCACATCAGTCGAAGTTAACTTAAATAAATGCCGTTTTTGCCAAAAACCTACTTAGCACTTTTTAAAAATCGTGATTTTTTTATTCTGTCAGCAATAATTTTTTTTGGTCAAGCAGCGTCTGCTTTTTTAGTGCTGACGCTTATTATTTCTGTATTTTTAAAAACCGGTAGCAATATCGGAGTATCCGGAGTAGTTCTTTCCTTTACAATCCCTTCATTTTTTTTGATGGCATTTTCTGGGCTGCTTGCCGATATTTTTGATCGCAGAAAAACGATAATTTTTGCCAATGTGTTTATTACACTGGTTGTTCTTATGATTATTTACACTCAAAAGGCTGTTTATGCTTCTATCCCCTTGTCCTTTTTATATTTTGCAGGGAACTCTTTTTTTATACCGGCGTCCAGTGCTGCGACTGCACAACTTGTCAAAAAGAATGAGTTACTGGTTGCCAATTCTATTTTTATATTTAATTTGGCTGGGGGTGTTCTTTTGGGTCTTTTTGCGGCGGCTGTCGTTTATTTTTTCTTTGGGGCATATGTGACACTTGTGATTTGTGAAGTGTTTTTGCTGGTCGCGGCAGTACTTTCATTCTTTTTACCAAAACTTGTACCTCTTGAAAAAAGTGAAGATTCTTTTCGAAAGCGCGTTAGTAATATTTGGGACGGTTTTGTCTATATGTTTAAATCCCGAACAGTCTGGTTCTTTTTTGTAGCTTTTGCGGCAATACAGGGTGTAATTGTTTTTGGAATAACCTTGGCGCCTGGCTTTTTTACAGAAATAGTCGGAATTTCTATTGAAAAAGCTTTAGTTTTCGTTTTCCCGCTTATCACCGTGGGGGTCCTGTTTGGCATTGGGGTTATTAATAAACCTAAAATTAACGAACTGTCCCTCTTGTCGCTTGGAAATTTGGTGATGGGTGCAAGCCTCTTTTTTTATGGTATTTCTTTAAAAATTCAACTGTTTTCCAGATTGGCACTGGCTTTTTTGGCTGTGCCATTTTTAATTGGTTTAGGGTTTGGGACTATCCTTATTATGATTGCCTCCCGGACTGTTCTTCAAAAAAAAATACCGCACACTCACCAGGGGACAGTTTTTGGGGCAAATATAATACTGGCATCGCTATTCGCCGCATTTGCATCTCCACTTGCAGTAATGTTTGAGGTTATTTTTGGCTATTTGGGCACTTTGGTGTTGGGGGGAACTGCTTTAGGGTTTTCTGGAGCGCTTTTTATTTATTTGGGTAAAAAGTGGAAATATTAAAAAGTGATAGAGATATTAAGGGTCAGAGTGTGAGAGAGAGAAGAGTTATAATTCCCCTAAAATAATGCGCATAGATTCTCTTAAGCTTACGAACTACCGGAATTTTACTGCTCAGAAGATATCGTTTGACGGAAAACTCACAGCGATTGTGGGTAAAAACGGTGCCGGTAAAAGCAATATTTTAGAGGCTGTCGCTATGCTATCCGGAATTAGGCCGATAAGGGTAGAAACGGATTTGGATTTAGTCCGTTTTGGGGCAGAAAGTGCCAAAGTTGAAGGGGAAATTTCTTCTGAGGGTGACACCAAAAGTTTAATAGTTAACCTACAAGTTATAGATAGGCGAGTTGGTAAGTCTTTTTATATAGGTGCATTTAAAAAGAGGCTCGTGGATTTTGTGGAAGTTTTTTCTATAGTTGTTTTCGAGCCAAGTGATTTAGATTTGGTTTCCGGTTCTCCGTCTTTGCGTCGTCGTCACCTGGACAGGTTTTTATCATCCATTGACGGTAAATACTGGAGAAGTGTCAGCGCTTATGGAAAGATTGTGACGAGAAGAAATAAGATTTTGGGAAGAATTGGAGAAGGCAGGGCGAAACCTTTGGAGCTTGGTTTTTGGGACTCACGCCTCTTGGAGCACGGAAAGTATGTTTCGAAAGTGCGTGAGGAGTTTTTTGAGTTTTTGAATTTTGTCGAAGCGGTTAATGACTCGGGTCCTGTCAGTTCTTTCCTTCCCACTCCTTCGATCGTCTCAGGACAAGCAGTGCAGCGCGTTTATCCTGAGCGAAGTCGAAGGGCTGTCGGGAACCCTTCTAGAACTGCCACCCGCGAAAATATTAGCGGATTTTTCTGGAACTTAAAGCAGAGTGTTTTAACTGAGGAGAAGCTCAAGAATAATAGAGAGCGCGATATTGCAGCAGGCATTACGCTTTCTGGCCCGCATCGCGATGATTTCAGATTTGTTCACAAAAAACGCGATTTGGAGTTTTTCGGTTCTCGCGGGCAGCAGCGTATGGCAGTTTTGGCACTAAAGCTTGCAGAGCTTGAGTACCACCGTGTCAAGCGCGGGCAACGGCCGGTACTAGCGCTGGATGATATTTTTTCGGAATTGGATTGGGAGCACAGGAATACTGTTTTGTCGGTAATATCAAATCAACAAACAATTATTACGGCAGCGGAAAAAGAATCCATCCCGAGGGAAATTTTCAAAAAGGCAAAGATTGTGGAACTGTAAGGACATTATCTGTATAATTCTCGTTTATGGTTGAGCATAATGATTTACGGTTTGAAGTTGGACCGACTTCCCAGGAGAGTGATAAACAGGGGTCAAATAAAAAACAAGCGAATCGTGTAGTTTATGCAGGCTGCGCTGTGGTGATTGGAGGATTTGCTGGAATCTCGGGTTTGGCTGGATATGGTTCTTATCGTCTTGTGAAAGATAATGAACCTCGAGTTCAATATAGTTATTCATATCAACCTTTGAATGAGAGACCAATTGATCGCTTGGAAGAGTATATAAAATTTCCCGTTGATAATCCTCCAAAACCGGAAATTGTAAAACAATATTTAATTAATAATTACTATTTGGGCAGAATTGGTCTTGATACTTTTTCTGATTTTGAATTAAAAACAGAAAAAAGTGATGAAATTAAAAAGACAATTAGCGAAAAGCGAATCAAACTCGCATTTTTAGGTGCTGAGATTTTAGCCAAAGAGGTTCCTAATAAAAATATAGCATTTGATGAAAAAAATGGCATTATTACGTTTGAGGGTAGATATTTTGATGTTAAAAACCCTAGACACTTATTTATCTTAGATGAGTTAATTGAGCAGAATTTATATTTGTTAGATTCCGATAAAAGTCCACAAGAAAAATATAAGGCGAGTTTATGGATAGAGGATTTGAACTGGCTTGCAGACTCTCAAGTTCCGGTACAATTTGAAGCAAATGATATTGGTTACCCTGCAGACGGCTCACTACGAGCGCTTGCAAGGTTTTACAGGACATTGGATGGTGTTGGTATTAAAAATCTTCCCAAAAAAATTATATATGTGCCTTATTTGATGGATAAAGACACTGGTTATGCAGGTGGAATTTATAGAAGTGAAAATCAGGAAATAGATGTGTCAGAAAGTTCTGGGCCGGATACGATACCCCACGAAGAAGGGCATCATCAAGCATATAAAAATGCTGATTTTAACCAGGATAAATACAACCAGCTTGTAGCGGAGGCAAAGGCAAAAACCAAAAACGGTTATGACGAAAAAGACGTTTATATTACACCAGGGGTTATAGATGCCGGTAAAATGAGGAGTAATGTAGAGGTTGAGGATTATGCCGAAACAATGGGGGCATATTTTTGGGATGGTGTGGCTTTTAGGCGCAGGATTCAGGAATTGAAATATGCAAAAAGTGATGCTGCAATCGTTCTTGAAGCAAAATATGATTTTGCAAAATTGTTTTTCAAAGGACTGGAGTTTACAAAAGAAGGCGAAGTTTTTAGTGTGCAGATAGGGGATGTTTTTGCAATTTCAGACTCTGATCCGGTAAAAGAACCGATTCCTTTGCGCCAGGAACCTATGCAAAATACTGTAAAAACTTATTATGTTTTAGATACAAATTCGGTAAAAATACTTGAAGGACCCATTACGACAATATTTAGAGAAGAAGAGGTAATAATGTGGAAGGTTGAGATTAGTAGTAAAGAGAAAGACGTTGGGTTTGTAGAAAAGCATGATGCTGGTCAAGGCTGGATTTCAGAGGGTTGGTTTGGGGAACAAGTTTGGGCAAACGTTGCGGAACTTTTTAAGAGTGAGAAGTAATTTGAGCTTCTGAGCGTTGATTTTTGTTTTTATTTAACGCATAATTAACGCATAATGTACTCCCCGAAATATCGAGTTTCAAATTTAATTTTAAAATATATCGGTAAGATAGAAGCCTCAAAGGAAGTTATCGAAAACGCACCACTAGTGCCTGCGTACGAAGCTAAATTTCGACAGGAAGCGATAATCAGGACTGTCCATCACGGAACACATATAGAAGGCAATCCATTGGATAGCGGTGAGGTGGCTGCAGTACTCGAGGGTGGTAATGTTCCGGCTCGTGATCGTGATGTCCAGGAAATTTTAAATTATCGGGAAGTACTAAAGTACATTGATAAAACTCAAAACTCGAAACTCAAAATTCCAAATTTTAGCGAGAAAGATATTCTTACAATTCACAAATTAACGGTCGATAAAGTTTTGTCTGCTGCGACCGCAGGTACATATCGTCTAAATCAGGTTGTTGTTAAAAATTCTAAAACTGGAGAGATTAGTTTTAAACCTCCCGAGGCGAACAAAGTTAAAAAACTGGTAGGGGATTTTTTGGATTGGTTAAACGGAAAAGAAGCCAGCGATGTGCATCCGGTTCTAAAGGCAGGAATTACCCATTATGTTTTGGCTTTTATACATCCGTTTGTGGACGGAAACGGAAGGGCGTCACGTGCTTTTGCGACTTTGGTTTTGTTTCGTGGGGGTTATGATATTAAAAAGTTCTTTTCGATAGAAGAATATTTTGATAGGGACTCTAAAAGATATTACGAAACTTTGCAGAGTGTTTCAAACCAAAAGGTGAATAGTCTATCTGAGCGGGATTTAACAGGTTGGCTTGAATATTTTTGTGAGGGAGTGGCGGAAGAGCTGGAGAGAGTCAAACAAAGAGTGCAAAAATTGTCACTGGATACAAAATTGAAAGGGAGAACGGGGCAGATAGTGCTTAACGAGAGGCAGGTAAAGCTTGTTGAGTATATCGAGGCTAATGGGTCTATTAATAATAAACAGTGGAGGGTTATTTTGCGTGATTTTTCCGATGACACAATTTTGCGGGATTTGAAGGATTTGCAGAAGAAAAAACTGGTAAAAAAGAAGGGGTCTACAAAGGGGGCCGTTTACGTACTGAGATGAAGAGTGATAGTGAGAGAGAGTTAGAGAGTAAAAGTGTCAGAACTAAGGGTTATCATAAGTTGATTTTGTGGCAGAAGGCAAGGGAATTTTTAAAGTTGGTGTACAAGCATTCAGAAAAGTTTCCTAAAAGTGAAGAATATGGTCTAAAGAGTCAGCTAAGGAGAGCGACAGTTTCAGTACTTTTAAACATAGTAGAGGGATATCGGAGAAATTCTACAAAAGAATTTATCAGGTTTTTGAATATTTCTGGTGCCTCTTTAAGCGAGGTAGAAGCTTGTATTGAGATAGCCATCGACCTTGGGTATTTTACTCAAACGGAATATAAAATTCTTGAAGAAAGGAGAGTGGAAATAGAAGTTATTTTATTCTCTTTTGAGAAATCTCTAAGAAAAAAACTATAACTCTATTACTCTTATGCTCTTTGCAACTTTATCGAAATATTACGAAAAGTTGGAGTCAACGAGTAAACGTTTGGAGCTTGTTGATATTTTATCCAAACTTTTTGGAGAATCGGACAGTGCGGAAATTGGCAAGATTTGTTATTTGTTGCAGGGAAGAGTTGCGCCGTTTTATATGCCTGTTGAAATGGGAATGGCCGAATCTATGGTCGCGCAGGCAATTGCCAAGGCGTATGGCCCCACTTCGCCAAGGCTTCGAGGGGTAAACATTACAAAAGATGAAGTTATTAAGCTTTATCGTAAGTTGGGGAATATGGGGCTAGCGGCACAAGAGTTAAGCAATAAGCAAAAAGCAAAAAGTAATAAGTTGTCAGTAAGCGATGTATTTGAGGAGCTTTTAAAGATTGCAAATACTGGAGGAGAAGGGTCGGTAGAGCAAAAGATAACAACCCTGGCAAACATTTTGAAAGATTTGGATTCTGTTTCCGTTAAACATGTGGTAAATATTCCGTTGGGAACGTTGAGGTTGGGAATTGGTGACCCGACGGTTATGGACGCACTTTCCATTGCCAAAACGGGAGACAAAAAACTGCGGCCGGTAATCGAAGATGCTTATAACAAAACCAGCGATCTTGGATACGTTGCCGAAGAATTTTTTAAGTATGGAGAAAAGGGTTTGGCGACTATTAAATTAATCGTTGGAAAACCGGTTAGGCCGGCTTTGGCCGAGCGGATGCCAAATGCAGACGAAGTTGTTAAGCGAATGGGCGACAAATTTGCGGCAGAACCCAAGTTTGACGGATTTAGGGTGCAAATTCATTTGGACCGGCGCGGTATTGCGGGTCCTGTCACGATTTTCCCTCCCGCCAGTGCTCGATCAGGAAAGAAAACAGATCGTGATCAGTCGGAAAATGTTGATCTGCGCGCTGTCGGTAGCCCTTCCAATCGTGCCACCCGCGAAGTCGAGATTTTTTCCCGAAACCTGGAAGATATGACACATTCTTTTCCGGATTTAGCGCAAGGGGTTTTAAAAGAAGTCAAGGCAAAATCTGTGATTATGGAGGGGGAGGCAATTGCTTATAACCCGCAGACGGAGGAATTTTTACCGTTTCAGGAAACAACAAAGAGAAGGCGCAAATATAAGATCGAAGAAACTGCAAAAGCACTGCCACTTGTCTGTTTTGCCTTTGATATTTTGTATTTGGACGGGCAGGATATAACGGGAAAGCCGGAGGTTGAGCGCAGAAAACTGTTGGAAAAAATTGTTTCGAAAGACCTGCCTGCCGGCAGGCAGGGTAACCAAACGATTAGAATTGCCGAACAAAGGGTAATTTCTACTGCCAAAGAAATCCAGGAATTTTTTAATGAGGCAATTTCGGATGGGCTCGAAGGTTTGATGATTAAAAAACTGGATGCGCCATATAAAGCAGGCGGGCGGGGTTTCCATTGGATTAAGTTTAAGCGGGCTTCCAGCGGAGATTTGGCAGATACGGTGGATTGTGTTTTGTTGGGGATTTATAGTGGCAAAGGCAAAAGGACGGAATTTGGGGTTGGTGGGCTTTTGGTTGGGATTTATAACGATAAAGATGATGTTTTTGAGACGATTTCGCGGGTTGGGACGGGTTTGACGGATGAAGAGTTTAGAAAAGTCCATGAAATTGGCAAAAAGTTAAGGCTTGGTCATAAACCGGCAAGAGTAAGGTCTAAAATTGAACCGAGTTATTGGGTAGAGCCGAAAGAAGTTTTGGAAATTTACGCCGACGAAATTACCAAATCTCCGATTCATACGGCTGGAGAAGAAGATGGAATTGGGTATGCGTTAAGATTTCCGAGATTAGTTAAATTTAGAGAGGCAGACAAAAGGGCTGAAGATGCAACTACGGTTGAGGAGATTAAAAAATTGTATAAAAATCAGTATGGCAAGAAGTAGGAATATGACTAAATTTTCGAATTACTCTTTTTCTGTTTTTACCTGCATTGTATCTATTTCTTTTTGAATTTTTAACTTTGTCTCCGGATTTCTGGTAGTTTTTTGCCAGGTTTTCATAAATAGGTAGTGATGTGTGCCCTTTATTGTATCCATTAAGCCGTCTAATGCCAAAAATGTATAAGGAGTACAAAATATTGTTTCTAAACTGGCTCTTAATATGGTCGGGTCTGTGTCTTTGAATCTGTAAATTACAAGTGCGTCAAGTGAGGTACCGATTCCAGTATTAATTAACCCAACGATTCTTGCTTTATTTCTCCAACTTTTTAGCTTTTCATCGTATGATTTTTGTCGTTCTGACATGTGCAGATTATATTCTTGGCTATAGTATTTTTCAATTTAGCCCCTCGATGCTTCGGGCAACAGGAAACCTTAAACTAGAAACTTCACTGCGTTTTAACTAAACTATAATTGTCATGCTGAACTTGTTTCAGCATCTATAAACTTCCGAGGGATAAGAGCCCTCGGTATTGTTCTTTAAGTTTACATGAGCGAGCAGAACACTTATCTTCTCGGAAGTATGTATTTTCTCGCATTCATCCTTGGACTGATAGTCCATGGTGTTCTGCGAACAAATATAAATAAGATCCTGAATTAAATTCAGGATGACGTTGAAAGAAATGTATGGACACTTCTAAAATTGCTAAGCAGATTCGGGTTAGTGAGAAAGATCTCCAATCAGTACTCAAATACATTGAAGACTACTGGCCTAAGTTGGTAAGAGAGCATAAAAAAGATGTCCGCAGTTTGATTGGTTTGCCAAACCCCTACATTGTGCCTACAGACGGTGAAGCGTTTCAGGAACAGTATTATTGGGACAGTTATCCGATTGTGCGGGCTCTTATCGACCACCCAAAATATTCTAAGCTGGCGATTGGGATGGTAGACAATTTACTTTATTTAGTTAAACGGTTTGGGATTATTCCCAATGCTTCGCGCTATTTTTTTCTTTCACGGTCACAGCCGCCGGTTTTATCTATGATGGTTTTTTTGGTTTACGAAAAAACAAAAAATAAAAAGTGGTTTGCCAACGCGATCAAGTTAGTTGAGGAAGAATATAGAGATGTTTGGATGGGTAGAGTGCATCTACGAAATTTTCGCAATGTTCACAGAGGACTTTCGCGCTATTATGACCTAAATGCTTTAAATGTTTTGGCGGAAGCGGAAAGTGGTTGGGATATGACTAGCCGTTTCATGGGGAAGTGTTTGGATATTTTGCCGGTTGATTTAAACTGCCTTCTTTATTTATATGAAGTTGATTTGGCCCGTGCATATGATATTTTGGGAAGTCCCGGGAAAAAGAAAAAATATCTGGATTTGGCTAAGAAAAGAGTTAGGTCAATTAATAATTTAATGTGGAGTGAACGAGGGGGATATTTTTTTGATTACGATTGGGTTGAGCGCAAAATTAGCCATTTGATTACGGTTGCCGGTGTTTTTCCGCTGTCGGTAGGATTAGCTTCTAAATCTCAGGCAGAGCGGGTTGTTAACGTAGTTGAAAAGACGCTACAGAAAAATTATGGTGTGGTGCAATCGGTACGTTTTTTTCAGAATATGCAGTGGGATTACCCCAATGGATGGGCGCCAATGCAGCTACGGGTTGTGGAGGGTCTTTTTAACTATGGCTTTGATCATTTGGCTGAGCGGATTATCAAAAAATGGCTTTTTCTGAACATTAAAGTCTTTGGCGAAACCGGATTTTTGTGGGAAAAATATGAAGTTGTCCATGGGCGGGTTGGGGTACCGGACAGGTACCCGACACAAGCCGGGTTTGGCTGGACAAATGCCGTGTTTTTGATTTTTTGTGAGATGCTTTCAAAATCTTCTAAAATTGCTTGACATAACAGTTCTTATATTCAAAAATGGTTGTGGCAATTATGGATAAAAAATCACAACTGTTGGATCTTAAAAAACGTATGCAGGATGATGTAAAGCTGCCGCTTAGACATGGAGCAACCCAGCTTGTTTTTGGTGAAGGTAATGCCAACACAGATGTGTATTTTTTGGGGGAAGCTCCGGGTTATTTTGAGGATAAACAGGGCAGACCATTCGTGGGTTTGGCAGGGCAGCTTTTGGATAAATTAATAGAATCTATTGGACTCGTTCGGAAAGATGTTTATATTTCTAACGTTATCAGGTTTAGACCTCCCGGAAATCGAGATCCCGAGCCGGACGAACTTGGAGCGTTTGCTCCTTATGTTGATGAAGAAATAAAGATAATCGAGCCTAAAGTTATTGTCACTCTAGGGCGTTTTTCGATGAATAAGTTCTTGCCGGACGCGAGAATTTCTGCTGTCCATGGCAAAAAATTTGTGGTTGAATTTAATGGAAAAAAACAAATTGTTCTTCCTATGTATCATCCGGCAGCAGCTCTTAGAAATGGGGCTATTATGAATTTGTTAAAGGAGGATTTTCAAATTATAAAGCTTGCACTTGCCGGTGATATAGCAGAATCTGGCGCTCCAAAAAGCGGTAATAATTCGCAGTTAAGTTTAGTTTAGGGTGGGAAGAGGTAAAATAAATAATAAAACAAAATGAGTAGTCGGGATTCCAGTAGAAACATGGTTGCTGCTATGTCTTATTTTTTGGGATTTGTGAGCGGAATAGTTATTTTGATGGTGGAGGCAGATGACAAATTTATCCGTTTTCATGCGATGCAGTCGACGATGGCAACAGGCACACTTTTTATTTTAAATCTATTGCTTGGGGTTGTATTGAATCCACTGGGGATATTTAGTTTTATTTCTACTATTAGTGGGCTTATTATTTGGGCAGTAATCATTTACATCTGTGTGCGCTGCGCGACTAGTGCGTATCGCGGTAAAGTATATAAGTTACCCATTTTTGGCAATATAGCCGAAAGGCGAGTAAGGTAATATTTTTAGATGAAATTAATAGTTGGTTTAGGTAATCCTGGAGCGAAATATGGAAAAAACAGGCATAATTTGGGATTTATGGTTGTGGATCTCTTTGTGAAGAATTTTGGGCTTTCGTGGAGGTATAGCCCGGATTGGATTGCTTTTTATGCAAAAGATAAGAATGTTTATTTAAAGCCGTCCACTTTTATGAATAAAAGTGGAGTGTCAATCGCAGCTCTTGCAAATTTTTATAACATAGACAGTAAAGATATTCTGATAATTTATGATGAAGTAGATTTACCGCTTGGCAAAATAAGGCTGGCATTTAATGGGTTGTCTGCCGGCCACCATGGAATTGATTCTATCATTGAATGTTTGGGTGGGGTGGAGTTTGCAAGACTCAGGGTAGGAATTGGTAGGCCGGAAAAAAGTGAAAAAGGTTATACAAAAGAGGTTTCTGATTATGTGCTTGAGGATTTTAACAAAGAGGAAGAGAAACGATTGCCAGGGTTGATAAAAAATTGTGAAGAGGCAATAAACTCGTATATTTCGGACGGAATTGAGGCGACTATGAACAAATTCAATTGAATAGTGATAAGCAAGAAGCAACCCATTCGAGGGGCTCAGGGCAAGCAAGCAACAAGACATCAAAATAAAAACTTTAGGGAAGAGGTTTTTAAGCAAGTTAAGAAAATTCCCAAGGGAAAGGTGACAACGTATGGAGAAATCGCGACTAAACTGGGAAACCCAAGATTGTCTCGACAAGTTGGTTGGGCATTACACCAAAATAAATCGGCTGATGTTCCGTGTCACAGGGTTGTTGATAGAAATGGCAGACTAGCCCCTAATTTTGGCGGCCCTTCGCTTGAAAGCTTCGGACGCCGAGCATTTTCGTCCAGAGGACGACCAGCCTTTGGCTGGGATGGGGCAAGTGAGCAGAAAAGAAGACTAGCGGTTGAGGGAGTAAAGTTTGTTGACGAGATGCATGTAAATCTGAATACCTCTTTGTGGCAAAAGTAGAAAGTGTTGAGGTAGAGTGGAAAAAGAATTTAGAAGACTTAGTGAGTTTGAGGTACCTGGATGATATAATTCTCCTCCATGAAAGCAGGATCCATAAACATTTCTGTACTTGGTTCGACGGGGTCGATTGGTACACAAACTCTTGAAGTAGTAGACCAGTTCAAAGATTCCATTAAAGTGGTCGGTCTGGCGGCCGGTGGAAATGTAAATTTAATAAAGAATCAAATCGAGAAATACAAGCCTAAAATTGTATCCGTGGCGGAAGAAAAGACAGCAGGGCTCTTGCGAAAGTCTAAAAAATTAGGATCGACCAAAGTTAGTTTTGGGGACGAAGGTAATTGTGCCGTTGCGATTATAAATTTGGCAGATAAAGTTGTAATTGCTACGCCTGGGCTATTTGGAATAAAACCAACTCTACTTGCTATCAAAAACAAAAAAACGATTGCACTGGCGACCAAAGAGGTTTTAGTCGCGGCAGGCGAATTGATAGTATCGGAGGCTAGGAAACATAAGGTGGATTTGCTACCGATTGATTCGGAGCATTCGGCGATATTTCAGTGCATTGCCGGTCGAAGTGCTGATGAGGTTAAGAGAGTAATCCTGACTTGCTCCGGGGGTCCTTTTAGGGGAATGAAGCCAAAGCAGCTGAAAAAAATCACTCCGGCTCAAGCGCTTGCGCATCCAACTTGGAAAATGGGCCAGAAAATTACGATAGACAGCGCAACACTTATGAACAAAGGTTTTGAGGTAATTGAGGCGATGTGGCTTTTTGGCGTTCCTCTTTCTAAAATCGAAGTTGTTGTCCATCCCCAGAGTATTATCCATTCGGCAGTCGAGTTTGTAGACGGTTCAATAATTGCCCAAATGGGTGCATCTGACATGCGTTTGCCAATTCAATACGCACTTTTTTATCCCGGTAAACGTTTAGGAAATAAATTCAGAAGGTTTTCATTTACAGATGGCAAAGGACTTTCGTTTGAAGAGCCGGATAGAAAGACATTTAGGTGTTTGGACTTGGCATTCAAAGCAATTGGCGAGGGGAAAACGGCTCCGGCGATTCTGACCGCTGCAAATGATGTTGCAGTTGAGGCATTTATTGCCGGACGATTGTCTTTTTTGAGGATCGCGGATGTAGTCGAGGCGACACTTAATGCTCATACTCCAAAGAAATACTCAAATTTAGAGCAGATTTTGGTTGTTGACGGGTGGGCAAGGGATAAAGCAGCCCAGTTTGTAGTAAAATTCGGCAGATAATATATCACAGGTCGCACTTCGATAAACTCAGTGCGCTCCTCTGATATTTTTGTAGACAAATATGAATCACTTGATAATAGTTGCCGGGGGCAGCGGTAAGCGCATGAATTTAGGGTTTAATAAGATTTTTGTTAAGCTTGGCGGTTTTCCGATAATTTACTGGACAATTTTGGCTTTCGAGAGAAGTAAGACTGTCCAAAACATAATTATTTCGGCAAGCGAGGAGGATATTTTAAAAATTAGAGCTCTTGTTAAACGAAGCGGATTTGGTAAAGTTAAGGATATAACTGTTGCAGGTCCGACAAGGCAGCAATCCACTTTTGAAATTCTAAAAATGATTAAGTTAAAAATTAAAGACAAAGATTTAGTAGGTATTCATAACGGTGCAAATCCGTTTGTGACAGCGGAGGAAATAAAAAAGGTGTTTTTGGCTGCAAAAAAACATGGGGCTGCACTTCTGGCACAGCCTGCGAGGGACACTGTTAAGATAGCGGACGCGGATACTTTTGTTGAAAGTACCCCACTGCGACAGTTTTCCTGGTATGCGCAAACTCCGCAGGTAGCCACTTTTGGAAATTTATGGAAGGCATTTGTTTTTGCCGAACGCCAAAAGTTTACGGGAACAGACGATGCCCAGCTTTTGGAAAGAGTAGGTATAAGGCCGAAAATAATCGCTTGTACAAATTTAAACGTTAAGATTACTTTCAGGGAAGATATACAACTAGCAAAGCAGATTTTAAAAAATTTCTTGAAAAACAATAAGTTATGAAAAATACTTCCGACTTTAGAATCGGGATAGGTCAGGATTCACATAGATTCGAAAAAAGATCAAAACCTTTGTTTTTAGGAGGAATTGAGGTTGCGAAGTCGGGTGGGCTCGCAGGCAAATCTGATGCCGATGTTATTTTGCACAGTCTTTGTAATGCGCTTTCTTCGGCAATCGGCGGAGATTCGCTTTCTACATGGTCTGATAAAATGTGCAGCCAAGGGATAGTAAACAGTCAAAAATATTTGGAGCATATATTTGATGTAATCTGCAAAAAGAACTATAAAGTTTTGAATGTTTCCATATCGGTTGAGGCGAAAAAGCCCTATTTTGTACTTGAGACGATCAAAAAAATGAAAAACAAAATTGCCAAGCTTTTGGACATTGATGCTGCGCTGGTAGGAATTACGTTCACATCGGGTGAAGGGCTGACGCCGTTTGGCCGGGGACTTGGAATTCAGTCTTTTGCCCAAGTATTGCTGTGTCGAAAATAACCAAAAAAGCGTTTGCCAAGTTAGACTTAGGCATTCATATAAACCCGAAAAAATCCAAAGAAGGATTTTTCCCTGTTTCCTATATAGATTGCCAATTGGATATTTGTGACGAACTTCTATTTGAGAGGGCAAAGGGCGGGATTGAAATTATTTGTGACGAGCCGGAGGTTCCGATAAATGAGGATAATTTTATTTACCAGGCAGGGATTTTATTAAAAGAAGCGAGTGGTAAGGGGGAATTGGGGGCAAAAATTACTCTGAAAAAGAGGATTCCGATAAAGGCCGGTTTTGGCGGAGGCAGCAGTGATGGGGCGGCGGCACTTTTTGGGCTTTCGCAGCTTTGGGATATTCGTCTTTCGCCAAATCAGATGCGCGAATTTTCCAAAAAATTAGGTAAAGATTTCTACTACAGTTTATATGGCGGTCTTTCGGAAGTTCAAAGTGTCGGCAGGAATTATAAAACAAGCAGGATTTCCGGTCGACTTGACGGATTTTGGACGGTTGTCGTAGTACCTGTTTTGGAAAAGCCTTCTACGGGTTGGATTTATGAACACTTGGATAGAAAAAAAATTGGCAAGAGTCTTAGTCGATTCAAAAAATTAAAGCAGGCGCTTTTAAAAAAGGACAAAGAAAAGATTATGGCGAGTTTATTCAACGATTTTGAGAGTTCGGTTTCTGTTTATTACCCCATAATTTCCCAAATAAAGCGGGATTTGGCAGAAGCTGGCGCATCTGGTAAACTCATGGCTGGCGCGGGTCTTTCGGTTGTAGGTTTTTTCGACAGCCAGAAAAGTGCAGAATCTGTAGCCTTTGGATTAGGCAAGAATCAAAAATATAAACAGATTCTGATTTCAAAGACAATTTTTTAAAGTTTATGTTTACTCGTGATAAAACCAGACCGGTTAAAATAGGCAAGCTGACAATTGGCGGCGGCAATCCTGTGCGGGTGCAGTCTATGACCCAGACCAGAACTCACGATGTTGCCGCAACGGTTGCTCAGATTAACGAACTAGCCAAGGCAGGCTGCGAAATAATAAGGGTGACTGCGCCGGATATGGACAGTGCCAAAGCACTAGGCCCTATAAAGCGTCAAATTAAAATTCCGCTTATTGTTGATATTCACTTTCAGTATCAGTTGGCGCTTGAGGCGATCAGGCAGGGTGTCGACAAGGTGCGCATTAATCCGGGCAATATTGGCGGGGAAGACCGGGTAAAAGAGGTTGTTTTGGCCTGTAAAAAGAAAAATATTCCAATTAGGATTGGGGTTAATATGGGGTCTTTGGAAAAGGATCTTTTTGCAAAGTACGGAAAATATGGTGTGCCGCGGGTAATGGTGGAATCGGCAACGCGGCATGTAAAAATTCTGGAAGGGCTAAAATTCTATGATATTGTTGTTTCACTAAAAGGTGATAACCCCGTGTTTGCCAAAGAAGCGTATATGCTTTTTGCTAAACGTTTTAATTACCCACTGCATGTTGGTATAACTGAGGCTGGAACTCTTTGGGCCGGGACTATTAAATCAGCCGTGGGGATAGGCGCGATTCTTTCTGAAGGAATCGGAGATACGATTCGTGTTTCTATTGCAGACGACCCTAAAGATCAGGTTAAGATCGGTTGGGAAATTCTAAAATCACTGGAACTTAGGCAAAAAGGGGTTAATATTATTGCCTGTCCGACTTGCGGGCGAACGGAAATTAATCTGATTGAACTTGCCAAGGAAGTAGAATCGATCGTTTCGGTACTTGATGCGCCTCTTAAGATTGCGGTGATGGGTTGTGTGGTAAACGGGCCGGGGGAGGCCAGTTTTGCGGATATCGGTGTTTGCGGCGGCAAAAACCAGGGCGCAATATTTAAGCGCGGAAAGCTGGTTGCTACTTATAAGGAAGCGGAACTTTTGCCGGCTTTTATAGGAGAAATTAAAAAGCTCTTGGTGGAAAAAGGCTACAAGTCAGAGGTTAAAAAGCTGCACATATGATTTCGAAAATAATTCTTGTTAGGCCACGCGGGTTTTGCGCGGGCGTTGATCGAGCGATTGATGTTGTGGAGACTGCGCTGGAGATTTTCGGGGCGCCAGTTTACGTTAAACATGCAATTGTTCATAATACTCACGTTGTTGGTGACCTTACCGAAAAAGGTGCTAAATTTATTGAAGAACTTGCTGAAATACCCAAGGGGAAAAAAGTCATTCTGGTTTTTTCTGCGCACGGAACGCCACCTTCTGTAAAGGAAGAGGCTAAAGCTCGCGGTCATAGGGTTATTGATGCGACTTGTCCACTGGTAACAAAAGTTCATTTGGAGGCAAAACGCTATGCCAATGAGGGTTACTTCATTATTTATGTCGGGCATCGCGGCCATCCGGAACCGATTGGGGTAATGGGGGAGATTAACCCCGCGTTGATAGTTCTTATTGAAAATGCAAACGAAGTGGAGACCCTCAAGGTTCCTCAGGAGGAAAAATTAGTGTACTTGAATCAAACAACGCTTTCCATACCCGATGTTTCCCAAACAATTGAAGCTTTGAAAAAACGTTTTGTGAACATTGTCGCTCCTCCTTCTTCGGATATTTGTTATGCGACCACAAACAGGCAAAAATCGGCAAGGGAACTTGCAAAAAAAAGTGATGCGGTTTTGGTGATCGGTTCGGTCACAAGTTCTAATTCTCAAAGGCTTAGAGACGTAAGTGAAGAAGAAGGTGCGAAAGCTTACTTAATTGATGATGAGACTGTAATTGATCCAAAGTGGTTTGAGGGAGTGAAAACTTTGGGAATAACCAGCGGCGCGTCTGCCCCCGAGTATTTAATCGAGAGACTTGTTAACTATCTTAAGGAGAGATTCCCAGGAGTTGAAATTACAAATCTTGACGTTATGCGTGAGGAGATTAAGTTTCCTCTGCCGGATGATCTGGTTTCTATGGCCAAGCAAACAGAAAAAGGTAATGTTTGGGTCGAGAAACACAGGGTGGCTACACAAAAATAAAATGAGTTTAGCTTTGCTGGGAAATGAAGGTTTTTCGGACCTTTTGGATGAATTTTTAACGGTATTTGAGCCATATGCCCGATTGTATTTTAAAAAGAGGAAGACAGAACTTAATAAATATCCGGAGTTAATTGGCAGATTCTACGAGGACCTTTGGGACATATCTGCAGGGGGTAAGAGGTTGAGAGGCTTTTTGGTTTATTTGGGTTATCTGGTGGGCGGCAGAAGTGACCTCGAGAAAATTTTACCGATATCGCTGGCTATTGAAACAATTCATACGTTTCTTTTGATTCATGATGACGTGATTGATAAGTCCGATACAAGGCATGGTAAGCTTACTATCCACAGGCGGCTGGAAAAGCTATTTGGGGCCCACTACGGGATGAGTCAGGCCATTATAGTTGGGGACATTGCCTGTTTTGAGGCGTTTGCGCTTGTTAATTCTTCGCGGCTTAGTGCGCAGGCGAAAGTTGAATGTCAGAAGAAAATCTATGAAGTTCTTTTGGAAACTGCATACGGTGAAGCGCTTGATGTTGAAAACAGTTACAAGAAGGCAAGTGTTGATGACATCAAACAAGTGACTGATTTAAAGACAGCGAGGTACTCTTTTGTCGGGCCACTCGCTATTGGGGCAATACTCGCAGGCAAGGCTAGTAGCAATCAACTAGATGCAATAAGTAAATTTGGACGACTCGTTGGTGTTGCGTTTCAATTACAAGATGATTTATTGGGTTTATTTGGAGATGAAAAGGTGCTTGGTAAATCTGTTCTCTCGGATATGCGGGAGGGTAAGAATACCCTGGTTATTTACAAGGCGCGAGAATTGGCAACAAACAGTGATAGACAAATGCTTAGCACCTTGTGGGGAAAACAGACTGCGAGTAAAGCGGATCTAATAACAGTGCAGGAAATAGTTAAAAGATCCGGTGCATACGTATGGTGCACTGGCGAAATGGACAGGTTAAATAAAAAAGCGAATATGTGTAGAAGTTTGATTTCTAAGGATAAAAATATTCAGACAATTTTTGCGCAAATGGCACAGTTTATTGTTTCAAGGAGGAGCTAGAGGTAGAATTAAGTTGAAAGGCTAGCGCCTTTTTGATATCCTTTCCAATAGGTTTAAGTATGCATAAAACTAGTAAGAATTTTCCAAAACACGTGATAATTATTCCGGATGGTAATCGCAGGTGGGCCAAAAAACGGGGTCTGGCGCCTATTGAAGGCCACAAAAAGGGTTTGGAAACAGCACTTGAAGTTGTGCGTGGTTCAAGAAACCTGGGTGTGAGGATGCTAACTCTTTGGGGGTTTTCTACAGAAAATTGGAAGAGGCCTAATATTGAAGTTAAATACCTAATGCGCATATATGTGCTGTTTTTTAAAAAGCATCTTCGCGAATTGATGAAAGAAGGGGTAAGGTTCAGGTGGCTTGGAAGACGAGACAGGGTTCCAATTTCACTTCGTGAGGTACTTGTAAAAATGGAAAAAGCGACTGCAAAAAATAAAAAATATATGCTTAATATTTGCATAGATTATGGCGGACACGAAGAAATTGTGAACGCATTCAAGAAAATAGTTTCTAAAAAAATCAGGCCATCCCAAATAACTCCGGAGCTAATTTCCCAAAATCTGCAGACCCGCGGAATGCCGGATCCGGACCTTTTAATTAGAACATCCGGCGAAATGAGAACGAGTGGAATAATGCCGTGGCAAACGGCCTACACAGAACTTTTCTTCTCCAAGCTTCTGTTCCCGGATTTTTCTGTGCTTGAGCTCAAAAAGGCGATTAATGGTTATCAAATGAGACAAAGACGCTTTGGGCAGTAGGTAGAAGTATCAGAAGTTACAAAGGTATCAAGGGTATCAAATGTCGAAAAACGAGTTAACCCAAGTATGGTAAACGCTGTGAATTCCCCACATAAATTTGATAAATCCAATTTAAGACAGGTAATAATAGACGCGCCGAAACAATTTGCGGTAGGTTTTGATATCGCAGGTGATGTAAAAGTTGAAGGTGAATTTGAAAGGGTTGTCTTTTTTGGTGAGGGTGGGTCTGCTTTTCCGGCATCTTTTGTGCGAATTTTGATTGCCGATAAAAGGTACCTTTCGGGACAATTGCCAATAAAATTCATGCAAAATTATACATACAACCTTACTCCGGATAGTTTTGGCAACACACTTAACGTCTTTTGTTCATATTCCGGAAACACAGAAGAGACAATCTCTACACTGAGACAAGCAATTGAGAAAAAACTTCCGGCGGTTGCGATTTCATCCGGCGGACAGGTTGAGCAAATATGCAGGCAAAGTGATATTCCATTTGTAAAATTGCCGATGCCAAGCGAGAGTTTTCAGCCAAGAATGGGAACTGGTTACTTTGTAGCGGCAATGCTTGCGGTTTTGGAAAATGCCAGATTGACGAGCGATTTTTCGGATGAAATTTTAGAAAGTGCAACAGGATTCGGAGAAAAAATGGAGGGTTTTGAGAAAAAAGGTTTGGAGTCGGCTTTGAAAATTGCCGGAAAAACTCCGCTTGTTTGGGCAAACCAGATGTATCATGAATTGGCTCGTGTTTGGACGATCAAGTTTAACGAACACGCTAAAAACCCAGCTTTTTGGAACTACTTTTCCGAACTTAACCATAATCTGATGGTTGGGATGTCCCATTTGGGAGAGGGGTATTTTGTCATTATGCTTAAAGACCCAGCCGATGACCCCAGAAACCATAAAAGATACGAGGTGACAGCAGGGATTTTGAGAGAGGTTGGAGTGGAATCTGAAATTTTGGAACTTGAGGGCGAGACAGTTTTTGAAAAGCTTTTTAATTCAATTTACTTAGCGGATTTTGCCGCTTATTATCTTGCAGAAAAGAACCAAGTTGATCCTACCCCGGTTGTGATGGTTGAGGAGCTTAAAAAAAGGCTCAAAGGCTAATTTATCCTTTACATAAGTCTTCTTAAAATATAAAATTCCCAAGGTATGTGTGGAATATTTGGATATGTAGGCAAGCGTACAGATGCCGAAAAGATTGTTTTTGAGGGCATAAAAAGTCTTGAGTATAGAGGATACGATTCATGGGGAATTGTGGCGAAACAGGAACCCAGAAGCGGGAACCTAGAATCGGGAAAACTAATCGCAGAAAAACATGCAGGCAAGATCGGTGATGCCAGGTTGTCTGTGGTCGATCGACCATCGTCTATCGCCCTGGGGCATACCCGTTGGGCGACTCATGGGGGCGTGCTTCAAAAAAATGCCCACCCCCACTTTGATTGCGAAGGGAAAATTGCGGTTGTTCATAACGGAATTATTGAGAATTTCCAAGAGTTAAAAGCGTCTCTAACTCAGAAACACAAATTTAAATCCCAGACCGATACGGAAGTTGTTGTCCATTTAGTAGAGGAACTTGCGATTAAATATAAGCTTGAGGAGGCGATAAGAAGGGCATTTTTAAGGGTGCGAGGTCTGAACGCATTTATCTTTCTGCCAGAAGATGGTGAGATTGTGGCTATTAAAAGTGGTTCGCCGCTGGTTATTGGTGTTGGGCGCGGTGAAAATTTTTTGGCGTCTGACCCGAGTGCGCTCCTTCCATATACAAAAGATGTGATTTACGTTAAGGATGGAGAAATGGTGCGAATACTTGCGAATAAAGTTACTATATCTCGTGCAAAATCTAAAGAGATTGTAAAAAGCGAAATTTCTAGACTAGATTGGTCACAAAAAGTTGCAAACAAAGGGAAATATAAACATTTTTTTCTGAAGGAGGTTTACGAACAGCCACAAATATTGGGGAACATATCCAATGAGCAAAGAGCACTTGTTAGTAGATTCACGAATGAACTCAAAAGAGGCGAAGGAATATTTCTTGTTGCCTGTGGTTCTGCTGCCAACTCTGCGCTGGCAGGTGTGTATCTGTTTTCTAAGGTTGCAAAGAAACATTTAAATTTTGCCTTCGGTTCCGAGTTTAAGTATTTAGAAGATTATATAAGTTCAAAATCTTTAGTTTTGGCTATTTCTCAAAGTGGGGAATCTGTCGACGTTATTGAACCTGTAATATCGGCTAAAAAACGCGGGGCGCAAATATTATCTATTGTAAACACAGAAGGCTCTACTTTGTGGCGGACGTCGAAGCTTAACTTTCCTTTAAAAGTTGGGCCGGAAAAAGCAGTCGTTGCTACAAAAAGCTATATAGCTATGGTTGGAGTAATTATGCTTCTGGCGTTTTCTAGCGCTGGTCGTGGGGTTTATGCCAGGAAGCTTTTGAGGCTTGCTGCAAATTCAATAGATAGAATTCTGGAAAAAAGCTATTTAGAAAAAGTAAAAAACTTGGCAAAGCTTTTGGCACAAAGCGATCACGCCTACATGATAGGCAGGGGAATTTCTTATGCCAGCGCTCTTGAGGCTGCCTTAAAGCTAAAGGAGACGGCATACATTCATGCAGAGGGTTTTGCTGGCGGTGAGCTTAAACATGGAGTAATTGCTTTGGTTGAAAGAGGGACGCCTTGCATAGTTTTTGCTCCCAATGATGAAACTTACGATGATGTTATTTCAAATGCAATAGAGATTAAATCTAGGGGAGGTTACATAATAGGAGTTTCGCCCGAGAATAATGATGCTTTTGACTTTCATCTCCAGGTTGCAGATTGTCGCGAAGCGTCAATTATTGCAAACACTGTACCAGTGCAGCTTTTGGCCTATTTTATGGCTCTTGAGAAGGGTTTGGACCCCGATATGCCAAGAAATTTGGCCAAGAGTGTGACTGTTAAGTAATTATTGCGGAGAAGTTGTGGTGTAACTTGCCGGTGTTGTGCATCCGGAGTTTGCATAGGTTATTGCGTCGTCTTGCTCTTTGTCTTTTGGGTTATCCAGGCAAGTTATAAGACTGAACGAAGTGCAGGTTGATGTTGCGTCACAATTTGGGGGTTGTGGAATATAAATGTAAGGGATACTGAGTATTGGGTCTTGGGGAATTTTATTAATGTATTTTGGAATCAGTGTGCCGTCTGTAAGGTTGTTTTTATAGTAACCGTCATCTGTTTTGGCGGTGACAAGTGCCTGCTTGAGCGCGAGGATGTCGGATTTCCTTTTTTTGTCTATCGATTTTTCGCGAGCGTTAATAAAAGAAACAAAAGCAACACCGGCCAAGACGCTACTAATTGCGATAACGACGAGGAGCTCGATAAGCGTAAATCCGGAGGATTTACGGTTTATGGTTTGTAGTTTGTGGTTCGTAGTTGTTCTTTTTCCATTAACTATTAACCATGAACCATGAACTTTTTTAAGGAAGGGCATTAACTTAATAGTAGCATTAAGTTAGTAGTCGGTAGTTAGTAGTTGGTAGAATAGGCCTTGATGAAAAAACAAACTTTAAGGCTTGCAGCAAAAGAATTGCGTTTGAGCGAACCGACAAAAGAAGATTTGAAGAAGATAAAAAGAAAACCGATTTATATTATTTGTGACAATGTGCTGGACACTTACAATATCGGCTCTATTTTTCGCTTGGCAGATGCGGTTGCAGCAACCTGTATCTATCTTTGTGCGGGATCTGAAACACCACCAAACAGCAGGATTGCCAAAGCATCCGTTGGAACAGATAAGTGGGTGAAGTGGGAGTACGCTGCGACTGCAGTCGAAGCAATTTCCAAACTCAAAATTTCAAACTCCAAAATAAAAATAGTTGCAATTGAGCAGCATCCAAAAGCAAAAGATTTTCGCAATATAAACTACCAACCATCAACTATGAACCATGAACCAACTATCGCCTTCGTGATTGGCCACGAAACTGATGGGGTATCCAAAGGGGCGCTTGCGCTTTGTGACGAAATTGTGGAGATTCCAATGTTTGGAATTAACAAATCTCTCAATGTGATGGTTTCCCTGGCCGTTGTTTTGTTTAACGCAATTTGAATGCTGAAGATCGAAGGTCTGAAGTCCTGAGCTTGTCGAAGGATGATGGTGAGTTTAGCTATTGTTCTGTATCGAGTTTTACCGTAGGTTTGATTTTGTGTTGACAATTGTATATTTGTGCAATATACTTAAGTGGTGGCAAATATTCCTAGCCCAATTGCATTTGAATGGGATCAAGGGAATATAGATAAAAATCTAAATAGGCACGATGTTAGGGATAGGGAAGCAGAAGAAGCTTTCCATGGCAGTTTTGATTTGATATTCGAGGATGTTAAGCATTCACTGAAGGAAACAAGATATATGATTTTAGGTGAGACAAGAGAAAATAGAAGGATTGCTGTTTTCTTTACGGTTAGAAATGATAAAATAAGGATAATTTCAGCTCGAGACATGAGCAAAAAGGAGAGACGTGACTATGAAAAAAAAATTTAAACCAATTCCAAATTTTGAAAATGAAGATGAAGAGCGAAACTTCTGGGCAAACGCGGACACTTCAGAATACTTTGACCTCAAAAGGCCAGTCGAGATGGACTTGTCTAAGCTTAAGCCTTCAACAGAAACTATTTCTTTGAGGTTACCGGGGTTTCTTCTTTATAGAATTAAACAACTTGCTAATAAGCGTGATGTTCCATATCAATCTTTAATGAAGATTTTTTTGGCGGAAAGGGTCGAGAAAGACCTTAAATCCTGAAATTGTGGAGATTCCGATGTTTGGGGTGAACATTAGCCTGAATGTGATGGTTTCGCTGGCGATAGTTCTATTCCGGGCGATCTAGCGAGAATCAAAATCTTGTATTTTATATCGAGCTGTTTAAGATCAAGTAATTTTAAATTCTTAATTATAAATTTTAAATCAATTTTAAATGTATTAATGTTTAAAAATTAATAAATTAATAATTTCATTACAAATTTAAAACTTTAAATTTAAAATTATAATTTGGTACTAGTCCGGGCAAACGTAATAGTAGCCGTCTGTGGCGTTAGGGTTGCCTGGGGGGTCTGCAAAAAGAAAATTGTTCTCAGTTAATATTAGATTTATGGCTTGTGTGCACTTATTGTACGAAGATGCTGCTTCCGGGTCGTTGGTTATTTCGAGCTTTGCCCTCATGACGTAATTTTTTGCACCGAGTACAAACCCAGAATTAGGACAAACAGATAGCGCACCCGAACTTATTGTGATTCCATAATTGAGATCCTGGAAATTTCCTTGTAAAAGATTGGCTGTTTTTAGCCTAGTGATGGTGGCACTGAATCTTAATGTCTCGGATGCAGTTGATACGGCGGGGTAGTAAGAGCCGGCCAAGCAATCATTTTTAGAGGCTTCGAGCGTTTTTTTAACTTGCTGCAGATCGCTTTTTCTTTGGGCATCGCGGGCTTTTTTTTGAGAACCTTGATAGCTGTAAAAACCTATTGAGGATATGATGCCGATAATTGCGATAACTATTATGAGTTCGAGGAGCGTAAAACCCCTGGATTTACGGTTAATGGTTGATTGTTCGTAGTTGGTAGTTTCTTTTTTAAATCTATGAACCATGAACCATGAACCATGGACTTTTTTGTGGAAAGGCATTAACTTCATTCTATTACTTTTAGTGGAATAATTGCAGGAGTTAGAGGTTGGTAATGACATAACCGACTAGACCATCGGCTGGACTACCTCCGCATCTATCCAAGGCATTTCCGTCGGTATATTCTTTTTGCGTGTCCTTTATGTTCTCTAGACAGGCGATCAGTGTAAAGCTTGTGCAAGCCCCAGCTAAACAGCCTGCTGGGGCTGGGGTGTATGTGTAGTAGCCACCTGATTTTGGGTCGGTTGGCATAGCCTTGATATATGTAGTTCCGGAAGCTGGTATAAGGTCAGGGCCGGTTCCACTAGCTGACGTGTCGTCAAGTCCACAGGCCGTATTACTTAACAGGTTATATGTTTGACACCTTAGATACGAATAAGACCCAGAACTATCTTGTTTTGCTAGCTCAAGTGCTTTTTGAATGGCAGCTAGATCTGATTTTCTTCTTGTGTCCCGGCTTTTTTTCTGGCTGTCGGTGTAAGTAAATGTTCCGAGTGTTGCCAAAACGCCGATTATTGCGATGACGACGAGCAATTCAATCAGGGTAAACCCTGTTGAATTGCGGTTAGTAGTTGATAGTTCGTAGTTGGTAGTTTCTTTCTTAAATCTATGAACCATGAACCATGAACCATGAACTTTTTTAAGGAAGGGCATTGATTTAATTGTCAGTTGCTTGCTCCTCAAAGTCAAGTCTGATTTGACGGAGTGGGGTAAGTGGTTAAAAGTCAATTGCTGCAGACGAAATAATAGCCAAGATCTTTAGCTGGAAGTGCCGGACTAGTATCAAAATTTGCGGCACCAATAGTAGCGATAGTTGCGGAGCATGCATCATAAGATTTATTAGCGTCGGGGTCGCTCGTGATTTCTAGCTTTGCCCGGAGGACAAAATATTCAAACCCATTGTAGTTGAAATTGCCAGTACTATTAGGACAGACGTAAGCTGCAGTAGCAGTAGGTCCTTGGGCGTAGTGATAAAAATAGCCGTTTGCAACGTCGTTTTTTGGATCCAGTAATTGGAGGGGTGCGATGTATTTTACAAGTCTGAGTTTAGAATATACACTAAGATATTGTACCCTTTCATCGACGGGGGGGCCTGTTACTAGGGCAAAGGGGTAATAAGCTGCGCCTCGGCAATCGGCTTTTGCTGCCTCCAGGGCTCTCTTGACTTGTTGTAGGTCGTTTTTTCTCTGGGAATCGCGGGCTTTTTTTTGGTGGCCGATCAGGGTGAGTACGGTGAAGGATGACAGGACTCCTAAGATTGCTATTACGATTAGAAGTTCGATGAGGGTGAAACCCAAGCGCCTATAGTGATTGTTAACGGTTAACCCATTCGCTTTGCTCAGGGTAAACGGTTCACGGTTCACGGTTTTTTCTTTACTGTGATCTGTGAACTTTAAACTGTGAACTAATCCGGGCATTAGCTATAGCGTAACTTCCGTTGACAAGTAGTGTCAACTCTTAGTAGAATTGGGAGCGCGAATTTATGCAAGTAGGTTTTTTACGCTTCTTTAATTCGTACTAACAGAGAGTAGATCCGAATATTTGCTTTTAAATATTTAGATCTATTATTTAGTGTTTTTTTGCACATTAACAGATAAATAGCAACACATACCACTTTTTGGATTAAATTCTTAAAAGTGGTACCCAACAATAGTAATTCTTTAGAGTTAAATTAGAGTACAGATTAAACTTTTATTGAGAGTTTGATCCTGGCTCAGGATGAACGCTGGCGGCGTGCCTTAGGCATGCAAGTCGAACGGGGAGTCTTCGGACTTTCAGTGGCGGAAGGGTGAGTAACGCGTGGGAACGTACCTATTGGTGAAGGATAGCCTTCCGAAAGGAGGGGTAATCCTGCATAATACCGCAAGGTAAAAGGGCTTAACCGCCCGCCGGTAGAGCGGCCCGCGTCCTATCAGCTTGTTGGTGAGGTAATGGCTCACCAAGGCGATG
>ERZ1292625.714-Hain-H41-01um-R1-714-length-46329-cov-8_pt1 | contig 46329 bp, 55 predicted proteins | sample MGYA00564400_ERZ1292625 | MGnify/ENA primary metagenome ERZ1292625 (study PRJEB36523, sample SAMEA6512639) | groundwater metagenome | collected 2019-01-08 | study: AquaDiva: Metagenomics assemblies of 32 groundwater samples
CTGTACTCGAGAATATAGATTAAATCACTTCAGAATACTGAAGTATTACGGAAATTTGCAAAATTTCTTTAGAGTTTTTCCCGCTGCATCAGTTCTTCAATAACTAAGCCTTTTCGTTTAGCCAAGTCTACGGAAGCAGCCCAGCATTTACCGGTGTTTTCTAAATCTTCCAGCATCAAGAAATACCATGGCTCTCCGGGAAATTTCACACTGATCCAGCTTTCTGCACCAAAGCGTTCTGAGAAAACTTTTAACTGGTTGATTTCTTCTTCAGAAAAATATTTTTTTTGCTCTTTAGTAACTTTACATTCAATCGCTACTCTTCTAATGGCATTTCCGGCTAAGATATCCGGAGCAGGATAAGGAGAACTTCCTGAACCAGCAGCCCGGATGGCGGACCACCCTTGTTCATTAAAAAATTTAATTAATTCCCTTTCCCCTTTAGTGCCTTTAGCTTTTTGGTTCATTTTGAATTAAACCTTAATAAAATTAAATTTCAAACATTAATCTTCATGAAATCTTCGGCAATAATGGAATTGTCAAAATACATTCTAGCTTCTTCAGCAATTTCAGCAATGCTTTTATACCGTGGACTAATGTGAGTTATAATTAATTTAGCAGCATTATTTCTGGAGGCAATTAAGGCCGCTTCTTTTATGGTCAAATGCATGTATTTCTCGCTTTTTTGTTCAATTTCACTCAAATGCGTTCCTTCGGAAATTAACAGATCAGCATCTTTAGCTAATTTATTTGCCCCTTCACAAAGTACTGTATCGGCGATATAACTTATTTTTTTACCTTTAACGACATAGGTTACTGCTTTCGCCCGAATTTTCTTGCCCGCTACAACTACGTCTTGGCCTTGTTGTAATTTTCCTAAAATTGGTCCGGACAAACCTAGTTGATTAGCTAGTTCGGTTTTAATTCTAAAGCGATCTTTTTCAATAAAACTATATCCTACACACAGCGCCGAATGTTTTAATGGTCGCGCTTCCAGTTGGAAATCTTCATTTTCAAAGAAAACTCCTGAGGAAACTTCTTGTACATCATAATCAATGATTCCTTTTACCGCAAAAGACTGAAATAGGTGTTTCAGATATTTTTTAGTTCCTTTAGGTCCATAAATATGTAGCTTTTTAGCAAATTGATCTGCCCCTAGGGCACTCATTAGTCCAGCAATACCAAAAACATGATCTCCATGCCAATGGCTAATCAATAAGCGGGTCACTTTAGCTGGTTTAATTCCCGCCATGCGCATTTGCCGTTGAATCCCTTCTCCACAGTCAAATAAAATATTTTCATCTTTATAGCTGAGCAGAAATCCGGAGTGATTTCTAGCTTTAGTAGGCTGCATACAGGAAGTTCCTAAAAAGATAATATTTACCATTTAGACTATAGAAATCGTTCTAATGCTTTTAAACTTTCTATTTTTAAATGAAAATTTCGGGTATTTCTACGGTCAATTAAAAGCGCTCTTATTCCTGCTTTTTTAGCTGCCACAATATCACTTTGGATGCTATCTCCAACTACTAAGCAGTCTTCTGCTCTTACTCCCAGTTCATCTAGCACCTGTTTAAAGAAATTTTTATCCGTTTTGATTGAGTGCATTTGATACGAAAGAAAAATTTTGTCAAACAAAGGGGTTAATGCAAATTTTTCCAAAACTTTATCTACTGAAAAACAATCGGTATTAGAAATAAGGATTAACCGACATTTTTCTTTAAGTTTAGGCAATTCTTGAGCCACATCTTCATAGGGCTGAGCTAACATCCACGACTTATTCCATAACCCAATCAGCAGCTCCATTTTTTCTTCAGGGCATTCTACTTGGAATTCCTTGCAAACCGCTTCAAAAGCTTCTTTAAGCGTTGCAAATTTTTCCGTCATCATGGCTCGTTCCATCCTGACCACATAATCAGAAAAGGGTAGATCGATGCCTAGAATCTCTTTTACTTGTTTAATCGGGCTTTGGATACCTGTTTCTACTAAAGTGCCCCAAAAGTCAAATAAAATTACTTTTACCATCCCCGTTAGTCTTAAGTAAGCTGGGTTATTTATATTTTATTGTTATACATCAGTATTCAGCGCAAATCAACCATTAAATATTTATAGTAAACCTAATTTTACCACTTGATGAAACCGGAAGAGAAATTAGCTTTAATCAAACGGAATACTCAAGAAATCATTTCTGAAGAAGAGCTACTCAATCTAATCAAACAGAAAAAACAACCCGTGGTCTATTTAGGTACAGCTATTACCGGTAAACCCCACATTGCTTATTATGTGTGGGTTTTAAAATTAGCGGATTTCTTAAAAGCGGGATTTAAAGTTAAAGTGCTGTTAGCAGATTTACATGGTGCTTTAGATAATTGTCCTTGGGATATTTTAGAAAAGCGGTACGATTATTATTCTACGGTAATCCCGTTAATGTTTAAATCAATTGGTGTTGAAGTTAAAAATTTAGAAATAGTAAAAGGCTCCAGTTATCAATTTGATAAAAATTATATTTTGGATACTCTTAAATTATCAACGATAACGACTATCCATGATGCTCAGAAAGCTGCTTCGGAAGTGGTAAAATTTGGTGACAATCCAAAATTAAGTGGATTAATTTACCCTTTAATGCAAGCGTTAGACGAGCAATATTTAGGGGTCGATGTCCAGTACGGTGGCGTAGACCAAAGAAAAATTTTTATGTATGCTCGGGAAAATTTGCCTAAATTAGGATATAAACCTCGAGTAGAAGTGATGACTCCTCTTTTACCCGGATTAACTGGAAAAAAAATGTCTGCTTCTGACCCTAAATCTAAAATTGATCTATTAGATTCGGAACTAGAAGTGATTGATAAATTAAAGAAAGCCTTTTGCGAGCCAGGCAACATCGAGGAAAATGGGGTGTTAGCTTTCCTAAAACACGTCATTATGGTAATCAAACAAGATCACGGAGAGAAATTAATTATTGAACGTCCGGCAAAATTCGGGGGCAATATTGAATTTTCTACTTATTCAGAAATTGAAGCTGCCTTTATGGATAATAAATTACATCCTTTAGATTTAAAAAATGCTTTAGCCAAAGAAATTAATAATCTTCTTTCAATCTTCCAAAAAAATAAAGATAAAATAGAAAAAATTGTCGAAGAAGCCTACCCAAAATGAATCCTCTTACAAAAGTGGAAAGCTATCAATGGTTTAGGGAACATGGTCATGAACCCCTTAGAGCCTTAAAACGTTCTCTTGAATGTACTTTAAGTTTAGGAAATTATTTCCCGACTTGTTTTACCGCCCCTCACCAGAAGACAATATTGACGAAGCGTTAGTTGAATTAGAGGCCTTATTAGATTATATTTCCGGCCCCTATTTTAATCGCCAGAACCACCTTCAAGACAATCACAAACCTGACTTTAAAGTTCACTCCATCTATAGATATCTTCGAATGAATGCAAAATCATTTAATGAACGAACTTTAACTGAATATAGAAGATTAGAACAACGTATTTTTGAAATGCAAACCGCTAGAATGCTGCCGCCGTTTGATGTTCCTTATTTGAATCGTTGAAGTTTATTTTTCTTCCCGTGTTCTTGTTTTAAAGTTTTTCTCGGTTGGAAAAAATTAAGATGAAGGGTTTTTAACCCTCCACAACCCATTGGGTTTAACATTATAATGAGTTTCCTCATTTTGTTTGCTGCTGTAAATTGCGGTAAGTTGACCAAACAGTTCCACATTTGCCGTTCCGCCTTTTTTCTTTACCGTTTCACTTACCAGTTGTGCAACGATTGATTGTTCATCTAGGCGCGGGCTGTAATCAAAACACATTTCTCTTTCGTAGTCCCTTTTCCGTTTCTTAGGGCCGACTTCCAATTTGGTCGAGCTCATTTCATAATCTTGGCCTTTTCCCAATTTATTGTCGGCAAACAAGCCGTTAAACACATCCCTAGCAACATAAACTAAACCTTCCCTAGCTTCCAGCACGGATTCTATTTTATATTCCTCAAGAGACTTATTTCCTTGTTCAATGCTTTTTTCTATTTCAGAAATTATGGTTCTCAGTTTTTTAATCTGTTGATGTTTATCCACAGAATTAAGGTCGGTTGCTTTTTCCACTGTCTGTATGTCTTCATTAAATGATTCTATTCTATAAAGTGCTTCTTTCACCTGCGTTTGTGTATCTTCTTCCCTGTGTGCATAAAGCTTGCCGGCAAGTTCTTTAATCATCTTCTGGCAACTCAAGTCATATTCGTTTTCCCCTTGCTCATTAAGGCTTCTTTGCACTTTGGTCATGATGACGTTTTCCATTTCAGTTTTTCTTGCTCTTCTGAACGCTTCTCGTGTATAAGAAATTCCTTGTGCAACAACTGGTACGGCAAGAATTGGAGGAAACAATACTCCGCCCATAACATATGCAGCTGTGCAACTACCTCCAACAAATAAACCGGCAACAACTGACCAGCCGACCGAGTCGGTGCTTAGTTTTCCATCTCTAGCTTCCCTGGCCCAGGTTGGTATCCCATGCAAGGCGTAGATCCCCATTTTTGCGCCTTTGTAAACCGGGTCTATGTCATCTTTCATATTCTGTACTCCCCTTTCAAAAACTCTCTTCCAGGAGAATTCTACTTCCGCCTCCAAACTCTTATCCTCTTCGTCATTTTTTTCCATTTGCATTTCCATTGTCATTTTTTTCACCTTTAATTGTTATAACTATATCAAAACCCGCAGAAACATTTAAATATTTACAACCACCATTAGTTGTTGTATGAGCTTGAACTTACATCTATATGGGCTTAATAAATATGAAAGCGATGCTTACACTGCTTTAGTCCAAGAAGGCCTTTCCACAGCTTTAGAGGTATCAAGAAATTCTGGTGTTCCTCACGGTAAAATTTACCCTACTTTAGATTCTTTGGAATGCAAAGGCTTTGTAAAAAAGTATCTCGGAACTCCAAAAAGGTTCATGGCTATACCCCCAAAAGTTGCCCTAGAGGAAGCTACCAGAAAAAAAGAGATCGAGCTGGAAGAATTCAAGGCTAAATCCGCGAGTATTCTTACCAAACTTGGCACTTTAACCGGAAAGAAAGCCTCAGAGCCATTAGATAACATAAAGATAATAGAAGGATACAAGAATTATCTTAACCTTTCTGTAGAATTACATAAAAAAACCAAGAAAGAATGGCGTTCTATCTCTGAACTTTCAACTTACAAGCCGCATATAGATGTATATAAAGAATCAGTGCAAAGAGGGATAAAAGTATATATCCTAACCAGCAAGGAAGAGGCCACTAAAGAGAAAATAATGATTTGGAAAAAAAGCGGGGCGAAATTAAGATACATTGATTTGCTACCCACAAAATTCAGCATAAAGGACGAGTCTGATGTTACTTTACGTTTTGGAGGTCAAGGAAAATACGTTTCCCTGTGGGTCCAAAACCAATCTTTGGCAAAAAGTATGAAAAATTATTTTAACTCGTTATGGAAATCTGCTAAGGAAGTCTAATTTACTTTCCTGCTAAGACAACCATAGTATAATTTTTAAAATATTTCTGAGCAACTCGTTTTACCTCGGCAACAGAAACTATTTTAATGTTCTTTATGTACTGGTCCATCAGTTTTGCTTCTTTAACCAAGTCCCAAAACAAGATTTGGTCCGAAGCTTTTTGGGCATCTTCCAATCCTAACAGATAATCACCTTCAATAAAATCTTTAGCTTCACTTAAATCTGTTTCCGTAACCTTTTTCAATTTATCTAATTCAGTTAAAATTAATTTTTGAACTAAACTAATGTTTTTTTTATCAATAGTAGCATAGGCAGCAAAATAACCAAAGCTTTTTTCTGCTATGCTTTGTGTGCCCACATCATAAGCTAAGCCCCGCTTACTACGTATTTCAGTAAACATTCTGCCGCTCTGTCCCCGGCCCAGAATCCCATTAATTACATCTAAAGTATAAGAATCAGGATGATTTCTAGGCACTGCCTTAAAGCCTAGCACTAGGTAGGTATTAGTAATATTCATCTTTCTTTTTTTGATTTTCTTTCTTAATGCTAAGGGTTCATTAACCGGAGCAGAAGCGGGTAATGCTCCTTTTTTGAAAGAAAACTTTTTTTCAATTTCTTTTTTCCATCCGGTAACCTCTCCCACAACCGAAATAACCATATTATTAGGGAGGTAATATTTATTGTAAAAATCAATTATTTTTTTTCGGGTTAAACTGTTAATGCTTTTTTTAGTTCCGTAGGTGGGATAACGGCAAGGGTGTTTTTCAAATAAATTTTCCTGCAACAATACCCATTGGAAATATCTAGGCTCATCATAAATCATATCAATCTCTTTTAAGACAACTTTTTTTTCTTTAGCAATATCTTTTTCTTGCAGTAAAGAATGCTGCAGGATATCGGCCAAGATTTCTACAGCGATCGGAAAATGTTTCTTTAATACTTTTACATAAAAGCAAGTTTTTTCATTAGAGGTATAAGCATTAAAATCTCCCCCAATTTTTTCAATTTCATTAGAGATATCTTTATTGGTGGGCCTTTTTTCTGTGCCTTCAAACAAGATATGTTCCATAAAATGGGAAAGGCCTTTTTCTGAGTTATCTTCAGAATTACTGCCTACTTTAATCATGACATTTACAACCACGGAATTTCCTTTCCTTTTTTCAAAAATTACCGTTAAGCCATTCGGTAAAATCACTTTTTCCATCCTAAAAATGTTATTTTTAGGGTTTATAATGGTTTGGGAAGATTTTTTAAGAACAGCTACTCTCTTTCTAGGATGAAATTAAAGCTCTTTCAAGCGTATTTGAAACGAGAAGCAATCGAATTAGTTTTTCTTTCTTCTCCCGATTCAAATATAACTTATTTTACTCAATTAGTCCCTTCTTCGGCCCATTTTTTAATTACTCCTACTGAAGCTTCTTTGTATTTAACTAAGCTTGATTCTGCACCCCATCTACCCGGAATAGAAATGGAGGAATTAAAAAAAGATTGGGAAACCCAGCTTAAAGATAAATCAATTAGAAAAGTAGGAGTTAATAATGACAAGATCAGGTATTCTTGTTATCAAAAACTTACCAAGATGTTTCCTAAAGCAACTTTTGTAGATGTCTCTTCTAAATTGAAAGAATTACGGAAACAGAAAACGGAACCAGAAATTAAGCGAATCAGTACAGCAAGTAAAATTACCGCTGCTGCTTTTCAAACCTTTATTAATAATTATTCTCCTAAGAAATTCAAAAGCGAGAAAGAAGTTGCGTTTTTTCTAGAAAAACAGCTGTGGGAACGAGAAGCAGAGTTAGCTTTTCCCACTATTGTTGCTTCTTCGGAACATTCGGCTATCCCTCATTCGTTAACTTCCACTGCAGTATTAAAAAAAGGCTTTTTACAGTTTGATTTTGGGGCTAAATATCAAAATTATTGTTCGGATATGTCTAGGATAGTATTTTTAGGAAAGATCAACCGAGAACAACGGGAACATTATGATCTCCTATTAAAGGTGCAAGAAGAAACCATTCAGCAAATTAGATTAGGCAGCAAATTTGTTGATTTAGACGCCTTCGCTCGCAAGAACTTAGGAAAGTATTCTTCTTATTTTGTCCATTCGTTAGGGCACGGATTAGGAATCGACATCCACGAACCGCCGGCATTGGTTTCTGAAAGTAAAGACTGCGTAGAAAATAAGCAGGTTTTTACCATCGAGCCGGGAATTTATTTTCCCAAGAAATATGGTTTAAGAATTGAAGATACAATTCTGTTTGATCGGAAAACAAAAATATTAACTACTGCTCCTAAAGAGCTGGTTGTTCTTAAGTAGATACTCCAAAATAGATAATAAAGTTTATAAATGAGCTTCTTTCCAGCAGACTTATGGTCTTTATACCTGCGCATATGGAAGTGAACCAGTATGCTATTGATTCAACTGATGTACATAAAGGGCTAGACTTTTCTAATTTTGGTGGTTGGATAAGAGAAAAAAGAGGCGATCCACGATATAGCGGGCGTGCTAGTCCAAATTCTCAACCGGCAAGCGGTTATTCTGGTTCTAAATTAGAACTCGTTCTAGATGAAATGGCAGCTGATGGCGGGCAAATGAAAAACCAAGACGAGTGGATTGAATATTGGAAAGATATTCATGATGGCAGGGTGATGGCTTCTGCAGGTGATTTATATGCTAACTTTAAGGTCTTAAAGAAACTACAAGAGCAAGGCGATACTGAACAGAAAATTATAGCAGAAAAATATATTAGTAATCTACGGAAAGATTTTAATGGAGGAGGACTAATTTGTAACACCTGGCTGGTTCATGACATTTATAGTTCAGATACACGAATCTTACACCGGCATGGATGTAATATGCCCGAACTAATCAAAGAAACAATTGTATGTGTATACAATTACGATGGGGTTATATTTGATGTTGCTCAAGACTCTTTTGGTACACTTTTTCTGCAAGCTTTGTTTGATACCAAAGATAAACCTGGACAGATCATTCAAACCTTGGAGTTTATTAGTGAGAAGACAGGGAAAGATATTGCTGTCCTTACCGCTAATTTTATTGAGCGAGCAACGTCCCCAAGCAGAACGGTTTGGCTCGGCATCCCTCTCGGCAGGTTCTACCTCGGTTGCAACTTCAACCCCGCCAGTGGCATCGGCACTGCTCGCGGGGTACGTTTAACCAGATAAAGCAAATCTTTTACAAACTTTTTTAAATAACGTTAAAATTAACAAACTAATTGGGGTTTCAAAAAATCTTTCGATTTTTTAGAAACCACACGGAAAAAGGGGTTTTCCGGGGTTTTAAAAAAATATTATTTTTTTTAGAAACCTTTATAAATAAACATAGGGGGCTGTAGTGTAGCTTGGTCATGAGCAACTTACTGAGTTGCTTGCGAAGCAACTATCACTAGCGGTTTGGGACCGCTGAACCCCGGTTCGAATAAGTTTCCGCAGAAACTGAACGAGAAGCGGAGCTTCGACTTTCCGGGCAGCCCCACTTTATAATCAGGGATTAAAACATGTCAACAAAACGATTTGGAGCAAGATACGGAACCAGAACTAAGAAAAAGTTTGCGCAAATAGAAGTACAACACCGAGGCAAACATAAATGTCCTTCTTGCAATAAAACTAGTGTAAAACGCATTGCGGTAGGAATCTGGCATTGTCTTAAATGTAAAATTAAGTTTACTGGAAAAGCCTATTCAATCAAATGAGGAAAATTAAAAATGTATTACATCTGTTTTGACTGTGGAAAGAAAGTAGAAGATGAACATACTAAAGTTAAAATCAGGTGCCCTTATTGTGGGGGCAAAATTCTGTATAAAGATCGCCGTACCGTTGTAAAAATACAAGCGAGATAAGTTTTTAACGGCAAAAATGGTTTCTGACAAAATTAGTCAACTGCAATTATTGCAGCAAAATCTGCAAAATTTATTCTTACAGAAACAACAAATTCAAAATCAAAGCTTAGAAATAGAATCGGCGTTAATGGAATTAAAAAGCACCGATAAAGCTTACAAAATTATTGGGAATATTATGGTTTCTTCTTCTCAAGATACTCTGTTAAAAGAACTTACCGGGAAAAAAGAACTGTTAGATATGCGTCTTAAAAATATAACTAAACAGGAAGAAAAATTAAAAGAGAGTTACGAACAACTTCAACAAGAAGTAGTCGGCGGGATGAAAAAACAGCAAAAATAAGTGCGCCTAAATTAATTCTAATTTTTTTATGACTTCTTAATCTTAAACGTAGATTTTAAAAATAAAGCATTAGGAACGTATAAAGTGTCTCCTTCTTCCGTTTTGATTTCTGTTTCTAAATAACCAATTTTTTCTACTTCACCATAAATCTCTTTAACATCTACTTTTTTTCCAACTTTAAGTTTTCCTTTTTTCTGCAGCAAAATCCAAGCTACAAAATTAGGGATGACATCTTTTAATCCTACGATACAAGTAAGGATTACTAAAGCTAAGATTGCTCCCACCACTAAATAAAGCACGATAGAAGTAATTCCCAACTGATTCAAAAATAGAACGATAACTACCAAGTAGATTATGTAAGAAATAACAGTACTAACTCCTTTTTCGAGGTTAACGGTTACCCCTACTTTACTCATAATTTTGTTTAATCCAATTTCCTGTAAAATTTTACCCAATAATTTTTTGACTAAAATACCAATGGTTAAGCCCACTAACAAAATAACTATGCTAACAATAATTTTTTGTAGATAAGTTTGGGTTAATTCATATGCACTAGTAGCTAAAGATCCTTCCATGTTCTTGATAATACCAGTAATATCCTTTATAAGTATTGCGGATTTAATAGAGTAGATTTAAGGAAATTATTAAAAATGCAATAACTTTTATGACTATAAGGTAAACTATGGTTGATTATAATAAAAAAATTAAAGAACTGGAAGACGAATTAAAAAAAACAAAATACAATAAAGCTACTCAGGGGCATATTGGTATCGTTAAAGCCAAGATGGCCCAACTGAAAGAGAAGCAGGAATCCCGTTCTGTAAAAAAAACGGGGCGGTCAGATTATGGTTATTCGGTAAGAAAATCTGGCGACGGAACAGTATTGCTGCTGGGATTTCCTTCTGAAGGAAAATCAACTTTATTAAACAAATTAACCGGTTCGGCTTCTGAAGTTGCTGCGTATGCTTTTACTACACTTACGGTTATCCCCGGAATGCTTAATTACAAACAAGCTAAAATTCAAATTTTAGATGTGCCGGGAGTAGTTAGCGGAGCCGCTTCTGGCCGGGGAAGAGGAAAAGAAGTTTTAGCAGTAATCAGGAACGCAGATTTAGTTTTAATTTTAATTGACGTTAATCATCCCGACCATTATCCTGCTCTGTTAAAAGAAGTTTGGGAATCAGATATTCGGATCAATAAAACTAAAGCAGAAGTATTCATCAAGAAGAAACCTCAAGGGGGAATTCAGATTGGAAAAACTGTCCCTTTAGCAGTTGATGATGAAACTTTAAAGAAAGTACTCCGCGAATTTAAAATCGTCAATGCGGATGTTTTGATTAGAAGCCCTATTGATATTGATGACTTCATTGATTGTATTGAAGGGAATAAAAAATATCTTCCCGCAATTACCTGCGTCACTAAAATAGATTTGGCTTCTGCAGCTCAGGTTGCCAAAGTTAAGAAAGAACTTAATGCTGATTTAGCCATTTCTGCTGAACAGGAGATCAATTTAGAGTTATTAAAAGAATTAATTTTTCAAAAACTAGATTTTATTCGTTTATATTTAAAAGAGCCACGTAAGGATGTGGATCTAAACGAACCTTTAATTATTAATAGAAATTCATCCATCAGAGATGTCTGCAATAAGCTGCATCAGGATTTTGTTAAAAAATTTCGCTTTGCCCGGGTTTGGGGCAGCTCCGCAAAATTTCCTGGCCAAAGGTTTATGTTAAATCATTTTTTACAGGACAAAGATATTTTAGAAATTCATTTACGGTAGACTTACTCTTCTCTTTTTCTTTTTTGAGTTAAGGATTCTTCTATCAAAACTTTACAAGCATAAACGCCCTCGGGAGAAATTTGTTTCCATCCTTCTGCATTATAAGGTAGATTTTCATCATCATCGAAGTCAAACAGTTCAAACGGGTCTAAGTTTGGTTTAAGAATAGGGAGTACTCTTTCTACCTCTTTTCTTTTAGCCCTTCCACTAAAATAGGCATAACTGATTAACGTTCCAACCAAACCTAGATCATAATCATTTCTGGAAGGATTTAGTTCTTCCATTTCTTTCAGTTTTGCTTGAAGAGAATCCAATTCCATTTTAATGTTTAAGCCAGACAATTCTATTTAAAACTTATGCAAATACATCTTACAAACTTTCTAAATAATCTTTCTTAAATTTAAACCCATTCTTTCGTGCTAAAATATCAATAGCCTTGTCAAAACAACTCCCGTATTGGGCAGCTTTCTTTTTCCGCCAGGCAAATTCGCCTAAAAACTCTTCCGCAACTTCTCTAAGAATAATTTTTTTCTCTTCTACTGAGATTTTCCATTCTGCCGGCAGTTTCAGAGCATATTCAATTAATTCTTTATCTAAAAAAGGAGTACTGATAGAAATTCCTAACGCTTGAGCCAAAGTAAAATCTCTTACCAAATCTCTTTCCCACATTTGTTTTAATCCTTGCCAGCATTCTTCATTAATATTTTCACATTTACTGTGGCGTTCGTATCCAGCAAAAAGTTCTTCACTCCCTAACCCACTAAAAAAATAAGTGAGGCCGCTATATTTACTTAATTCTGCTGCCGCTAAAACTACTGAACCTACTCCGACATTAACGACGTCAGTTTTGTTCTGTTTTTTTAATAAAGATACTGTTTTTTTGATAACTTCTTCTGCTTCACTTAAATTAAATTTTTTATAGACTAAATTAAATCCTAATTTTTCGGCTACTTTTTTAGCTTCCAATAAGTCTTCTGGCTCTTTAGTTCCTTCCTGGAAGCCAACGGCATAGCAAATAAAATTGCTTCCTTTAACCCCGCTGGATTTACACAGCGCAGCAATCAAGGAACTATCCACTCCTCCAGAAAAAAAGATTCCAAATTTAGCTGCAGGAATTCTTTTTTTTACTGCTGAAATCAATAAATTTTTCAGAACTTGCTTAGCTTTTTCTTTATTGTTTAGATTGTTTTCTATACTTTCTTCGCTATGGAGAGAATCAATCTTTTCCCCCCAAATTCGCTTCTCAATTAATCTTCCATTATCTTTCCACAATTCTTCCATCTTAGTTTCAATATCTAAATAACCCATAGTTTTATAAAATCTGCTTTTTCCACCTGTGTATTCGCTGGTGGTTAACTAATGATAAACAATTTATTGGAAAAAACAGAGTCAGAAAACCGCACGGTTTTCTTTAACATTTAGTTAAATTTACTAAAAATACTTTATTTATAAAACTATTTTATACTTAAGTATATCTTTAAAATGAAATATGCTGCTTTATTTACTGGAGGAAAAGATTCGGTTTATGCTCTTTATTTGGCTAAACAACAAGGGCACGAAATCACCTGCTTAATTACCATTTTGTCAGAGAACCTTTATTCCCACATGTTCCATACTCCGGCAATTGAATTAACTAGCCTACAAGCAGAAGCATTAGGTCTTCCGGTAGTGTTAGGAAAAACGCACGGGGAAAAAGAGAAAGAATTAGCTGATTTAGAACAGACTATCAAACAAGCACAGAAAAAATATTCTTTCACTGGCTTGCTTACCGGCGCCCTATTTTCTGAATATCAAAGTAGCCGCATAAATAAAATTGCTACTAAACTGGGCTTAACAGTATATTCTCCGTTATGGCACAAACCCCAAGAAGAGCATTTGCGGGAATTAATTACAGCTGGATTTAAAATAATTTTTACCGCAGTAGCGGCAGAAGGTTTAGATTCCTCTTGGCTGAATAAAGAAATCACTTTTAAAGAATTGGAAAAATTAATCCAGCTGCAGAAAAAAATTGGGCTGCATATTGCTGGCGAAGGAGGAGAATTTGAATCATTAGTTCTCGACTGCCCTCTGTTCAAGAAAAAACTAGTTATTGAAGATTCAGAAACAGTTATCGAAAATAAAAATACTGCGAGGCTAATAATTAAAAAAGCCAGATTATATTCAAAAAATAATAAATAACCCCGACAATAAAAATAAGGCTTCCAATACAAAAATGAAAAAAGTAATGTGCTTTGGCACTTTTGATCTACTGCATTTGGGGCATTTAAACTATTTTAAACAAGCCAAAACCTACGGGGATTATTTGGTTGTAGTTCTGGCTCGTGATAAAACCAAACAAGAGCAGCAAAAAGAAATGGTTTTTACAGAAGAAGAACGATTAGAATTAATTAAAAATTTAAAATTAGTTGATGAAGCAGTATTAGGTTACTATCACGATTTCTTGAAAATTGTGCAAAAGCACCAGCCTCAAGTAATCTGTTTAGGGTACGATCATCAGATTAATGAATCGGAATTGGCAGAAAAGTTAACAGCGTCAGGATTAAATCCAATCATCAAAAGAATGGAACCTTACCACGTCCAAAAACATAAATCTACGTTATTAAAAGAAAAAATTCTTAAGTTTAACTAACACTTTACTTATCGCTTATTTGTATTTACTTCCTACTGCTTCAGCGATGTTCTCAAAACCATCTTTTTTTAGCAGCTCTACTAACCCTTTATTTATTTTTTTGATTACTGCTGGCCCTTCGTAAATCATTCCTGTAAGCAGTTGCAGTAAAGAAGCCCCCCTAATTATTTTTTCATAAGCATCTTTAGCAGTAAAAATTCCTCCGCTACCGATAATAACGTATTTACCTTTAGTTTTCTGATAAATATACGAAATCAGCTCATCAGAGTGTTTCTGTAAAATCTTGCCGCTTAAACCACCTATTCCAACTTTAGCAAACTCTTGCGGCGGAATAGTTAATTTACTGCGATCTTTAATCAGATTAGAAACTACAAATCCAGTCAGCGTATGTTTTCCACATATACTTAGCAGTTCATCTAATTGTTTTAAAGAAAGTTCAGGAGATATTTTAATAAAGACGGGGTTTTTGGTTTTAACTCGGTCTATTTTAGAAAGAAGTTTTTCTAAATATTTAGGATCAGAAAAAAGTTGTCCTCCATAAGCATTAGGGCAGCTGATGTTAATAGTTAGATAATCTGCATAAGGTTCCATGGTTAAGAAACTTTCTATATAATCATTAACTCCTGCTTCCGGGTTAACAGTTTCTGGGCAGTTAGTCTTAGCTATGTTTATCCCGACGGGAAATACCAATTTTTTCTTCTTTAATTTTTCAGCAATAATTTTACATCCCTGGTTCTTTAAACCATAATTTACAACGATGGATTTGTATTTTGGGAGTCTCCATAATCTTGGTTTAGGATTGCCTCGGCACGGTTTAGCGGTAATGGAACCGATTTCTTCAAAACCAAATCCTAATGAAGGGAGGATCTGCATCATTTCCGCTTCCTTGTCAAAGCCAGCGGCCAATCCTACCGGATTAACAAATTTGATTCCGGCAATGGTTTGGGTTAATTTTTTATTTTTATAATAAAAACAAGTCTTAGTTAACTGTCGAGTCAAAGAAAATTTACCGAACGTTTTACCTAGCAATAAAGCAAGGTCATGAATCTGTTCTGGATCAATCTTAAACAAGACTGGCTGAATTAATTTTGTATAAATCATTTTTAAACCAAGCAATTTACGAGTTATTTAGGTTTCAAACTTAATTTTTTTAGTATATTTAAACAAGGATTTAAAGATTTCCCGAATGCATCCTGCAGGAACTTTAGGTTTACTTTTTAACAGTTTACGAATAATTTCTTTTTCCCGATTAAGATCCTCAATTGGAATCTTATTATTTTTCTTTATTTTTATGATATTCTTCGCTAACCTAAATCTTTTTTCTAATAAGCAAATAATTTCTTTATCAGTTTGATCAACTAAATTTCTTAATTTTTTGATTTTAGTATTGTTCATTTGCTCTCCCCTATTCCTTTTTCGCATCCATTAACACAAATAATTTGTCATGAGGGCGTACTTTCTCAGCAATAGGGACGGTAATACGCTCCCCTTTTTTAGCTTTTTGAACTGGTTGGTCTTTTCCTTTACGGTCAATAAAGATGCTATTTACTTTAGTTTGGATTATTCCCGTAGTTGGACCAGTAATTATAATTTCATCTCCTGCTTTAATCCCCTCTGCTTCTAACTTGATTTCAGCTATTCTTGGTTTACTGAAATAATTTTTTATTACTCCTACATATATTTTTTTCTTAGTTGCTTGTGAGCCATAACTCCCAGACCATTCTCCTAATTTTTTGCCTAGGTAATAACCGCCCTGCCAAAAACCACGGTTAAATACGGTTTCTAATGCTTTAGTCCATCGCTGTATTTTATCTAAGCTGTAAGTGCCTTGGAGATAACTATCCACCGCTTCCCGATAAGCTTTAACAGTAGTATAAACATATTCTGGCGATCGTCCTCTTCCTTCAATTTTAAGAATCGTAACTCCTGCCTGTAAAATTTTATCTATACAGCCAATAGTACATAAATCTTTAGGGGACATGACATATTTATTTTCTATTTTTAATTCATCTCCAGTTTCGTCATCGATAACTCGATAAGCTCTGCGACAATTTTGCAGGCAGGCTCCTCGATTGGCAGAATGATTATAGGTTGCTAAACTCATATAACATTTTCCGGCAATGGAAACACATAAAGCTCCGTGAATAAATAGTTCTATTTTTACTAATTTTCCGCTGGGGCCACAGATGTTTTGTTTCTTAATCTCTTTAATGATGCTATTGATTTGGGGCAAGGTTAATTCCCTGGCTAACACTAAAACATCAGCAAATTGAGCATAAAATTTTACTGCTCCAAAATTAGAAAGGTTTGCCTGGGTAGACAGATGAACTTGTAAACCCAATGAACGAGCATAAGCAATAGCCGCTATATCGGTACAGATTACTGCGGTTAAACCGGCTTTTTTTGCTGCAGTACAAATTTTTTTCATTTGAGTTAAATCTTGATCATAAATAATTGTATTCAAGGTTAAATAAGATTTAAGGTGGTGTTGTTGGCAAATAGTTACAATTTTTTTAAGATCTTTGAGGGTAAAATTATTTGCTGCTCGGGCGCGCATATTTAAGGGTCCAATTCCAAAATAAACTGAATTTGCTCCGGCTTGAATTGCTGCCCGCAGTGCTTCATACGAACCAGCAGGAGCCATTAGTTCAATTTCTGTTTTCTTGTCGTTTATTTTATCGTTCATTTTCGTTTAAATCTCTTTAAGTACAAAGGAACCATTTGTTTCATTTCTTCTTTAATATTCTCGTCAATTTCTAATTGGTCAATCTGTTTATCCCAATCAATTTCCGGAAGTTTAGTTATCGTTCCAGTTAATTCTCTTCCTGCTTCTTTAATATCTTTGGTAATCCTAAATGCTTCCGGTGTAGCAAACATCTTGGTTGCGGGGAATTTGGTGAAAGCATTTGCTCCGGCTTTCATTAACTTTCCTACTTCTTCATATCTTCGGGCAGTAGTTCCGGCAATGATTTCCAGTTTGGGAAAAGCTATTCTGGTTTGAGCAATCCACCACAGATAATCTTCTGTTTTTGGTCCATTCGAATGTTCAAACATGGTTCCCTTCACTGGTTTTAAAGCATAAAAAGTTATGCGGTCTAATTTATGTTTGGTAATAAACTGAGTTAATAATTGGAAATCTTCTTTTTTCTCTCCTAAACCAATAACGATCGTCATACTTTTTTTTAATCCATCAGCATAAGAAAACATTTTTTCATACGGTTGAATAGCTTTGTCCGGACAGATTTGGTCGTGTAATTGTGGTTCAACCGTTTCAATACTGCTTACAATTCCTTTTATATGGGGTCGGAATAGGGCCAAATCTTCTTTAGACAAAGCTCCTAAATTTAACCAAATCTTTTCTCCATAAACTTTACTGATTAATTCAGCAATCTTAACTAATTCTTCGGTAGGAAAGATTCTATATCCGCCGGTAATAAATTCGATTCTCCAGCCCAGTTCTTTACACAGCAGTGCTTCTACTAACACCGAAGCTAAGCTTCGTTTGGCTTTTCCAGCATATTTAATCTTATGTTTCTGCGTAGAGCGAAAGCAAAACTTACAAGTACCCAAATCACAGAACCAGGACAGAAAAATACATCGGCCATACCAGGTTTTATTACTAAAGTTCTCTGCGTAAACTTTTTGGGCTTGTTGAAGTAATTCATTCATGAATCTATATTTTTCAGGCTATTTTATAAAAGTAATGATGTTTTTTGTTTTCCTGTTTAATAAACTTTATAAAGAACCCGTTTAAAAAAATTTTAGCGAAAATACAATGAGCCTATATAATATTTTTGAATGTCTAAACCCAGATGGAATAGTTCCTACTTTAGAAGACTGTGCGGCTGCCGGTTATCGGCCCGCTTTTATGCCTGAACTGATTAGAGAAAGACTTGCTCAGCCTAAGCTAGATAAAATTTGGCAGAATTGGTGGACTTCCGCCAGTTTAATTGCTTCCGGAAGAACAAAACAGGGAACTTATGTTAAAGTTATTGCTCACGTTCCGCATGCTTTTCTTAAGCCTAAAACGCTTGGTAAAGTGCTTAAGCATGACTTAAAGCCCCATTATTCAGGCATATATCTACAACGGAACTTAACTGCTAAGGGCGCCGGTAAATATCCGCAAGCGGACTTTAATCGCTTGCTAAATTTAGCTGAACAGGGCAAGGAAGGAGTATTTGTAATACCGGAAGAAACATTTACTAAGGCTGATTTGAACACTATCGTGTGGGGAGTAACTGAAAGTGAGGCCAAGAAATATTTAGTTGAGCGTGAGAAAAAATTTGGCCCTGGGTGGTGTAATGGGTATGCCGATATGGCTTCTAAAGAGCCAGTAGGGCGCTTGGTGTATCTCGGCTACTGCTACGGCAATGCTGACGGCGTTGAAGGCGGTATCGATCTTAGTGGCCGTGCTCGCGTTTTTGGGGTACGTGCGAGCGATAGCGAGCAGGATTCGCCCGCAGGGCGTGGCGCAAAAAATGATTTTCAACAGCACTACGCTGCTTTATTAGCTGATCCGGAAAGGGCAGTTAAAGCTTTAGACGACCAAAAAGCAGCGGCATTAATGAAAGTGCTTTCTCAGTATATGGCTAGAAAAGTAGAAAAAATTTAATTTTTTTTAAATTCAATCATTATCCACTCTGGGAGCCAGAATAAAGCTTAACAGCAATTTGTCTTTTACTTTGTATTCCAACTTTAAAGGGTAATCAGTATTAAAGTACAAGGAAGCGTTCTCAGATAATTTTCCCCCGGCAATCATCTTCCGCAGATACTCTAAAGAATATTTAGCTTTGAATTTATCTTCGGAAGCAGTTTTAATGGTGGTTTTTCCGCCATGCTTAATTTCTACAAAAGCTTTGGATAAATCTCCTTCTGCTTTTACAAATAATTGGTTTTTTTCTCCCAAGAAAGTAACTGATTCAGCCACCACACTTACGTCTTCAATTGCTTCGGAAAGAGTTTCTGAACTGGTCTCGATAACTAAAGGGAAACTTAATTCCGGCACTTTTTGTTCTTTATCTTCTATTTCTAAGGTCGGAATAGAAAAGGATCTAGTAGTATCACTTTTAAGTTGGATTTTTAATTTACTATCATCGGTGGTTTCTAGAGTTAAAGTGTCATTACCTTTAGCTCGGCGTAAAATTTGTTTTAAGCTATTAAGGTTAATAGAAATTTCCTCTACTCCATGAGCATCATACTCAGTAAAGCTGCTGCTGAGCAATTTAAAGACCACCATAGCTACATTTGCAGGATCCATGGCTACTAATTCTAAACCATCAGAACTAACTTTAAATTTTGCTTCTGTAACTAATTCAGAGATGATGGAAATACTATCTTTAAAATATTTTGGTTCAGCTAAGACAAGTTTCATAAATTAAACCCCCTTAAAAATCTTCCAAGAACGAGCTCTTTATAAAATTTGTTGTTGTATAGTGGTAGTGTGCCTATTTAAGCTTAAGCCGTTTTCCATTTTCCATCATATAAACAGTCTTATTTCTTTTGTAACCCATTTCTTCTGCTAACTCAGTTAAATGGACAGCATGGTCATAGCCGGCATGGGATGGAACGATATACTTTGGTTTTATCAGTTCAATCAAATCGCGATGGTCTTCCCTAGCGGCATGTCCAGAAACATGGATATCCCGAAAAAGACGTACTCCGCTGTTTTTCAGCTGTTGTTCTAATTTATTACGATTATCCCGGTTAAGTTCGACCGGAATAACTGAACAGCTAAAAATAACCATGTCTCCCGTGCTAAATTTAAACGGTAATTCTCCTCGAGCCATGCGGGAAAGAATCGCTTTGGGTTCTCCTTGGTGTCCAGTAACCACCAAAAGATATTTTCCTTTACCTTCTTTTTCTACTTTTTTAAGGAATTTTTCTACTTTATCCCGATGTTTAATTATTTTAATATTTTCTTGAAAATCGATTAAGCCAATTCTTTCTCCGGCAGTAATATATTTAGACAAGGAGCGGCCCAAAAAAACCACTTTCCGATTCAATTTTATACCCAGTTCAGTGATGCTTTTTAATCGGGCGATATGGGAGGAAAAAGTGGTAGCAATCATCGCTTTATCTTCTGCGTGCACCCCTAACATAACGTCAATAAGCATTTGTTTAGCTACCGATTCAGAAGGGGTCTTTTTATGTTCATGAGCATACAAAGATTCGACAATCAACAATAACACCCCTTCTTTACCAACCTCTTCTAAACGCTCAAAATTGGGTTTTTTACCTAATACCGGCTGGCGGTCAAACTTATAATCGTTGGCATAAACAATTTTTCCGTAAGGCGTATCTAACACAATCATCGACGCTTGCGGAATGGAGTGAGTCATATTTACTAATTCTATAGAAATTTTCTTAGACAGTTTGTATTTTGAATTAAGATTTAAGCTGATTAAAGGATTAGGTATTTTTATCCCCTCATCCATAAAAATACTTTTTAAGACTTCAGCAGTATAAGGAGTACAGACAATCGGAGCCTGAGGAAAAATAGCCGCAGCAAAGGGGATAGCTCCAATATGGTCTAAATGCCCGTGGCTGGGGACAATTCCGATAACTTTTTTCTTCCAATCTTCAATTAAGGAATAATCTGGAACCGCATCTACTTTGAGCAACTCTTCATAACTTAATGCGTTGATATCTTCATCTTCAGTATAACGGATATAGTTTTCCATATGCAGGCCCATATCTAGAATAATTACTTCATCATCTATTTTTACTGCAGTAGAATTTTTACCGGTTTCTGAGAAACCCCCAACAGTGCATATTTCAATTGGCATGGGTAAAAGAATTATTCAGGAGTTTAAAAAGGTTCTTTTAATAATATTCTAAGAAACAATTCCAGAGCAATTATTTTAAATAAATAGCTTAAACCAACGAAATTATTATAAAGTTTAATCTATCCCAATTATTATGTTTTCAATACTTTCTGAATTGTTGAATATCGAAGATGTTTTAAACAATTCGATGCGGGTTGTGATAGAGCAAACTAACTTTAAACAAATTTGTAAAGGAAAAACCAAAGATTGGGATTTTATCCTTAAAGAAGATCAACTTCCTTTAGATGACCTGCTGCTTATTGGGTATGATAAAGACTTAGATAAAAATCTTTTTGAATGGACTGCTGCTTATGAACAAAAAGGAAAAGCAGAAGATTTCACAATCTATTCTTTATCCCTGGCGGAAGTTATTCGTAAGTTAAGCCCCAATCTATATCCAGTTCAAGTTCCTGGTAGTACCCTTACTTTCCCTTGTGTAGATCCCCAGACTGAATTAATCGAACTCCATTTTGAAAAGAAAACTATCCCTTTATTTAGTTCGGTTGATCACGAGCTAATCATTCCTACTGAACTAGCAAGCGTAGCTTATATTCCCTCCAACCAAGATCTTTCAGAAGCAATTGCTTCTCAGTTAGACGATTTGTTTGAGGAATTTGGAGAGGATGCACCTGAAAATCTTAATTTTAGAGGGATTGTTACTTTACCCTTCGCTTTGTTTACGGGAGGAAACTTAAAAGATAGTAAATATATTAGCACCACTGGATGTTTGGCTGTAGCCCTTATTGCTCAGCAAGACTTTGTTAGCGCAAATAAAACCGATTTGTCTATGCGAGAAAGAATTAATCACGCTTCTGAATTTATTAACAAATATTTACCTCTTATTTAAGAGAATTTGAAAATAATCTTTTACCTGCTGCAAAGCTTTTCCCCGGTGACTCAATTGGTTTTTCTTTTCTGTATTTAAAGTAATATAAACTTTGTCGAAACCTTCTGGTATAAAACAGGAACTTAAAGGTAATCCTGGGTGGATTGGTGCTTCTAAAGCCCTAGTTATTTTCCCCTTTGTTTTTCCTATAAAATTCTTAATAAGATTTCCTTTTTTATCAACTAAGCAGAGATTACAAACGAAAGTAGCCGTCCTTTTTTCATCTGGGCAGGATTCCATTCGTTTTAAAAAATAGTTAATCCACTCTTGGTCAGAAACGTTTGCTCCCGCACCCCATCTTCTGGTTTTCACGCCTAATTCATTTTTTAGGGCATCTACAGCAATTCCTGAATCATCTGCTAAAGTCATTAAGCCGGTTTTTTGAGCAGCATATTGCGCTTTTTTAAAAGCATTTTCAGCGTAAGTCTTTCCGTCTTCAACTGAATCAGGAATGGTTAAATTAAGTTCTTTTAACGAGCTTAATGTCAACGGAAGATTAGCCAAACTAACAGAAATTTCTTTAAATTTACCAGGATTTTCGGTTGCGATTAATAGTTTCATTGGTAACATTTAATAAATAAAATGCGGACGGCAGGGCTCGAACCTGCGTAGACACTAAGTCAATGGATCACTCCACTATAAAGTGGGAAATGGTTTTAGCATTTGAGTCCATCCCGTTAAGTCGTGTTAAACAAAAGCTTAACGCATTGACCACTCCGGCACGTCCGCGAATTGATAGAATTATCTATAGCTATTTTATAAAATTAACTGAAAAATAAATTTATTTTATGTTCTTTAGCCTGCCTTCAATATCTTTTAGCTGCAATTCTAAATCTTCTAATTCATTTCCTTCCGGCTCTTCAGGTTCTTCACTAGGCAGATTGAATTCTTCAGTCGGCAATTCTTCAACTTCTTCTTTAGGTAAGGTTTTTTTAGAAATTAATCCTTTTAATTTTCCTTTAGGCAAGTATCTTTTTAACTTATTTTCAATCAAGCTGTTTAAAGCTTTAGCATCAGCTTGAAGTTTATTTAAAGCAACTAATTTTTCTTCCTGAACTTTTAGGAAGGTTTCATATCCCTGCATAAAGATAATTATTTCTCTTAAAGCTTCTAAGATATCTTTCCGAACATTTTTAGGTTCATCAATTTGAACCATAAAATTAAGATGTTTATCTTTACTAGTAACCGGTTCTGTTCGAAGCTTTTTTCCTTTAGCAGTAATTTTTTTGCTTTTTTTCATGTTAGGGATCAAAATTGTTCAGGTTCATTTAAAGAATGGTTAATAAAATCAATTTTCTTTTCTACTTCTGACAAAGTATTCTGCCACATTTCTAATTGGTGATCTTCTTCATTCTTTAAATCATTAATTTTTAACAGAGTTGATTTTGCATCATCTAATTTTTTTCTAACTGCTTTAACAATTTCTAAAACACTATTATAATCATCTATTTTTATAAAGACCGGCATTTTTTCCATTAAAAGTCACCTCAACCTTTAAATAAAACTTTATCAATGCTTAATAAGTTATCGTGCAACCCTTTCATAAGCTTTCTAAGTCGATTAAAATTTTTTTCTTCATTAAATTCCGAAGTACCTAATTTTTTATTAGTTTCATTAAGCTCAGTTAATTCTTTCTTAACTAAATCAATTTCTCCCAGGATTCGCTGATAAACCTCTATTTTTACATATAATTCTTCTTTTCGTGATTCAAACGGATAAGCATCTGAAGTTAGGCCTTCCTCTTCTGATTCATCCACTGGTTCAAAAGGCGAATCCATTGCTGTTTCATTCTCTTCTGGAAAAGCCACCGGTTTATCAAATCCAACTGCTTCTTTGATTTCTTTCGGTTCAATTACCCTTCTAGATGGAGCAACTGGAAATCTTAACGCTTTATCATCTATTGCTCTACCTTCCGGTAAAGGAACCTGTGGAACCTTCTTTTTTCCAAATAACCAACCCATTTTATAGTTTAAGAGAAAGCGGTTTAAATACTTTGTTTAGTATTATTGAATAGTAACTGTATTGTATAGGTTCAATTGAACAAAACTATTTATTCTCTGGTTTAACCCAGCCGTTTATGGATTTGGTTTTCAAAACGTATTCCCTGTTCTTTTTGGTTTTATTTTTGATAATCAGTATTGCCACCATGTCCTCTGCTTCTTTAGAAATTAATGAGATTATGTATGCTCCCTCCACCGAATTAGGAGGTTTAACCAACGAATGGGTGGAAATGTACAATAATCAAGATCAAGCAGTTAACCTCTCTGGCTGTTTATTTTATGGAAATGAATTGGGAAGAGAGATAGTCGAAGGGCATAGTTTTATTGTTGTAGCCAGGGATGTCCTTAAATTTAAAGAGATTTATCGTGAAAATTATTTGATCTTTGAAAATAGTTTTAACCGTGGTTTAAGCAATAGCGGAGAAGAATTAGTTCTTAACTGCACCAGTTCTGGGGGTTCTGAAACTAAGTTTACTTATAATCCGGCTCTGGGAGCGGAAAGTAATGGTTTAACTCTTTGTTTATTTAATTCTGTTTGGCAGGAATGTCTACCTACACCCGGGCAAGAAAACGTTCTTAATCTTAATCGGCCGGAGCAACTTCCTGAACTGATTGTAATCAATAAACAAGCGATTTTATCCATCTATTTAGATGAGCAGATCTACCTTAATACCATTTATAACAATCTGTTTAAGATTAAGATTGAGAATAAAGAAAATTGCTCTGAAAAAGACAACATAACTGTTTTTTATAATATCACTAAATTAGGTTCTTTAGAAAATACTTTAGTTAAATCTGGGAATTTTATTAAAGAAGTTGGCTGCAGCAGTTATGCTTCCACTGGTGAATTTATTCCAACGGAAGCAGGAAAATATATCCTGTGCGGGAAGGTAATTGATTCGTCTTTTATAGAATCAGAGCCAAGTGATAACCCCCTCTGTCAGGAATTTGAAGTCCTGGATATTTCCACTATTCCTTGCAATATAAACTTACAGATTATCCAAGAGGGAAATTTAATTTTAAATAATGGGCAATCTCTTTCGTTTAATTTGGTATTAAACAATGAGTCGTTTCCATTTATGATTGAGTATTGGATTGAAGATCTATTTGGAAATCTGGTCAAAAGCAAGATTAATACGACTAATACGAATCAGAAATCCTGGAAAACTAACATCGATGAAAAAGACAAAGTTTTGTTCATTAAAGCACAAGTTTACCCTTGGTGTAATGATGAAAATAAAACGGACAATTTTGCTGAAAAAATGTTTATTGTAATTAAAAATGAACTTTTAATTTCTACTACTTCCGAAAATAATACTGAAAATAGCAGTAAATCCAGCATAGTCATTCAAAAAATTACTCCTTCAGCAGCTCATTATGGGGATTTACTGCAGGTTGACTTAGAAATTTATAAAGGAGCTACGGCTAAATATGCTGTTTCGAGTTGGGTAGAAAAAGAAGGTAAAACTCTCAGCGAAAAAACTAAAATTAATCTTAAAAATGATAATTTACAGTATAATCTAAATTTACCCGTACAACTAAATCCTAATTGTGATCATAAATTTAAAGACGGTTCGGCAACACTTATTGTTGAAGGGTTAGGAGAACGGACCGAAGTAGCAATTAGTTTAACTGGGATAAATTCTGATTTGTGCGAAGAAGTGGTCGGGGATGGTGAGGAGCAAAAACCTACTCTTTCCTATAAAATAATTAATTTACCCGCATCAGTTACTGCTGGAGATACGTTATCATTACAAATAGAATTACAGAATGATGCCGAGGACCATCAATTTAAAGCTTGGGGCTACTTATATCGGGGAAGCAAATGTTATTCTTGTTCTTCTGGAGAAAAAGAAAAAGAGGACAATTTGATTTCATTCGATTTAGATCAAAGTGATTCAAAAATTATTGAGTTGCCCATTAAAATTGATGAGGAAATTGCTGCTGGTGAGTATTCTTTAATGTTTAAATTAAATAAAGACAACCAAAAAACTGATAAAAGCCTAACTAAAAAGATTTATGTTAATGGCAATAAAGAAACTCTTGCGGTTACTAAAACAGATTTATCTAAAGAAACTTCGACCGAACCTCTGCCAACTCGTCTTTCATCAGAACAGGATCTTAAAAAAGAAGCCTTGCTTTCCGAACTAGAGGGGATCGTGGTTTACGAGGATACTTCTGAAAAAGCTAAGGAGTTGATCCCTTTTGTGCTGATACTGGTTTTTGGACTGGTTTCTTTAGTGTTGGTATGGAAGAAAGGATAGGCGGTTACAGCATAAATTCTAAGCGAACGTCTTTAAATAACTCATCTTTCAGATTATAAACATAATCTAAATATTTAAATATCTTAGCAATTTTTAGGCTTAATAATGGAAATGAGAAACAGCGCAAAGTTATTTGATGATTTATGTGATAAATTAAAACCTTACGTTAAGTCTGCTATAACTGAAACTTTTCCTAGAGAAGAACTAACAAGGTATGAGGCCGATACTAAAAAACTTTGCAGCCTTCTTGCTGAAGAAGTTGCAGATGAAAAAACTAAGAGGCTTTTAATAGCAGGGTTGTATGTTGCTTCCACACTAGATCTAGGCGTTTCAACTGAATTACGAACTAAGGTGTATACTCAAGAAATTGCGGCAACATGGTCTGAAACTCTCCGTTGGGCGTATAAAGAACAGGGTAAGATCGGATTACGCGATTGTTTACTGCCGGATAAATTAGGAAGAGCTGAACGAGCATGGACGTTCACTATTAATCGGATGGGTTTTTCTCAAGAACAAGTTGAAGATTTACTTAAACAATTCGGCCAAGAAGAAATAACTGATAAGTTAGGCTTACCTTGGGGCGGTTATGTAAAGCGTGTTGGAAATAGTTATGAACTGCGTATGAGGAATAAACGAAGTTTTAAATCAGCTTAGCAGGCACAACACAATTTCTGAATGTTTCAAAATCACTCTCTTTTGAATGGTGCCAATAGGCAGAAAAGCTTAAAAACCACCCCGCGTTTTTTAGATTATGGAGAAAAAAATTCTGTTTAGGGCAATAATAGAAGTGTTAGGCAAACCGAAAGAGCACGTCCAATCTTCTTTAGAAAAATATCTGCAAAATTTGAAAGAGAACGAATTATACTCAGTAGTTAACGTGCAGATGGCCAAACTTAAACAGCAAAAAGAAGGGGAGTTATGGTCCATTTTTGCGGAAGTAGAAGTTTGGGCGGAAAAAGTTGATCACTTAATTGATTTTTGCTTTGATTATATGCCTTCTTCAATTGAAGTTGTTGAACCTGCAGAATTAAAATTGGATGAAATAGAGCTTTCTGCTTTCCTAAACGATTTACAGATAAAATTACATGGCGTAGATATGCTGGCAAAACAATTAAAAACTGAAAATGACATGTTAAAAATAAACACAGCTGCTCTACTTAAGAATTATATCACTGTATTATTAAAACAAAACAATTTAACTTCAGCGCAATTAAGCAATTTTACTGGGGTTAACAAAGACAAATTGGAAGACTTTTTAGACCAGCTGATTGATGAAGGTAAGATAGATTTAAAAGAAGAAACTTATTACCTTAAATCAACAAAAGAATAAGTACAAAATTGGTGAAGATTATGGATTTAGAAGAAAAAAAAGTGGAAGCAATTTTATTTGCGGTAGGCAGAGAAATAACTACTGAAAGAATTGCCAGCTTATGTTCTTTGGATCTTAACAAAGTAGAAGAAATTATGGGAAAATTAGTTTCTACCTATGATCAAGCGGATAACTCTTTAAAAATTATTAAAAAAGAAGAAGGCTGGAAACTTACTGTTGAAGACGAATTTGTTCCTTTGGTAAGTAATATTGTTTCTTCTACCGAATTAGAAAGACCATTAATGGAAACTTTAGCAGTAATTGCTTGGAAATATCCTATTGTTCAGTCCGATGTCATTAAACTGCGTAGCCCAGCTGCTTATGAGCACATGAAACAGTTGGAAGAACAAGGTTTTATAATTAAAGAAAAATTCGGCCGAACTTACAAAGTAAAATTAACCAAGAAATTTTTTGAATATTTTGATCTTCCCAGCGAAGAGGCTAAAAAGGCTTTCTTAAATCAAGTGCCTCCCGCAGTATTACAGGAAGCAGAAGAAGTCAATAAAGAAGCAGACGAAGTAGAACGATTAATCGAATTAGACGATAAAGAAAAAGCTTCCAAAGGAGAAATCAAAGGAGCATTAGAAGAAGTAAAAAAGAACCTATAGGGTTTTCTTGGCGTGCTCCCACATAAATTCAAAATAACTTCTGTACGCATCTGCTGCAGCTTGATTTTCAATAATAATTCCTTGAGGTTCATCAGTCCAAATAATTAAAGCAATTTTTCCTCTATAAATGTTGGTAACAACTGGAGAGATTATATTCTTAGGGACGTACCGAGTTTGCTTAGGATTAGAAGTGGGCGTATGGCGGTCTTCTCGGACGATTTCTCGCACGCGGATTTTCTTTTCTTTTAACTGGCGAACAAATTGTTTTTGATAAGCAGGCATTCGCTCTTCCAATTGGCTTTCATTACCAAAAACCAGATTTTCCGTGTTTTCTTCTTTTGGCCTTAAGATATCCTGAAACACACTGCGAATTCCTTTTAACCCTGTAAACATTCTTACCTGTCCTTTAACTTTGCTGGCTTTATGTCGGGCATGTAATTCTGGAATGATCTCTTTAACTTCTTCTTCCTGCATCTGTACATTTTCCAGCAACCGTTTTGGACCAGTAGCTTGGAACCATTTTACTTGCCCAATCAATACTTCACTTACCAAACCTTTTTCGGAAAGGCATTTAAGAGCATTATAACAACTGCTGCGATCGATCTGGGCAATTTCTGCAATCTTGCTGGCTTTGTTTGACCCATGGTCATTCAGAACCAAATAAACTTTAATTTCATTTGGATTAAAACCAAGATTCTCCAACACAGATTCGATTTTCATAATTTAAACAAATAATTTTAGGTTATTTAAATTTTGCTATTGTTGTAGAATGTCCTACAACAATAAAAAACAATATTAAATCAAAGAACTACCGTCCTGACAGTATTAAAGAGCTAAACAATTAAATAGATAGAAACATTCAAGAATAAAATGAAAAAGAAAATCATCTTAGCTTCTACTAGTTCTAGAAGACATAGTTTGTTGCAACAGATTGGATTGGAATTTGAAGTTGTTGCCAGTAATTACGAAGAAGATATGACTTTAGACTTACCTCCGGCCGAATTGGCTAAAACTTTAGCTAGAGGTAAGGCGTTAGAAGTTGCTGAAAGGAAAAAATCAGGTTTGATTATTGGTGTAGACACTTTCATTTCTCTTGACGGGAAAAAAATCGGTAAACCAAAAGATAAGAAAGATGCGAAAAAAATCTTAAGAATGATTTCTAATCGTACTTTGAAGATTTATTCTGGAATAGCATTAATTGACGCTCAGAATAAAGAAGAACTTCTGGATCATGTAATCACTGAAGTAAAAATGAGAAAAATTACCAATCAAGAAATTGACAGTTATATTGCTACGGGAGAACCTTTAGATAAAGCAGGGGCATTTGCTATTCAAGGGTTGGGTGCGGTTTTTGTTTCCCGAATAAATGGTTGTTATTTTAACGTTATGGGTTTGCCTCTGTATCGGCTAGCTAAAGATCTTCAGAAAATGGGGATAGATATTTTTTCTTACGAGAGATGGAAGAATAATTTTTAACTTAAACCCGTCAAAAAACATTATCCTTATCAAAGGAAGTCATTTTAGGAATCACTAAAGAAAAAATTAAATTAGTGAATTCTGTTAGCTATTAAGATTTTGCTATTGTTGTAGAATGTCCTACAACAAATGTTATTATACTTATCGCGACTTTCTCTAGAATGATTCAACTCATTGAAGCTAAACGGGCAGACTTGCCTGTAATCATTCAAGCTTTAATTAAACCGATTTCTGAACCATTATTTCGAGGCTTAAGCGAAAAAGCTCAACAAGAATATTTACGGGAACAGCAGCTGCTGCCTAAGGAAGGAAGCTTAAGCGTCGGAAGAGGAGTTTTCTTTACCAGTGATCTTCACTATGCTTTAAGTTTTGCCCGAGAAAGGCTCTTAGTCAGTTCTAAAAAACTTCTGGATGCGCAAAGTAGATGCATCGACACCAGAATCTCCGGCTATGAGCAGGAAATCAAATCCCGACTTGATCAACAGAAAGGGGCAGGAAATTACAGCGGGTTTGAATTATGGGCGGAAATCCAGAAACAAGACACCATCACTTTTGAAGGCGGACCGGCGGAACACTTTGTATACGCTCGGAGAATGCCGGTGAACAAAGAAGAGCTGATTGCAGAAATTGTGATTATTGATGAACTAAAAAAATTTGCTTAAAAATGGATGAAACACAAAAAATAACGGAACTGCAAGAAAAGATCCTGCAGAAACATCCCGACTGGTCACAGGATAAAGCCAGATGGATTGCTCTGCAGGCGCTGGGAATCCTAGCTAAACGATAAGGCTTGGAAAGGAATTATCGGGGCAAGGTATTTTCCAGCATAAAATCGTTGTAGAAATCTCTACAACAAATATTAATATAATTTAGCATTAATCAGTAGTAAAACGCCTAAAATAAACGCCAAAGGCGAAATTGGAGGAAACCAAAATGGAAGACAAAGACGGATTGGAAAGCAAACTAAACAAAGTAAGACCAGTACAGCTACCGGAATGCGAAGCTAAATACAAATTTATTTTACTCCAAGTAAGTGCAGGAGCAAAACAAAAACTAGTAATTGTCGGCAATCCGAGCTTTGGATATCACTCGGAAATTGTAGATGCCTACTGTCGGCAACTACCGCTGGAATTAGAAGTAAAAGTGCTAGGCGGTGGATTGGTAAGAGTACGCGAAAACCGAATCTTGGCTTATGACTACAGTGCAACCTACGGACCTGCACCAAGATTTAGTTAAAAAGCTTTTGGAAGAAAACATCCCTGACAAAGAATTGGAAGTAAATATAGGGGAATACTAGATAAGAAATAACAAAACCAACGGAGGGAAAAAATGGAACTGAAAAAAGTTTATGAATCATTCCTCGACGGCAGGCACCAAGTCGATTACCGAGGGGAATTAGTAGGCACAGTCACCTCAGTCGAAAAAGTAGAGAAAAAAGAATCAATTCTCAAAATAAAGGTTGAAAGCCTTGAAGAAATTGTCAGACTGCCAAAAAGAGTGCACCCAGAAATCCTAGTAGGGTCAAAAATCAGGTACATAAAATCTGTAACTGAATGCGACGATCACAGGGTAGTCGGGTATGAAACACACGCAGGCGAAGCCTCACCAGTCATGGAATACTTCAAGAGCGAGTCTACAAAACACTTTTTGGAAATAATTGAAGGAAAATTCGAAGGCATAGAATACCGAGCAGAGGAACATCAGAAAAAGCAACACGAAAGATAAAACCAATAGGGGGGAAATAAAATGAAAGCGAAAAAAACTATTGCTGGTGCAGCCTTGGGAGCAGCGTTGCTGAACCCACAACCCGCTGCAGCAGAGGGGGCAGTGGAACTGTCAGCAGGACAAAAAACTGCAACTTTAGATACCAAATTTGGCGGAGAGATTGCCCCTAAACTGGGCTTCTTTGCCAGACACCAAATAACTACTGGCTACGAACCGCAGGCAGCCAGCTACTTCGGATTTGCAGACTTAACTTACCAGCTGCCTTTAGAAGGGCTGGGGGTAGTCGGAGAACTACAGCTGCAGGGAGCAAAATTAGTACCCAGAGCAGGACTGCAATACTTCCTTGGGGCAGGAGATCTAAGCGGATTCGCTGCAGCAACTGCAGGAATATCTGGCGGGGTGAATGGACAAATCGTAACCGTGCTAACCTACCAACCTAAGCTGACTGAAGAGATAAGCCTGGTAGCTAAACTGGAAGCACTAAACATCTTTGCCGATGAGCACCAACTGAGTTCACAAAAGTTCAGAGTCGGGCCAACTATAAATGGCTTCAGCTTCGGCTCAGCAGTGGACTTCACCGAAATTGGACAAGGCCAGCAACTTCAGCTCGGCTGCAACCTCGGAGGATACTTCAGCAAAACCTTTTAGCTGAAGAACAGAAATGGTAAAAAAATATGTACTCACCGGCGGACCGGGAACGGGAAAAAGCAGTATTGTGCTGGCTTTGGAAGCTAGAGGTGAATATATTATTCGCGAAGCTGCTGAAGACCGCATCAAATTAAAACAAGCTATGGGAGTACGGGAGCCGTGGGCCGAGCCTGAATTTCAGGACGGCATCCTGGCTTTGCAACTGCAACGAGAAACTAGGATACCCGAAAGCGTTGGACGGGTTTTCCTCGACCGGGGATTGTATGATGGATTGGCGTATGTATTGGAAGGAACACCAATTTACCAACGAATATTACGGGAAGCTCGATTAGCACACTACGATAAAATCTTTTTAGTAGAACAATTAGGGGTTACCAAAAAAACTGTGGTCAGAAAGGAAAACCATGACGAAGCTTTGGCCTTAGGGAAAAAACTGGAAGCAATCTATCGGCGAGCAGAATATCCTTTGGTTAGAATAGAAATGGGAACAGTGGAAGAAAGGGTACAACAAATACTTGAACAAATTTGATGGGGGAAATAAACATGAAAAAACAAAATTTGAACGTAGGCGATTTGGTTTCCGGAATTCTTTCTGGAGAACTTAAAGTAGTAACCGTAGATTGTAATTATCCGATACAGGATGAAGCTAGACATTTAATTAGGGTTGCCAATCTGAAATCTTTGATAAAGACTTACCAACAATTCTCCTCAGCAGCTATGAGTGATGCGCGCATTAATCCTTGGAGCGGGAAATTAACAATTTACCGTTGTGTCGGCTATCAGTTTTCTTCAAACGGGGAGATGCTAAAATTCTCCGGAGAATTATTGGATCGGTGCAGACACTCGCCCTTTGAGTTTGAACGCTGCGGGTCAGCATTGGAGAAGGAAGTTGTTGCTTTACGAGACTTAGGCAATTATTTGATTATAAAGAACTGAGTGGTTGCGATTAAAGCAGAAAAAAAGCCTTAAATAGGACCTTCTTTATTTTTGTAAGCAATTTTTTAAAATTTTACTTTAATTTACTAAAAATAGCCGCAACCTTTATAAACCCCCGCGGCCTCTAAAAATTGCTAATTTATCGTCGATAAATTAAAATTAAACCAAATTATTTTATAGTGGAAAAAATGCCCCCAACTGAAACTCAAAATCCGGAAGAGAATACTCTTAGAATTAAGCCTCGAGTTATCGAAAAAGAGATGCAGGAAGCATACGTTAATTATGCTATGTCGGTAATCGTGGGCCGGGCTCTGCCTGATGTTAGAGATGGCTTAAAACCAGTTCACCGCAGAATTTTATATGCTATGTATGATTTAGGCATGCTGCATAATAAGCCGTTTAAGAAATGTGCCAGAATTGTGGGGGAAGTTCTAGGTAAATACCACCCCCATGGAGATACCGCCGTATACGATGCTTTAGTGCGTATGGCTCAAGATTTTTCTTTATTACACCCTTTGATTAAAGGGCAGGGTAATTTTGGCAGTATTGATGGGGATAATGCGGCAGCCATGAGGTATACCGAGGCAAAATTAAACAAGTTAGCCGAAGAAATGCTGAAAGATATTGAAAAAAATACCGTTGACTTTAAAGACAATTTTGACGGCAGCTTAAAAGAACCTGCTGTTTTACCCAGTAAATTCCCTAATTTATTAGTTAATGGTTCTTCTGGAATTGCCGTTGGTATGGCTACTAATATTCCGCCCCACAACGTTAATGAAATTTGTGACGGAATTATCGCTACGATTGATAATCCTGCAATCACTACTTCAGAATTGATGACCATAATTCCTGCACCTGATTTTCCTACGGGGGGAGAAATTTCCTGCGGGAACGCCTTGATATATGCTTATGAAAAAGGCCGAGGTAAAATTACTATTAAGAGTGTAGTAGAATTTGAAGAGGATAAAATAATTGTTAAAGAGATTCCCTACCAAGTAAACAAATCTGAATTGATTGAACAGATTGCTGTGTTAGTTAAGGATAAAAAAATCTTGGGTATTCGCGGCCTTAATGATGAATCAGACCGAGAAGGAATTCGTATCGTCATCGACTTAAAAAAAGATACTGATGCCGAAGTAGTTTTAAATCAACTGTATAAATTCAGCCGCTTAAAACTCTCTTTTGGAATCAATCTTCTGGCTTTAGTAAATAACCAACCTAAGACTCTCGGTTTAAAAGAATTGTTAACACACCACATCACCCATCGTAAAGAAATTATTATCAAAAGAACCACCTACGACTTAGGACAGGCCCAGGAGCGAATTCACATTTTAGATGGTTTATTGACTGCTTTGATTAATATTGATGAAATTGTACCGGGGATTAAACGAAGTAAAACTGTCGACGAAGCTAAAGAATTTTTGATGGGTACTTATTCTTTATCGGAATTACAGGCCAAGGCTATTTTAGAAATGAAGTTACAAAAATTAGCCTCCTTAGAGCAGCAAAAAATCAAAGATGAGCACACTGAATTGCTGGAAAAAATAAAATTATTCCAAGAAATTCTTTCCTCTGAACAGAAAGTGTTTGCTTTAATTAAAGAGGAGACTAAAGAAATAAAAGAAAATTACGGGTGTGAAAGAAGGTCCAAAATTGTCGAAGGGGAATATGAAGATATAGATATGGAAGAATTAATCCAAGAAGAAACGGTGGTTGTAACCATGACTAATTCAGGTTATATTAAACGCCTTTCTTTAGATACCTATAAAACCCAAAAACGGGGCGGTAAAGGAGTAAAAGCAGCCGGCATGAAAGATGAAGATTTTGTTGAACGCTTATATGTTACTTCAACCCACGCTTATTTATTATTCTTTACGGATAAAGGCCAAGTGTATTGGTTAAAAGTATATCAACTTCCCGAAGGAAGCCGACAGGCTAAAGGACAACATATTTCCAATCTTCTGGAAAAAGAAAAAGATGAAAAGATAACTGCTATTATTCCGGTTAATGATTTTAAAGAAGGCTATTTATTTATGGCTACTCAGAAGGGCACGGTTAAAAAAACTCAGTTGGAAGAATTTTCCCATCTTCGCAAAGGAGGTATCCGAGCCATCAGTTTAGATCCCGGAGATAATTTAGTTGGAGTTAAACATACTGCCGGAGATAAAGAGATTATTTTAGCAACTAAACATGGGCAGGCTAACCGTTTTAAGGAAAGTGATGTTCGCTCCATGGGCAGAGTGGCATATGGGGTAAGGGGAATTAGGTTGGCTGCTGGCGATGAAGTTATTGGTATGCTGGCTGCAGAAGAGAACCTAGGCATTTTAACCGTTACAGAAAAAGGTTATGGAAAAAGAACGCCTGTTTCGGAATATCGTCTCTGCAACCGCGGGGGTAAAGGAGTTACTAATATCAAGATCACTGAAAAAAATGGCCCAGTTAAAGCAGTAATGTTAGTTGATGGCAAAGAAGAAATCATGCTCGTTTCTAAATTTGGAATTGGTATCAGAATGAAATGTACTGATATTTCTGTCATAGGCCGGGCTACCCAGGGGGTTAGGGTAATGCGTCTTGACGATGGTGATGCATTAGCTGCAGCGGCTAAAATTGTTTTTGATGAAGAGGAAAATAACTCGGAGAGCAGCATTAATGTTCCGACGGGTAATCCAGAATGAAAATATTTCTTTTAGTCAATCCCGGCCTTGAAAAAATCTGTCAGGAAGAAATCAAAGAATTACTGGGCGCTACGGTAAGCGCCAGGATCATCACTAATCCTGCTGTTTTAGAAATAGAAGCAGAAAATAAAGACATTTTGACTTTGATTTATCGGCTACAGGCGGTTAGAAGAGTTTTAATCTCTTTAGGAAAATTTAAAACTATTACTGAATCCTTAAAATTAAATTCGTTAAATTGGGCAGATTTTTTTTCTTCGGGGCTTTCATTTAAAGTAGAGGTAGAAAATGTTAAAGGGCAGGAAAACCGAGAAGAACTAGCTAAAAAAGTTGCCGGTAAAGTTTTTACGGAATTAAATAATCTAAAATTAGCGCCCAAATTAGAGATGAAAAAACCAGATGTTTTAATTAATGTTTATTTTAATAATCAAGAATATTTTGTCGGAATAGACTTTGCCGGAGTAGAATTACATACTCGAGAATACCGCGTTTTTCCTCATTCTGCTTCGTTCAAAGGCGATTTTGCGTATGCTTTTGTCCGCAAAAGCGGTTTTAAACCGGAACATAAATTATTGGTCGGGTTTGTTAAAGACGGTACTTTAGCTATTGAAGCAGCTCTTTATGCATATCAGTTGCCGGTGCACCGTCCGCAAGAAAAATCTTTTTCTTTTTTTAAATTTCCAGCATTTAATCAAAAGAAGTTTACTGATACGGCCCCTAATTCAAAACCAACCACAATTTTTGCCTTCGATGAATCTCAGCAGAACCTGATTGCCGCTAGAAAAAATTCCCAGTTGGCAGGCACAGTTAAATACATTAATTTTCATAAAATGGCTTTGGACGAACTAGATGTAAAATTCAATCCGGAAGAATTCGATCAGCTTATTTTTCAAATAACTACCAAAGACGAAGAAAAATTAAATGAAATTTATTACCAAGCCAATTATGTTCTTAAGTCTAAAGGAACTTTATTATTAATCGCTCGGCCTAATTGGGAGATTTCTATTTCCAGTAAATTTAAATTGGTTATCAAAGAAGAAATTCTGCGGGGCGGAAGTATACATAAACTATGGTTGTTGAAAAAAAAATAAAAACATCTGAGAGAAACTTACCTGATTTTCCTAGCAAAGTTTTTTTAGCGCCCATGGCGGGGATTAATGATCCGGCTTTTAGATTGATCTGTAAACAGTTAGGTGCCGGGTTAGTGGTTACTGAACTTACCAGTATTCATGCTTTAGTTGCTAAAGACAAACAGTTTAAACAAGTACTGGTTAAACCGTTAAATGAAAAAAAGGGTAAGAAAGGCAAAAATAGTGAAAAAAGTAAACCAAAAACCATCGCCGATTTTATGCAATTTTCTGAACAAGAACGCCCCATCTCTATCCAATTATTTGGTTCGGATTTACTACAGCTTAAAAAAGCGGTAAAAATTGTTTCGCCTTACTTTGACCTTATTGATTATAATTTAGGTTGTCCTGCACCGCATATTACTGAGCAAATGGCTGGAGCAGCGTTGTTGCAGGAACCGGAACTAACCAGAAAAATTTTTAGAACCTTGGTACAAAATTCTACTAAACCTATTACTCTAAAAATGCGTGCCGGCGTTAATAAGCCAGATAAATTTTTAGAAATTGCTAAAATTGCTGAAGAAGAAGGAATTAGCATGATTGCTTTGCATCCCCGGACAGTCCAACAAGGCTATGCTGGAAAAGCCGACTGGGATTTAATTCGGCAATTGAAAGAAAAGGTTTCCGTTCCAGTCGTAGGCAACGGAGATATTGAAACACCAGAAGATGCTGCCAGGATGTTTAAGGAAACCGGCTGTGATTATGTAATGGTGGGCCGGGCGGCTTCTAGAAATCCTTTTATCTTTAAACAGATTAAAGCGTATTTAAGAACAGGTAAATATACAGAGATTACTCTGAAAGAAAAATTAAAGCTTTTTTTTAAATATCTGCGCCAAGCTAAAAAATATAATCTTAAATTTGTTAATCTAAAACGGCAGGCGATGAATTTTACCAAAGGCGGGGCAGGAACTAAAAAATTACGCCTGGAAATCGGCAAAGCTAAGACTATTTTAGAGTTGAATCGCCTTCTTAAGGAATACTGCGCCCAACTATAGACCAATATTTTTATATACTAATTTATACTTACTCCCCGTATGGTTAATTTTCCAGAATTGCAAGCTCGGATAAAAGATTATTTTCGCTTTAATAAAAAAGAAGTAGTCGGGTTATCTTTTGCTATTGTAATAACTGCGTTAATTTTTTCTTTCCGGGATTGGGGAGAAGAACAATTTAATTTGCTGATCGGGCTTAAAAATTTATTTTTAGTTTTGATTCTAGTAGTTTTTAGTTTTATCTTTAGGTTTTCTTGCCAGAAAATCCATGCTTTAAAAGAAGGGTACACTGCTGAATTTAAAATATGGTGGGCCGGGTTATTGATTGCTTTAGTCGTAGCCGTAATCAGCAATGGAAAAATACCTCTAGTTTTAGTTGGGGTAGTGGCTACTTCATTAATGGTCCGGCAAAGATTAGGGGAATTTAGATATGGATATTCTCATTTTCAGAATGCACTTATTTCTTTATGGGGGATATTAGGAAATTTACTTGCTGCGATAGTATTTGCTATCGGTCTTTATTTTTTTCCCGAAAATTTCTTTTTTGGAAAAGGATTAGAGCTTAATTTAATCATGGCTTTTTGTTCCCTGCTTCCCGTACCTTACTTAGAAGGATTACAAATTTATTTTGGTTCTTACAAGCTGTATTTGGTTACCATCTTAATTGTATTTTTAGTTGCAGCCTTGCTAGTTACCCAAACTACTGCTGGATTAATCATCGCTATTGTTGCCGCTTCTCTTAGTGGCATCTTTTTTATGCTTAAAAGCTCGGAGAAGTAAAATGATGAAATTAGACGAACAATGGGTTGAAATTTTAACCCTCTTTTTTTTAGTGTTAGGTTTTGTTATTTCTGTTTTGATGCAAAATAGCTTTTTAAGTTATGTGGTCATCTTTTTGGCCGGATTTCTGGCGGGAAGAATCTATTACATTAAACATCGAAAAGAACCGGTGTTGCCTTTTGTGTTGATGATGATTGGCTTCTTGATTGGTTATGTAACGGCTAGTTTCTGGGCTAATAGAATAGTTGTTTTAGTCTTATTTGCGCTTGCTTTTATTATTTCTTATTATCTACATTTGAAAAAATTTTTAACAATATTTAAAAGTGAGGACTTTATTAGGTAAGTTAATATGAAATATAAAGCTAAAAGCGTGGTGGTTAGCCGAAAACCTAACCATGATGATGAAGAGACCTGGTCTGCATTTATAGGGCTGTTTAATGAAAATAATCCCCATCTGAAAGCAAAAATTCCTTTTAAGATTATTGAAATTCCTTTAGTAGAAAAAGTGCGGGTTAAAGAATTAAGAAATATTTCTTTTTATTTACAGGGAAACGATTTAGTAATCAACAATTTAAAAGAAATAAATATTGATACTAAAGATAAAATTGTTACTTTAACCGGTAAGCAGGAATTACCTTAATCTTTTCTTAAAAAGGCGTTAAAACTATTCACCTTAAAGTATATACTTCTATATAACAAGAAATATATATTGGATTATCTTTCTAGCTAATTAGGTGGTTTTAAAATTAAGCATGACGCTTATGTAAAAAGCCTGTGTGATATAATCCGTTCTGATTACGACTGGCTATCTACTAATGTGGTGCTCTGTTCTAAAAAGAAAAGAAGAATTCTCGCCGAGATAGATGTTTTAGCGGTTAAAGAAGGCCAGGTAGATGTTTATGAAGTGAAATGCAGTAACCGCATTATTAAAGCCAAAAAACAGCTAAAGCGGATTAAACGATTAATGCCCGATGTTGATCAAACTTTCTTTTTTTGCGGGGATTCCGGTTTAATTCAAAGAATAAATGAAGAGGAATAAATTATTCTATTAATTTAAGATATAAAAATAACTAATTTTAACTAATTAATATCCTGCTGGATTTGGAAATTGGGTGTGTGGGAAACTGGCTTGATATTTTCCGTCATTTCTACACCACCATTGTTCAGAACGATCATAACCGTTAGCGGCGAGTAATTGGTTCCTTTGCTGTACGATAGCGTCTAATTCACCATCATAGATATTATGATTTGATTTCCGTTCGCAACTGTTGATAAACTCTTTCTTTAAATTTATAATTTCAGGAGTGATATCGTTGTAATCAGCTTTTTTACAGCCAGATAAAAGAGTACCTAGCGTTAATGCAGTCACAGTAATCAGTTGGTTAAGTTTAGTTGTGTTCATGTTTTCCCCTCTTTTATTCAATCCGATTTTTTGGACAAACCAAGGCTTGTTCTAATTTTAGTTCCAAATCAAATAGCTTAATATCTTCTTTTAATGCTGTTAAATCTTGCCGAGTGTATAGTTTTTCTCCGCTATAAGCGTAATCTAAGGTATTATCACAGCCAGTGTCAACATAGATCATTTCAGGAAATTCTGTTAATATTTTTAATCGGCATATGTGTGCATTATCTCTTACGCTATATGTTGCCGGAATTTCCGGTGTTCCTGCATAATAATCCCCATTTTTTAGCTCAACTTTGTCGCAAACATGATAAAAATCATAGATTGGTAATTCTTGTTGTGGGCCTATTTTCACTACGATTGGCGCAGTTGTAACTGTTACTGGTTTTTGACCATATTTATATGCACATCCAGTAGTCAAAGCTGCAGTTAATAATCCTAATAGTATGTGTTGTTTCATTGTAAACCTCGATTTTAGCTTTAAATTGGGTAGTCTATACCTCTTTATAAATCTTTCGTTGATTTTATCATTATTAAGTAGTGACCACTATTTTGAGCATAATAAAGCTATTTTAATTAAAAATAAAGAAAAAATTACTTAATTCTTTTTAATTCCTTTCAAAAAGTCAGGAGTAGTTGTTAATCTCCAGGTGTTTCCACCATCTTCAGACATGATGATGGCAGGATCGTGCGCTCTGACGGTTTTAGAGTACCAGCAAGGATGATCGTTGCAGACCGTTTTATATTCATTTATGAAATCTTCAGATGCACCTGGAGGAACGTTTACCATGCAATCCATAGCCGGGTATTTTAGGCTCTTACGCTGAGTGCGATCGCTGGGGTTATCAATGCAATTAGGATCATCTTTAACTAAGGTTTCAGTAGGCCATTTTTGCTGGTATGCAGCAGCTTCGTCTGAAAAGAGATCATCACTGTAAAAGATGTAATTTACAAACAATTTGCCGTTTCGGTCTAGATTAAATTTATGATACCAGTTGCCGTAATAAATATGCCAAGGGTAAAGAAGGGTTTTGTGTTTCATACCCGATTTTCCAAAATACAGGGATTCTCCGGGAATAGCATTTGGATTAATAGTATTATCAGACAATATATATGTAGGGGGCATAAAAGTATCCCAATTCTTTCCAGCTTGTTTTCGCAAGTAAACTAATTTGTAATTATTTCCAATTCCCGAAGAACGAGCTACAAGATGAATCGTATCTTGAGCATCACAAATTAATTCCGGATAACTATATTCGCCGGACATGATGCCTGAACCGGGGTAGAGCGGATTAGGGCCATCGGGTTCACCAATTCCTACTGGAGCAGACCAAGCAGAGATATCATTCGATTTTAAAGAATGAGTGTATTGGAACTGTCGTCCGTGCGCTCCGAGAATGACGTGAAGAACCCCTTTACTATCGACGCAAATGGTGGGATAATCATGGTCATCAACCACCGGACCAGCCAACTCTGGAACTAATTTTTTATAGTTAGTGTAAGCAGCACTAGTGTAATAATCACCCAGAAGAATTTCTTTGCTTAGCGTTTTAGTTTTGTGGTCGTAAGTTTTAATATAATATTGGACATAATTAGGGTTGCCGGGAATTGCTTCGATGACTATGTCCTCTCCTTTTTGAACAGCTTGGAATTTTCCCCCCATGTAAATAATGTGGGTCAAATCTCCGTATGTAACCATGTAATTTGGAAAGGAAGAAGGGCCTATGCCTAAAAATGAAAAATCATTAGCAATCGGAACATTATCATTTAGCTGAAGAGTTCCATCAAGGTTTTTATTAATATCAATGTATTCCAATTTAGACTTAGCAACCGCCCCTTCATTCCAATGAGCATAAACTAAAATTCCTGGTGGACTATTCAATTGATTAGAGCCGTCTTGGTGTTCTAATCGAACATCATAGCCAGTATTGGAATTTTTAATCGGATAAACTTCCCAGGTAAGACCTCCGTCTTTAGAATGGAGCAGCATAGCTGAATCTAAGTTGGATGCGGCAGCTGTGTGTAGGATAGTGTAAGCATCACCGCTATTGTCAAAGACTACCCGCTCATCATTCTGTTCTCCGGAAAGCATTACTGGATCATTAATATGCGGGCAAGTGTTTAAACAACTCTCTTTAATGGCTTCTTTTTTACATCCTATTGGGCACCAGATTGGCCAACCATGCCATTGTGCAGCCCAGCTAGGATCTGCGGCCATTTTTTTATAGAAACTAGTCTTGGCTTGAGCAATCAAATCAACCTTTTTCCAAGTTCCCGTGTCTTGCAATATTTGTAAGATTCCATCGTGCGTTCGAATATATGGTCGATTATTGAGATCAAAGGTTACAGTATTAGGAACAAACTTAGGATTGTAACCAAATTGTTCTCGTTCGCCTTGGTAAAATTGCTTAAAGAAAATAGGGGTATAAACCGCTCCTAAAGTTGGATCTAATTCAGGAGGTAAAGTTATGCCAGTACATTTTAAATTACATTTATTCTGCTTTCCATTATCTACGCCGTCGTCGCAGTTTTCTTTTCCTTTCCAAACATAACCATCCCCGCATTTTGCTTTAGTGCAATAAGAATAAGTACAAGCATCATTTGGATTTGTGTTCCCGTCATCGCATTCTTCTTTGATTAACTCGCCTTTATCCATTCCTTGAGTAATTATCCCATCGCCACAAACCGGTTTAGGAGCACACATTTCTGGGGAAATACATTTTCCTTCAAAACATCCACATTTCCCGCAGTTTAAGATATAATTTAAATTTTTACAAACTTTATTTTTTCCCGTAAAATCACAACCCCATTCAGTACAAGAACTTTTAGCTTGCTGCAGGGTGCGGGCGATTGAAGATAATTGGTCCGCTTTAATATTACCGTAAGTTGTTCTCAAAGCCTGACCGACTAAAGCCCATTTTTCAGCAGCACTACTTTCTTTAACTATTACATCTAATTCTTTTGCAGATAATTGATCTAATTTTGCAATTAAGTCCTCTTCGGAGATAGCATTTCCAACTACATTTTCTCGATCAGAAACGATTAAAATAGTTAATAATAAAATAATCACGACTACACTAGCAGAACCAATCACTAAATTTTTTTTATTTAGTTTCTTCTTTACCGCTTTTTTCATCATCTACACCTCAGGAATTATAATCTTAATTAAGAAGAGTAAATCTTATTTAATATATAAATATAGTTAGTATAAGCTGCTAATTATAACCCACAACCCACTGGACAAGTGCGCGTAAGGTTTAAATATCTACTAAAACGCAGAATAAACATGGAAAATAATTCATTAGCCGTTTTTGAAGGAAAAAACATCCGCCGGGTTTGGCACAATGAAGAGTGGTGGTTCTCTGTAGTAGATGTTATTGGCGCGCTTACAGACAGTATAGATAAAAAAGACTATTGGTATCGATTAAAGAAACGAGAACAGGAATCAAGCGGAATTGAGTTATCGACATTTTGTCGACAACTGAAATTACGCTCTTCGGATGGTAAACTTTACGAAACTGATTGTGCCAATACAGAATTCTTATTTAGGATAATTCAATCCATTCCTTCTAAAAAAGCAGAACCATTCAAACTTTGGTTAGCAAAAACAGGTTATGAGCGAATTCAAGAAATAGAAAATCCAGAATTAGCTCAAGATAGAGCCAAAGGATATTATGAACTCAAAGGATATCCGAAAGATTGGGTTGACAAAAGATTAAGAGGGATAGCAGTTCGTCAAGAGTTAACTGAAGAATGGAAAAATCGCGGGTTGGAAAAACCAGTAGAATTTGCTATTCTCACCAATGAAATCAGTAAAGCAACTTTTGGCAAAACCATTGAAGAATATAAACAGTTTAAAAGATTGCAAAATCAAAATTTAAGAGATCACATGGATGACATCGAATTAATCTTAACAATGTTAGGAGAAGCAACGACTTCTCGTCTAACTAAAGAAAGAGATTCTCAACAGTTTTCTGCATTAAAAAAAGATGCTAACGAAGGCGGGGAAGTAGCCGGAACAGCAAGAAAAGACATTGAACTTAAATTGGGTAAAAGCGTAGTTTCTAAACAGAATTATCTTCCAAAATTTAAAAAAAAGGTTAAGAAAATTAAAACATGATTCGCGACTTTATTCCTCGTTTATACCAACAAACTATTTTAGGCACCGCAGCATTAAATAATACGTTAGTAGTTATTCCTACTGGTTTAGGTAAGACGGCTATCGCTTTTCTGTTAGCAGCACAGCGGCTGTCAGTTTACCCTAATTCTAAAGTATTAATGTTGGCTCCCACTAAACCGTTATGTGAGCAGCATTTGGATTCGTTTCAGCACCATCTTACTCTTCCTACGGAAAAAATCGTGCTGTTTACTGGGGATGTTAATCCTGAAAAAAGAGCAGAATTATGGAAAGAAGCTACAGTAATAATCTCCACTCCGCAAGGATTAGAAAATGATATTATCAATCGTCGGATTAGATTAGAAGAAATTTCCTTATTAATTTTTGATGAGGCTCATCATGCTACTGGCGAATATGCATATGTTTGGATTGCCCAACAGTATGAAAAAAAAGCCCAAGCTTCACGCATTCTAGCTTTAACTGCTTCTCCTGGCGGCGATTTAGAAAAAATAAAAGAAGTTTGTGCTAATCTTAAAATTGAAAAAGTGGAAGTCCGAACTGAAACAGATCCTGATGTTAAGCCTTACATCCAAACGATTAAGAAACAATGGGTAACCGTAGAATTTCCAGAGGAATTTAAAAAAATTCAAAATTATCTGCAAAATTCACGGAAAGCCAAACTAGTGGAAGCTCAAAATCACGGTTATTGCAGTCATACCGATTCAGCTAAAGGAGCTTTATTAGTTTTACAGGGAGAATTACAGAAAAAAGTTTCTTCTGGTGAAAAAGATTTTGAAATTTTACGCTCCATTTCAGTTATTGCTGAAGCATTAAAAATTGATCATGCTTTGGAATTATTAGAATGTCAAGGAATAAAACCTTTACAAATTTATTTTAAGAAATTAGAGCAGGAATCTTTAACTTCTAAAGTAAAAGCAGTCAAGAATTTAATGCTGGATGCTAATTTTAAAGCAGCCATTTATCTCACTGAAGAATTAGTTAAAAAAGATATTCGGCATCCTAAATTGTATAAATTAACGGAATTGCTTAGGGAATTGTTTAACAAAAATAAAGATTCCAAGGTAATCATTTTTACCCAATTTCGTGATTCGGCAGAAACAATTGTCCAGCAGCTAAATGAGCTCAACCTTAAAAACCATATTTTTGTTGGGCAGGCTAAAAAAAACGGATTAGGGTTTTCACAGAAACAACAGAAAGAAATCTTAGATCAATTCAGTAAGGGAGAATTTAATGCTCTTATTGCTACTTCCGTCGCTGAAGAAGGGCTGGACATCCCTAAAGTCGATAAAGTAATCTTTTACGAACCGGTGCCTAGCGCTATTCGTTCCATTCAACGCAGAGGAAGAACCGGCCGCTTAGAAGAAGGGGAAGTAACTTTATTGATTACCGCTAAAACCCGGGACGAAGCATACCGCTGGAGTGCCCACCATAAAGAAAAAAGAATGTACCGCGACTTAGAAAAAATAAAAAAAGAATTTTCTTTAATTAAAAATCAAGAGAGCAACACTAAATTAGAACAATTTATCCCTTCTGATTCAGTCGTAGCTGTTTTAGCTGATCACCGTGAAAAAAATAACCGGGTAGTCAAAGAATTAATTGATTTGGGTGTGTCCGTTAAGACCGGACAATTAACTTCTGCAGATTATGTTGTTTCGGGCACGGTGGGGATCGAATTAAAAAAAGTTCCCGATTTTGTCGCTTCTATTATTGATGGAAGATTATTAGAACAGATTCGTTACTTAAAAAGTAATTTTAATAAAGCAGTTTTAATTATTGAAGGCGAAGAGGACATTTATGCAGTGAGAAAAGTCCATGCTAATGCTATTCGAGGTATGCTTTCTTCAATTTCTCTTGATTTTAATGTACCTGTTCTTTATACTAAAAATCCCGTAGATACAGCTGCTTTAATCGCAGTGATGGCTAAACGGGAACAAAACAAAGATAGTGATTTTTCTTATCACGTTGCTAAACCGCGGTCAGCAAAAGAGCAGCAGGAATATATTGTTTCTTCTTTTCCTAATATGGGGGTACAGACTTCCCGGTTATTGTTAGAAAATTTTAGCAGTATTAAAAATTTAGCCAATGCTACAGAAGAAGAATTAAAAAAAATAAAAGGCATTGGTGAAAAGACGGCAAAAAATTTAGTCAATATCTTTGAAGAAAAATATCCTAAGAAAGAATAATTTAAGTTCTATGTCGTTAATTATATTTATTTATTTTCTGTGCGGCGCACTTTACGGCGCTCTTAACGAATGGGCTACTACTTTAACAAGAAACGACCGTTACTGTTGAGATCGCTGATGCCATAAACGTCGGAGTCGTTGTTGAGGTTGCTGACCAAAGCCGCCCGCAATTGGTCTTGTCCGGGTCTGTCAAGTCTATAAAAT